>NODE-21-length-55813-cov-16.036_pt1 | contig 55813 bp, 48 predicted proteins | sample MGYA00139097_ERZ477577 | MGnify/ENA metagenome assembly ERZ477577
CTGGTAAAATATTCTTGCCAGTGTCCTGTCGATACATTAAAATCCCATCTCGTCGCCTATAAATTTTTAGAGGAGTATGATATGTCACCGTTTTCCGAACTGCCGTGCTGGGTAATTATGAAGTGTGGAGACGACCACAAGTGCCCGGCTAAAGAGAATCCGCACAGAGATTGTTGGGATATTTTCAGTGAAGTTGACAAAAAAGCCTTTAACATCTGTCAGGATTGCATTGTCTATCTGTCGCGGCAGGAAGTCTCCGTTTTGAGCAGACAGGAAATGGAAATGATCATGCAGAACAAAGGTATAAATGTTAACGACGTTGCCGCTTGATTGATCGGCAATCCCGAGAGTTGAAATAGACGCACACGCTCCTCCTCCCCCTGATAATGTCAATCTCCCTCGCGCTTCAAAACGGCGAGAAAGGCGTTTTGGGGAATATCGACGTTACCTACCGTTTTCATTCGCTTCTTGCCCGCTTTCTGTTTTTCCAGCAGTTTTCGTTTTCTAGTAATATCCCCCCCGTAGCATTTGGCGGTGACATCTTTCCGTAAGGCCGAGATATTTGTGCGGGCGATAATGTTGGTGCCGATAGCCGCCTGAATGGCTATTTTGAACATCTGGCGAGGAATTTCGTCTTTCAAACGTTCACAGGCATTGAGTCCTCGGGCTCTGGCGCTGGCCCGATGGACCAGCTGGGAAAGTGCATCGACTACCTCTCCATTGACCAGGATGTCAAGTTTGACCAGATCGGCGGAGCGGTGATCGACAAGTTCATAGTCGAAGGAGCCGTAGCCCTGAGTTATCGATTTAAGCCTGTCGTAAAAATCATAGATTGCCTCTGCGAGTGGCAGTTCGCAGGTGAATTCAATCCTGCCGGGAGTGGGGTAGTGATAGTTGGTATTCTCACCTCGCCGCTCCATGCAGAGAGTCATAACCACTCCCATATAGCGCTCCGGAATAAGTATAGAAGCTTTGATATAGGGCTCCTCTATCTGACTGATGCTCGAAGGATCGGGAAAATGGGCGGGGTTGTCCACCATGAGTTGACTCTGGTCGCTCATGGTGAATTGGTAGCGAACCGAAGGGACCGTCAGAATCAGCGAGATGTCAAATTCCCGTTCAAGTCTTTCCTGAACGACTTCGAGATGCAGAAGGCCTAAAAATCCGCAGCGAAACCCAAAGCCGAGCGCCGCTGATGAATCTTTCTGAAAGCTTAGCGCAGCATCGTTGAGTTGTAATTTCTCCAGGGCTGTGCCAAGATCCTCGTAGTCGTCAGAGGATATGGGGTAAATGGATGAAAAGACGACGGGTAGTACCTCTTTGAACCCAGGCAGCGGCGTGGCGCATTTTGCCTCTGTGTGGGTGATAGTGTCGCCGGGTTTGGCATCGAAAACCGACTTGATTCCGGCCAGGATATAACCTACTTCCCCGGCCCCAAGTTTTTTCTGTGGTTCTTTCCTAACCCTGAAAAGGCCGACTTCCTCAACCCTGTAGGAGGCTCCGGTTGACATGAAGCTGATCTGATCCCCAGGCCGGACCACACCGTTGATTATACGGCAGGAAATTACAGTGCCCCGGTAGGGATCGTAATTAGCATCGAAGATAAGAATCTGGAGCGGGGCACCACTGTCTCCCTCTGGAGGAGGGAGGTAGTTAATAATGGCCTCAAAAACCTGTTTGACACCTTCTCCTGACTTTGCTGAACAGAGTTGAATCATATCACTGTCGAGGCCAAGATCCTCCTCTATCTGCAGGCTTACAGATTCGGGCTCGGCCGACGGCAGATCGATTTTATTGACCACCGGTATAACCTCCAGATCATTTTCCATGGCCAGGTAGAGATTGGCCAGAGTCTGGGCCTCCACACCCTGGGCGGCATCGACAATCAATAGTGCTCCTTCACAGGCAGCAAGGGCTCTGGAAACTTCGTAACTGAAGTCGACATGGCCTGGGGTATCTACCAGGTTCAAGGCATAAGTCTTGCCGTTTTCAGCCTGGTAAGGTAGGCAGATTGTCTGGCTCTTGATGGTAATACCCCGCTCACGTTCGATCTCCATATTATCGAGGAGTTGATCCTTGAAATCTCTCGCGGAAACGAGACCGCAGAGCTGAATCATCCGGTCAGCAAGGGTAGACTTGCCATGGTCTATGTGCGCTATAATGCTGAAATTACGTATGTGTTCCATTGTTCCTGAAGCAAACTAAGAGGTGGCTGTTGTTGGAGCAGATATCAAAGAGAGAACGGCCTTTTAGCATAGAAATAAAAGTTTGGAAAATAAAATATTAATCTGAAAAATGAATATGGTAGGGTATAATTGGGTAAGATAGCCTCATATTTTAGGTGAAAAGCACATTATAATTGCACTTTCCTTGCATTAAGGTAGTATTCTTACTCTTTTGGTCTTTTGAATATCGCCCCAAGCTCGCCTTGGAGATAACTATAGATGAGCAAAAAGAAAAATTCAACAAAACCGCAAGTCGTGCCCCATGAAAATCCACTGGTGGCGATTTCCGACGATGAAAATCTGCCGGTTCTCAGCAATCCTGCATTGCATCGATATTTGCAGGAAATAAGTCAGTACGAGCTACTGACCCGTGAAGAAACCGAGGAACTGGCCATTCAATTCAGAGAGAGCGGCGATCCTAATGCAGCGTATCGCCTTGTCTCCTCCAATCTGCGCCTGGTCGTCAAAGTGGCGATGGATTTCCAGAAATATTGGATGCAGAACTTTATGGATCTGATTCAGGAGGGAAATGTAGGACTGGTCCAGGCCACCAAAAAATTCGACCCCTACCGCGGAGTCAAATTCTCCTATTATGCAGCCTACTGGATCAGAGCTTATGTGCTGAAATTTATCATGGATAACTGGCGCCTGGTAAAAATCGGTACCACTCAGGCCCAGCGCAAGTTGTTTTTCAGCCTTAACAAAGAAAAGAAATTGCTCGAGGCCCAGGGGTTTAAACCTGAACCCAAGCTGCTCGCTGAACGGCTCAACGTCAAGGAAAAAGAAGTTGTTGAGATGAGTCAGCGAATGGACAGTTGGGATGTTTCCCTGGAAAGCCCGGTTAAAAACGATTCTGATGACGAGCAGAAAAGTTTCATACCCAGTAACGATCCGAGCATAGAATCGACGATTGCCGGCAAGCAAATGAAGCTGAGGCTTGCTGAATTGCTGGAGCAGCTGAAAGAACATCTCAACGATAAAGAGCGCATGATACTTGAGGATCGTCTGCTCACCGATGAACCCATGACCCTTCAGAATATCGCCGATAAATTTGATATATCCCGTGAGCGGGTAAGGCAGATCGAAGTTAATCTTCTGGCTAAAATGAAAAAATATCTAGAGGCTGAAATGCCTGATATCGTAGATTTTTTTGATGGCGAAAAAATTATTGTCAACGCCTCCGACTGATCCTTCAGTCTCCCGGTCCCCTAATATCACTCTACCACCATACGAAGATGAATGTACCTTTGCTTGACCTCGGGCCTACGCTGGAGGAACAGAGACAGGAAATCATAGAGAAGGTAATCGAGGTCGTCGAATCGACCCGCTACATCCAGGGGCCCGAAGTTGAGGGTCTCGAAGAAGAAATGTGCAGCTATTGCAACGTTGCAGGGGCCGTCGGGGTTTCCAGCGGTACAGATGCATTGCTGGTATCGCTTATGGCGCTGGGCGTCGGTCCGGGAGATCTGGTCCTGACAACGCCTTACTCATTTTTTGCCACCATGGGTGTGATTATCCGTCTTGGAGCCATCCCTGTGTTCGCTGACATCGATCCTGTCTCCTTCAATATAGATCCATTGCGGGTTGCGGAGGTGCTGGCCGATGATAGCGCTCGAAAGATAAAGGCAATAATTCCTGTTCATCTCTATGGTCAGTGTGCAGATATGAGTCCTATTGTTGAGCTCGCTGAACAGTATGGGATAGCTGTCATCGAAGATGCGGCGCAGGCGATTGGGGCTGAAGCTGTTTATTCCAGCAACGGAGAAAAGGAGTGGAAAAAAGCTGGTTCGATGGGATTGGCGGGCTGTTTCTCCTTCTTCCCAAGCAAAAATCTTGGGGCCATAGGTGACGGCGGCATGGTGGTAAGTCGTGATGAGAAATTTTCCGACAGAGTCCGACTCCTGAGAAATCACGGCGGCGAACCCAAATATTATCATAGTGTGGTTGGCGGGAATTTCAGATTGGATCCAATCCAGGCTGCTGTTTTGAGAATAAAGCTTAGACGTCTTGAGCAATGGCATCGGCAGCGACGTCAGAATGCTGAAAATTACAACGCCCTGTTTGCCGAAAAACAGGCCCTTAACCCCATTCCGGTATCCACCCCGGAGGCTGTATATGGAAATTGTAATGGCGACAATGACCTAAAGCGCAATTACCATATCTACAACCAATACATTATCAGGGTGGAAAGACGTGATGAGTTGCGCAGCTGGCTGCAGCAACAACAGATTGCCACTGAGATCTACTATCCTTTGGGGCTGCACCAACAGAAATGTCTAACCGATATTTTTACCCCCCCTCCGATGGCCCAGACCGAGAAAGCGGCAGAGGAAACTCTCGCTCTGCCTATTTATCCGGGCCTTACCCCAGATATGCAGGAATATGTTGTAAAATCCATTGCACAATTTTATAGATAAGATCAGCAATTGGAACCCGCCGTATAGAATTCAAAATCGGCGATGAAAGATACGCACTGAGGTTCATGCGCCGGTTTCGGTCATGACGATGTGCACATCAATCATAATCAGGGACGGCTGTCCGAGCTGAGTGTCTTAGTGATCCAACCTCCATCCCATCGAATTTTCAAATATTTTCTTTTTTCGGCCAGCATCGCTTTCTGTTTTTTTGCTTTTTTACTGCATGCTGCACCCCTGGAATCCGACAAGTCGATCACCGTCGTAAATCAGAGATCAGAGGATCCGCTCTGGAAGAATCGTTGGGATGAGGCCCGCAACCTGGCACAACAGCAACAATTCAAAGAAGCCATCAGTAAATATCATGAGGTGCTTCAGGAAAAACCCCTTATCGAAGAAGTAAAGTGGGAGTTATGCAAGAGTTATATAGCAGTCGAAGAGTATGAACGGGCTCTCGGAATTCTCGAGAGCCTGGTAGAGAGCGCCCCAGAGAAACTTGAATATCTGGTCAGTGGCGGTGAGGTCGCGCAGGCACTGGGTAAAGCCGATCTGTCATCTAAATTCTTTGGCCGCGCGCTGGCACTCGACCCTGGTGGACCAGTGTCAGAGATCGCCCTGCTTGGTTTGATAGACTCTTTTACTGAACTGGGAAAAAAAGAGCTGACTGTTCCATTGCTGGAGCAGCTCTACCAGAGGGGTGTACTTGAGTCTCAACAAATCTTAGAACTCGCGCGTCATTATAGTAGGCAGAAAAACTTTGATCGAGCCGCTCATTACTATCTTGAACTGATCAACAACGAAGAGGTCGAGCCGACTGTGAGAGTTGAAGCGGCTGCCACTTTTGACAAATCCGATGCAACTGAAGAGGCTGCAGTCCAGCGTGAACTCTATCTGCAGTCAAATCCCGAGGATACAGGAGAGAGAATAAAGCTGGCTGATTTTTACTATGAGCAGGGAGAGATGCGAAAAGCACTTCCTCATATGCTGGAACTGCTTGATAAAGAGATACGCAGGAAAGACTATATGCTGGCAGTGGCTCGAATCTATCTTTTCAGCCTCGGAAGGACGGATCGTGCGCTACACTATTTTCAGCAATACCGTAAGGAATTTCCAGACGGTGCTGATGTCTCATCGGAAATCAGTACTCTGGAGCTGATTCTGGCCAACGATCTGCTGGCGATCGTTGAAAATGACGGGGTCTGGATGTTGTGGAGGGATCTCGCCCGGGTAACACCTGACCGCATCGGTATATACAGAGCAATGGCAGATATGCTCGAAGAGATGGGGCGTGGAAAGGAAAGAGATCTGATAGAGGTTCTGCAGATTATCAATAGTCATGAACCGAAAGAATTTGAAATAGTCGCCAAAATATCAAAATTGTACATGAAGAACAATTTGTACGGCGAATGTCTGACCTTCCTCAATCGCATCGAGGAGCACCATCTGAAAAATGGTAATTTTTTCATCCTGCGGGCCCAGTGTGAAGATGGCAGCGGACTCGACCTGGAACAATTGAGAAGTTTCGGCGATTATTTAAAGATCAAACCTTCCGACCAGTCTATTCTAAGGGAGGCTGTCTATTTAACCGGCAAACTCGGACTGGTTGATAAGATGAGATCTTTTTATGAATCCACAAAGAAAGACAGAGCGCTGCAGGCATTAGAACTAAAAGAGACCTTTTTCTTTGGGTTGCTCGATAACGATCTAATTGACGAAGCCCATGAATTTTATCAGGCAATGGCGGATCAGGACCTTGAGCCTAAAGTGCTATCGAGAATGTCAAGAGAGCTCTCAAGCGCCTATTTAAAGAGTAATCGACCTTTTGTCTCCGAGCAGATCCTAAGAGAGTTTGCTGTCCGGCACCCTCTCAACGCAGATGGTTATCTTTTGCTGGCAGGCTATCAAATCCTCAGAGAAGATCCGCTTCAGGCTGAGGTCTGGCTTGGTGCATTAGAGAAAAAGGTGCAGACTTCCAAGGTCAAACTGGATCTTTCTCAAAAAAGCGTTCTGTTTCACTTGAATCTGCTGCAGGATCAACTTCTCGGCGGGCTAGATACCTATCAGAAAGCGCTGTCTCATCTGAACACCCAGCTTAGATCCAATCGAGTTGTTGCCGAAGATGTAGAGATTCTACTTTTTATCACCGATCATTATCTGCAAAACAATCAGTATCGGGATTGCCTCTCTCTGATTAAACGTTTTCGACCAAAGTTCAAGGGTGTGGAGCAACTGGAGAGCCGTTACTTCATAGCTGCTCGTGAAACGAAGAACCACCCTGAACTTTTCGACTCTGGAGCTCTTGCAGAACTGTCTTACAGAGAAGGGTTTGCTCTTAGCGAAGCTCTTATACGTCTGGAGCGGTTCGAAGAGGCACAGCTTATCTCAGAGGCCCTAACTGCCCAACTGCCCCAGTCGATACGTGCTAAGACCCTGTTTGCCCAGAGTGCTAAATCGGCAGGAGAAAATCTGTTGGCGCTTGGTATTTACCAGACTCTGGCAGACAATTTCAGTGCGGAAGCGCATTTCAGGGATCAGGCGATACGCTTAGAGAGTATGCTCGGTGCTCCCCAATCAATTTTTTCAATTTTCTCCGTCGCTACAGATGAGACAGGCAGGAAAAACGGTATAAACCAGACGATCGATTCGATGGCTTACCCCGAGGCCAAGCTGATGTGGGCCAGGGCTTTATGGTCGGATGACAAATGGGAAGAATCTCTAGATGTGTATGGCCTGCTCGACACCGAATTGAGGCGTAATATCGACAAACTTATCGATCTGCTGCAGAGGAGTCCTGAACTCAGCTCCCGGGCTTCACATTACCTGGCCGAAAATGGCATTTTGGACCTGACTGAACAGGAGCTTGTCGATCTGCTGATGTCAATCGATTTTGTTGCCGCCAACTTGGAACTTGATATCAACCAGATCAGCACCGAATATTACAACCATTACCGGTGGAGCAAAATTGTAGACAAAGAGATGACAGCCAAGTCATCATTAAAAGCAAGAGAATTTTATAAGGCTGAATTAGATTATAAGGAGCTCCTAGAAGAAGGCGATGAGTTGACAGAACCTATCTACCCTGATCTGGCCACCGTCTACGGAAGACTCGGTAGACTCAAACAAGAGACCGAGCTGCTCGAAACGATCCAGGAAAAATCTATCTTTTACCCCGATCTTTCACAGGCGACGGAAAAATCCATTCGCCGCCGACAGCCGAACTTGTCGCTCGACGGGATGTATAAAAGAGAAGAGGGAAGAGACGGGTTCAAAAACATAACTCAGAAATATCTTGGAGGCGGACTCGAGATCAAACCGACTCTTTCCCAGGAGGCTGGCGTTCAGTTTGGGCGTAACGAGTATGGGAACAGTTTTGCATCAACACTTGCCAAGAGCAATTATCTCCTTGGTAATTATGCAATCCAATTCGGCGATACCACTGAAGGATCGGTTAAATTGGGATTCGAGGACTTCGAGACCGATGGGGACAGTTTTCTCATCTATGACCTGATATTCAAAGGGTCGCTGGAACGGAGAGTAGACCTGTTTGGGGCAATAAGACAGAAACCGGTGGACGATACGATAGATTCACTGGAGAATAATATTTATAGACAAGATGTTCAGATCGGTCTCGATCTTGATTACCTGTTTGGTATGTTTTTTGGCTTTGATTTGAGTTTTTTCGATTACAATGACGGCAACGAGGGCGAGCGTTACTATCTGTGGGGGGGGTACCGCTGGTTCGGAGACCGTAGTTCAGTCGATCTTACCTATAGCTATCTTAAGTTGCAAAACGAGATAGATAATCAATCGGCGGCAGCAGCGGATAACGGAGACGATTCTGTAGGACTCAGCTATTGGAGCCCAAGCGATTATTGGAAACATCGATTGGCTGCCCTTTACAAGTTAGAACTCTGGCCGACGGGAAGACTGCAGAGCGGAACCAGTTCGTTCTCAGCATTATATGCGGTCGGTTATGAAACGAATGATGTGTTGGTTAACGAATTTGAGGCGAATATTTTACTTGAAATCGCCCAACCATTTTTAGTAAAAGGTACCTTCTCAACAGTGATTTCGGATGACTATGATAATCTCAAAGGGTATATTTCGTTAATCTACCGCTGGTAAAGAACTAATTTCACAAGCCTGCAATAGAGTTGTCACGCTGTTGCAGGATTTTTTTTAGGAGAATTTATGGTAACGCGTATTCCCATGTCTCGAACCGGACACCAGAAATTAAGAGACGAACTGGTGCGCTTGGAAAGAAAAGACAGGATAGAGGTAGTTAAAGCGATTGAGGTGGCCAGGGGCCATGGCGACTTGAAGGAGAATGCCGAATATCATGCCGCTAAAGAGAGACAGGGGCTTATCGAAGGTCGCATCCTCGAATTGAAGGATAAATTAAGTCGGGCCGAAGTAATCGACTGCACGCAAGTCAACAGTCAGCGTGTTGTCTTTGGAACCGTGGTCAGCTTGTTGGATCTCGATACAGACGAGGAGATTACCTATCAATTACTGGGACCCGAAGAGTCAGATGTGAAGAACGGTTCCATATCAGTGCTTTCGCCACTGGGAAAGAGTCTGATCGGCAAGGAGGTCGGCGACGAAGTACTGGCTCAGACACCGGGAGGAAAGAGAGAGTTCGAGGTTATGGATATCAATGCTTCAGGGCTTTCATGATCAGCCGCGGCCACTGAGTTCAAGAAGTTGTCCGCATTCCAGTCAAAAAAAGTGCGATGATCTGCTCTGAGGTCTGCTCAACTGAATACTGAACGTTTCCAGGTGTTGTCCAGATCCTGGAAACCTCATCAAGGGCTCCAAAAAAGGCGCGTTTAGCTATATCCGGCAGGATATCAGTTCTGTAGATGCCAAGTTCCTGACCCTTTTTGATAATTTTCGATATCATATCGATGTATTGTTTGAACGAGGTGTTCCTGTATTCCTTGACCAAACGATCGCTCTGGCGCAGTTCTATATGAATTACCTCTGCCAGATTCTTATTCTGCTTCATTGCTGACAAATGTTTCTCGATGAAAATATTCAGCATTTTCTCAGGATCGGTTTCTTGTTCGATCGCTTTTTCGATCTGTTCGATAATTTTACCGATCTCTTCTTCCAAGACAGAAATAAGGATGTCGAATTTGTTGTTGAAGTAGAGATAGATTGTGCCGTCGGCAACTTTTGCCTCTTTGGCAATATCTGAGATTCTGGCGTTAAAGAATCCCTTTTTAGCGAACACTTTTGTGGCAGAGATGATGATTTTGTTGTGTTTGTCTACCGATTTCATAATGGAAGGTAATAGAGGTAATCAGCAAGTGAATGACTATTCATTCATTTACTCATTGGGAAAACGTTTGTCAAATATATTGTTAATTTCGAGTTACCAAGAGCAATTTAGACTGACTATTTTGTGTAAACTTATTAGACTGGAATTCAGTCGATAATCTCTCTCTTGAAGATATTTGTTCTTGTGCAGTAAGTATCCGATATTTTATAATAATTTCTCTTAAAATTGACTCAGATCATAAGGGGGGAATATGAAAGTACTGGTCGTTGGTTCAGGTGGTAGGGAGCATTCTCTGGTATGGAAAATCAAACAGAGCCGCAAGGTGGAAAAAGTTTATTGTGCGCCTGGAAATGCCGGGATAAAAAAACTGGCTGAATGCATTGATATTTCAGCAACTGATGTAAAAAGCCTGGCCGATTTTGCGGTCAGAGAAAAGATCGATCTGACCGTCGTCGGTCCCGAGGCTTCCCTGGTTGAAGGAGTCGTCGATCTGTTCGAGAAAAAAGGGCTTCGTATTTTCGGTCCAACCAGAAAGGCGGCAATTCTTGAAGGAAGTAAGGTTTTCACCAAAGAATTTCTGGCTAAGTACGATATTCCCACTGCCCAGTTCAAAGTTTTCAAAGACGCCAAGAAGGCTAAGAAGTATATCGATAAGTGCGGGGCTCCAATAGTTGTCAAGGCTGACGGTCTGGCAGCCGGGAAAGGCGTTATAGTCGCAGCCACAGTTGAGGCGGCCAAAGATGCTGTTGATCAGATCATGATCGATAAGGTATTTGGCGATGCTGGAAAGAAGGTGGTTATTGAAGAATGTCTCATAGGTGAAGAAGCCTCTTTTATTGCCTTTACCGACGGGAAAAGTGTTTTGCCTCTGCCCACTTCACAGGATCACAAACCTATATTTGACAACGATCAGGGACCTAACACCGGAGGAATGGGAGCATATAGTCCGGCACCCGTGGTTACCGATGAAATTTCTGAGTACGTGATGGAAAAGGTGATGCTGCAGACCATCAGAGGAATGGCGGCTGAAGGAAGACCCTACAAAGGTATGCTCTATGCTGGACTGATGATTAATGGTGATAAATTAAATGTACTGGAGTTTAACTGTCGGTTTGGTGATCCTGAGGCCCAGCCGCTGCTTATGAGGCTGAAAAGTGATGTGGTCGATATTTTTGAGGCGGCAATCGATGGCAAACTCGACACCATCGACATGAAAATAGATCCACGTCCAACGGTATGCGTGGTTATGTCATCAGGTGGATATCCCGGCTCATACGAGAAGGGCAAAATGATTCGAGGTATAAGCAAAGCAAACGCAGTACCCGGGGTAGAGGTGTTTCATGCCGGGACGGCGATAGAAAAACGGCGATTGGTAAATGCTGGCGGCAGAGTGTTGGGAATTACTGCCGTTGGTAAGGATTTGAAAACTGCAATATCCAGAGCCTATAAAGGGGTTGCCGAGATAAAATGGACAGGCTGTTTTTTCCGCACCGATATCGGAGCCAAAGCTCTAAACCGGGATCAGAGTGTCGAGAAAACCCCCAAGGTGGGAATCTTGATGGGCAGCGATTCTGACTTGCCGGTAATGAGGGCAGCGGCCGAATTCCTGCAAGATATGGGAATTGAGTGCGAAATGACCGTCGCTTCAGCGCATCGTACACCTGCCAAGGTCATGGAATACACCCAGAGTGCTTCTGAACGAGGGGTCAAGATCATCATTGCCGGGGCCGGAATGGCCGCTCATCTGGCAGGAGTTATTGCCTCGCACACCGATCTACCGGTCATTGGGGTTCCCCTCGATGCTTCTCCGCTGGGAGGAATGGATGCGCTGCTGGCTACGGTGCAGATGCCCCCGGGGATACCTGTGGCTACCATGGGAATTGGCAAGGCTGGAGCAAAAAACGCTGCAGTCTTAGCCTGCCGCATACTGGCACTGGAAGACAAAAGTATTGCCGACAAGCTCGTCAGGTTCCGTGACAAAATGATCCAGGAAGTTAATGAAAAGGCGAGAAACATCTCGTTGTAGAATAACAACAATAGATAGACATGATTACAGCAGGGACGCCGCTGCTGTAATCATGTCAGGCGGAATTGCAGCGATTCCAACTGAGACGTCCTATGGACTTGCGGTAGATCCGTTCAATGATCAGGCTCTCAAACAGCTGTTTGAAATCAAACAGCGGCCTTCGAGCAAACCGGTGCTGGTACTCATCGACGATGTCGAACATCTTTCCCGACTGACCATTACAACGCCTGCAATTTACCAGCCGTTGATTGAACGTTATTGGCCCGGGCCATTGACGCTTATCTTTCCGGCCCGACCGACTCTTCCTTCGTTGCTTACCGCTGGAACCGGTACCATCGGTATCAGGATTTCATCACATCAAGCGGCCACCGGGATCTGCAGCCGGGCTGGAGGAGCTATTACCGCAACCAGTGCCAATATCAGTGGTCAGCGACCGGCCAGAACGGTCACCGATCTGATCGACAGTTTCGAAGAGTCGATAGATCTCATCGTTGATGGTGGTGAGCTTGGTAAGGCGCCCCCGTCTACCGTTCTAGCTTATCGTAACGACAGGCTGCTGTTGGTAAGAGAAGGGAGTATTGCCGTGGCCGATATCAACAATCTGCAAAGTTGAGATCATCCTCACCTGGTCAGATGCCGGTACTTTATCCGTTGCGGCTGATCAGCGGCTGCCCCAAGCCTCTTTTTCCTATCTTGTTCATAATCTGAGTAGTTCCCCTCAAACCAGACGGTCTGGGAGTCTCCTTCAAAGGCCAGGATATGGGTGGCAATTCTGTCGAGAAACCAGCGATCATGACTTATTACAACCACACAACCCAGATAGTTTTCGAGCGCTTCCTCCAGGGCCCGCAGTGTGTTCACATCAAGATCGTTGGTCGGCTCATCAAGCAGTAATACGTTTCCTCCCTCCTTTAGCATTCTGGCCAGATGCACCCGATTTCGCTGGCCACCTGAGATCTGTGAGATTTTCTGCTGCTGATCCGATCCTGAAAAATTGAATCTGGCCACGTAGGCCCTGCTGTTTACTTCTCTGGTCCCCAGCCAGATACTATCCTGACCTTCCGAGATAGTTTCATAAATAGTTTGCTCAGGGGCAAGTGTCTCTCTGCTTTGGTCGACATAGGATAATTTTACGGAATCGCCCAGGCTGATGGTCCCTTCGTCTGGAGCCAGCATACCGGTGATCATATTGAACAGCGTCGATTTACCTGCACCATTGGGACCGATGACTCCGACTATACCACCGGCTGGCAGAATGAATTCCATATTTTCGAATAAAACCCGGGCTCCAAAACACTTCTTTACATTGTTGGCCTCTATCACCTTTTTCCCGAGCCGGGGACCTGGTGGTATATAGATCTCGAGCTCTTTGACCTTATCAGTGGTGCCGGAGTCGAGAAGTTCCTGATACGAGTTGATGCGGGCCTTGGATTTGGAACGCCTTCCTTTGGGAGACATTCGTATCCACTCGAGTTCTCGCTGCAACGTCTTCTGTCGATCACTCTGATGTTTCTCTTCTACGGCGAGTCGTTTCTGTTTTTGATCGAGCCATGAGGAGTAGTTTCCTTTCCAGGGAATACCAGCACCTCGATCCAGTTCTAGAATCCAGCCCGCAACATTGTCCAAAAAGTATCGGTCATGCGTGACGGCGATGACCGTACCGCTGTAGTCCTGGAGGTGACGTTCAAGCCAGGCAACGGTCTCCGCGTCGAGATGATTGGTCGGTTCGTCAAGTAAAAGTATGTCAGGCTTTTTGAGTAGAATTCGACACAGGGCGACCCGTCGTTTTTCTCCGCCGGAAAGGTCCCCGCACTTGCTGTCCGAAGGGGGACAGCGCAGGGCGTCCATGGCCATCTCCAGTCGGCTGTCAATATCCCAGGCCGACAATGAATCAAGTTTCTCCTGAACATCTGCCTGCTTATCGATGAGGGCCTGCATCTCATCATCACTCATCGGTTCAGCAAACTGCTCGTTAATATTATTGAATTCAGCAATAAGCTGCAGGGTTTCATCGACACCTTCCTCAACAATCTGTTTAACGGTTTTTTCCGGGTCAAGTAAGGGCTCCTGCTCAAGGTAATCGATGGTATAGCCTGGGGCGAGTACGGTCCTGCCGTCAAATTCACTGTCTATTCCTGCCAGGATGCGGAGCAGGGTGGATTTCCCCGATCCGTTCAAGCCCAGCACACCTATTTTGGCGCCGTAAAAATAGGACAGTGAAATATTCTTGAGAACTGGCCTGTTGTTGTAGTTTTTGCTTACTTTGATCATCGAATAGATGATCTTCTGGTCGTCGTTACTCATAATTCACCCGATTACAGAATTAAATTCGTGTTTGTATGGACAGGAGGCAAATCTACACGGGAAAACAAAAAAAGGGAACCTCCGGATCGTTCCGGTGGTTCCCTTCTCAACAGCAATCAGATGCTGTTTGTTATTAGGGCATTATAATAGGACAGTCACATTCGGGATCGCTGATGTTGAGCAGCAGAAACTTGACGTCGTAGTCGTTTTCGATCAATTCTCGATAGGCGAGATCAGCTCTGGCACCCGTTGAACAATGGATAAATACTCGCTTGTCCTTGGGAATCTCGCTCATCCGCTTGGGAATCTCATCGAGTGGGATATTGACCGTATTGGTGAATATTCCGAGTTCCTTGATTTCTTCAGGGGTACGGGCATCAATCACGAAGGTATCGGGAAGATCACCTTTGACTGCTTTTCTGAATTCTTCGACCGAGACTTCACCTTTACCAAGTATGCGGACCCATTTGATTTCGTTGGAAAAAATCGGGCCCGTCTCAACTTTTCCTCCGGAAGCGACCCATCCCTGATAATTGCCATTCACCAAAGACACTGTTTTGAAGCCTTCGGCCTTCAAGTCTTCATAAGCATCGGTGACTTCAGTCATGTTATCGCTGTAAAGAATCACAGGGGCATTGCGCGGGATATCATCCATCCTCTCTTCTAATTGCTCGTAGTGAATCTGTACCGAACGTGGAATTCGTCCGTTCACCGGCGCCTCACCTTTGCGCAGATCGATAAGAACGATATTGCCTTTATCAACGAATGCATTTGAGGCATACACAGGATAACCTTCCTCGCTCCAGGCGGGTTCGCCTGCGAGAAATGCTCTTACATTGGTGTAGCCGAGTTTTTTCGCCAGACCGGCGTTTGAAGTCGACATGCCTCAGGTATAGCCGCCGCAGTAGAAGATCAGAAGTTTGTCTTTGTCCTCGGGCAGGACCTCTGCTTTTTTCTCTTTCAGCAGTGGCACTGGAATCGAAACGGCCGTGGGGAGATGACCCTGGTTATAGCGCATCCCCGGTCGGGCGTCTGCCAGAGTCATGGGAACCTGGTCTTCAAGAAGCTGATAGAGTTCGTCAACTTTTATTTCAGTAACTCCTTCTGGCAATTTGGCTAGTTTGGGTTTGATCACAGTGGCAAATTTATCATCACCGCGTTGTTCCCAATTGATAATGGCAGCTTCGCCTTTCTTGGCGAAATCCAAACCCTCTGTGTTGTCATCAAAGCGCAGCATCATGGTCTTGGCGGCATCTCCAGCGCCAACCGTAATGGATATGGTTTTAGCTTTGTTCGATCTTCCTACGATGGGGCCTTTAAGAACGTTGGCGTCCTTTTTCTCGGCAACTGCTGCAGGTTTGGGTTCCTGGGTTGCAGAGGTGGTACCTGATTGTTGAGCGCACCCTGACATAATCAGCGCCAGCATCAACACCATGGGGATGAATTTTGCTATGGTCTTAAACTTCATCGTCATGTCTCCTATATGAATGGTTAGTGGTTATGGAGATTGGTTATCGATTAGGGAGTACTTAGATAAAGTACTACAAACGATTAATGAGTAAACTAAATAATTAAACAACTAAATATATACCACATTATTTTATTCTTGCAACTCATATTCACATTTATGTTTTAGTGAACTCAGCTAAAACAAAAAGCCCGCAAACAAAGTGAATGCGGGCTTTGGGGTGCTAAATCAAAGGGTTTAAAACTAGACTGTCACCTCCAAACCCACTCAGCTTTCAGGTCCAGAGTCTTTTCTTCCTCATAGAAGGCGACTTCATTGCCGTCGAACTCGCCGAACGGTACATACCAAAGGGTAACCGTAACGATCAGTTCGTCTTTGAGAAGTTCCCGCCTGGACGTTCCATCCTTTTCCTGATCTTCAAAAGGATAGGAAATTTCAAAGGTTTCATGCTTGGTTTGTCCAGGGGCCAGACTTGTTTCTCTCAAAAGTCCACTCTTTTCATAAGGACCACGGCCCATTTCGCTGCCTCTGCCGAACCTGCCGGGGAAAGGCATGTAAATTCTCTGCTCATTGTAAACTACAGTGTCATCGTCAGTTTTTGCGGTCACATCCAGGACCAGCCGGTTAGGAGTCGGTCAGCCGTCTGGAATCACATGACCCGCTTTGTTGTACATGGAAACGTCTATGATACCGATGGGTACCACACCCTCGGCCTTGTTCTTGCGCCAGAAAATTGAGCGGCCCTCGACTTTTACATCGAGCGCCATATCAATCATCGCCTCGTCCTTGTAGGATTGCATGTCATGACCGAGCTCGGATTTCTCCATATGACATTCCTGGCAGGATTCACTTCCTCCATGGGCAACATAGGAGAAGAGATAGCTGCCGTAAAGAGTTGCACATTGAGAAGGGTGGTCAAGTTCCAGGTTGGGACCGAGTCCGTGGCATTGTCCGCAAAAGATTGATTCGCTCAAGGCTGGGGCTTCTGCCATGTTAACGAACTCCTCATCTTCATGTTCCCCTTCCTGGGCACCGTATACCGTATCAGGCTGAGCATAGCCGTCCGCCCACTTGTGAATGAGCGCGACTTTGTTGTGGCAGACCATACAGCCGATGTTTAGGCTCTCAATGGTCTCTTCGAGTTCATCAGCTTTATCGTCGTCGCCATCTTTGTAGGCTTGCTGCCATCCACGAATAGTGGCTACAATTTCACGGGCAACGTCGTCGGTGGCTTCATCGAGTTGAGGGAGATGACATTTGGTACAGATGGCCAGATGCTCAACGGTGATGTCATCATCAGACTTAACCCCCGAGTAGGGAAACAACTTAAGTCCCTTTTCGATGGCGGTGATGATGGTCGGTGCAGTACGCGGACTACCGAGAATAGACCGGGCGTGTAAAGAATTCTCCCATTCGTCGTAGATTTCCTCATGACAGTCCGCACACCTGCTTGAATCATAGCGCTCTGCAAGTTCGCTGATGGTCGTTGCTTTGGATGGCGGTTCAGGTTTAGGCCCCCCTGCAGCTGAGGCGTTGAAAGCCAGCAGTGCGCAACCGGCAAAACCGATCAGCCCAAAAATAAAAGCTCTTTTCATGGTTCCTCCTTGGTTGAGAATTAATGGGATAAATATGGCTGAACAATTGTAGCAGCAGAGAGGCTAGAAAGCATCCCCGGCCGCTTTGATAGGCAGACAAACTCAATCAGGCGTGTAACCACTGGATCAGATAACAAAACATCTCCGTGTACTCGATACACATCAATTGCTGCAGTTTAAAACTTTGCCTACCGCAATAGCAGCTGAAAGTCAATTACTACAATGTGTTATTTACCTGATTAACTATCAGATATTACAGGCAAAGAGTCTCTATTAAAAAAATGAAGCACGGCGAGATAAAGTAGCTCGGGATCCATGGCGCCGGTTACTTCACGGATCGAGTGCATGGCCCAGGTCGGGACTCCGACGTCGACACCTTCAATCCCCAACTCAGCGCTGGTCAGTGGGCCAATGGTTGAGCCGCACAACATATCGCTTCTCATGACAAAATCCTGGGTTTGAACGCCTATCTCGGAACAGAGTAGCCTGAAAACGGAACCACTTCTCGAGTTGGAGCAGTAACGCTGGGAACTATTGATTTTAATGACCGGCCCATGGTTAAGGATGACTTGATGATCACCATCACTTTTGTCAGCAAAATTGGGATGACTGGCATGGGCGTTGTCCAGAGAAATCAAGAACGAACGATTCATACAGATCGCCTGATCCTCGAAACTGCTGCAGATTCTTGACAGAACCGAGGAAGAGAAATTACTCAGGGCGCCACTGTTGCTGGTGGATCCAATCTCTTCGTGATTGGTGAAAACGAGCATGCAATTGGCTGAACCTTGCTGTTGTAGCAATGCCTGCAGGCCAATGAAGCAACTCAGCAGGTTATCAAGCCGCGGACCGCAAATGAATTGGTTATCCAGACCAAAAAAACGAGGGGGAGAACAATCGTAACAGAATAGATCGTATCCTAATATCGAGCGCCAGGCAAGATCAGGATAAAGATTGTTGAGACGCTCGGCTAGCAGGGAATGCCAGTCTTCTTCGGATGAAATATTCTGGGCCAACACTGGACTGATATCAGTTTGGGCGTTTATCTCCCGGCCCTCATTGGCCTTCCTGTCAAGATGTATGGCCAGGCTTGGGATATAGAGAACCGGTTTTTCAAAATCGATTAGCACAGAACAGGCTGTCCCATTTTCAGATTGAACGGTAATCCTTCCGGCCAGGGAAAGTTCCCGGTCAAACCAAGTGTTTAGAAGAGCCCCGCCATATTTTTCCACGCCAAACTGAAAATAGGGTGATGCCATCGCCCGGGGATGGGGTTTGAGTTGAAGACTTGGGCTGTCGGTATGCCCACCTAGTATCCTGAACCCTTCCCGGCTGAAATCAAGATTTTCCAGGGTAAATGCAATCAGCGAGCCGTTTCGAATTACCGCGTAGCGTCCCCCTCTCTCTATCTGCCATTTCCTGCCTTCGTCGAGAATGGTGAAGCCTGATTTTTTGAGAATTCGTACTATATTTGCAACAGCGTGAAATGGGGTGGGGCTGTCATTAATGAAACTGAAAAGCGTGTCAGTAAGCGGCTGGTCACTCATTTCGGTCTGAATGGTTGCGGTTGATGAATCGTTTCATCTGGACTGTGAATGCATTTTGATATCTTCAGGCACCTTCAAACAATACAGCCGAAATCCTAGCGGCTATTATTGATATTTCACCTTCAAATCATAGAGCGTATCCAGATAGTAATCGCGCATCTGCAATTTTATCCTGCTTGACTCGATTTCGATAATCAAACTATCAATGGAATCTTTAATATCGATCCCATATTTGTTTCTGCCTTCTAGGTTGGCCTGCTCAATGATAAGAATAGCATAAAAATTAACCACCATCCGAGACATGGAATCCCTGCGGAATAAATAGAGCCTGCCTCCCATGGTGTTGAGGAAAAAGCCGGCATACGCATAGAGAGGATCCTGACCTATAGTGAGATTGAATCGTTTCTTTAAACAATCCGGCTCATCTGTAAGTTCGTAAAAGTCGGCAAGTGTCTGCTCGAAAGTGGCCTGCTCACGGTCGAGGATACCCTTGAGGACGAGGATATTTTTCTTACCGATGATACGAAAAAAATGGGCAGTATTCTGGAGAATGGTAAATAAGTCGTCAGTCTCGCCGCTGACTATTGGAGGATTATCGACCAGTTTCTGGATGAGTTCAGGAAAATATACACCACTTGGAAAGTCGAGTTGGAACTCTTTAATGTAGTCCCTGGTATCGAGGGTTTGAAAGAAAGATTCGATGTTGTCCGCCCAACCACTGCATTCTCCATCTCCTGCCCTTTTAACGCTGACTTGATCTGACCCTGGAACTAGGGACGGATCTCCTTCTCCAGACTGAGTGAGTGCATCGCTGTCAGTCCTTCCAGGACTGTCGCCATCTAGTGATCCTTCAGTTTCAGACGTTTTGCTGGAAACATTACTCTCAGCGGTGGGCTGAGAGCTGGAAGAGCCTATGGAACTGCGCAGCCCGTTAATTGAATCTGGACTCAGAAAAAATACCAGGAGTAGGATCAGGATGACCAGCACTAGCAGGGCTATAACAATGTAGGGAACGACTGATCCGGAACCGCCTGGTTCGTCGAGTTGCTCCAATCCGTGATTTTCCATGGGTTGTATGCCGGTAAATTATTGAAATAGTAGTATTCTGCTCCACGTCAATATAACGGGTCGCCGATCAGAAGTCACGAGGGAAATGTGCTCTGATCAGCCTCGTAAAAGACATAGATATTCAACTGTTTAGAGGAAAACAAGACAACTGGTCCCGGTTTGTCAATGAATGACTATTCATCGTCCTTTTATACTTGACGGGCAGGAGCGAAAACACTATTTTAAGCGACTGCTTTGTTGAAGGTGAAGGTCATTTCATGACTTACCTTGAAGCCTTTAACCCCCTAAAAAATTATCGGAGGATGTAAAATGACTGTATGCGTAGTTGGCCACTCAAACCCAGATACCGATTCCGTAACTGCTGCTATTGCTTATGCGGCTCTGTTGAATGCCCAGGGAACTGAAGCAAAAGCTTGTATGCAGAGTGAAGCTGATGTGCTCAATCCTGAATCCAAACTTGTTCTTGACCGCTTTGGTCTTGCCGCTCCGGAAGCCCTATCTGACGCCGGTGGAAAACAGGTCGCTCTCGTTGATTTCAGTGATATTGGGCAGGGACCAGCCAACCTTGTCGACGCCGAGGTTGTGGCTATTGTAGATCATCATAAAATTGGTGATGTGACCACCAACAACCCGATTCTGTTCCGGGCTGAACCCGTTGGTTGCACCGGGACCGTTCTTAACAAGATGTTTAAGGAAGCCGGCGTGGCAATTCCTAAAGATGTAGCAGGAGGCATGCTCTGCGCCATTTTGAGTGATACCGTTAATTTCAAGTCACCCACCTGCACGGACGATGACAAAGCTGCCGTTGCAGAGCTTAAGGGAGTAGCCGGTATCGACGACACCGATGCTCTGTTCATGGATATGCTCAAGGCAAAATCCGCAGTCGATGGTGTTCCTGCTAAAGACCTGCTTTTCCGGGATTACAAAGATTTCGATATGAAGGGCAACAAAGTCGGCGTTGGTCAGCTCGAGTTGGCTACTCTTGATCAGGTTGCTAACTTACGTGAAGAGCTGATGAAGGCTATGGCAGAAGTCAAAGCCGATGGCCGCCATACGGTTCTGCTGATGCTCACCGATGTTGTCAAAGAAGGAACCGATCTGGTTGTACTTTCTGACGATCCGGCCATGATCGAGAAAGCCTTCAGCGGCAAACTGGAGAATGCCTCAATGTGGATTGATGGCATGATGAGCCGTAAGAAGCAGACTGTTCCGAATCTGCAGGAAGCTTTCGGCTGCTAAGCAGCAGTTTTTAAGATCATTAGCAGTTCAAACCCGGCTCCTATGGAGCCGGGTTTTTTTGTGCGCTTTATTTTTTGTTAGCAATTGCCATCTGTTTTTTGGTGTCCCTGATTATATTGTCGATCTGCGGGTCGACCCTGCCTGTATTTTTGAGGGGAAGAAAGTGATGTTTGTAGGTACTGACATCGCTGCTGCCGGTCTCTGTTTTCTGCGCCTCTTCGAGCCGCATGATCTGCTCTGATAGTTCAGCACGGCTGTCTTTAAGCGGGGCAATTTTATCTTTTTGGGAAATGGCGGCAGCCCCTTGAATGTTCTGCAATTGATGCAACTGCAGATTAACTGATTTAAGACGCTTTTTAAGGTCAGTGAGGCTGGATGTAGTGTTATTGCCCCAAGGCTTGCCGTTCCAGGTCACCGACAGGACTCCCTGATAGCGACCTCGATTGCCGGTTTGGGTCAGCAGAGATGTAGCGGATAAGAAGGGCGTAACATTGCCTTGTCCGTTGTCCGCGGCAATGGCAATATCAATTTGGGGAAAGTGGCCGACCAATTCGACAGTTGCGGGTAGTGGCATGGCCGCGAGCAGCAGAATTAGATCACAAGAGTCTTCAAGTTCGGGCAGCAGTTCGACCAGCACATCAGTCCCTTTCCTGATTACAAGATCTTTCGACACAACCGATTCGGGATCGGAAATACCGACTATGGCGATGGAGAGATCACCGATTTGTGTGCGACGAAACGGTTCAAATACAGGTTTGCCCTCGGAATCAAATATGTTTGCAGATGTCAAGGGGACACCCAGTGTTACAGTTTCGAGAAGCAGACTGATTCCGCCGGAGAGATCGTTACCCCCGACTGCAACCGCATCAAACCCCAGCAGACTATAGATCTCGGCTATCGCTTTAGCCGTGATAACCTCCTTCGATTCCGAACTGAATTGACCCTTTCTCTTGAAAAGAAAATTGCCTGCATCGACGTTGATTAACCGGCCCTTGGTGTTATTCCCTATTTTGTTAAGGGTGTTGGCTTTTTCGGACAGACCGCCCAAACGTGAGGATCCTCAGCCGCACGACTCAAGTTCGCCGTTTACGTTGGCTGAGTAGAGGATCGAGAAATTGACTTCCGACGGCAAGGTGGAGGAGAATACACTTGTACCGACACATAAGTCGAGCATTAGAGTACATAGTAATAAAATTCTATACATTATCGTTTTTTCTTTCGTAAAATTTCGCGCCATTTGTCAAGGCGGTCTTTAACCACAGCTTCATAACCGCGGTTTGCTGGATGGTAAAATTTCCTTCCGGCGAGTTCTTCTGGGAGGTGATCCTGATCAACCACAGCCTCAGGTGAATCGTGGGCGTAGACGTATCCTTTGCCGTATCCGAGCTCTTTCATCAGCTGTGTAGGAGCATTACGAATATGCAGGGGGACTGGCAAAGATCCCGTAGTTTTAATCAGTTCACGAACCGCCTTGGCGGCTTTGTAGGTGCTGTTGCTTTTTGGCGCTGTTGCCAGATAGATGACCACCTGGGCAAGGGCCAGTGTACCTTCGGGGGATCCGAGCATGTGATAGGCGTCTCGGCCTGCAATCGCCTGGGGAAGAGCCTGGGGATCGGCTACGCCAATGTCTTCGGAAGCAAAGCGTATCAGTCTACGAGCGATATAAAGAGGTTCTTCTCCGCTTTCGATCATTCGATAGAACCAGTACAGCGAGCCATCCGGGTCAGAGTCTCGCAAACTCTTATGCAGAGCTGAAATAAGGTTATAATGCTCTTCTCCATTTTTATCGTAGCGAAGACTTCTTTTCTGGCTGGCCTCCTCGATGTCGGTGAGGGTTATTACAGGACTCTGGTCATCATTACTCGACCTTTGCTGGACCAGCTTCGCAGCCAGTTCCAAAATGTTGAGCCCGTTGCGGGCGTCCCCATCGGCCGCCTCAGCCAGAAGATCCAGCGCTTGTTCGTCAAGCTGAAGCTGCTGTGAACCTAAACCGTGTTCGACATCAGCAAGAGCGTACAGGATGATTTGTCTCAGTGTAGCAGGAGATAAAGGTTCAAGCACCAGGACGCGACATCGGGATAAAAGAGGGGCGATAACCTGGAAGGAAGGATTTTCTGTAGTTGCTCCAATAAGTGTCAGCAAGCCGCTTTCAACGTGAGGTAGAAAGGCGTCCTGCTGGCTTTTGTTAAAACGGTGAATCTCATCGACAAAGAGGATGGTTTTAAGCTGCCGATCCTCAAGTTTGGTCCTCGCCTGTTCAACTATGTTCCTTACTTCTTTGACTCCGGAGAGTACCGCCGAAAAAAAAACGAAATCGGCGGCGGTCGCCGTGGAGATGATTTTTGCCAGACTTGTCTTGCCGGATCCGGGCGGCCCCCAGAGGATCAGAGAAGGCAGCGAATCTCCTTCCAGCAGCTGTCTAAGCATGCGCCCCTCGCCAACGAGTTTCTCCTGACCGTAAAAGTTGTCGAGTGAAGCGGGCCGCATACGATCGGCAAGTGGGGCGTATAATTCAGACATTGATGCAGCGAATTTAAGAACGGGGGTAGAGCTAGGAAATTTCCCCTGATAATAGATTGATTTAATGCAACTCAGAATATACCCTGAACGTATGAAAGTGAAAGGTTTTTCAGAAAGCAGCCATATCTTTAAACGCGACGGAGTCACAGAGGGTGACAGGCTTCGGGTCTTGCTGCCCGTCTATCAGTTTGGCAGCAGCCTGCTCGAGGCCGAAAGCGAAGAAGAGATCTGCAATCTTGTTGGTGACGCACTGCAGAAACAGGTTGGAGCCACAACTTTTTCGGTCATGCTTTTGGATGCTGCCTCCTGCCTTCGAATCGTCTCCTCGCGAGGGATCTCAGAACAGGTAATCGATCAGGCCAGGGTTAAACCTGGAGAACGTATATCCGGCCGGGTATTCGACAACAAAACTCCCTTGATCATCGATCGCAGCGATCAGAGTCCAGAGGATATTCAATCGTTGCTGACTAGAAAAGAACTTTCATCTTCGATTTCTTTTCCGCTGGTCAGTAGAAACAAGTCGATTGGGGTCATAAATATAAGCCAACAAGATGGAGGCCGACCTTACAACAGTTCAGACATCGAGCTGGTTTCAATTCTGGCTCAACTCACCGTGACAGCTCTGGAAAACATTAGGCTGACGAGACAAAAACAGGAAAGTGCAAAAATTCGGACCCTATTCGAACAATACGTTTCACCTGATGTGGCAAAAATTCTGCTCGACCAGGGGCAGCAGACATTGGAGATCGGCACCATCCTAAAACTCACGGTGATGTTTGTCGACATCAGAAACTACACATATCTTGTGCAGCATCTCAAACTTCCTGCCTTGCGTGAGTTCCTCAACGACTTTTTTAATATGTTCACCCGAGTAGTTTACCAAAATCAAGGAACTCTGGATAAATTCATGGGCGACGGTGCACTGGTAATTTTCGGTGCCCCGGTGGATCATTTACAAGCTTCCGAGGCCGCTCTCCGCACAGGCAAAGAAGCCATCAAGGCCTTCAGGTCCATGAGGAAGCGTTATACTGTTCAGGATAAAATATTTGCTGAAATCGGGCTGGGTATAGGGATCAGTTGCGGTGAAATGTTTCTCGGCAATCTCGGTTCGAAAGAACGGTTTGATTACACCGTAATCGGGTCTGATGTCAATATCGCTCAGCGCCTGGCCTCCAGTGCCGAAGGTGACCGTGTATTATGCACTGATGCGGTGTTAAAGGAGCAGAAAGAGAGGGTAAAGAGAGTCGGCTCCAAAACCATGAAACTGAAGGGCTTCGTTCAGCCAATCATGGTGCACGAGATTGGCCTGGATTGGTGACCTATCAGTAAGTCATTTTAAATAGACGAATCTTATCTGCAGAGATATCTACTATTCTCGAAGATGATAATGTCATCCCGGTTTAGCTGCCTTCCTCTCCTCAGTTCTGTTTCGCCGTTGACCACTATGTTCCCCTCCAGAATTAAGGCTTTGGCCTCAAGCCCGTCCTGGACTAAGTTGGCAAGTTTGAGAAATTGTCCGAGCCTGATCGGATAACGGTTTATTTCAACGATAATATCTGACATTTGATGTGTGCATTCGAGGAACCTAGCAAAGGCAGAATAGCCTTCAGTTCCTATTTATGCACCAATAAAAGCATGCTGAATGTTGTCCAAACCGAAATTATATAGTAGAGTGAGTGCCAATTTGATTTTGTTTCAAAATTTAAGCTAGTTATATCGTTAACAGCGTAAACCAAAAAGGTTCCAGGAGGATTGATATGAGCACCCCTATGCTGCGCAGGTTTTCCGTTTATCTCGTTGCAGGAATTTTTCTGCTGATCGTCTCAGGATGTGCTTCCCAGAATAAACCGGTCGATGCGGGAAGTGGTGTCGGTCCGCTGCCTAGTCCGGTAAGCAATTATGACGACATTAAAGTCCCACCTGAAATGAAGCTTGATACCAAGAAAACATTGACGATCAATACCGAGTCATTTCATGGCGGCGTGCTGATTTTCTCAGGGTATGTGGAAGTCCAGTCGCTCAAGGATTACATGGTTAAATCCATGAAAAACGATCAGTGGCGACACGTAGGGGAGGCCTCCTACAACAATGTCCTGCTTGCCTTCACCAAACCGAATAGGACCGCCATCCTTGTACTGGCAGGTGGCGGGTTCGGAAAATTAGGAAAAACCAAGATGGAGATGTATGTGACGGTTGATGCCGCCGCCGGTAAACAGCTTAACCCCTTCGGTGAACCGGTCAGCAACTGAGCAATTACTTTATTAAGGCCTGAGCAGCGACCTGCCTAAAACAGAAGGTTCCTGCTCAGGTTTCTCAATTCGCCCCCGTTCCCTCAGGCAGTTTCCGAGTCTCGTCTCAGCGGACTATTCTCGCCCGTATCTTCGATGTGATATCTCTTAGTTCCTTTAGGCCAAGCAGGTGTAGAACCGTAATGTAGCACAGGGCCGAAACTGAAATCAGGAGAAACAAGAAAGTGAGTTGATGGATAATCGAGAGATGGAACTGAAGCTGGAATTGTCGATACAGGAATATGAGCAAAAGGGACATGAGTGACGCGGCGATCACGATTTTCGTCAGTCCAGCTCCAAGGACTCGTAGAGAAAAGCCATCAATTTTACGATACAAGACGATCATCAGAAAGAGGAAATTTATGATCATTACCGCCGAGGTTGACAGGGCAATGGCCCGGTGCTGAAAGTGATCGATGGTGTTGACTATGATCAGCACATTGAAACCAATGGCCAGGAAACTTGCGATTACCGGGTAACGGGCGGCATTGACCGCGTAATACACAGGAACGATCACCTTGTTTGCTGAATAAGCAAATAAGCCAACTCCGTAAAGCGACAAGGCAACTGCCGTGGCCTGAGTATCCGCTGCAGTGAAGGCACCATGTTCAAAGATGAGTCTGATAATCGGTTCGGCCAGGACGATAAGGCCTACCGTGGCCGGTATGGTGAGGCAGAACACCATGGTCAGCGACGATACAAAGGTCTCCCTCATTTCAACGAAATTCTTTGTTGATGCCTGGCGGGCCAGAACGGGCAGTGCCGCAATTGAAATTGCTACCCCGAACAGCCCGATGGGAAGCTGCACCAGCCGAAAGGCATAATTGAGCCAGGATACCGAACCCTCCACACAGGAGGCGGCAAAATTTGTGTTTATAAAGATATTGATCTGGGTGGCCGACAGACCTATCGTCGCTGGAAGCATCAATTTTAACACCCTCCGAAGACCGGGGTCTCCCAAGTTGAATAGTGGAGTGAATCTGAATCCCACCTTTTTCAGTACCGGGAGTTGCCCCCCAAGTTGGAGAAAACCGCCGATAAGTGTCCCGAAGGCCATTCCTATGATGGCCGGGTAGCCATAGCGAGGAAGCAGAAAGGCCAGGGCTGTCCCACCGATAATTGAACCGAGGTTGAAGAAGCTTGACGCCAGGGAGGGGATGAAAAAACGGTTTTTGGTGTTGAGAATTCCCATGACCACCGCAGCCAGGGAAATAAAGAGGAGAAACGGCATCATGATGACGGTCATGGTGGCCGTTAGCTCGGCTTTGCCCGATACGGAAGAAAAATCAGGGGCGAGCAGCGCGACGATCTGGTCGGCAAAGAGCATACCAAGCAGAGTAAGAATAGAGATGGCGACGAGAAAGAAACAGAGCACATTGGAGGCGAGCAGCCAGGTATCTTCTTTGCTCCGGTTTGCGTCATAATCAGAAAACACTGAAACGAAAGCAGCCGACAAGGCTCCTTCCCCAAAAAGATCGCGCAGTAAGTTGGGGATGCGAAAGGCGACGACGAATGAATCGTAGGCATAGCCCGCACCGAAGAGACCGGCGAATACCTGTTCACGTATCAGACCGAGCAACCTGCTGCACATCACAGCGATTGAGACGGTTGCCGCCGATTTGGCAAGTCCAGAGGACGGGGTATCGGGTTTGCTCACGTTGCTATCTGGTTAGGGTTGTCTCTGCAGCACAAGTTGTGACTGTTTTATGAGTAGCTGTCAAGACGCGAATGTAACATCTGCTGATTTGAATCATCAAATGAAATCATCATTTAGCCGGAGCTGCCCATTAAATATGCCCATACCATCAATGATGCTTGACTTTCTGACTGATGAATTGAATATATGGTGTGGTTAAATCATCGAGGCCCCGTTCAATAATGTAAAGTACAGTTGACTGGATAATAGATCTATTTTTCGAATTTGAGGAGAAGCAGATGCAGGATACAGCAATGGTCAGGAATATAGCGGTAATTGGACACGGAAACAGCGGAAAGACCTCTCTGGTTGAGGCCATGCTCTATACTGCAGGAAAGATTAATCGGCTGGGCAAGGTTGATGACGGCAACTCCTCGATGGACTACGATGATGAAGAGATTAAAAGAAAAATCTCCATAAGCTCCTCGTTTTCGAATTATGCCTGGAAGAAAAACGAAATTTACCTGATCGATACTCCGGGCGATGATTCCTTTTTCAACGAAGCAATATCGGCCGCCCATGTTTGTGACGGTGCGGTATTCGTAGTTGGTGCAGTGCTGGGCGTCAAAGGTTCTACCAAAAAGTTCGCCGACCTGATTGCCGAAAACAGCCTGCCAGCGATGATTGTCATCTCCAAGATGGACCGTGAGAGGGCCGATTTTCAGAAGACTTTCAGCCAGATCAAGGAATCGCTTCCGGTCTCACCGGTCATCGTTCAGTTGCCGATTGGCCAGGAAGACTCTTTCAGCGGAATCGTTGATCTGCCATCCAACAAAGCGTTTACCTTCGAAAGTGGCGGTAAAGGCGGCTTAAAGGAAATCGACATTCCCGCTGACCTGACGGATGAAGTTGCAGCCGCTAGAGAATCACTGATGGAAGGAGTCGCTGAAACCGATGAAGAATTGATCGAAAAATTTCTGGAAGAAGGGGAGCTCACTGAAGAGGATCTCAAGGCGGGCCTGAAGAAAGCGGTTGCAGATGGTGAAGTCAGTCCGGTGTGCGTTGCCTGTGCTACTCAAAATTATGGAACCAGTGCAATTCTTGATGCGATCAACAACTTTATGCCGTCACCAGCCGATGTTGCACCGCGCCAGGGTCTGAATTCGGCGACGGAGGAAGAGGTCGAATGTGTACCGTCTGCTGATGCTCCTTTTACCGGCTTCGTCTTCAAGACCATGGCTGATCCCTATGCCGGTCGGCTTACCCTGTTTCGTGTATTGTCAGGCACCCTCTCAGGGGAATCATTTTACAATGCCAACAAAAAAACCAGTGAGCGGTTCGGCAACCTCTTTCTCATCGAAGGCAAAGAGCAGCGCCAGGTGGACAGTGTCGGGCCAGGTGCGATCGTGGCCGTTGCCAAATTAAAGGAAACCACCACTGGAGATACACTCTGCAACCAGGACAATCCGATTATTCTCGAAGCGCCCGCACCGCTTTCGCCGGTTATCACCTACGCAGTGTCGGCCAAGAAGGGAGACGAGGAGAAACTCTTTTCCTCATTGAGCCGTATGCTCGATGAAGACTTGAGTCTGAAGATGTCGCGTGAACAGCAGACAGGTGAAACTCTGGTATCAGGAATGAGCCAGGTACATCTGGAAGTTGTCGGCAATATCATACAGCGAAAGTTTGGTGTTGAGATGGAGCTCAATCTGCCCAAGATTCCTTATATGGAAACAATCAAGGGGACTGCCAAAGCTCAGGGCAGGCATAAAAAGCAGAGCGGCGGACGAGGACAGTTTGGTGACTGCTGGATTGAAGTATCACCAAACCCTGGTGACAAGTTTGAATTTATCGACAAGATTGTCGGTGGTGTGATTCCCCAGCAATATCGACCGGCTGTAGAGAAGGGCATACAGGAAGCGATGGACAGAGGGGTCCTGGCCGGTTACCCGGTTACCGATGTCAAAGTAACCCTCTATGACGGCTCCTATCATACGGTTGATAGTTCGGAAATGGCGTTCAAAATAGCCGGATCACTGGCTTTCAAACAGGCTGCACCGGCGGCCGGTATAGTGCTGCTCGAACCGATCATGGAGATGGTTGTCACCGTCGGCAAGGACAGCGTCGGTGATATCATGGGTGATCTTAACTCCCGTCGGGGGCGTGTACTGGGGATGGATTCCGGCCCAAAAGGCGAGATTGTAACTGCCCAGGTGCCAATGGCAGAAATCCAGACATATGCCAATGAGTTGACCTCGATGACTGGCGGTCTCGGCTCTTTCACCTTGAATTTTTCTCACTATGAAGAGGTTCCGACCCAGATCACCGAAAAAATAGTTGCTGAAAGGGCGGCTGATAAATAGCTGCGAGTGGCCGGCAAACCATGAGCCCATTTCGTTTTGCAGTAATAACCATGAGCGACAGCGGTGCTCGCGGGCTCCGGGAGGACACCAGCGGAGAAGCGCTGAAACTGTTGTTCTCTGATAACGGATATGAACTCTGTCACTATACCATCGTGGCGGATAGGATTGAGCCGATAGTCGAGGCAGTGCTTGAGGCAATCGAAACACAGGGGGCGGATCTCGTACTTACCACCGGGGGTACAGGGGTGTCGCCGACCGATGTTACTCCTGAGGCGATGGATCTGCTCTTCGAAAAAGAGGTTCCCGGAATGGCTGAGGCGATGCGGGCTGCAAGCCTGTCTATTACGCCAAAGGCGGTTATTTCCAGGGGGCGGGCCGGGATACGTGGACAAAGTTTGATAGTAAACCTGCCCGGCAGCCGTAAAGGTGCTTTGGAAAATATCAGTGTTCTGCTGCCAGCGCTGGAGCATGCGCTCGAGAAAATCAAAGGAAGTAGTGCTGATTGTGGTGAAGGCTGAGTAGGGTTACTAAAAGTTCTCCAAAAGAAAAGGGGCTTCGTTTACACGAAGCCCCTTTTCTTTTGGTAGTTCAGGTCGTTTCTAGATGAATTCCACTTGCTTCTCTCCTTCGGCCTCTGCCCTTACCTCGCCAATGAGATAGGGGGTTTCACCCAGGGCAGAAAATTGCAGCAGAACGTCGTTAACGTCTTTTTCCTCGACTATCACCATGAAGCCGATCCCCATGTTGAAGGTGCGGTACATCTCGGCTTCAGGAACAGCACCTTTGATGGCCAGATAGGGGAACACCGGTGGTACCGGAAAAGATTTCCTTTCTATGATTGCTCTACAACCGTTGGGTAGTACCCGGGGGATATTGTCGTAGAATCCGCCGCCGGTATTGTGCACCATGCCGTTAATCTTATAATTTTTAAGCACGTTGAGGATTGGCTGCACATAGATTCGTGTAGGTTTGAGCAATTCCTCGCCGAGATTGACCCCGAGTTCCTCGACAAAGTCGTCGACCCCGAGACCAAGATCCTCGAAACAGATCTTTCTGACCAGTGAGAACCCGTTGGCATGGAGACCGTTGGAGGCAAGGCCGATGATCTTGTTGCCGACCCTGATGTCAGAACCGTCGATTATGTCATCGCGATCAACAATACCGGTGACGAATCCGGCAATGTCATAGTCGCCTTGGCGGTAGAGGCCCGGCATCTCCGCTGTTTCACCACCAACGAGGGAACATTTGGCCTGCTTGCAGCCTTCGGCAATGCCAGTCACAATCTGGCTGGCAACCTCCAGTTCGAGTTTGCCAACTGCCAGGTAGTCCAAGAAGAATAAAGGTTTGGCTCCGCTGACGATGACATCGTTGACGCACATGGCTACCAGGTCAATACCGATGGTGTCGTGTTTCTCGCAGGATTTTGCCACCGCCAGCTTGGTGCCGACCCCATCGGTGGCTGAAACCAGGACGGGGCTTTCGTACTTATTCTTATCAATGGAAAACAAACTGGAGAATCCGCCGATCTCGTTAAGCACACCCCGCTGATGGGTGTCGGCAATGACGGTTTTTATTTTTTTGACAAAGGCATTGCCTTTATCAATATCGACGCCGGCTTCCTGGTATTTGGAGCGAATAGAATCTGTCATCAAATAACTATAATTGTGGATTGCCAAAAGAACTGGGCCGCGATAATCTAGAATAAATCAATTCCAGAAGATCTGGCCTAGCAACATTGTACGTCAGCTGGAGTGATCTATCAATTAACTTATTCACCGAATTTTGTAAATATAATAGTAGCTTTGTTAACTTCAAGTAAATCTTCAGTCAAGGTACTGATTAATAGATATGAAATTACTCATTCTGGTATTAGCCATGGTACTTATAGTAGAAGGCCTGCCATATGCGGCCGCTCCTGAAAAGATGAAGGAGTGGCTGCTCAAGTTGAGCGAGGTTCCTCCTTCCACCTTGCGGATCATCGGTCTTCTTTCCCTCTGTACCGGGCTGGTAATCTGCTGGCTGGTGCAAAAGAGCAGCTTTTTCATTTGACAGGAGCCAGGCTCATCACATATATGGAGCCCTGAATCCATCCTTCTCTTTCCTTTCTTAGATTGAGCAGCGTCTGAGAGATTATATTCCAGCCTGCCCGGGCGGCTGTGTCAAAGACATAGCATCTGCTGTGGGCGAAACGACCGCTTTGCTGAAGAACTGGAGAATCAGCATCGGAAGAGAAGTGTTCGACTGAAAACATGAAGTGACCGTGAGCGGCCATTATAGAAGAAACTCGATTGAACAACTCCTCAAGATCGCCGAGGTAGGGGAGCACATCGGCGCAGACAATAAGATCATAATTAGTTTCAGAATCAGTACGGAGAAATTCGATGATTTCTGAGACATGCAAGGAATCGTACAACTTCTTCTCATGCGCCACATCGAGCATTTTTCTGGAAATATCCACTCCTGTCATTGATTGACATAACGAGCAGAATTGTTCTCCGACCAATCCAGTGCCGCAGCCCAGATCCAGCAGTCGCTGCGGTCTCCCGCCTGGCAGAAGGTGCAGATAAATATTGAGCAGCTCTGACGGTAGATCATAACCAAGATTGTCGGTCAGGCTCGCTTCGTAATGACCGGCAAATTGGTCAAATACTTCTCTAACGTAACCGTTCGGAGAATGGTTTCTGGCCTCACCAGAAAGTGCTGCCCGCATATGATCGGCCGAGGCATGCTCAGGGTTTAATTCAAGAATCCGTTCATAAAGTTCCCTGGCACGTTCGTTTTCTCCATGTTTGTGAGTTAGATAGGCCAAATTGTTAAGAGAGGGGAGGTGAGTTGGAGTATGGGCCAGAATCGACGCGTAGATATGAGCAGCTTTGTCGTCTTCGCCAAGGAATCGGTAGCACCCGGCCAGGTTGTAGCGGCAATCTATATCATCGGGTGCAACTTCCAGGGCCCTCTGATACGAGGCAATAGCCTCTTCGAAGCGACCGAGTTCTTTTTGACAGATGCCTGTATTGTAGAGAAGATCTTCGCTTGAGTCATTGATTGCCAGTCCGCCAAGATAGAAATCGAGGGCCTCTTCATAACGACCTAGCTCAAAAAGCAACAACCCGCAGTTGAAATAAAGCTGCCAGATTCCAGGATACTGCTCAATGAGTTCACGGTAGTGAAACTCAGCCCGGTCGTAATAGCCGTTCTGGTGGTGTTCGAATACTTCTGTCAATCTACTTTCAAGTGAATTGTCTTCACTGGAAATGAGTTGTTCATCGGGCATGGAATCGAAAATACATATGGCTGAGAAATGACGTGCAATTAACACCATTTCTAATATAAATGAGGTGCGTTATTATACTTGTAAGCGATGGGTGTGACAAGTACGCATAATTGAGATCTCAGGTACCGGCTATGTCTCCAACTGAAAGTGCAAGACGCGAAATGATAGGCAGCGAAGGCATGGTTCTGCTCGATATGATCAGAAGGCTGAACCGGCGTAGCGCCACCGGCCACCTTCTGAAACTGATCCAGAAGACCCATCCTGCTGATATGGCCTGGGTCTTCAGGCATTTGAATGAGGAAGAACGATCCAAGATATTCAATATAATAGGTCAGACCGAAGTCGTAGGTGAATTCCTCAGCGAACTGGATGATGCGATTCTCGTAGATCTTGTCCAGGAGCTGACGCCGAAGTACCTGGCCTCAATTCTTGCGGATATTCCCTCCGATGATGCGGTTGACATTCTCGAGACCATTCCGGAAGATCTGGCTGCTGAGATCAGCAAGCATATGGAAAAGGAAGACCGTGAAGAGGTCGAAGGTCTTCTGCAGTATCATCCTGAGACAGCCGGTGGTTTGATGTCGCCCGATTTTATGTGTCTGGATGAAAGCCTGTCGATTGGCGAGGCCATCTCTATTATCCAGCAGAAAAGTGAAGAGATGGAGATGGTATTCTATCTCTATATCCAACATGAGGATGGTAAGCTGGCCGGTGTGATATCCCTGCGTGAGCTGTTGATGAATTCGCCTGGGAGAAAACTCAAAGATGTGATGAACTCCAAGGTTATTTCGGTGAACACCGATACCAATCAGGGTGAAGTCGCCCATGTGGTTTCCCAGTACAACATCCTTGCCGTGCCGGTGGTCGACTCCTCTTATAACCTGGTCGGGATTGTCACCGTCGACGACATTATCGACGTCATCCGTGAGGAAGCAACCGAAGATTTTCTGCAGATGGCAGGAGCCGGTAAGGATCGTGAGATTCTGCTGAAATCTACTTTCGACAACGCCATGCTCAGAGCGCCCTGGCTTTTTGCTTCGTGGGTCGGCGGGATCATGGCCATGATCATAATAGGTAGTTTCGAGCAGGAATTAGCCAGTGTTCTCGCGCTGGCTTCTTTTATTCCGATCGTCATGGGTATGGGTGGCAACATTGCAACCCAGTCCTCGACCATCATAGTTCGAGGTATCGCCACTGGCCGGGTGAACATGAATGAGTTGCTCAAAGTAATACTCAAGGAATTCAGGGTTGGCTTGCTGCTCGGCTTTGTCTACGGTATTTTTCTCGGAGTGGTCTCTTTTTTCCTGCACCGGGATCCCACCCTGCTGGGAGTGGTTGTCGGACTGTCGATATTCGTCATCATGGCCATGTCAGCAACCCTGGGAACGATCATCCCTCTGATCCTAAAGCGCTTCGGATTTGATGCCGCTATCGCTACCGGTCCGTTCGTTACCACCGCCATCGATATAGTTGGTGTGCTGATGTATTTTTACACGGCTAAAATCATTCTCCACCTTTAAACTGTTCAACACTCTTCATGGAGCCCTCCAGAAAGACCGGTTCTCTGAAACCTTTTATCATTCTGCTGTTTGTAGCCGGTGCGCTTTGGTACCTGTTTGGTCAAGATGACTGGCGGCGGATTAACCGCACGGCTGAACCTCGAGCAATAACCGCCCGCGGAGACCTGGCAGAGGATGAGCTCAACACCATCGATATATTCCGGGAAAGCTCACCCTCGGTGGTTTTTATTACCAGTATTGCAGTCAGGAGAAATCTGTTCTCCCTAAATGCCGTTGAGATTCCTCAGGGAACAGGGTCAGGTTTTATCTGGGACAATGAAGGCAGGATAGTTACTAATTATCACGTTATTTCCGACGCCAGTCAAATCCGGGTAACCCTTTCCGACCAGTCAGAGCATAAGGCCGTCCTCGTGGGCGCTGCCCCGGACAGGGACCTTGCAGTTCTGCAGATCAGCGCCTCCAAGGAAAAACTCAAACCGATATCGGTCGGCGAGGCCGACAATCTGCTTGTCGGCCAGAAGGTGTTTGCCATCGGCAATCCTTTTGGCCTTGACCACACGATTACCTCCGGTATCATTTCGGCACTGGGCCGAGAAATAAATGCGATCACCGGCAGAACTATCAAAGGAGTGATCCAGACCGATGCGGCAATTAATCCTGGAAATTCTGGTGGCCCTCTTTTGGATAGTGCCGGCCGACTGATAGGAGTTAATACCGCTATTTACAGTCCTTCTGGGGCCTATGCCGGAATTGGTTTTGCCGTACCGGTCGAACAAATCAACCAGGTGGTCCCGGAGTTGATCAGAAACGGCCGGCTGATCAAACCAGGTATCGGCGTGACCCTGGTCGATGAGCGTTATGCCGCCAGGTACGGGATTAGAGAAGGTATACTCATTGGCGAAGTTGAGACGGGGGGACCTGCGCACCAGGCTGGGCTGCAGGCTGCCCGTCAGTATCGCGGTGAAATCGTTAGCGGTGACATTATCGTTGGGATCGAGGGCAAGACGGTAAGTTCCGTTGATGATATCAGGCACATCTTGGAAAATCTCGAGGTCGGCGATGAGATAGAGTTGGTCTATTTGAGAAAAGGGCAGCAACTCACGGCCCGAATGAGGCTCGAACCGGTCAACTGAAAGGTCAATCTACTCTGCATGGATCCTGGTTGATTCTCTTCTGGCGAGTTCCCTCATATCTTTAGTGCGGTCTGATTCGTCGACGATTTCCTCTCCGACAATCTCTTCGAGCACGTCTTCCATGGAGATGATACCGGTCACCGATCCATATTCATCAACAACCACGAAGAGATGCTGGCGTTTCTCGAAAAAATCTACCAAAACCCGGTTGAGCGGCATGGATTCCGGAACAAAATGAGCAGGCCCTTTCAGTTTGCTCAACGTTGTTGCCAGCTTCTGCTCGGCTGCAGCCTGCAGAACATCTTTTCTCATGATAATCCCGGTCACGTCATCCGGGTCTTTATCGTACACCGGTACGCGGCTGTGACTGGTCAATCGCGAGATTTCGAGCATTGCCTCTTCAACCGAGAGGTTTTCATCCAGTGAAAAAGTGACGGTGCGCGGCGTCATGACCTGGCGTACCGTTTTTTGTTTCAGATCGATAATATTTGAAATCACTTTTTCCTGCACCTCTTCAAGCTGGCCAGATTCGCGGGACATGGCTGCAATGGTCTGCAGCTCCTCACCAGAGATGGACTCATCGCTCCTGTCCTTGGGAATCAGTCGAGTGATCGTTTGACAAAGCTTGACGATTGGTTTGAGGCACACCACCATAAGGCGAATTGGCAAAGCAATAAACGGAGCCAGTCGGTATGAGTAGGACACACCGACAGTTTTGGGAATAATCTCTGAAAAGATGAGGATTGCCATGGTGAAGGCGGCGGAAAAGAGAAGCACATTGCCGTCGCCGAACAAATGGGCGGCGGAGGCCCCGGCAATGGCGGCACCAACCGTATTGGCGATGGTATTGAGGGTGAGAATCGCGGTGATCGGCTCGTCAATATCGCTTTTCAGCTCATGCAGCACTGCTCCTGCACGGGTTCCTGATTTACGGAGCATCTCCACCTGAGAGGTGGTCAGCGAGTAAAGAACGGCTTCACAGACTGAACAGAGAGCTGACACGACGATGGCCAGGGAGACAGAAAAGATGAGGGTGTTGAGCATGAGGGTTTCTCCGAATCATTGTAATTCAGGTGTTGATGTATAATAGTAGTCAAATAACGTTTTTCCTAGATAATTCAAGCCGCTTGCCGGCGATTCTTGTCAATTGATCAGACCAATATAGAAGGTAAGGATATGAACAGATGTGAGGTGAGATTAACTCAGAAATCGATTACCGCCTACCCTGGGGAGCTGCTTGTTTTTCTTGTTGCCGCACATGGAAAAAAGCTTCCGAAATGTAATCAGAAAATACGTCCAATGGTCAAAGAACTCTTCGCCCTTGGCGACTTCAAGGGAAACAAGGACGAATCGGTTCTTTTGTATCCAGGTCGCTCTGATGCTGGTAAGGGGTTTTCCTGCAGGCGAATATTGTTGGTCGGCATTGGCGACCTCAAGAAAGATGACAACCAGGATCAATTTCTGGAGACCTTCAGAAAGAGTGGTGGGGTCATAAGCCAGTCTGCAAAAAAGGTAAAAGCTGATGAGCTCCTGCTGGTGCTTCCTGAATTTATAGATGATACTTATTTCCATTTGACTGGTGGCCTTGTCGAAGGGCTATTGTTGGGAAATTACCGGTTCAGAAACTACAAGAAAAAAGAAACCAAAAAAGATGATTACCACGGGCTCAAAACCCTGACGATTTATGGGAAAGGCGGGGGTCTGAGACGTTCGCTGCACCGTGCTCGCAGAGGAGCTGAGGCAGCAATGAGTGCCAGGGACATGGCCAATGAGCCGGCCAATCGCTGGACCCCGGACCATTTCAGCAAATTTGCCAGAGATCTGGCCCGAAACAGTGAGTTGCGCTGCACGATCATCGGTAAGTCCCAGATCAAAAAGTTTGGTATGGGGGGCATCATTGCCGTCAATCAGGGTTCAGCCATCGATCCGCGTGTAGTTATACTCGAGCACCGACCGAAAAACTACAGATCTACGATTCTGTTGGTGGGCAAGGGGATAACTTTCGACTCGGGAGGCGTGAGCCTGAAGCCGGCCGCCGGCATGGAAGACATGAAATATGATATGTGCGGTGGGGCAGCAGTAATCTCGGCGATGCAGGCGGTGGCTGAAGAAAAACCCAAAGTGAGAGTGGTTGCCATCGTCCCGACGACCGACAATATGTCCGGAAGTTCAGCAATCAAGCCGGGAGACGTGATCACCCACTTCAATGGCATAACCTCTGAAGTAATCAACACCGATGCTGAAGGGCGGCTTATCCTGGCCGACGCCCTGGCCTATGGAATAAAAGAATACAGTCCGGACTGTGTGGTCGATCTGGCAACCTTGACGGGAGCGGTAATTATTGGCTTAGGACATCACCGGACAGGGATGATGAGCAACAACGATCTCCTTGCCGAGACGCTCAGTGGAGCAGGAGAGGAGACGGGCGAAAAAGTCTGGCGGCTGCCGCTGGACCCGGAATATACTGAACAGCTGGAATCTGAGGTAGCCGATGTGAAGAATATCGGTGGCCGGGCAGGGGGCTCGATAACCGCCGGGGCCTATCTGCAAAAATTTGTGGGCACGACCCCTTGGGCGCATCTCGATATTGCCGGTACTGCCTGGGAGTATACAAAAAAAAGCTATATTCCCAAAGGTCCCTCGGGGATTGGAGTACGTCTTTTGTTGAACTTTATTGGACGTTGTTCCAGTCTGAAATTTTAAGAAGAGAAAAGGGGCGGGCAAAGAAAATTGCAAGAGGGGTTTTCAAGATGAAAACCCCTCGGCTCGGTGTCTGCATTAATTCAGTTTAACTGAAAATCTACACGCGTTCCACGTTGTCGGCAGCAGGTCCTTTCGGGCCTTCCACTATTTCGAATTTAACCCGAGCTCCCTCATCGAGTGATTTGAAACCATCACCCTGAATTGCTGAATAGTGGACGAATACGTCGGATTCTCCTTCTCTCTGAATGAACCCAAATCCTTTTGCGTCATTGAACCACTTAACCGTACCTTCTACCATTCTCCTACTCCTTTTTTTTTCAGCCTGGCTCCCAGGCTTTTTAATAGCCAGTTATCCAACACCAGGATCGCTGGCATCACTACAAGTGGAACGCTTCGAATTGAGAAAGATTCTCAAAAAAAATTCGAAATAACTAGTTATTCCACTAATTAAACATGGATCGAAATAGCACATCATCGATCGAAAGGCAATATTTTTGTTTGCTGAAAAGAAAACTAATTTAGATAGAGGCAGGGTATATTTTTGCTTAAATTCATCGAGATTAAGATATATTGTGAATGTCTATTTCTCTTGATCATCAAATATTGTAGATTAACACTTTTTTTGTGACGGTAATTGAATTTGCTTTTCGAATACAGTTTCGCTTCCAAATATCTTCAACTTTCCCAAGGCCGCCTCCATTACCTTGATGAAGGTGCGGGGCCCGCAGTGGTGATGGTGCACGGCAATCCCACCTGGTCCTATTACTACAGAAATCTGGTAAAAACACTGTCGTCCAGATTCAGAGTGATCGTACCAGATCATCTCGGCTGCGGTCTGTCAGATAAACCGCTCGATTTCGATTACACGCTGGAAAATCATATCGATAATCTTTTGCTGCTGCTTAACCATCTTGAGATAGAACGAACCTCAATGGTGGTTCATGACTGGGGTGGTCCAGTTGGATTGGGAGCCGCTGCAGACGAGGGTGTTGAACTAGAAAAACTGGTCATTCTCAATACCGCAGCTTTTAGGTCCACCAGGATCCCATTCAGGATTAGAATCTGTCGCTGGCCGCTTATCGGAAAATTTTTAGTACAGGGTCTAAACGGGTTCGCCGGGGCTGCGGTTTTCATGGCCGTTGAAAAGAAAATGGCCAAAGAGGTCGCCAAAGGATATCTGAGCCCATACGATAGCTGGAATCATCGCCTTGCGGTCTATGAGTTTGTCAAAGACATACCGATGAATCCTGCACATCGATCATATTCGACTCTGGTGCAAATCGAAAAAAGCCTTGAAACCATAAAAAATCGAAGGGTTCCAGCGGCGATTTTCTGGGGGGGAAAAGATTTTTGCTTCAATGACTATTTCTATGAGCAGTGGAAAGACCGGATGCCCGAGGCAGAATTCCACTATTTTAAGGATTGGGGGCATTATGTTCTGGAAGACGGTAAAGGTCGGATAGAGACTCTCATTGATCAGTTTCTCAGACGAGAACGATAGGCCCTATGATTGAAAACATAGCCCAGACACTGAGTGATACCGCCAGGCTACTAGGATCCAGAACGGCGGTGACAGAAGCTGGCAGTGGTCGGACCTGCTCCTTCAGCGAACTCGATCTTTACGCTGATCGTTACGGGGCCTATCTGAAAGCGGAAGGTGTAAAGAGCGGCGACAGGGTCATCCTCATGGTTCGCCCCTCAATAGATTTCATCGCCCTTGCTTTCTCCCTTTTCAGGATCGGGGCGCCGGTGATTCTGATAGATCCCGGCATGGGCTATAAAAACCTGCTTAAATGCATCGAAAACGTCAAACCTGATTTTCTCGTAGGCATCCCAGCTGTGGTGGGTTTGAGTCTCATCTATTCGGCGAAATTCCGCTCCGTGAAAAAAAGATTCTGTTGCGGTTCTTTTCTGGGGATTGAAAAACTCGATATCCGCAGAAAACTGGAAGACGAGGCACCATCCTTCCAACCCTTTGCCCCAGATGAGACATCTCTTGCCGCCATAATCTTTACTACAGGCTCCACAGGGCCGCCCAAAGGGGTAAGATTCGAGCATTCGATTTTTGCCGCTCAACTGGATAAAATCAAATCCTACTATGAGATCGGACCAGGAGATATCGACCAGCCGGGTTTCCCGCTATTTGCTCTTTTTTCAACTGCTCTCGGAGCTCAGGCGGTGATACCGGATATGGATCCGACCAAACCGGCCAGGGTCGATCCACAAAAATTCGTCCGTTCAATTCAGGATTATCAAGTCACCTATTCATTTGGTTCACCGGCAATTTGGAGGGTTGTCAGCCACTACTGCAAGCAAAACAATATTCGCTGCCAGAGTCTCAAAAAAGTCTTGATGGCAGGAGCTCCGGTCAGTGGTGAGCTCATCCGGCAGGTTTTCGATATCATGCCTGAAAACGGAGAAATCCACACCCCGTATGGGGCGACTGAAAGTTTACCAATAGTCTCCATAGAGGGGCATGTAATAGTCGCAGAAACTTGGGCTGAGACCCGAAAAGGCAAAGGAACCTGTGTCGGAAGTCCGTTGCCCGGAATATCACTCAAAATAATAGAAGCCACCGACTCAGTACTAGGAAATCTTACGGATTGCACCATACTTGGTCCCGGACAGATAGGCGAAATTATCGTCAAGGGAGACGTGGTAACCAGTGCTTATGACGGAAATGAAGAGCAAAATCTGGCCAGCAAGATAAAAGATGAAGATGGTTTCTGGCACCGGATCGGCGATGTTGGCTACATGGATGATGTTGGTCGGCTCTGGTTCTGCGGCAGAAAGGCCCATCGGGTTTTTAGTCGCCAGGGTATAATGTACACCATCTGCTGTGAGGCTCTGATTAACTGCCATCCCGATGTATTCCGAGCGGCCTTGGTGGGAATCGGTTCCGAACCCGGCTATCAGACTCCTGTGATAATCATCGAATTGCATAAGCCCATTACCAGAAGCCAGAAGGATATATTAACCGAGGTCAGAGACATCTGTGCTGCCAGTGGTCTGCTGGTAAACGTTGAGCACATTCTGGTGCACGATTCTTTCCCGGTCGATATCAGGCATAATGCAAAAATTTTCCGTGAGAAACTATCAGTATGGGCCCAAAACCAGGTTCTTAAACAATGATGAATAAGGTCCTGGTTACAGGTGGTGGAGGGTTTTTAGGCTCAGCAATAGTGCGTCAACTATTGGCTAAGGGATGTGAAGTGAAGGTTGCCGGAAGGCATCGGTATGAGAAACTGGAGCGGTTGGGGGCAAGATGTCTGGTCGGCGACATTGGGGACAGGAACTTCACGGCTCAATCTTGCCAGGATGTCGATACGGTATTTCATGTTGCCGCCAAAGCAGGAATCTGGGGAAGTTGGAGCGAATACAGGAAAGTTAACATTGAGGGTACTGTCAACATCGCCGACTCCTGCAGGAAAAACGGTGTCGCCTGCCTGGTCTACACCTCTACTCCTTCGGTGGTGTTCGATCGCGGCAGCATCGAAGATGGCGACGAGACTTTACCCTATGCACGAAGATTTCTCTGCAGCTATGCCAAATCAAAAGTGGCGGCAGAACGGTATCTTCTTGAAAATATAAGTGAGGAATTGCGTGTCTGTGCCCTTCGCCCTCATCTTATCTGGGGGCCGGATGATCCACATCTTATACCAAGACTGCTGGAAAGGGGAAGAACAGGTGAACTCAAAATTGTCGGGGATGGCCGCAATAAGGTCGATATCACTTTTGTAGATAATGCTGCTCATGCGCACATCCTGGCTGCCCAAAGTCTACATCGAAGTAGCAGAATCTCAGGACAGGCTTATTTTATAGGACAGGAGCGACCGGTTTTCTTGTGGGACTGGATAAACGACCTATACAGGGAGTTAGGTATCGCCCAATTGGAAAAAAAAGTCCCTTTGGCTGCAGCTTATCTGGCCGGCTGGCTGCTCGAAATCCTGTATGATTTGGCAAGGGCAAAAAAAGAACCAAGGATGACCCGGTTTCTGGCCCTGCAGCTATCCCGTTCTCACTTTTTTAGTCATGAGCGGGCAAAAAAGGATTTTGGCTACGAACCCTTGATAAGTATCGAAGAAGGACAAAGGCGGTTGCTCGAGTCCCTGAAAAGATGATGAATTTGAAGAAATTAAAGCGACTTTTGTACCTTCCCTTGATCGTTTCCATGATCGTCTCCGGAAGCCTGCAGCCGGCTATGGGATTTACTGTGGGCGAGGAAAAAGAATTAGGAGAAAAACTGCTCTATACGGTACGAGCCAGCTTTCCGCTTCTCGACGACCCAGACCTCCACCAGTACATCAACCACATCGGCCACGAAGTACTGGATGTTGCCGGTATTCAATTCTTCGATTACCATTTTTATATAGTTGAAAGCTCACAGTTCAACGCCTTTGCCGCTCCTTCCGGACTGATCTTCTTCTATTCCAAGCTGATCGAATCGATGAACAGTGAGGATGAGCTTATCTCAGTCATGGCCCATGAGGTTGGTCACGTGGTGCGGCGGCACCTGTCGTCAAGAATGAAAAAAGGCAAAGTGATAAATTTTGCTTCGATGGGTGCGGCCCTGGTGGCAATTGCGCTTGGTGGCGGGGCTGCTGCCCAGGGATTGCTGGCCGGATCACTCGCCGCCGGGCAAAGTGCCCAACTCCATTTCAGCCGTCAGGATGAGATAGAGGCAGATCTGCTCGCCTATCAATGGATGCAGGATATGCATCGGGATACGATCGGTCAGAAAAAAATGCTGCAGACCATGCGACGCATAACCAGGTATCGAACCGGGCAGATTCCTCAATATCTGCTTACCCATCCCGATCCCGAAGCACGTCTGGACTATGTGTCCTCATTGATAGCTGCGGACCAGGATTATAAAGTCGAGAACGAAGATTCCAAAAATTTTTCTTTTATCAGATTTAAATACCGAATCATGTCCCTCACTCAGAGGGCTACAACTGCACGAGCCTATATGGCCAGTGAAGTAAGTGACTCCCGTTCTTCTGATTTCGAAAAAACCATGGCACTTTACGGTTTAGCGCAGATAGACCGAAAGACAAATAATTTTGAGCAAAGCCTCGCCAGGATGGACGAGGTTATCTCTGCGTTTCCCGATAAACCAATTCTTCTGGTTGACAAAGCCGTCGTGCTTGCTGACAAAGGTGACTTTCTTCAGGCCCGAATGTTGCTCGAGCAGGTAAAGAGAACAGAACCGAACAATAGTTATGTGCTGTTCAATCTTGGAAAGGTGGTGGCCGATAAATTTTGCTTCGATGGGTGCGGCCCTGGTGGCAATTGCGCTTGGTGGCGGGGCTGCTGCCCAGGGATTGCTGGCCGGATCACTCGCCGCCGGGCAAAGTGCCCAACTCCATTTCAGCCGTCAGGATGAGATAGAGGCAGATCTGCTCGCCTATCAATGGATGCAGGATATGCATCGGGATACGATCGGTCAGAAAAAAATGCTGCAGACCATGCGACGCATAACCAGGTATCGAACCGGGCAGATTCCTCAATATCTGCTTACCCATCCCGATCCCGAAGCACGTCTGGACTATGTGTCCTCATTGATAGCTGCGGACCAGGATTATAAAGTCGAGAACGAAGATTCCAAAAATTTTTCTTTTATCAGATTTAAATACCGAATCATGTCCCTCACTCAGAGGGCTACAACTGCACGAGCCTATATGGCCAGTGAAGTAAGTGACTCCCGTTCTTCTGATTTCGAAAAAACCATGGCACTTTACGGTTTAGCGCAGATAGACCGAAAGACAAATAATTTTGAGCAAAGCCTCGCCAGGATGGACGAGGTTATCTCTGCGTTTCCCGATAAACCAATTCTTCTGGTTGACAAAGCCGTCGTGCTTGCTGACAAAGGTGACTTTCTTCAGGCCCGAATGTTGCTCGAGCAGGTAAAGAGAACAGAACCGAACAATAGTTATGTGCTGTTCAATCTTGGAAAGGTGGTGGCCAGTCTTGGTGACAGTGATCAGGCGGTAAAACTTTTAAAGGAAGTGGCCTATGACATCCCCGAGTTTGCAGATGTCTATTTTGAAATTGGTAAAATCCTTTCGGGTCAGGGAAAAAATGTTGAGGCACGCTATTATCTCGGTAAATTCAATCTCTATGAAGGACAGCTGAAACTTGCGGCGGCAAATTTCAAGCAGGTGGTGGACAAAACTGAAGAGCAAAGCGAAGTAGGCAGGGATAGCCGGGAAATGCTCGAGCTGATCGAGAGACTCAAAAAAAAGTGAGTGGATCTCTAGCCGCCAGTCAGGTAAAGGAGGTACTCCTGATTTCCTTTGGTTCCCTTAATTGCTGACTCGGTAAACCCTTTGCTCACCAATTCATAGCTCCTGCAAAATTCGATAATTTTTTCAACGGCACTGATTCTCAGCGATTCTTCGGTGACGATACCACCGGCTTCAATTTGTGAGCGCTCCAATTCGAACTGCGGCTTAACCAGGCATAATATCCTGATCTGTTTTCTATTAAACAGGGGAATGACTGGTGGCAGCACCTTAGTCAGGGAGATAAATGAAGTGTCGAATACACAGAAATCGATAGCTTCGGGGATATGCTCTTTTTCAAGGTAGCGAGCGTTGCACCTCTCCAGGACAGTAACCCGGGGATCTGATCTTATTTTCCAGTCCAAAATGCCGTAGGCGACGTCCACGGCGTATACCTGTGAGGCCCCTGCCTGGAGCAAACAATCGGTGAAGCCGCCGGTGGAGGCGCCGATGTCGACGCAGACCCACTCTCTGGGGTCGATGGAAAAATAATCAAGCCCGCCTTTGAGTTTGGCTCCGCCCCGTGAGACATAGGGCAGGCTCTGTTTGATGCGGAGGACAGCGTTTGGTGAAACAAGGGTACCTGCTTTGTCGATGACCATATCATCAACCAGCACCCTACCAGACATGATCAGGGCTGCAGCATCGCTAGGCGTGCTGCAGTGACCCTCTTTCAGCAGGAGTGTATCAAGTCTTACCATCAGTGGCAGGCGTATCCGGCCAAATGGTGCAGCGTTACAGTTAGTTGAGGTTCTGCTCGGCCTGTTGGGCTTCCGGGGAGTCCTTGTAGGTTGCGATCAACTTTTTATAGAGGATTTTTGCGGTATCCTTGTCATTGAGCTTCTCGAAGGCCATCGCCTGTTTGAGCATGGCTGCCGGAGCCTTGCCGCTCGATGGATGGTTGGTGATTATATTCTGATAATCGAGTATTGCCTGATCATACTCTTGCAGGGCGAAAAGACATTCTCCCATCATGTATTTTGCCTCGACGGAATCTTCCGCCGAAGCGGAAGCTGAAACATTCTCAAATTGCTGGTAGGCTTCACGGAATTTCCCTTGGTCGAAGAGACTCTTACCTTTTCCGAGGTTGCCTCCTGATGCTGGAGCAGCCGCGGCGGGTTGACTGGTAGTAGAAGCTGTGGCGGTTCGGACGACAGGGGCTGGGGCGGCGGGCGCAGATCCAGCCGAGATGAGTTTTTTGCGTTTGTCGGCTCGGATCCTGGTTCCACTTGAACTGCTTGCCGCCTGGTTGGCTGCATCGGCCCGCATTCGCGCCTGCTCAGCAGTCCTTGCTGCGGCGGCGGCTTTGCGTTTGGCATCATCAACCCTGGCCTGCTGAATGGCCTGAAGATTCTCCTGCTGCATTTTCAACTGGTCGGAGAATTGGTTCAATTGATTGTCTTTTTCGGCAATCTCTTGTTCCAGCCTCTTTACCTCGTTTAATCTTTTCTGTTCCTCTTCCTGGGCGTAACGCTTAAAGGAAATCTCCAGTTCCTTACTCTGCTCTTTCAGGCGGCGGTTAAGGTGTCCGGTCTCTTCAAGACCTCCCCGCAAGGCGAGCAGCTCCTGGTTGAGCTGATCGATCTGGGCAGTGTTGGAAGCCTGTCGTTTCCGCAACCCATCGACTGTGGTGGTTTCAAGTTCAGTTAGCTTCTTGTCAATACTGCGAAGCTGTGAGTGGATCAGATTCAAATCGTCCTGAGAAGCGCATTGGACCAGGAACGGAGCGACAGCAATAGCGCACACTAGTGAAAAAGGTGTTTTTTTCATGTCGATCTAAAATTCTTATAAAGAGTTAATAAGGCTTCACTGCCCAGCGGGGATAGGTTTGACTTCCCGGCAGCGAAAAGAGCATTCGTTGATGCAGACCATTTTTCATTATTCCATATACTGCATGACCTTTGCCATCTCTTTTTGCAAAGATAATCTGATTCCCGTCAGGAGCCCAGGAAGGAGTTTCGTGATGGGTCTGGTCATTGGTAATCTGGGTGGATGAACCGACACTAAACGGGTCAATGGTGCAGAGCTGATAAATACCTCCCCTGAGACTCGAATAGACCACCAGATTCTCCCCAGGCGACCAAGAAGGTTCGGCATTCTCGACTCCTTCAAAGGTCAACCGCTGGGTATTGCCCGAGCCCAGTTCCATCAGATAGAGTTGTGGCTTGCCGCTGCGGTCGGAGACGAAGACGATATGTCGTCCATCCGGAGAGAAAGTGGGGGAGACGTTGATGCCGGCTTGTTTGGTCAATTGTTGGAGGATTTCTCCCCGGTTGTTGATCAGGAATAGATCAGGATTGCCTTTAAAGCTTAGGGTAACAACCATGGTATCACCCCCGGGTGACCAGGCTGGAGCCAGGTTCATTCCTTTTCTTCTGGAGATGACCCTGGTGGTTTTGCTCTGTCTCAAATCGGTGATGTAGAGACTCTGGTTGCCGCTGTGATAGGAGGTATAGGCCAGGTAGGTTCCATCCGGGGAGAACCGGGGCGAGACCACGAGGTTGCGGTGCCTGGTGACCTGTCTCATCTTCCTGCCGAGGATGTCGGTGAGAAATACCTCTCTCTCCGTCTTGTCAGAAGGAGGTGTAACGAAAGCGATTTGAGTGGTTGCCAGACCAGGCTTTCCCGTTAATTCATTGATTGCGGCATCGGTGAACTTGTAGATCATTTGGTCTTGTTCATCCAAGGGTCCTTTATAGGCTTTGCCCATCAACATTTTGTCATCGGCTGCGTCGAACAGTCGGATCTCCATGTTGATCTGGTCCTTGTTGACCGAATACCTGCCAATAACTCCATAGTCTGCTCCCAGCCTGGCCCAGTCACCGCTACCGCTGCCAATTACCCGTTGATTGGGGAGCACATCAATGATCCCGTGGAAGACGAGGGCTTTTGAGAGTGTATCTGCCAGGCTGCGATCTAACTTGGTATCGCTGGCCGATCCTGAGCTTTCAAACCAGGGAACGGCGAAGACAATTTTACGAGCTTCGGCAGAGGTGATATCAAGAGAGATCCTTTTGCCTGATACCGGGGAAGTTACAACGAAAAGCAATAAGAAGATACATGCTGCAATCAGGTTAAGCTTTTTCATCATGAGCTCGTTTAATATGATTGAATATCACTTGGGCTGAATCGGAGTTCGAATTCAAGGCTGCTGTCCTTTATGGCCGGTGGAAAAGGTGGGAAAGGACTGGCATCTATTACTGCTCTTTTCACAAATTGGTCAAAGGTCGGATCAGTGGAGCGCTGTTCGAAAAATTGATCAACTACCGTTCCATTCTGGGAAATCTTAATGACATATTTTGCTTTAAGAGAGTCGTCGAACTGTTTAAATTCGGGAAGTGCCCATACCTGCATCAGCTTCCCTTTGACCGCCAGCGCATATTGGCTTTCAATTACATTCAGAGTGTTCGCACTTCTTTGTCCGCCTGACGATCTCGGGGTTGGTGCGGTGCGAACCTGATTCCGAATCTGGTTTAATTCTGCTTGGGCAATCTTCCGTTGACGTTCGGCTTCTTCGGCGGCGATTCTGGCCTGCTCGGCTGCTATTTGCTCGGCTCTGACCGCTTCGGCTACGCGTTGTCGTTTAAGACGTTCCAATTCTTTCTGCCGATCTATCTGCGGATCCTTTAGCTTCTTCTTGATTTTCCGCTTCGAAGGTTTCAGGGATACCGGATTTACTTCTTTTACCTGCGGAACCGGTTGCTGGACAGGATCGGCTATGGCCACGGCCTTCTCCGAAACTTGTGGTTCGGGTTGTGCTACGGGTTCAGGAGCCGGAGGGGCACTCTGTTCGATTACCGGCTCGGAGATATTGACAAGATTGACGGTATAAATGTCTTCGAACTTCGCTCTGGGCTTGAAGAGATCGGGCAGAACAAGGACACTTAAGGCGATTACCAGGTGAAAACCTATGGCCAGGTTAAGCGGCAATACCCAATTGTTGTAATCCCCGTATGTTACTCGATACTGATCAGACACCTTACTCTTCTTCTTCCGGCTGGGTGATCATTCCCAGCTTATCGAATCCGGCCTTTTTTATATCGGCCATAATCTTTACAACGACCCCGTAGGCAACCGCCTTGTCGGCTTTGAGGTAAATAGGATTTTCTTTCCGCCCCTGGTCGAGACCTGACAACTCCTGGTAAAGAATTTTCCGGGTAACCTCATGCTTGTCAAGGCTGATTTTACCATCCCTGTCTATGGTGACGACGATTGGATTCTCTTCCTGCCTCAGAGATTTAGTGGTCGTCTCCGGCAGGTCTACATCAAGACCCTGGGTCATCATCGGCGCAGTCACCATGAAAATAATAAGCAGTACCAACATAACATCAACGAGCGGTGTCACGTTGATGTCAGATACTAGCTGTTTTCTGCCGTTGCCGTTTAGTGGTCCCATAACCGGTTAGACCCTGCTGAGCAGATCCCGTTCAACAAGGTTCAGGAAATCCGTGGAGAAGCTTTGGGTGTTATATTGGATTCCGGTCAGCTTATTGGAAAAATAGTTGTAAAAAATTACCGCCGGGATGGCTGCCGCCAGCCCAGCTGCAGTTGCCACCAGCGCTTCGGAGATACCAGGCGCAACCACGGCCAGAGATGCCGACCCACGTTGACCGATATCATGAAATGAAACCATGATTCCCCACACCGTTCCAAAAAGCCCGATGAACGGAGTGGCGCTGCCGGTGGTGGCCAGAAACGGCAGCAGGTTGCCAAATTTGTTGATCTCCTCATCCTCCGCCTTACGCAGGGCGCGCTTGAGATTGTCCATGGTGGCGAGCTGCATTTCCAAGGTCTCTGGACTGGAGTCCTCGCCTCTTGCTCTGATTTTATTGATTTTCTTGAGTTCGGAAAAGCCGGCGTTGAACACAGCTGCCTCTGGGCTATAGACAAATTCTTCTGCAGCCTCACTGGCCTCATTGAGGTTGCCCGAAGTCCAGAAAGTTTCAAGAAAATCTTCCGAGTCGAGACGAACTTTGCGAAACAGTTTGAACTTCATGAATATGATCGACCAGGAAACAACGGAAAAGAAAAGCAGCAGCAGCATGACCATCTGGCCGACAGGCCCGGCATGCAGGATCATTTGCGTAATGGAGAGTTGCACGATATGACTTCCTTAGGGGCAGATCTGGGATCGATTATTACCGATTGATAAGTGTGGGTGCCTACAACATTAAAGCAAGCCTATATTACCTTTTTTAGACGAAAGGTCAACCGCTCAGTTTTTGGTAAAATAGGCGTCATCGTAAGTACTTATTTGATCACGGAAAGATTGGCTCAAGGATCTATGAGAGCACAGCAGAACTCAGTTTTTACTGCCAGTTCACTGCCGACCCTGGCTTTGCCTTTGAGGATGGAAACGGAGGATATAGTATCAACTAGTTTGACTTCAATTGAAATCGTTTCTCCGGGCATGACACGACGTTTGAATCTGGTATCGGTGATTCGGGTAAGTACCGGAATCTTATCGTTGTCCGTGCCTGAAAATGATTCGGCCAGGAGCAAGGCACCGCTCTGGAATATCGCTTCACAGAGCAGCACTCCGGGCATCAATGGATTACCGGGGTAATGGCCGTTGAATACATCGAGATCCTCGGCGATCGTTTTTTCAGTTTCAATGACCGTTGCCGATAAACTGATGATCTTGTCAACCCAGAGAAACGGCGGCCTGTGAGGAATCAGCGATAATATTCGAGCATCGCTCACCTTAGAGACCTCCATTGACTTCCAGAACCGATCCGGTGATGTAGGAGGCTTTTTCAGAAGCCAGAAACAGCACCGCTTCTACCACCTCATCGACTTTCCCAAATCTGCGCATCGGCACCATCTTTTTGTAGGAAGTCAGCTGTTCGGCAGTAAGATCATCGAGAAGCTCAGTTTGGATGAACCCTGGGGAAACGCAGTTGGCGGTGATCTTTTTGCGGGCAACCTCTTTAGCCAAGGTCCGGGTGAATCCAATCTGGCCAGCCTTTGAGGCTGCGTAATTGGCCTGCCCCTGAATGCCCATGTAAGAAGAAGGGGAGGTGATATTGACGATACGGCCGTATTTCTGTCTCAGCATGAGCGGCACTGCATATTTGCTCATATTAAAGGTACCGGTGAGGTTGATGTCAAGAACCTGTTGCCACTGCTCACTGCTCATTAAGGCGACGATTGCATCTCTCCGGATACCGGCGTTATTGATGAGAATATCCAGCACTTCGAAGTCAGCTTCGAGATCCTGGTAGAACCGCTGTACCTGATCGTGATCGGCCACGTTGCAGCAGAACAGCCGCAACTGGCCGGTGGGCCAGTTGTCTTGAAATCTCTTTGCCTCTTCATGATTGCTGCCATAGATCCCAACCACTGAGCAGTCATACCTCAACAACGATTCGGAAACAGCTCTGCCGATACCTCGGGTTGCCCCGGTAACAATTGCGGTTCTACCTGTGAATTCAGCCATTGATAAAGAAAAAGATTAGAGTGATCGTAAATAGCTGTCGACATCGTTGGCCACAATGACGCCATAGTTAATGGCTCCAAGCCACCCGGACATTATAATACCAACCGAGCCGACATGAAACAATCCGCCAACCTCTTTGAATATGGTTCTGGATACGTCCAGACCCTCGAATTTGGTACCAAATGAGGTCCCCTTGGTATGCAGGGTGTAGCGGCTGAAGGTCATTGGAGTGGCAGCCTCCAGCCAGTCAATTTTGGTCTTCACGTCAGGCAGGTAACGCTGCAGGTCGACAATGGTGCTGTCTATCATCTTCTGCTTGGCAGTTGCGTATTCAGCCGCATTCAGAGCTGCCCAGTCATCATAGTTGCTGTTCATCGAGGCAACGATTGTGTAGCGGTCGTTACCGGGCCTGGTCTTTGGGTAATAGACTGAAAATGTTTTGGACCTGGTGTCGATGTCGAGCAGTTCGGTAGAATCGAATTCAGGCGACAGGGAAGTGAAGAGCAGGTCACCGATGGGTTCGATCTGTTCTCCCTCTTTTATCCCAATATAGACCTGACTGCTTGAATTATTGACCCGGATCTTAGAAGCCTTTTCCAGAAACTCATCAGAGAATTGGCGGGCATCCGTCAGTTGGTAGATGGTGTTGGTGATACCGCTGTTGGAGACAACTGCTCCGGCCTTTATAAAGATACCGTTGACTTCGACTCCGAGAGTCTTTCTGTTCTTGGTAACGATCTGCTCAACCCTGGCTCTGGTGCAGATGGTGACGCCGTTCTTTTCAAGTTCATCTGCCATCAGGTTGATCAGATGGTCGGTTCCACCCTGGAAGGTGAATACGCCGCGATTCATGAAATTGGAGAAGACAATACCATAGGTGATGGCAGGATCGTCGAGGGTAGAGCCGTTGGCATAAGTAATTGGCTCCATAAGCAACCGATGCACATCGGAGCGGCCGGGAAAATACTCCTCGAACAGTTCCCTGGTAGTCAGCGCCTGATCGTCATAAAAATTCATTTTGTCGATCCTGGCAAAAAACAGCTCGATCTGGCGTAGATCGACTTCAAATTTGTTGTTGAGGATCGATACGAAATCCTCCTTGTCAAAGGTGGTGCGCAAGGAAAACTGAGGGTTGTCGAAAACGATGTCCTTGAGTTGGACGATGGCGGTCATGATTTCACGGTTCCAGTACTTTTTGCAGGTTTTCACCATGCCATAGGGAAATCCGTGGAGCGACACGTCAAAGATATGGGTCTTACGTTTGAACCAGGTTGCCAGACCGCCGAGTCGGTGGTGATGTTCCAAAAGCAGAACCGAGTGTCCGCTCTTTGCCAGTCTGTTGGCCGTGGTAAGCCCTCCCAGACCGGAGCCGATTACGACCACATCGTATTCGTCAAGGGTCTGTTTCAATGGGACAGCCATTTTATTGCGGGGAATAGGTTGAATCTACAGTTTGGAGAGAATGTGCTTGTTGACCATGGAAACACCGCTCAGCATGGACCCGATGATTCCCAGAAATCCCTGATCGGTGCCGGCCAGCACCAGGTTATCGTAGCCAATGCTTCCGTCACTGACTTTTCTCGGACTGCCGTAGATCGCGCCCCCATGCTTTCCGGTAAATCGTTCAACGGTGAGAGGGGTGAAAAAATCGGAGAACACAATATGATCTGAAAAGCCACCTATAATCGGTTCGACCTCAGTACAGGCTCTCAAACCGTGAGTGCTCTTCATCTCATCATACTTGGTCGAATCTTCGGCTGCCTTGAACCACTGCTGGTAATTGGCCAGATGAGTGGTTCTGACTTCTATGGAATCTTTGCCGGACTGCAGATCCTGAAAGTTGAAAGGAAGGCTGATGACTCCGCTGTCATAGCAGACAGGTATTTCGGGCTGTTCAAATCTGAAATCTTCTTTTTTGCTGTAAAAGATACAGGTACGGTCACCGGGCAAAGTATTCAGAGCCTGCCGGTCTACCTGAAAGATCGATTCAACAAAGGAGAGACGGCGATCATCAGGGTTGTCTTTTTTGCGTCCCAAAAGCAGCCGGGTTTCATCAAGACCGATAGTACTGACCAGATGTTTGCAAAGGATTTTCTCTCCACTTTCAAGGGTGACACCAATAATTTTTTCACCCTGGGAGATGATATTTCTAACCCCGGTACCCAGTTTCAGGGTGCCGCCGTAATGATTGAGCTTGCCAACCAGAAGATCAAGCAGATTTTTAATGGTTCCAGCCGGTCTGAAAAGTCCTTCCTGGTAGAGCGAACGGAACATGATGACAAATTGTTTAAAGTCGATGTCGTTTTCCCAACTCGAGCCGTAGTAGAGGACTGGGCAGAGCAGCATATTCACCAGAAGCCTGTCATCCAGGAAGGATGAAAGGACAGTGCGGGTGGATCGGTACTCCTGCTCTCTGAAGGGATCGGCCTCATCAATATAGCGAACCAGTCGCTGAAAGTTGTCCGATTCAGCAGGGAACTTATCTTTGATCTGCTGTTGCAGTTCGTCGAACTCATTGGAGAACAGCAGGGATGTCTCAGGGAACTTGATTTCGCTGCTGATCTGCTGATGAAAACCAATCTCGTCCCGGCTTATTTTTAGTTGCCTCAGCAGTTTATTGAGAGGGGCGTGTTTGGCAGCTTTATCGGCATAATTAGTGATCGCATGCAGGCCGGTTTCGAATAACCGATTATTGCGATAGTAATAGGAATTGAGTCCGCCTACCCTGGAATGCCGCTCGAGAACCAGAACATTTTCATTGTATCTGGCTAACCGAATAGCAGCAGCCAGCCCAGAAAGGCCGCCGCCGATTACGACAAAACTGGCTTGCACGGATCAGGCTTCTTTAAGCAGGGGTTCTAGGTAGTTTGTACAACTGTTAAGCGTTGCCAGCTGTGGATAATCCTCTTCTGGGATCTGCAGCTTGTGGCGTTTTCTCAGTTCCATGACGATATCGAGAAAATCCATCGAATCCAGATCCAGTTGGTCACGCAGCGGCTGGTCTGGATCGAGATTGTCGAATTCCGCTTCGTCATCGATATCTTCAATTATCTCTAAAATCAGATCTTTTATATCGTTACGAGTCATAAAAGTCTCCGAATAATACGGGTACTCTGGGTTTGTGTTAAAGGCGCGTTAACGCGGGAGCATAAATGTGTTTTCGCAAATCAAGCTTTATACCACACTTGAGTGATTAATTTAACTTCTTTTTTCTTCCTGTCTGGTCAATCAGTCTGGAAGCCTCTGCACGATTACCGTTGAGTTTATGCCTACCATGCCGAATGAATTATTTAAAATCGTAGTAATGTTTTCGCCTTTCAGAGGATTATCCAGCACCAGGTTGTCAAGATGACAATCCGGATCAAGTTCCTCGACATTGATGGTGGGGTGGATGAGACCATCTTCAAAAGACCCAAGATTGCCGGCCAGTTCAAGCACGCCGGCGGCACCCATGGCGTGACCGATAATGCTTTTGGTGTTGTTGATGTAGGTCTTTGATGAGGAGCCGAAGAGTGAGCGGATTGCCTTGCACTCTTCGGTGTCGCCTTGTTTGGTGCCAGTCGCATGAGTTGAAATGATGTCTATGTCGTCCGCTTTCAATCCGGCTCGATTTAGCGCAAGCTGCATGCATTCCGCCTGGCGTTCGCCAAAAGGAAGGACCAGGTCTTTGGCATCAGAGTTCATACCGTATCCGACAATCTCACAATAGATATGTGCCCCTCTCGCCAAAGCATTTTCCAGGGTTTCAAGAACATACAGGCAGCCCCCCTCGGAAACGACAATGCCGTTACGGTTTACATCGAATGGTCGGCAGGCCTGGGTCGGGTCGTCAGCTTCACCGAGCGCGCCCTGAGCTTTAAAGCTGGCGAATATGCCGAAAGAGCCGGTGGATTCCGAAATACCTCCGGCAATCGCCATATCAACTTCACCGAGCCGCAGCATCTGTACTCCCTGTATAAGAGATGCGTTGCCGGCAGCACAGGCCGCCCCGATCGAATAGTGGGGGCCGGTTATGCCAAGACTCATAGTGATTTCGCCGGCAGGGTTGTTGAGCACCGTACGCGGATTGTGGTGGTGGGTCCAGTAGGAGACGTCGTAATCGTAACCCTTTATATTATAGATCTCATTTTCGGTCTCGACAGTGCCATGCTCGGTAAGGCCAATGTAAACTCCGGTCCTGTGTTTCTGGTAATAGTCATCTGCAAGACCGGAATCCTTCAAGGCCTCATGGGCGCAGTAAACACCAATGCAGCCGGCTCGGGTTCCCTTTTTGTTCTCTTTCTTTTTTCGGTACTTGGTTTCGTTGAAATCACAAATCCCTGCCGGGGCTTGACCAAAATATCGAAGATCGACCCTTTGAATATTGCTCTCTCCTTTCAGGAGCTTTTCCCGGTATTCTGATAGATTTGTAGCGTTGGGCGAGACCAGGCCTACGCCGGTGATAACAATTCGTTGATTATCTGGAAGCATATCGATGTAATGT
>NODE-22-length-53921-cov-11.0234_pt1 | contig 53921 bp, 52 predicted proteins | sample MGYA00139097_ERZ477577 | MGnify/ENA metagenome assembly ERZ477577
CGTCGAATTCTGCCCAAAGGATGTCCTGGAGATGGATGTCTTCCTGGTCACAGCCCCACGGCCGGAAGATTGCATCAAGTGCATGCAGTGCGAACTGCTTTGCCCTGACTTCGCCATCAAGGTCCATGACGAGTAAACAATTAATTCCTATTCTTAAGGAGAGTAAACGTGGCTAAGAAAGTTGCTCTATTACAGGGGAATGAAGCCTGCGCACAAGGTGCTCTTTACGCCGGGTGCACATTCTTTGGTGGTTATCCCATCACCCCTTCGACCGAAGTTGCCGAAGTTCTGTCAGTTGAACTTCCCAAGATCGGTGGAAAATTCATTCAGATGGAAGACGAAATCGCTGCCATGGCTTCGGTCATCGGCGCATCTCTGACCGGCGCCAAGTCTGTCACCGCAACCTCTGGTCCCGGTGTCTCCCTCAAGCAGGAGCTAATCGGCTATGCCTGTATCGCCGAGGTTCCCTGTGTCATCATTAACGTTATGCGTGGTGGCCCTTCAACCGGTATGCCGACTGGTCCTGGCCAGTCCGACGTCATGCAGGCCATGTGGGGTACACATGGTGACCATGCTGCTATCGCACTGGTTCCTGATTCCTGTCAGGAGATCTTCTCTGAGACGGTACGTGCCTTCAACCTGGCCGAGAAATACCGTATGCCGGTACAGGTCCTCTTTGATGAGATTGTCGGTCACATGCGTGAGCGTATCGAGTTCCCTGAGCCAGGAGAGCTTGAAGTTATTGACCGCGAGGCCCCAAGCGTTGGCCCTGATGAGTACAAGCCCTACGATTCAACTAAAGGGCAAGTTCCTCCTTTGGCCGACTTTGGTTCAGAATACAAATATCATGTCACCGGCCTGAACAAGGCTGACGATGGTTTCCCGACCACCAAGGCCAGCCTGGTTGACGCTGAAGAGCGCCGCCAGATCGCTAAGGTCATGGATAACATCGCCGACATCGAGTCGTACGAAGAGTATCTGACCGAAGATGCTGAAGTCATCATCTGGGCATTTGGATCAACCTCCCGATCCGCCCGTTACGCAGTCAATGAATTACGCAAAGAAGGCATTAAAGCTGGCATGTTCCGTCCGATCACGCTCTGGCCTTTCCCGGAGAAACGTACTGCGGAACTGGCAGTGCAAGCGAAAGCGATCGTCGTCGCCGAAATGAACCTCGGCCAGATGGTCCTCGAAGTTGAGCGCGTTGCCAAAGGGAACTGCGTTGTGGTCCATGAGGGCAGGGTTGACGGAGATCCGATCAATCCTGGTCAGATCATGGACAAGGTTAAGGAGGTACTCTAAATGGCTTACGATTATGAAAAGTCGATCCGCCCCGGCAAGCTACCACACATCTGGTGCCCCGGTTGTGGCCACGGCATTGTTATGAAGGGCCTGATCCGGGCCATGGACACTTGCGAGCTTGATCGCAAAAACACGGCAATTGTCTCCGGTATCGGTTGCGCAAGCCGCCTGCCTGGTTACCTGGATGCGTGCACCCTGCATACCGCTCACGGTCGTGCAGCAGCCTTTGCAACTGGCGTTAAGATGGCCAAGCCGGAAATGAACGTCATCTGCTGTGGCGGAGACGGTGACGGTACTGCTATCGGTGGAAACCACTTCATCCACGCCTGTCGTCGTAACATCGACATGACATACGTGCTGATGAACAATTACATCTACGGCATGACCGGTGGTCAGTTCTCGCCTTGTACACCGACCGGTGACCTGGCTTCGACCACTCCTTATGGCAACCCCGACCCAATCTTCGACATCTCCAAGTTAGCTATCGGTGCTGGCGCTACTTTTGTAGCGAGGACCACTGCAGCTCACCCTCGTGAGATCGACAAGTTGATCGTTAAGGGTATTCAGCATAAAGGCATGGCGATTATCGAAGTCATCGATGACTGCCCGACCACATACGGTCGCCGCAACAAGTTCCGCTCAGTCATCGACATGATGAAACGCCTCAAAACTGAGGCCGTTCCTGTCAAGGCGGCAGCCAAGATGACTGCCGAGCAACTTGAAGGCAAGTTCCTGACTGGAGTGTTGTTCGAAGACACCGAGAAGCCTGAGTATACTGCTCAGTACGCTGAAGTTATCAAGAAGGCGCAAGGCGCCTGATCACCACGAAAAGGAGAAAGAACCATGGCTGAACGTTATGAGCTTCGCTTTTCCGGTGCGGGTGGTCAAGGCCTGATCACCGCCGGAATTATCCTCGCGGAAGCAGCTTCTATTATTGAAGGCAAACACGCTGTACAATCTCAGAGCTACGGTCCTGAAGCACGCGGCGGTGCCTCCAAATCAGAGGTTATTATCTCTGATGCACCTATCGATTACCCGAAAGCAACCATCGTCGACGCCTGTCTGGCTATGACTCAGGAAGCAGCCGACAAGTACGCAAACGGTATCAAACCCGGCGGTCTTTTGCTGATCGACGCCGACTTCGTACACACAGCTCCAGAAGGTGACTTCATTGTCCATCGCATTCCAATCATGCGTATGGCCAAAGAAGACATCGGTCGCGAAATTGTCGCCAACGTTGTCGCTCTTGGTGCGGTCATAGGATTGACCGGTGTTGTTGCCAGGGAAACTGGTGAAGAAGCGGTACTGCGTAAGGTCCCTGCAGCATTTAAGGATCTGAACAAAAAGGCTTACAGTCTTGGCTATGAAAAAGGCAAAGAACTGGCGGGCTAATTTTGTTTCACCAGTTGTATATAGAAAAGCCCGGCAGAGAATTCTGCCGGGCTTTTTGTTCTATTGTATGTAAACGTAATTAAGGGGCTATGTACTCGTTGCTTGCCCTCTTTTACTTTTGGCCTTCCTCTTCCCTGATACAGTGCTCTGCAAATTCAACGGCCTCCCTGGTACCGATAAAAACCGGCTCACATTGATCAAGACTCTCAGGATTAATATCAAGGATTCTCTGCTTGCCATTCGAGGCAGCGCCACCAGCCTGTTCAACCAGAAAGGCCATGGGGTTCAACTCATAAAGGAGACGTAACTTACCTTGCGGATTATCGGTAAGGTGCGGATACAAGAAGATTCCACCACCCTTTATCAGGACCTGGTTGATATCTGGAACAAACCCGCCCGAATACCGTAGCTTCGTACCACTGGCTTCGAGAGAGCGAACAAACGCCAAAGTCCCTTTAGTATATTTGCTGCGCAAACCACCTGGCGCATAGATCTTGGCCGGGCCTTCCAACTGGATATTTTCCTGAACCAGGTCGAATTCCATCAGTTGGTTCATGGCAAACTCATGCACACCCTTGCCGGTTGAGACCACCATGGTTGTGCGTGGGCCATAAAGAACATAAAGGGCGGCAACCTGATTACGGCCAGGCCGTAAAAGATTATCTCCCTCGTAAATCGAAACAATCGTTCCCACAGCAAGATTAACATCAACAAGAGAAGAGCCATCGAGAGGGTCGAAAGCAATAGAATAACGGCCATTGTTCGGCACTGTTACCTCTACGACTTCATCCACCTCTTCCGAAGCCATCTTGGCAATAACACCAGAATACATCAACCGCTTCTGAATGATGCGATCAGAAAGAACATCAAGTTCCAGTTGTTCTTCGCCATAGAGGTTGGACGTTCCCGCAACACCGAGATCACCAGTGCGGATTGCATTGATGATATATTTTGAAGCATTGGCTATTTCACAAATAATTCGGGTCAGATCGCGATCAACGCCAGTTTCACGCAAATAGCGCCGCAAATTGATCTGGTACCTGGTCTGTCCTCTTTCAGCTGAAGCCATAATTACCCTCCTTGAAATTATAAACTCACACAGTTTAGACGATAGCATTGGCATGAGCAAGGAATCATATTAAAAAATGGCAACCTTGACCCTCTGTTAGACGATGATAAACTCTTTAAAAAACAATTGTGGAGGATGAAATGGACGAGCAGGAAAAAAAACTCGAGGAACAAGCCCCTGACACCGAACAACAACCGGAGCCGCAGGAAGACCAGAGTGAAACCCTGAAAGAGACCACCGAAAAGATTTGGGGAAGCACTAAACATGCATGGTCGACGGCAACATTCAAAGCGAATCAGTACAAAAAGCTGGTTCAGAAGAAGATTGACCTGTCAGCCATACACAAGAAGATTAATGCAGCACATGGTGAACTCGGCAAGATCATCGATGACCTGCGTGAAGCGGGCCAGAAAAATATTTTGAATCAGGCGGCCGTCAAGGAGATCCTGGAAAGGATTGATGAGTTGAAAGCTGAAGCCGCATCTCTTGAAGAAGAGGTCGAAAAGATTAGAACCGAAGAAGCGCCCCAGGAAGAACATCACTCTGAAGAAAAACCAGACTAGACTCGTTCTGCAGTTTCAAGGCACAAATATTTAAAACAAGTGCCAGTAGTCGTCAATGCAAGCCGTTCGCTTAAAATGTTGCCGCTGCCCTAATACCAACAAAAGCCCCCATTCGTTATCGAGGAAGGGGGCTTTTGTTTCGCTTTAATTCCAAGACCTTACAGACTATTTAGAAGAAGATGGTCCTGATACGGCCACCAGGGAACAAAAACAACTTATAATGACAAACTTGCCTGCCATTCTCTCAAAATGGCAGGCCAATCCAATCCATAGTCCTGATAAACTTCGGCAATAGCATTCTTCCAGGGTTTGCGCTTGCCAATACTTTTGAGCAATTCAGGCATCTTGTGCCAACCGTAGCGATCGACCATAAAGCTGACCAGAGAATAGGATTGTTCGTAAGCGAGCAGGACTTTGTCAGCAGGGAGACTGGAGAAAGGTTTGGCCAGGGCATCCCAGCCAAGGATATTATCGCTTTGCATGGCCATTTTTAAATGATGTGTGGGCGGCGAATAGAGTCTCCGCCCGGCCATTTCCGCAAGACCCTCATTGAGCCAGACAGGCGCACGGCGACCTGCCATAAAGTGCACAAGCACGTGCATATACTCATGGTAAAGAACGGCTGCGAATTGATCAGACATCCTGTGCATACCGCCGAGCGGTAAACGGATTTTGCCGTCATAGACTCCACCGGCCCAATCGGGAGAGTTTGTCACGGCAGAGAAATCTCTTTTCAGGTAGAGCAGAACCGGCACCTTGATGTCGGGGAAATAAGCCAATTCAGAACCCAGTTCTGTATAGGCATCTTCAAGGGTTTCCAGAATTCTGGGAGCGAGCTCTGCGACGTGCTTACCGTCAACGAAAGAGAGCTGGAAATGACCACGACTCTCCTGCCCCATCTCCTGCTCAACCTGCCACTCACGCTGCACCTTCTGCAGAAGCTTATCAACCTCATCACCGCCACCGAGCGAAACCGCCTCCGTCAGGGCATCCACGGCCTCTGCCATACGGCCGTCAGCGTAATAGGCCTGACCAAGCAGATGATAAAGGCCTGCGTTCTGAGAATTAACACCGACAGCCTGATCAAGAAGAGAAACCGCTTCCGCGTAACGGCCTTGCTTTAAACGCACCATCGCCTCGCCCTGCCAGAGACGGATATCCTCGTCATTATAGCGACGTCCTTCCTGAAACGCTTCGCCGGACGCCGTCAAGTCGGCAGAGGCCAGCAATTGATACCCACGTCCCAGGTAGGCAACGGCAAGGAGCTTGTCAAGTTGCCCTGGATTAGCGACGCGTCCCTGCAGATCATGCAGAAGCTCAATCGCCTCCAGGTAATCTTGCGCATCGAGAAGTTTGACGACCTGCTGGAGGTGGTCATCTGTTGAAGCAGAACTCGACAAAGGGAGAGAGAAGCAGACAAGCAGAAGAAGCACAAGGATTGAGAAAAGCTTTCGCAAGCACAACATAGCCGATAGGCACGGGGAACAAGTTAAAGATAAACCGGGCATCAGGGGCGACAACCCTGATGGAGAATCGCCTGCATTTCCCCATGGATCAATCGATTACTGGCCATGCATTCCTGTGATTCGAGAGTCATGGGAAGGCCATCGAAATTGCTGACCAAACCACCAGCCTCTTCGATCAGCAGAATCCCGGCAGCAAGGTCCCAGGGTTTAAGCTTCAACTCCCAAAAACCATCGAACCGGCCGGCCGCAACGCTGGCCAGATCAAGGCTGGCCGCACCCGGACGGCGACACGCCTGGGCCTCTTTCTGGAAGCGGGTAAAGTAATCGTAATTATTTGCCTTGCACTTCTTATGATCGTAAGCAAACCCGGTTGCCAGCAGAGAACGTTCAAGAGTGTCAATCGTTGAGACCTTCAGACGACGTTCATTCAGGAACGCACCACTGCCGCGCTCTGCAACATAGAAATCGCCGACATAAGGGTTATAAACCACACCGAGTTCGAGACGGCCTTTAACTTCCAGGGCAATCGATACGGCAAACCATGGAAAACCGTGAGCATAGTTGGTGGTGCCATCGAGAGGATCGATAATCCAACGATAATCAGAACCGGTCTCGGTGTAGTCACCCTCCTCGGCGAGGAAATCGTGATCAGGATAACGCTCACGTATCAGCTTAATAATAAGGGCTTCTGCCTGCCGATCGGCCTCGGTGACCAGATCATATTTGCCCTTGAATTCAACCCGGAGACCGCTCTCGAATTTGTCCATGAGGAGCTTGCCTGCTTCAAATGCGGCTTTTATGATCAGAGTTTTCATCAATTGTTTCCTTGCTCGGAACTCAGCATCTGCGAGGGGTCAGAATCGTAACTGATCAAGCCTTCCTCCTCGCACCAGAGCCGGGTCACCCCGATCACGGCAAGAGGAATGCAGAGCAACTGGAAAAAGGGAATGGCCAGAATCGCCATAACGCCGCAGGAGAAGCCGAGCATGAGAAATTTACGCGTAAAAATATAACTTTTCTGTTCCCGGAAGAACTGGCGTTTACGCACCAGCACAAAGCCCAGATATTCGAAACTGAGGAAAAACAGGGTCAGGCTGATTGCCAACACAGTATAGATTGTATTGCCCACACCGGGGAGCAAGTTCAGAGGCAGGATCAAAACCATGACGGCCACGAAGATCCACATCTTTTTTGCTTCCAGCAGGATCGTACTCAGAGCATCTCGAAAGAAGCGTCCGAGAGCAAAAGGCTCGTCGTTGAGATTGCCGCTCAAGACCTCTTCGGTTCGTTCCGACAGCAGGTCGTTAAAGGGCGAAGCCAGCAGGTTGCCGACCACCGTAAAGCTGAAAAAAACCAGCACGGCCGTCAACAAAACAGCAACCACCCAGAGGAACCAGTAAAGGACAGACCAGTACCAGGCTTCACCCTGGGGGATATACTCCACAACCGTCGAACCGAAAAAATCAAGGCCCAGATAGACTGCTGCCGAGAAGACGATGGCGTTGATCAGGAATGGGATCAGAATATATTGAATCAGTCGGGGATTACTGCGCAAGACTCTGACGCTGCGAAAGGGCGCAAAAAAACCCCGGGCAAAGTTAACAACAAAGTTCCTTCTTGTATGCACAGTCATAATCTCTCCTTGAACAAAATCAAATAAACCTTTTTCAAAATATCACATCTGCCCAGTCTCGGCCAACGACCGCAAGAAATTAAAAAAACTCTCGATCATGAATCAACTCAACCTGCCTATTTAAAAGGCCGCTCTTGCCTGTCAATTAGGCACATATTCCTCGCACGACTCGAAATAAAATCATAACTTACTGTTTTTACACATTTTAAGAACGGCACAGGTATTGAATTGTAGAGTGGAGCACAGCTTGGACAATGGTGTCTGCAGCTGGGATCACAAGACGAGGAGGTCTTCTTTCATGGATTCAGCAGTCCAATCTCTTACCAATTCCGGCGATGTTCTATTTTTAATGCTCGGTGCTGTCATGGTTTTTGCCATGCATGCCGGCTTTGCCTTTCTCGAAGTCGGTACTGTCCGTAAGAAAAGCCAGACCAACGCTCTGGTTAAGATCCTTACTGACTGGTCTGTCTCCACCGTCGTCTACTTCCTGATCGGCTACCCGATCGCCTACGGTATTCACTTCTTCATGTCAGCAGAGAGCTTGCTCGGCGCCAACCAGGGTTACGAACTGGTCCGTTTCTTCTTTCTGCTTTGTTTTGCAGCCTGCATCCCGGCAATCATCTCCGGCGGCATAGCCGAGAGGGCACGTTTCTGGCCCCAGGTTCTTGCCGGGGCTGTCTTTGCAGGGCTTACCTACCCTTTCTTCGAATCGTTGATCTGGGGGCAAAACAGCTCCGGCCTGCAAGCCTGGTTTGAAGGGACTTTCGGTGCCCCTTTCCACGACTTTGCCGGCAGCGTTGTGGTGCACTCCATGGGCGGCTGGCTGGCTCTCCCTGCCGTCCTGCTGCTTGGCCCCCGTATGGGTCGCTGGGTTCGCGGCAAGAGTCATGCGATTCCGGTCAGCAACATTCCTTTTCTCGCGCTAGGCAGCTGGATCCTGGCCATCGGCTGGTTCGGCTTTAACGTCATGAGTGCCCAGAGCCTGAACGGCATTTCCGGCCTGGTCGCGGTCAACTCCCTGATGGCAATGGTCGGTGGTGTCATCTTCGCCGTCGTCGCCACCAAGTGTGACCCCGGTTTCGCCCACAACGGCGCCCTCGCCGGCCTGATCGCCATCTGCGCAGGATCTGACCTGGTCCACCCTTTCGCGGCTTTCCTGATCGGCGGTATCGCCGCCCTGATTTTTGTCTACGGTTTCGTCTGGGAGCAGGAAAAACTTAAAATAGATGATGTGCTGGGCGTCTGGCCGTTGCATGGCATCGTCGGCACCTGGGGCGGAGTCGCTGCCGGCATCTTTGGCTACACAAGCCTCGGCGGCCTCGGTGGGGTCTCTTTCATGTCGCAGCTGGCAGGAAGTCTGCTCGCCATCGCATATGCGCTGGTCACAGGCTTTGTCGTCTATGGCGTCCTTGTGAAAGTCTTCGGCTTCCGTCTTGATGAAGAGCAGGAGTTCAATGGCTCCGACCTCTCTATCCACAAGATCGGTGCCTATCCTGAAGACAGCGTCAAATAATATTTTCAAAGCGTTGAGTTACAAACGGCCAACGGGAATTCCCGGTGGCCGTTTGTTTTTAAGGGGCTAGCAACACATGTGTGAAAGCGTATATTGCCCTCCTAAATAAACATCGTCGCATCAAGGCAGGTTGACACTGGACGCTTTCACCGCTGATACACTCACGATCAGGGCCAGCATTCGCATGACCGCAGTCAGCTTTATCTTTCAAACCTTTATCGTCATCTAAAAGACCTCATTTTGCAAAATAGTCCTGCCAGCCTTGCTGGCGAGAGAACCTGGATCCTGAGAATCTATTCAGGTATGGCGTTAAGCTGGATCAAGGCATCAAAGGCAGAGGACCGTTGCTTGGCGAATTGACCGAACCAATCATCATAAATTTTCAGGATTTTTTTGGAGCGGTACAGCTCTGAAATCACGCGATCGGCGACAAGTCTGAAATCCGCATCATTTCTTCGTAAAGCCAGGGCTAAAGGTTCATACGAAAAGAGGTCGGGCAGAATCGAATAACTTTTTGGATGACCTGAGATCAAGGCCATGCCGATGAGCACAACTTGATCAGCAGCAAAGGCATCAATGTCACCTTTATCGAGGGCCTTGAGAGCGTCCTCCTTGGAATTGACGAAGACAATATCTGCTTTCACCTGTGCATCGGTGAGGAGTTTTTCCAAAGCTGTCGCAGTGGTTGTGCCTTTGGAGACACCTATTTTCTTGCCTTCAAAATTGTTCCTGATTTTCGTTTCCTTCAAGGCCATGAAAGACGCGCCCGTCACGAAGGTCAGTTGGGTAAAATCAACAATCTCTCCACGGGAAATGGTTTTCGTCGTCGCTCCGCATAAGAGGTCAATCTTGTTGTCTGCCAGGGCAGTAAAGCGATCTTCCGATGTCACCGGTACGTAATGGCTTTTCACCGCGACACCGAGAGTCTTTTCTACCTCGCGCACAACTTCAGCACAGAGGTCGATCGAGTAACCGACGGGTAGGCCGTCCTTGCCGAGAAAAGACATGGGCGGCATCGTCTGTCGATACCCAATTCTTATTTCCCCGGATTTTTCAATTTGCTGGAGGGTTCCTGTTAATTCGTGCGCGGAGAGAGGGTTAGCAAAAGAAGCAATAATTAAAGCAATGATAAGAATACATCTCATGGTGATTTCCGCCTCCTTAGGAGCTCTTTGTCTTAGATGGGTTATTGAATAATCTCGTGGTTTTCGCTAAACACCTGGAATTATACCATTAAAATCGCCGAGCACTATACTCGACGAGGTTAAAGGGTCATCAAAAAAGTTCCAGCAAACGTCAGCAACACGTTGGCAAACGTACAGGTACCGGCGTAGCCGATGCAAATCAACAGGAATAGCAGCAGAGTGACATTCTTATGCGCAAGTTTGCTCTCACAACACAAACCCCACAAACCTGCACAGACCAAGACACAGCTAAGTATACTCGGCAATATGTTGAGGTCAAAAAAAGGGATGTCTAATGGAATGGCTTAAGGGATGCGGACCACGGCGTAGTCCTGCATCTGGTAACCGACCACCGAGACGAAACCATTATCCACGCGATCGATCTCCGGCATGATCGTGGCCTTGTCTACACCCAAAACCTTGGCCGCATAAAGGCAGACCTCCAAGGTTACGCCATCTTCCTTCATCTGCCGGAGCGTTGCCTGGAACTTTTCCACCTCGGTCCACTCGGCACTGTTGAAGGGTGACCGATCAGATGAAAGCAGCTTCACCACGGGCCCATGAAAGACGATGACAACATTGGGTGTCCCGGAAAGCGCCTTGACTTCATCCGCCTCGTAGGCATTTTTTACAGCCCAAAAAACGAGATTAGCAATCTTTGGGTTCCCCTGGCTCACCTCGAAAACCGCGTCGTAGTTTTTGACGCCCTTCAACGCGTTGTCGTACCCCCCCGCTAAGGCGGATGTCGACAAGGTCGCGGCTAAAACGACCGTAAAAAACAAACAGACGATTTGCCGGGTTACGTTGTTGTTTCTGGTGTTCATAATGGATCTCCTTAGAAGGTGTGATAAGGCTTTTGTTTTACACAGTCGAGCTCCGAGTATTTCGAGATTGCCAACAAAAAAGCCGAACTCACCGAAAGTATTTGTCTTTCGGTAGCTCGGCTATCTTTATCAAGTGTCTGAAGAGAAGACCCGTGGCTTTCCGCCCCTGTCTTATGACAAGTTTGGCTTTCTCGGTGACTTGGATAATTATTCTAGCGACAATAGATGACTTGTCAAGTCACCTATTGGTCACGCCTTGCAGACCTGGTTACGACCACCTTTTTTCGCCTTGTAGAGAGCCTGGTCAGCGGCCTTGATCAGCTGCTCTGGAGTCGTGTTTTTATCATCACGTGTCGCCACTCCAATACTCACGGTCACCTGCAACTTGCCTTTTCCTGAATCTTTACTCTTTTGGCCTTCAGGTTTCTGCTTTGTTCTTTTACGGCCTCTCAACACAAAACCAGCCATGGAGATTGTCTCACGTAGGTCTTCAAGGTGCGGCATGGCACGCTCCAGGTCCTTGTTCGGGAAGATCACAGCAAACTCCTCGCCACCATAACGATATGCCCTTCCGCCTCCGGAGACCCGCCGCAGGCAAGTCGCAACCATCCGCAGGACCTGATCACCCACGTCATGACCATGGTTATCATTCACCTTCTTGAAGTGGTCCACATCGACCATGGCCAGTGTATAGCGACGCCCCACCTTGAGCAGGAACTCGTTCATCGCCCGACGCGCAGGAAGACCGGTCAATTCATCGTTGAAGGCCATCTTGAAGCTGCTCTCGATCAAGGCAATCGTCAGCAGGAAGATCGCAACGCCCCCCCAGAAAGCAAAATCCTGCGGCCAACAGAAACCGGCAATAGTCGCAGCCAGAGCCCAGCAGAAACTGGATTCGAGGGCCTCGATTTTCTTGCAGAAGCGTACCAGTAACGCGAGGAGACTAAACAGGGCAATAAACAGGGATATCTGAGAGAGAGGAAGCTGGTTCAGAAAAGAACTCTCTATGAGATGAAGGCCCAACCAGACCATCACCTCTCCTGCCTGCTTGAAATAGAGCCACAAAACGCAACCGAGTTGCAGCAAAAGGATAACCAACCGCAACAGGCCATGTATAGTAAACAGGCCACGCTCCGACCACCAGCTAAAGAGCACCAGGTTCAACGGCACCAGAACCGGAGCAACCAGCAGAACGTACTCGCGCGCAAAAGGAACTGTCAGAGCTAAAGCGCGTTCAACGAGAATCAGGAGTGCAATCGCCCAGAGCACACGGGTGCGGTTAAAACGCCAACCAAGGAAGAGCCCGGCAACCACTGCCAGGTAAGGAAACATCTCAAGCAGAGGGAGCCATGCGGATGGAACAGAGGCCTTGAGCTGCAGATAAACGGCTGCAGAAAATAGTGCCCCGGGGACAATCAGGAGTAGAAGAGCTCTCAATAACTGCATGGTCAGTGAACGACATCTCCATAGGATAAAAATGCATGGTAACTTAACACGACAAGGTTTTCACTACCAGCACAAGAGAAAGCCGGCACGATGAACCAGTCACCAACCTCCCTTTTACACATAATTTTTACAGCCCCTTAATTATAGACAGCATAATTGAGCATAATGGTAATATGTCTAGACATGACCATATCATTTGGTTGCATCTACTAGCTGAGGATTCCTAAACAACCAGGAGGCTTCTCATGAAGTCAAAGAATATTTATTTTTCAAACCATCGTGGCGAGAGACTTGCGGCCACACTTGACCTCCCCGAAGACGAATCACCCATTAGTTACGCCCTGTTTGCCCATTGCTTTACCTGTACTAAAAGCATCAAAGCAGCCGTCAATATTGCGGCAGCGCTCAATCGCGAAAAGATTGCCGTACTGCGATTCGATTTCACGGGCCTTGGGCAAAGCGAAGGAACCTTTGCTGACACCAATTTCTCAACCAACGTTGCAGACCTGATTTTAGCTTCAGAATACCTGGCCAGAGAGTTTCAGCCGCCACAAATTATCATCGGCCATTCTCTCGGAGGAGCAGCAGTCATTCAAGCGGCAGAGAAAATCCCTTCGTTGCGTGCAGTTGTCACGATCGCCGCCCCGCATGACCCCGGACATGTCGCCCATCATTTTGAAAATATGCGACAGCAGATTGAAGAGCACGGTTCTGCAGAAGTTAATCTTGCCGGTCGAAAATTCACCATCAAAAGACAATTTCTGGAAGACCTTGAAATACAGAAGCTCGACACGCACATCAAATCGCTTAAAACCGCATTGATGGTGATGCACTCAGCAAGGGACACAACGGTCAGCATAGAAAATGCCGCGAACATCTACAAAGCGGCAAAGCACCCCAAAAGTTTTATCAGCCTAGATGATGCCGATCATCTCCTTCTGAAAGAGGAGGATTCTTTATATGTCGGCATGATGATAGCGGCATGGAGCCATCGATATATTGACACCCCGGTGCAAGAAGAAAATGAAAAAATCAACATTGATAACCGGGTGACTACGAGCACGGGAAACGAAGATTTTTTTACAGAAGTATTTGCAAACGGTCATGCCATGATTGCGGATGAGCCTGTCAAATATGGCGGCACAGATCGCGGGCCAACGCCTTACGAATATTTGCTGGCAGGACTTGGCGCTTGCACCAGCATGACTTTGCAAATGTATGCTCGAAGAAAAAACCTGCCATTAGAAAAAGCTGTGGTCCGTATGACACATGAGAAAGTTCACGCGGAGGACTGCGACCACTGTGAAAGTTCGGAGGGTAAAATCGATCGCGTGGAACGTGAGATAGAACTATTGGGTGAGCTCAATGACGAACAGCGACAACGCCTGCTTGAAATCGCCGAACGTTGTCCTGTACACAAGACATTGCATAGCGAAGTCGACATTATTTCAAAGTTGAAGAATTAACGGGAGAATCAAGCCATTCTGAAGCAAATAATGCGAAACAAATGCCTCCCAGTTAGGTCAGAGGTATCAGTGAACAAAAAAGCTAGACCACCCAGCCATCTTTCACCACAGAGTCACAGAGAGCACGGAAACAAACAAAGACTCTCTATGCTTTCTCTGAGTCCTCTGTGACCCGAGTGAGAGAAGCGAGCGGGTGGTAAAGATGTTGACTCTCTTAACGAAGCAAGCTTCGTGGGATAAGACCCAATTTTTTATTGAACACCTATTTTGAGGTTACTATTTATCCATTAAATATAAACTAAGGAAAATATTTACGCCTCTGCCCTATGGACATTTCCCTGACAGGTGTTATGAATTAAGAATCTTCACTCTGCCGCCTTTTGTAGGTCCCTCCTTTTTTAGGCGCAGAGACTTCGCCCTGCCGCCCCCCCCTGCTGGCAGGGCTTTTTTTGAAAAACTCATCAGCGTATTGCAACGCTGAGATAAAGATAAGAAGTAAAGCATACGCAACAGGTAAAATTGAGACATGCAGAAGCTTACAGTCACGCAAGTTTTCTTAGCCTTTCTGAAGCTTGGCCTGACGTCTTTCGGCGGACCGGTTGCTCATCTTGGATATTTCCGTAATGAGTTCGTCGAAAGAAGGCGCATCATGCAGGACGCAGCCTACGCCGATCTCGTTTCCCTCTGTCAATTTCTTCCCGGTCCAGCCAGCAGTCAGATCGGCATCGGCATCGGCATCACCCAGGCGGGCCTGCGTGGTGGCATCGCCGCCTGGGTTGGATTCACCCTGCCCTCAGCCATCGCCTTGATTCTTTTTGCTTATGGAATCGCCGCACTCGATGAATCGGTGGTTCAAACAGGTTGGCTGCACGGCTTGAAAGTCGCAGCCGTTGCCGTAGTCGCACAGGCCATCCTGGGTATGAGCAGGATGTTGTGCCCGGATTGGCCGAGGAGAAGCGTTGCGATATTCGCAGCCCTGCTCACCCTTATCCTGCCTGGCATCCTTGGCCAGATGACGGCGATCGGCTGCGGCATGATCCTGGGTTTATTCTTTCTTAATTATGAAGCATCAAACGATCACACCCCCCATCTCTTCACCTTAAGCAAAAAAATCTCAGTGATCAGCCTCGGCCTCTTCTTTGCCCTGCTGCTGTCTCTGCCTATCCTTGCTCAACAAGGTTCACAAGCTCTTGCTCTGGTTGACAGCTTCTATCGTTCCGGAGCCTTGGTCTTCGGCGGCGGGCATGTTGTTCTGCCCTTGCTGAAAGCGGAGGTTGTTAATCCGGGCTGGATCAATCAGGATATGTTTTTGGCAGGATACGGTGCCGCCCAGGCCGTGCCAGGCCCTCTTTTCACCTTTGCCGCCTACCTCGGAACAGCAATGAACACGGCGCCAAGCGGTTGGTTCGGCGGGCTCTTATGCTTGCTGGCAATTTTTCTACCATCATTTCTTCTGGTCACAGGGATTCTCCCCTTCTGGGAGGACCTGCGTAAAAACCCTCGCATCAGGAAAGCGCTGGTCGGCGTCAATGCCGCAGTCGTCGGGCTCCTGTTGTCCGCCTTCTATGACCCTGTCTGGACCAGCGGAATTCTCTCTGTCTCGGACTTTGTTCTCGCCTTGCTGGCTTTCGTGATGCTGGTTTATTGGAAAACACCACCATGGTTCGTGGTAGCTGTAACAGGTGTGGGTGGCGCCATCATTTCTTATTTGTGAGTTATCGAAGAACTGTTTTACTATACCCCAAGCAGGAGCGTCTCCAGGATTGACATTGGCCCGTGAGTCGCGGTAGAAGCCTTGTCTGTAGGCAACAATTTTATGCAGCAAATATAATCCACGGAGAAAAAAGAATGAGCCATTCATCTAACAATATGATTCTGGATTTCACTGCACCATCGACTTGCTCATGGGACGCTGTTGACGACCGCATCATGGGCGGAAGGTCCCTGAGTCAGCCACAGTATATCGACGGCGTTGGCTTACGTTTTTCCGGCGAAGTCTCCTTCGAAAACAATGGCGGCTTTGCCTCGATCCGATCAAACACAGCGCAATATGATCTGTCTGCTTACTCCGGCCTCACTCTCCGTCTGCGCGGCGACGGCAAAAGCTACAAGCTCAGTTTGCGTACAGATCACTTTTTCGACGGCGTCAGCTACCAGGCCACCTTCACCACAGAAAAAGACACCTGGCAAGAGATCACCCTGCCCTTTGCAGATCTTACCCCGACTCATCACGGCATCAAGCTTTCGACGGTTCCCCCTATGGACGCCGCCAAGGTAACAAGTTTCGGCCTGTTTATCTCCGACCGACAGGAAGGCCCTTTCCAGTGTGAAATCGCCTGGATTAAGGGCGTAGTCTAAAGGTTTGCCGCAAAAACGCCACCGAGGCAAGACCCCGGTGGCGACATCATTCTCGCCACACTTCCCAGCGCCCCCTTCTGCAACAAATACCGAGGTATGTTAGGATAAAACCATAGCTCGAAGCGCACATGTGTTTCGTTGATTTCACAAGATAGTCTGCTTGCGATGGAGGAGCCTATGCTTCGCCGAACATTCATAAAAACCTTATCAACGGGTGCCTTTATCTCCATGTGCGGTGGCCTTGGAACGGTCGGCAACCTGTTTGCACAAGAAGCAGGTCAGATCAAGGTCTGGTCCGCCGCTAAAGGAACATTCATTATGGTCAGCAAAATAAATAAAACAGAGCAGGAATGGAAAGAACTTTTAACTCCCGAGCAATTTGACGTGACCAGGAAGCATGGTACAGAGCGCGCTTTTACCGGTGAATACGACAAGCTTTATGAAACAGGTATTTACCAGTGTGTCTGCTGTGGGCAGGACCTCTTTCACTCGGACCATAAATTCGACTCCAAAACAGGTTGGCCCAGCTACTACCAGCCGATCGCGATGGAGAACATCGGCATATCAAAAGACCGCAAGTGGATGATGGTGCGCAACGAAGTTCACTGCAGTCGCTGTAAAGGTCACCTGGGTCATGTCTTTGAAGATGGACCGAAGCCGACCGGGCTGCGCTACTGCATCAATTCTGTTTCCTTGAAGTTCGCAAAAGCCTGAGAACAGAATTGACGGCTCTTGATCTAATTCCATGTTACCTGCGGTAGCATGGAATTTTTATTCCCAGTCAAACTGACATGTTTTTTGAACATGTTGGACTCTGGTTGCTGGCACACGATATCTGGAGAGACAACAAAACCTATTCAAAGAGTCTCAATTTGCTACACATAAAAAAACCCGCGAGGCGAAGAGCCCCGCGGGATAAACAAAATAGATTAATTCTGGCGAACCGGCTTGGTCGCTACTCGCATTGCAGGCGAATCACCTAGGCCAGGAGCAGCAGTGCCCATGCCACCGAGGTGCACAGTCTGGAAATCAGGATAGGCTTCCATGCCGATTTCAGAGACATCAAGACCGCGATACTCATCTTCTTCGCTGCAGCGAACACCGATGGTGTACTTGATGACCAACCAGACAATCGAGGAAGCAACCATGACGAAGGCGCCGGTCGCTGCAACACCGATGAACTGAGTCAGGAAGCTAGCACCACTGTCGGTAAAAGGAACAGCCATGGTGCCCCAGATACCGCAAACCAGGTGAACCGAGAGAGCACCGACGACATCGTCAATTTTGAGTTTGTCGAAGAAAGGAACCGCGAGGACAACCAGAACGCCACCGACAGCGCCGATCAGTAAGGCCGCCCCAAGTGATGGGGTTGCAGGACCGGCTGTAATGGAAACCAGGCCGGCAAGAGCGCCGTTAAGACCCATTGTGACATCAACTTTTTTGTAAAGAATTTGCACCATGGCCATGGCAGCGATCATGCCGCCGCAAGCAGCCAGGTTGGTGTTAACCATAACGTTACCCATCTCGATAGCGGAAGCAGCATCCCCGAGAGCAAGCACCGAACCGCCATTGAAACCGTACCAACCCATCCAGAGGATGAAGGTACCGAGAGTCGCCATAGGAATGTTGGAACCAGGCATCGGGTTAACGCGACCGTCTTTGCCGTACTTGCCTTTACGGGCGCCGAGGATGATGGCACCGGTCAGAGCGGCCCAGCCACCGACAGAGTGAACGATTGTGGAACCAGCGTAATCAGCAAAACCCATCTCTGAGAGCCAACCGCCACCCCAACCCCAGGAACCCTGGATCGGGTAGATGATTCCGCAGAGGATGGCGCAGAAAAGCAGGAAAGACCAGAGCTTGATGCGTTCTGCCACACAACCGGAAACGATCGAGCAGGCTGCGCCACAGAAAACCATCTGGAAGAACCAGTCAGAGGACGCAGAGTAACCGGCAGAGTAGTCACCGGCCAAAGCAGCAGCATCGTCAGCGGCCCAGAGACCGAAAGATCCAATATAGCCACCATCAACACCGGCGTACATCAGGTTGTAACCGCAGAGGTAGAAGAGGATTCCGGCGATACCGAAGAGTGAGATGTTCTTCAAGCAAATGGTTGCAACGTTCTTGGAACGAACCAGACCCGCCTCGAGCATGCCGAAACCGGCAGCCATCCACATAACCAGAATACCCATAACCAGGAAAGAAAAGGTGTTCAGGATAAAGGTCATCTCCGAAACTGGAGCATCTTCGGCCAGGGCGAGTGCCGGCAGCATGAGCATCATACCGGTAATCAGGGCAATAAGTGACTTCTTCATGATAATTTCTCCTTATATCTTTTTTTTATTAAAGCGATTCAGGACCATTTTCACCGGTACGAATCCGGATTGACTGTTCAACGTCGGTAACAAAAATCTTGCCGTCGCCAATACGACCAGTACAAGCTTCCTTCTGTACCGCCTCCACGATGGAAGCAACCTGATCGTCAGCAACAACCAGATCAATCTTTATTTTGGGCAGGAAATCCACCTGGTATTCTGCACCGCGGTACAGTTCGGTGTGACCCTTCTGACGACCGAAGCCACGAACCTCACTTACTGTCATGCCACTGATACCCAAATCGGTAATCGCATTTTTGACATCATCCAATTTGAATGGCTTGACGATACACTCCACTTTTTTCATCATGTTTCTATCTCCTTTCCAGAGTTAAAAATAAAAAAGCGCCTTAAGCTTCCGAAGATGGAAGTTTAAGGCGCCATTGCCTAGCAACTCGTATCGAGACGTCTTTGTCTCGTCGTTTGTGCTGATTATTTTACCGGATCACTTGTTGCGCTTTACCGTGTTCCGTGTCTGCTATCTTCTATAGCATCTGCCGTGCCAAAATCATTTTATCTTTTATTTCAGCAACTTAACAACAAGCATAGAGGAGAATGCCAATATTATGCTCAATAATTAAACAGACTTGCACAGATTAAAAGCTCACTCCACGGGAAAACTGATACGAAACAGGGTGCCCTCTCCCAGCTGGCTCTCCAGGGCAATCGTGCCACCATGTTCACGAATGATATTCTGACAGATGTAAAGCCCCAGACCGGTCCCTTCACCCTCAGGTTTCGTGGTAAAGAAAGGAGCAAAGACCTCCTCCTGAAGTTCAGGTGCGATACCGGGGCCAGTGTCCCTAACCTGCAGTTCAAGTATTCCTGTCGCATTAATGCCGGTCGTCACAGTGATTTTACCCTGGCCCTGCATCGCGTGGGCCGCATTCATCACCAGGTTGATCACCACCTGTTTGATTTTGTTCGGGTCAACTGTCAGCACGGGGACTTCACCGAACTCCGTGATGAACTCAATCGACTTACGCTGCAACTCAAAACGAAGCAGCTTCAAGACTTCGACGATCAGGTCGTTCAAATTGACGATACGATTCTGCGTATCGCGGCTACTGGAGAAAGAAAGCAGCCCTCCGGTCAGATTTTTCAGCCGTTCAACTTCCATCTCGATCTTTTCAAGCATTTCCTCCTGAAAACTCGAGAGGGGTTTTTCGCGCTTCAAAAGTTCGGTGGCATAGGCCACCATGGCGAGAGGATTGTTGATTTCGTGGGCGATCCCGGTCGTAAGACGGCCCACCTCGGCAAGCTTCTCACTCTGAATCGTCTGATCCAACAAGCGCTTGAACTCGGTAATATCCTCTACAATGACAACGACACCGGTGACTTCTTCACTATCGTAAAGAGGGGTCAAGCGTCGCTTCTGAAAACGGTTGGTACCGTCCAGTTGACGATGAAGAAGACGCAGCTTTGCCTTGGTTCCACTTTGCAGAACCTGATTAAGCCTGTCAACAACACCTTCTTTTATCAAATTGGGGAAAAGCTCCACGAGCTTTGAGCCGATCGCTGTTTCCGCGTCGACACCGCTCATCTCAACCATGCGCTGATTCCACGAGGTAATCACCAACTCTGCATCAACAGTGTAGACGCCAAGGTTGACGCTCTTCAGAATCCGATCGTTGAATTCGTGTAGCTGACGATAACCGTCAGTCATTGTCCTGAGACGATCATAGAGCTTGGCATTCTCTATGGCGATTGCTGCCTGCCGACCCAGAATCATCAGGGGTTCGATATCGCTGTGGGAAAACGCACCGGGGTGCGGGCTCTCAACGTTGAGCACTCCAACCAGCTTGTTTTTGCTGATCAGAGGAACAGCCAGTTCACACTGGGCACCGGGAATACCGGGAACGTAATCGGGGAGTTTTCGGACATCCTCAACCAGGATGGGCTTTTGGACTTCGGCAGTACGACCCATAACACCTTGGCCAATCATGATCGGGCCCATCGCTTCTTCGGTATAACCAAAAGCCGCAGCAGCAACAAGGTGCAGGCCATCATCATCAAGCAGACGTATAATCGCATTCTCGAAGCGAAACACATCGCGGGCGACCCGTAACAGAGAATCGAGCAATTCCTCTATATCGGTCGTCGAGGCGAGCTCCTGGCCTATTTCAACCAGCGCATTCAGTAACCGCCCTGATTTTTGCTCAGAGACATTTGGCAAGTTTGCAGTCATCATCGTACAGATCATTAACGCATAAGCCATGCCATTTATGCCACCGCAAAAAACACAATGAAATCAAGTCCTTTAAAGAGGGTGATTCGGGATGACCGGAAAGCCTGACTTTTTAAAAGCATTTCATGCCAGCTTTTTAAGCATAATCTTTTTGTTCACGTCGGGTTTATCCTTGAGTTGCACAAGCATTTTTCCTATACTGAAAACGTATTGGGTTATTCATTCTGCTCTCTGCCCTGTATGTGTGGTTGCTATACCCACGCGGAATATTTTTCAATCGGGAAGGTTCTTGTGAAAGTGGTGTGCAAGCCTGCCTCGAAGCAGGACGCCTAAAGCGTTCACCGTTCCCCCCACCTAGTTGACCGTCGTCGTGAGGTCACGAACCCACGGCAGGCGTGGAGGGCAAAAGAAAAGACGTCGGGAATCCGGCGTCTTTTTCTTTCATAAGAGGGGGCACTAATTCCCCTTCGCCACACATCTGCCCAATGCTATCTTTGCCCGGATCTTTCGGAAGGTTTTTATGACGACTCTTGAGAATGCCGACATCCATCGTGTGACCATTGATAACCGGGAATTTGTCCTGGTTGGCACGGCGCACATCTCTCAGGAGTCCGTTGATACGGTCAACGTGGTTATTCGAGAAGAGAACCCGGACACAGTTTGCGTTGAGCTAGATGAGCAGCGCCACAGGGCCTTGAGCAACCCGCGCCATTGGGAATCACTCAACCTGATCCAGGTACTCAAGCAGGGGCAAGCACCCTTCTTGTTGGCAAACCTCGCCCTGGCCTCGTTTCAGAAACGTATGGGGCTACAGACAGGCGTCAAACCGGGTGCAGAACTGGCGGCAGCGGCAGCAACAGCGCAAGAGTTGGGCAAAGACCTGCAGTTGGTCGACCGAGAGATTCGCACAACCTTGTTGCGAGCCTGGCGCAAAGCAGGGCTCTGGAAAAAGATGACTCTCCTCTCGACTCTTCTCGCCAGCATGTTCGACTCCCAGGAACTCAACGAAGAAGAACTCGCCAAACTGCGTCAGACAGATACCCTTACAGCCATGCTCGATGAAATGGCGGACGTGTTGCCGACTGTTAAAACGATCCTGGTTGATGAACGCGACACCTTCATGGCTCACAACATCTTCAAGTCACCGGGAGAAAAGATCGTTGCGATCGTCGGTGCGGCTCATATGCCGGGGATTCTCAAGAAGCTGGGGCAGGATTTTTCCACTGAAGAGATCGATGAACTTTCTGTTATTCCGGCAAAGACGTCATTCTCGAAAGTACTACCCTGGTTGATCCCGGCGATCGTCATCGCACTGTTTGTCGCAGGATTCATGACCGGCAACACCGAACAACTGGCTGACGCAGCCATTGCATGGGTTCTCGCCAACGGGGTGCTCTCTGCACTGGGAGCCTTGATTGCCTTGGGGCACCCGCTGACGATACTGGCAGCCTTTATTGCCGCCCCGATCACCTCGCTCAACCCAACCATCGGCGCCGGTTTTGTCACCGCCCTGGTACAGGCCTTTATCGCCCCTCCGCAGGTCAAAGATATGGAACATGTCGCCGAAGACATCTCGGCTATCAGTGGTTGGTGGAAGAACCGTCTGACCAGAGTTCTGTTGGTCTTTTTATTCTCTTCGCTCGGCTCCGCAATCGGCACCATGGTCGCCTTCGGTTGGCTCAAAGACCTCTTTTAAAAATCACGCACACAAATCAAACAAAAATCACCACCAAACTGTTTTTTAACACAGAGATAAAACAACAAACCAGGACGACCCAACCATCTTTCACCACAGAGTCACAGAGGCCACAGAGACAAGCAAAATCTCTCTATGCTTTCTCTGTGTCCTCTGTGACTCGAGTGAGAGCATCGAACGGGTGGTAAATAGACACTATTAACGAAACAAGCTCCGGGGAACAAGGCCCAATCATTTGATTTAAAATCTATTTTTTCACCAGGCGCCTACCGATATTCACTTCCAACTGGTCGATCACACGGTAGGCAGGCTCGGTGAGGGCCACATCCAGATCAAGATCACGAAAATAGACATCACGCCTGAAATGGGTCAACCCTTCCGGGGAAACCCAGGCTGTCCAGTACTGGATATGTACCGGCACAGGTTTGATCGGGACCTGTTCCGGAGTCGTCGCTTCGAAAAGTTCTTGCAGACGCTCTGCTCCAAGTTCATTCTCCAGCAGGTAATAAGCAAGCTCTCGTGGTCTTTCGACCCGGATACAACCAGAGCTGAAGGAACGGACATTGTTGCTGAACAAATAGGTCTCGTTGGTATCGTGCAGATAAACGTTGAACCTGTTCGGGAACATGAATTTCACACGTCCCAAAGGATTCCACGGTCCTGGCTCCATGCGCAACAGGCCCGGGAAAGTCTCCGCCTCAACAGTGCCCCAATCGATCCCCTCTGTATCGACAAACGCCCCCTTCTCTTGCCGTGAAAGAATCCGAAAATGCTTTTCTTCGAGATAAGCCGGATTGCGCTTTATCTTTGGCAGCTTGTCTTCCCTGAGGATCGTCGGAGGGACAGTCCAGTAAGGAGCGAACTCGAGATATGTCATGCGAGCAGAGAATACTGGCGTCTTGCGGTACCGGGTTCCGACGATCACCGGCATCTGCAGCACTATTTCGTCATCCTCAACGACCTTAAGCGAAAAGTCGGCAACATTCACCCTGATGTGGCGCTTACCAAAGCTTTTCGGCATCCAACGCCATCGTTCAAGATTCAATTCAATCTGACGAATCCGTTCTTCAACGGGAATATTCAGAATTTCCAGGGTTTTAGGACCGACCACTCCGTCATCTACCAGCCCATGCCTGAATTGAAAGAGGCGTACCGCCTCTTCCGTTTCGGTATCGTAATCAGTCGTCGTGGTCACGGATTCGGCAAGATCACCGGTTTTCAATAAGAGCGTGCGTAATAAAGGCAACCTTTCATCGTGACCGCCAGGACGAATCGATGCACCGGAAGGAATCTCGGGCCAGCCTCCGAGAGCAGAGAGCTCCTGATACTGTTGAAGAGTCTCAACCAGGAGGCGATAACCTTCATGAGGAGGGCTCAAGTCTTCAAGAACCTGCTCCATGCGATGGCTCCTGGTCGCATAATCAAGCAGCTTTAACAGGTCAGCCTTACGTCGTCTGGCACGCCAGTCGACATGGGCCAAGGCTGGATCGACCTGCCCTTCAACCATATGCGTAGCGTAAGTCAGAAACGCCTGAGAGAGGAAAAGATCCAGAACGGCCCGATTGGTGGGGGCAAGAGGCAGGCTGTGCCTCGCAAAATCAGTTTGAATGCGAAGTAAGCCCTCCAGTTCAGTCAGCAGGTATTCGTCGCCGCATAAGCCGAGCGTGCCAGCATTGCGGAGATATTCAAGTAAAGTCCCTGCTTCAGGCCTGAGTCGCCAGCCATCAAACCAGACCGGCTGATATTCTCTTTGTTCATAAAGCTTGGCAATCTGATCGTGGGAAAGTAACCGGGAGACATTGACCAGCGAGGTCGGTGAAGAGTTCCTGTTTTCCAGAAGGACTTGTATCTGTTCCCTGTTCTCATTGTCAAAAAGCGCAACAATGCCAGACGTCTGACTGGCAACAGTCGGCATCGCCCAGAGAAAAACAAAAGTCATCGACAACAGGATTTTTAACATCGGTGGCCCCCCAGACACCTTAACGTCCCTTCAATATGCTCCCAAAGTATTGACAAGAGGAATCTTTTGACAAAGGCATCGCGAAAGCAATCATGCTTTCCAATTCATTATACCTTCTTATTAATATGTTGCTCGTAGAACTTTAACAAGAACTCGAGCCTCCCAGGTTGATGCCAACTTGCACCCAGCCTATGGCGAGGATATGATGACAAGCTGATAGATATTTACGCTAAGAAAAAAATTCATCTAAGACATTTTTCAGACGAAAGCATATGAATTTCTGGCAAGGCTTCACCATCGTTACATTTGTCCACCTCTTGGCCGCAGCTTCTCCCGGGCCCGATTTTGCCCTGGTGACAAGACAATCTCTGCTCCATGGCCGGACAGCTGGAGTCCTTACAAGTCTGGGTATTTCACTCGGACTGGCCATCCATATCCTTTATTCTGCCGCTGGCCTGGCAGTCGTCGTGTCACACTCAGTCGAATGGATGGTGGTCGTCAAACTGGCGGGTGGAAGTTACCTGATATATCTGGGGATTAAAGGGTTACGAGCCAAGCATCACTCAGCGGACGATAAACAGGAAATTCCGCTAGCGACGAACAACTCGGCTTTTCGCATGATTTCAACAGGTTTTTTCTGTAATGCCCTTAACCCCAAAGCACCGGTATATTTCCTATCACTCTTTACTGTGATACTCTCTCCGGAAATTCCCTTACTGAATCTGGCGATCTATGGTGTCTGGATCATGGTGTTGCAAATGCTCTGGTTTGCCTCCCTGGCCTGTTTTTTCACCAACACTGCTATTCGTCAGAGGGTTGTGAAGCTCGGGCACTGGATAGACCGCGCCTTTGGTGTGGTGATGCTGGTTTTGGGCCTACAGGTTATAAACTCTATCAGATAATTGAAACAGGTCATCATGCTCTCCAATGAAACCTTCTCAGCTTTTTTTCTTGCCTCTACCCTGCTCGCCATTGCACCGGGACCGGATAACGTTTTCGTGCTTACACAATCTGCCCTGCATGGCAAACTTTCCGGGTTGGTCGTTGTCTTCGGCTTGTGCACAGGTCTTCTCGTTCACACCACAGCCGTGGCTTTCGGCGTCGCTGTTATTTTTCAAGCATCAACGCTCGCGTTTACACTGTTAAAGATCATTGGCGCCGGCTACCTGGTTTACCTGGCCTGGCAGATCTTTCGAGCTACACCGGAACTGATCCGCATGCAGAGCGACCAGCAGAAGAGCCTGGGAACACTCTATCGCCGCGGCATCATCATGAACGTGACCAATCCGAAAGTATCGATCTTCTTCCTCGCTTTTCTACCGCAATTTGCAGACCCGGTTCGAGGTCCAATCAGTCTGCAGATGGTTGCCCTCGGTGGGATATTCATTACCGCGACCATTTTGGTGTTCGGTGCAATTGCCCTGATTGGGGGCGCTCTGGGTGAGTGGCTCAACCGCTCCGAACGTGCGCAAAGGGTCATGAACTGGACTGCGGGAACGATCTTTGTCGGCCTCGCGTTAAAGCTGGTCACTGCGGAGAGATAAGATGACTCTGCAAGCAACTTTCAAACCGATCGGCGAGATTGTTACGCCATACAAGACGCTCGCTGACTGTCCCAGGAACATCGACCCGAACGGGCCACCCTGCGAGCTGGTTCTGAGGGATGAGTTACGCGATGGCCTGCTCGGCCTGGCAGCCGGGCAACGCATTCTGATCCTCTACTGGCTTGAACACGCGGAACGATCTGCCATCCGCCAGAATTCACGTCGAAGCGGAGAACTCGCAGGGGTCTTTGCGTTGCGGACACCGAATCGCCCTAATCCAATCGGTGTTGCAGTCTTGCCGATCGAACAAATAATTGACGGCGTTATCACCGTCCGCGGGCTCGACTGCCTCGACGGGACGCCGTTACTGGACATCAAACCCGCTATGTCGGGTGAATGACTTCGCCGAAAAGCAGCAAAAAATTACTCAGAGACTCAGGAATGTAACTCACATGGATTGGAAAAGTTTTTTTGATAGCCTTGGCATGAACGGTACCCGCTGGCAGTGGCGTATTATGAAATGGGAACGTAACCTTAAACAATTCAAGAGCGGCGATCTCACAACCGTTGATTTTTCATTACATCGGCTCATCCTCTATCTCAATTTGGTGCTGTTCTCCCTGATGGTCGTCCACGGTGTCCTGGCCGGATACGGTTTCAATGGCCTTTTTTCACCACCGACGCAATTATTACTGACTTGGGGAGGACAGTTCTGGCCGGCCGTTCTACAAGACGGTCAGTGGTGGCGGTGCATCACCTACGCCTACAGCCATGGCGGATTGATTCATCTCGCATTCAACATGATGGTTCTATATCAGGTCGGCCCCATGGTCGAACGGGAACTGGGGCCGGGCCGGTTCATCGTGCTTTACACGGTTACGGCCATTACTGCAACCCTCGCCGGCCTACTCTGGCACGCGTATACCCCGGTTGTCGGCGCTTCCGGAGCGCTGTTTGGCCTGATCGGATTTGCCATCGTCTATTTCCACCGGGTTGGTCCAGCAGGGCTGCAGTTGCGAAACTTCATGCTGCAATGGGCCCTGTTCGCATTTGTTTTCGGCCTCCTGGTCGGAGCCGACAACGCCGGGCACTTTGGCGGCGCAGTCGGTGGTGCGCTGCTCGGTTTGTTTCTCCCACCAAAGGGGCTGTTTAGTCCTCGTCTCAACAAACTCTGGAACGGCTTCGGCCTTATCTGTGCGCTGGCCACCCTGCTTGCGCTGTTTAATATGTTTTACGTTATCGTGACCGCGTAAGGAGAATCTTATGGCAAGGGATAAATCTCCGATCACTCCGGCAATTCGATTTTTGAAGCAACATAAGGTTGATCACTCCCAGCACCTCTACAGCTACGAGGAGAAAGGCGGCACCACAGTCTCAGCAAGAGAGCTCGGCATCGACGAGCACCAGGTCATCAAAACCCTGGTGATGGAAGATGATCAACGAAAGCCTCTCATTGTCTTGATGCATGGAGACCAGGAAGTCTCCACAAAGGAACTCGCCAGACGTGTCGGTGTTAAATCAATCACTCCCTGCAATCCTGATATTGCACTGAAGCACACCGGCTACCAGGTTGGCGGTACGTCCCCTTTTGCCACCAGAAAGACAATGCCTGTCTATATGGAAGAAACGATTACCACTCTGCCCCGCATTTACATCAATGGTGGCAAGCGTGGTTTTTTGGTGAGTATGACACCACAGTGCGCAATTGATTTATTGCAACCAACCCTAGTTGAGATCGGGATAAAGAAGTCGCTTAAGGGTTAAGGGTTAAGGGTTAAGGTGTTTCCATGAACCTTTAACCTAGCACCCTGATCCTTTAACCCTGCACCCTGAGCCAAAAGGAGAAAATCATGCCTCTTTCAGAACGTTTTGAAAAAGCCGCCGAGGCCATTAAAGCTGCCAAAGCCATGATCGTGACCTCTGGCGCAGGGATGGGGGTTGATTCCGGCCTGCCCGACTTCCGTGGCGACCAGGGCTTCTGGAACGCCTACCCGATGTACGCGCATCTCGGCATCAGCTTCATCGACGCTGCAAATCCGAGCAACTTTGAAGGAGACCCGGCTTTCGGTTGGGGTTTCTACGGTCATCGGACCAACCTCTATCGTGAAACAGAACCTCACCATGGTTTTCAAATGCTGCAGGATTGGGCTGTGGAGTACGGTCAGGACAGTTTCGTTGTCACCTCCAATGTCGATGGCCAGTTTCAGAAAGCCGGCTATCGTGAAGATCAGATTCTCGAAGTGCATGGCTCGATCAACCACCTGCAATGCCTCACACCCTGCTGCAATGATATCTGGGACAACAACGAAGTCATCCCTGTAGATTTTGACACTATGCGCGCCCAGCAGGTTCCACAGTGCCGTCATTGCTCACGCCCTGCCCGGCCGAACATTCTCATGTTCGGTGATTATTCGTGGCTCTCGGACCGCACCCGTGGTCAGGAGATGCGCTTCGACAGTTTCTTGAACGAACATCAACATGCACCGATCGTGGTCATCGAGATGGGTGCCGGAACCTCTATTCCGACCATCCGTTACATGAGCGAACGCATCGGGCAGCGCAGCGGCGCTACGGTGATTCGCATCAACCCAAGGGAGTCGCATATCGCAGGTGGGCATACCTCACTGCCATGCGGTGCGTTAGAGGGATTGGAGGGGATAGATGAGTTTCTTTAACGCGGAAAGAAAAAGTTGCTGAACAGATTTAAAAAGGGCACCGACAAGCGTGCATATTTTGCATGAAGTGCCCCGGATTGGTTTAAACTTCCATCAGCACCGGAATAAAAGAAGGGTCAAAAACACACAGAGTGAAAACATAAACACCTGATTACTCTAGTCTTTTTCAACTCTCCTCTAACTTGATACGTTCTTCAACACAAAGCGGATAAAAAAGGAACAGCTTTTGCTCTTTAACAGATCATTGGCAAACTTTTTTAGAGACTCCGAACGGGAATGGTACCTTTCAATCAGGAGGATGTCATGCAGAAGAGACCCGTCGACATTTCGAACCTGCAAGACATGATCTTTGAACGCCGGCAGATTGTCGCCTTACTCGAAAACCAGAAACTCTGGCTTCAGATCCCCCTTGTCCATCGCTTTGCCATTGTCGAATCAAGTGAGTTCATGATCTTGATGGGGGAAGCTTTTACTGCTGAGACACGCTACATCCTGGAAAGTGAGGTTGAAGCGATGATGGCAATTATCCATTAAGCCAAAGTCAGCCTGCGAGCATTCCGATTCAGAAGCTCTTCCGGGTAAATCATAAAAACAAAGAGGGCCGGAGTTTTCACTCCGGCCCTTTTTGTGTAACAACCCACTTAGATTACTTATGGAAGCCCTTGGCACCTTTCGCTGCCCAATCCTTATCACGGCTGGCATGACAACTCAGGCAGGCATAATCAAGAGTGACAAAGTTCTTGGCAAATGTCGACTTCTTGCCATTCTCTTCAATCGTCTTAAACATATCGGCTTTAGGGTCGGTGTTGATTTTGAAGATGTGTGTACGAACATCACCAATATAACTCGCTACGCTGATCGCAGACTTACTCGCTTTTGGCATGTGGCACTCAACACAACGCGTACCCTGCTTGCCATGAATATTTTTGGCGTAACCAGCAGCAACCTCGCTATGGCATTCAGCACAATTGTTTTTGGCGTTAATGGCCCGGTCGTGAGGATTGTGGCACTCGGTACAAGACAGGTCTTTATGAACACCGGCCTTCAGCTCGTTGATCTGCTCATGGTGTTTGATGAAACCGCCACTCGCAGGAGGTTGTGGGTCCATACCGCCACGCTGGTGACATTTGCCACAGGCCTCAGCGGTGCGATCGATAACAATCGTCTTCTTGCTCGGCTTCTTGATGTGATCCCCACCTGCGCCATGACACTCTTCACAACCAATGCCATCTTCTGCCCAGGTTCCGATCATTCCTTCCAGGCCGTCCTGATGTCCTTCTGCGCTGTAAGCGGTCATGTGACAGGGACCGCATTTGTAAGGCTTCTTCTCGCCCTTGTGGTAAAAGGACCAGCTGCCATCCTGTAAGTTGTACTGGGTCTTGGCCTCTGAGCCATCCTTGGCTGTCGTGACGATGTAGCCATCATTATCTATAAAACGCGCCTTCTTGTTGGCACCACCGATCACATAGCTGACATCATCCCAACTGTATCCGGGAGGAAGCGGCAGCTTCGCGTAACGAGCTTTCTCAACCTTACGGAGCTTCCATGGATGGCCGCTGGCCTGCCATAAGTTGAATTGATCAGCATGACAGCTGAAACACTTTTCGGAGCCGACGTAATCGGTTGCACTGGCCGGAACGGCCAAACCGATACAGACGACAAGAGTGAGAGTAAACTGCAGCAAGGTCTTCATGGTGTCCTCCTGTTAGGATGGGAAGGGATATCTAGTAATCTAGTCTAAAAGCAAAACCCGTTCTCATACTTTACCTAACAGGTGTGAAAATACAACAACGCCCCGCAACATCAGTTGCAGGGCGGATTAAGATATACGGCAAGTCGAACGTTCAGGGAATTTGGCGACAAGACTACCGGTAAAAAGCTGTCTACGTCTCGTGCCATAGGTTAAAAGGCCAGAGTCCCTATCTTTCCCGTAACTTAGATAACAACCGCAGAAGTTCAAGATAGAGCCAGGCCAGGGTAACAACCAGCCCAAAAGCCGCATACCACTCCATGTATCGAGGCGCGACACCATGGCCTCGTTCAATAAAATCAAAATCGAGAACAAGGTTCAGTGCGGCAATAACAACCACGAAAAGGCTGAAAAGAATCCCCATGGGGCCAGATTCATGGATCACGGGCATATTCCAGCCAAACATACCACCAACCATACTAATCAGGTAAACCACAGCAATGCCGCCGGTCGCGGCAAACACGCCGAGCTTGAAATTTTCCGTCGCCCTGATCAGGCGGGTTTTGTAGGCTAATAAAAGAGCGAAGAGTGTACCGAAAGTCAGGCCAACCGCCTGGATAACAATACCCGGGAAACGTGCTTCAAAGAATGCAGAGATCCCCCCCAGGGCCAGACCTTCCAAGACAGCATAAATCGGTGCAGTTTTCGGTGCCCAGGTGGCTTTAAAGATGGTGATCATGGCAAACACAAGGCTGCCAATGATCCCACCGATCATCCAGGGCTGTACCGCTGCAGGGCCCTGATTGTAGAACAGGTTCCAGGAATAACTGGCACCGATCACAACAAGTGCGAGCAGAGCAATGGTTTTATTCACCGCGCCCTGCAAAGTCATGGTTTCAGCTCCGGAAATCGCCTGGCTGAAAACGCTTTCTTTCATCATTGGATTGGACGTGCGCATTTTACTTCCTCGTTATAAGTTATTTGGGAGGTGATTTGACTAACGTCTGTGGCGTTGCCGCATTAGCTGTTTCACCCGAAGAGGTTGTCTGTTCGAATAAAAAAGCCGGGAAAGAACCCGGCTTTTTTATCAGCATGGATGAACGTTGCTGCTGCCGACGACTCTCGGTTTTTGATAACGCTTCATTCGTTCCTCCTTGTCAATATTCTGAACCAGGACACAGGTCATTCTACCCTGCTCTCATAAAGCTTACAAGCCCAACTCGCTGTCTATCCCCTGCATCGCCAGCAAAGAGAGATCACAGAATTCTGCAAGCGGGACACCGCCCACCTCGCATTCACGGATAATGTCGCGATTTGCACCGGCAGCAAAGGCCTTTTCCTTGATCCGTTTGCGCACCGATTTCGGCTTGACGCTGGCCAGCTTTTTATCAGGATAGACGAGCGCTGTGGCGACGATCAATCCGGTGATTGTCTCTCCTGCTGCCAGCAGATGTTGAAATTGTGTACTGCGCCGCTCCCCTGGATGAGCCTGTTCATTGTGCAGACGGATCGCCTCGATGATCTCTAAGTCGACACCTCTCTCTTCGAGGATACGTGCTGTCTCGCGGGTGTGCACATCAAGATCCGTATGTGATTCGGCATCCAGGTCGTGAAGCAAACCAGCCAACCCCCACTTTTCTGCGTCTTCGCCGACATGTTCCGCCAGTGCCTTCATAACGGCTTCAGCGGCCAGACAGTGGTTAATCATATTTGGGCTTTTGACATGCTGCTTGACCAGTTCAAAAGCTTCCTCGCGGGTGATTCCGTAGTTCATAGAGACTCCATGTTACAGGTTAAAGGATAAAGGTTAAGGGTGAAAGGAAATCCCTTAACCCTGCACCCTTTACCTGTAATCACTTCTTAGCGTTCTGAATCGCTTCATAGGCTTCGTTGATTTCACGGAACTTTTCCTCCGCAAACTTGGTGAAATCTTCAGGAAGACCTTTGGAAACAATTTTGTCTGGATGGTATTCGCTGACCAGTTTGCGATAGGCCTTTTTAACAGAACTCATATCGGCATCATCTGCCAAACCAAGGACAGCATAGTGATGTGAGAGACTACTGACAAATTGACGCTTCACCGTTTCGAAAGCACCACTTTGTAAACCGATCAGAGGGGGAGCGGCACGCAGAAACTTCTCCTCAGCGGGATGAAGGACGCCATCAGCCAGGGCTATCGTAAAGAGCATTTCGTAGAACATTGTCCGGAGTTGTGGTTCGGCTTGAAAAACCTGGCCGAATTGACGGGCATAGTCCTCAAAAGGGGTCGCATTGTCCTTCGCCTCGTTAAAAACGCCCATGGCAAATTGCTGATGAACCTGATCGAGACGCAGCTTATCGGACATAAAACTGCGCACAGCACTGATTTCATCTTCGCAGACCCGACCATCAGCCTTGGCCATCTTGCCTAGCATGGCAAACGTAGCCGTAAAGAAAACGGCCTGACGTTGCTCCTTTCCGGTCATACGCCCTGACTCAACGATGCCTGCACGGGCCTTGTCATCAATCAGTGCATGCCCGAGCGATACTCCTATCAACGCACCGATAGGGCCACCCATCATAAAGCCAACACTTCCTCCCATTATCTTGCCAAACCAGGACATGACTCAATCTCCTTATAGTTATCGGGTCAACCGTGAACATCATTCTTTTATTGTTAGCGTTTTCATTGAAACGACGGGCATATTAACACGTCAAAAGCTTCATCGCCATAGCAACCGGACATCCAAAAGACGGCCCCAGATATTATTACATGATGTTGATTAGCGTAGCTCTTGTAACAACTGTGGGCATTATACATCATCAGATATGGTTTAATGACTACATGAGTCAATGGCACATCATCCTGGAGCCTCAGAAGCCTCTGGAAACAAAGAGATTTTACATTTCTAATCTCTGTCCCAAGAGGTTGAAATAATTACCGTTCGGCTCCATCATCCGACAAAAAAAGATCATTCTAGTCAACATTGACAGAATATAACCATTATTGGCATATCACTTGCTCTTAGTTTAGTTAGTTCATTTTGATGATTCTCGGGGGAGAACGTAAGGGATATAAATGCTCCACAAACTTATTATTATCGTTTTGCTCGCTCTCTTTACCAGTGCCTGTGCGCAACAGGCTGCATTTGTCTCCACTCCTCCCGGAGCCCAGGTGTTTATCGATGGTGAAGAAATTGGAGTAACGCCCTGCGCCTTCAATTACAAGTTGAGCACAACAGAGAGTCATAACGTCAAGATCAACAAGCATGGTTACAATCCTGTCGAGTTTGTCGTGGTTGCTGACGAGGTTGATACAAAAGCACGGAACAGCTGGGTGGCTGCAGGCGCCGTATGGAGCCCGCTCTGGTTGGGGACCATCTTTACCAAGAAGCTCAAAGACATCTACGATTTTGCATTGCTGGCTGAACCGGCACAGATGACAGCTTCAGTAGAGCAGATCACAATAGAGCCAGAGCTGTAACCAGGAGCAACACCAATCCAATTAATAAAAGGCCTGCTTCGTAATGAAGCAGGCCTTTTTTGTCTCAAAACGTCCAGATTCAATTTCATGGCAGAATTGTCAATATTTTGAATCTATCTCTTCACCCGCCGGAAACAATCAGTGCAACTCGGCAAACTGCTGCTGTACCTTAGTGACTTCCGAGGACACTGCGATCATTGCGTCGACACAGCCCTTATCCAACTTGTCAATAGACAGGAGCTGCAGCATGGCAAAAGCGTGTTGATTGGACCAGGGCTGCTTATAGGGTCGTTGCGTCGTCAGGGCGTCAAAGATGTCACTGACAGAGGTAATTCTTGCCGCCAGTGAAATTCCTTCACCACGCAAGCCATGGGGATATCCACTGCCATCCATCGCTTCGTGATGCAACTCGGTTATCTCTCTCAGATAATCGATATATGGCAACTGTTCAAAACCAAAATTTCTGATCAGGTCATCGACGATCTGCCGCCCAACCATGGTGTGCCTGTTCATGACTTCCCGTTCCGCCGATTCCAGACGGGTCTTTTTTTGCAGGATACTATCGGGAATGCTTATTTTGCCAACATCATGTAGAGGTGAAAAGAGCGCGATCTGCTCAATTTGCTCATCATCCAGGTTCGCGATCCCCTGATTAACCAAAGAACGTGCTATGAGGCGGGAGTAACGAGACATACGCTCAAGATGTGCCCCCGTTTCAAAATCATGCTTTTGCACCATACTGACTGATGTCCTCAGAGCAGCAGCCAAAGCTCGTGCTGAGGCAAGATCATTAAGGATCATCTCTGAAATCAGGTGAATGATGATTTCAACCTGCTCCAGGACACGCTCCCGGAAATAGCCGTTGTGCAAGGAATTCAGGAAAACAAAACCAGCCAATTCCTTGTTATGGTACATCGGGTGAGTATAGCTGGAAGCAAACCCATGGCCCACGATAGCGCGTGAATGGGCTGCGTCATGATCTTCATAGACTCTCAGGTCACTGACAATGCGCGGCGTCGCGTCCAAGGCAATCTTGCGCAGGACAGAGCCTTCCTTCAAAACGACTTCGTAATTCCTGAGGGGGCTTCCTGTGTAAGGTGAAGCCAGAAAAGTCGCTAAGGATTGGGTCTTGGTGTCATAGAGAGCAATACTGATACGGTCGATGCCAGGGCAGCGTTTTTTCAGGACCTCGTGAACAACGGCCAACTTCTCCTGGTAAGTAGAAGCTGTTTTCAATTCGGCCAACGGGTCTTCTCGGAAAACGATATTGGACATAAACACCCCTGCCTTTGATTAGTAACCATTTATATTCTACCTTTCATAAAGCCGATTGCAATGGAGCCTCTTCCGCAATTCTGATTCGATCGTCAATCTGAGAAAAAACGCTTCTATAACACAAAAAAATGTTCAACGCAGAGCCGCAAAGAGCGCAGAGGAAAAACCCTTAAAACTTTTAAAATCCCTCAACTCTGACTATTGATCCCTGCGTCTCAACGTCTTTGCGTTAATAATATAGCCTGAGTTTACCTTGCTTTGGCTTTGGCTTTGGTTATGTCCAAACAAAAAAGGCTGCCTCCGAATGGAAGCAGCCTCTATGTCATCTTCTTTTTGATTGATTAGTTAAGAAGTTCTTCAATGTCGGTATATTCAATACCGAAAGCTTCCGCGACGCCTGCATAGGTCACCTTCCCTGCAACAATATTCAGGCCGGCCCTGATGCCCGAATGTTTGCGAGCCACCTCCTGCCAACCTTGATCCGCGATCTTTACGGTGTAAGGAAGGGTCGCATTGGTCAGAGCCACTGTCGATGTCAGGGGAACGGCCCCGGGCATATTGGCAACGCAGTAATGAACGATACCATCAACTTCAAAGGTCGGCTCGCTGTGAGTGGTCGGCTTGGAAGTTTCAAAGCATCCGCCCTGATCAATCGCCACATCAACCAGCACCGCTCCGGGCTTCATGGTTTTAAGCATTTCCCGGGTCACCAGCTTCGGAGCTTTGGCACCATGCAAGAGGACTGCGCCAATAACCACATCAGCTTCCTGAACAAGCTCTCGCACCGTCGCCGGAGAAGACATAATCGGGAAACAGTTTTTCGGCATCACTTCAGAGAGATGGCGCAGACGATCAAGGCTGGTATCAAGCAGGTAGACCTTGGCACCCAGGCCACAAGCCATCTGTGCGGCATGCGTACCAACCGTACCGCCACCGAGAACAAGAACAGTTGCCGGTTGGACACCAGGGACACCACCCAACAGGATGCCACGGCCTCCCTGGGTACGTTCGGCATACTTTGCCGCTTCCTGGGCGGCCATACGTCCGGCAACCTCGCTCATAGGCGTCAAGAGGGGTAAGCTGCCATCTGCACCGACGATTGTCTCATAGGCAATACAGACCGCGCCGCTGTCAATCATCGCCCGGGTCAACTCCTCGGATGCTGCAAAATGGAAATAAGTAAAGACGATCTGACCTTTACGAATCAGTGCGTATTCACAAGGCTGGGGTTCTTTGACATGCATCACCATCTCTGCGCGAAGATAAACCTCCTCAGCAGTCGGCGCGATAGTCGCTCCGGCAGTTACGTAATCTTCATCACTGAAACCACTGGAGACTCCGGCCTGTGTTTCTACCAGGAGCTCATGGCCGTGCTCGCGCAAAACTTCAACACCTGCAGGGGTCATGCACACCCTGTTTTCTGCCACCTTGATCTCTTTAAGAACACCGATAATCATAAGGATACTCCTCCATCACGCTTCGTTGAGTTGTCTGTATATGATTGAGTTTATCAGCAACGCCGGTAAATTTTCTTGCAAACTATCAACAATATGCCTATTTATTGAAATAAAATTTCAAATATTTAGGCTAAGGGAGCACATTGTGCCAAACATAAATTTAGACGCCATAGATTGTTCTATTCTTAATAAGTTACAGAAGAATGGCAGACTGTCAAACGTGCAACTTGCCGAAGAGGTGGGGTTGTCTGAATCTGCATGCCTGCGTCGCGTCAAGATTCTCGAAGAGAGCGGGATCATCGACCGTTACGTCATGCTGATCAACCAGAGCGCTATCGGCAAGCCGGACAATGTCTTTGTCATGGTCAGCCTGGACGGTCAACAAAACGAAAAGCTGGCAGCCTTTGAAGCGGAGGTCTCCAAGGTCGCAGAGGTGATGGAATGCTATCTGATGTCGGGGGCCTTTGACTATCTACTGCGTGTTATTACCAGGGATAATGCCGATTACGTACGAGTCCACAACAAGCTGACCAGCCTGCCAGGAGTCCTGCGGGTACAATCGTCGTTTGCCTTACGCACGGTGTTGGGGAAAACAGAGATGCCTTTGGACGTGAGGAGATAACGGATGCGTTCAGTTCATCATCACGTAAATGACCTCTACAGAGTCATGAAACGCGGGACAGTACGGACGAATGATAGAAGGCTGTTTCATCATTGATTGTTTTGCCGGCAAGGAAGCCTGCAGCAAGTATCCCCAGGGTAAGCAACAGCATAAAGACTGCGACCACAGTCAAGGCAATGGTATGAGGATAAAGGGACTTGCGGTAGCAGAGAAAGGCCAGGTAAAAGCTGAGCAAGCATAAAGGTGCTGAGAAAATTACGAGTAACACGATTGAGAGTCCATTCTTTATTCTGTGGCTTTTCCTCACCTTTTCAGGAGAAGAATCAGCATATTGTTCAAGTCAGAGGGGATGCTTCTGCTAAAGTCTCAAGCAATGTAGCTCAATCAATAAACGACGTCAAAAAATTATATTCGCTTTACCTTTCAAGAGACAAACAAAGACCCCATCAGTGAAGGACATTGACGGCGGTCTTTTAACTTTTCATGCCAGTGTTATCTACAAACGAAGTGTGGTTGGCTTCTAACCGGTGGCATAGTTGTACATCCAGACTTTCTCTATTGTCGGGAACAGTTCGTGGGACATTTACGGTAGAACTCCATACCTCATTACAGTATCACACCTATTAAACTGAAAAGGGTCACCTTCTCATAACTGAAGATGACCCTTTAACTTTTTGCCGCCCCAAGGGGTATTTGAACTCACGTCGATGCCAGTCAACATAGCAACAACGTCCCCACGTCCTTAGCTCAAGGCTTGGTCGGATATTGTGCGTCAAGTTCCGATTGAATCAATTGTGCTAATTGTTTATAGCCAAACTGCTGCAGAGGCCTGCCATTAACAAAATAGCCAGGAGTTTTTTGCACATCAAGAGTTTTCACGTCGGCCATGTCCTGCTCTATGATTTTTGCAATAGCGGGAGAATGCATATCTTTTTTAATTTGCTCGATATCCACACCAGCCCTGGGAATGACATCCCATAACTTTTCCGGTTGATAGTGGCCGTGGTTGGCCCAGATGCCTTGGGATTTAAACATGACATCCAGAGTTTCCCAGTATTTCCCCTGCATTCTGGCGGCTTCAAGAATCTTGACAAAATTGTCGGCACCATCATGGAAAGGTGCGTAGCGCAGCACCAGCTTGATTTTACCGGGATTGGCAGCCATTGCCTGTTTAATAAATGGTGCAAAGGCGGCACAGGTCTCACAGGCAGGGTCCATAAACTCAACGATAAAGACTTTCGCATCATCGCTGCCAAGTGTCGGAGAATGGTCTCTGACGAAAAGTTCGGCATTCTTTTGAGCCAGAAAACCAAATTTTTCAGCCTGCTGGCCTTTATAATAGGAACTGCCTCCAATAAAAGCTAAAACCAAAAGGACACATGTAAGCCCAACGAGTACGTATTTCATTTGGAAGTTCTCCTTTTAAGAAAAAGTAAAAGTGCAATTAACGTAGAAAATGCCAAAAAAGAGAGCATCGGAATTGAAACAAAGCCAAACAGCTCAATATACTTTTCTGTACATGAAACGCCCTTTGAACAGGGCTGGATGCTCTCCGGGATGATTCCGGCATAGAGTAATGTGTGATAAAAGGCCGTCAACCCACCCGCTATCGAAAGAGGTAGCGCATATTTAATAACGCTTTTATCAAAAGTGGGAAAAAGACCTGCTGCTAAAATGAAAATCATCGGAAACAAGCATATCCTCTGATACCAGCACAGGACACAGGGCTCATACTCCAAAACAGAGCTGAAAAAAAGACTTATGGTGGTCGACACGCTGACTAAAAGCCAGCCCAGAAATAACAGCGTCCAGTTCGTCTTGTCCGCTTGATCAATTTGAGACATATTTAAAATCCTCCAAAATCAGGGAGAGAGTTAACATAAAGATCGAGGAAATAGCCTAGGTACCACAAGGACATTATCCTCTAACAGGAACCCACTGGTACAAAAACATAGTGACCGGCCCGAGCAGACTAAACATGAGCATGACACCAACCACCATCAGCATAACACCGGTACCGATTTCAATGAGGCGAATGTGCTTACGGAACCGCTTGAAAGCTGATAGAAATTGGTGAAACAGAAGGCCCGACAGCAAGAAAGGAAGACCCAGCCCGAGAGAATAGACCGCTAGCAAGCCGACCCCTTCGCCGACCTGACCGGAAGATGCGGCCACCACCAGAATTGACGCGAGAATTGGGCCGATGCAGGGCGTCCAGCCAGCGGCAAATGCAACACCAACCAGGCAAGTCCCGGCAAAACCACTCGGTCTCTTATGCAGGTGAACCCTTTTTTCGCCAAGGAGGGCGCTAAAATGGAACAACCCGGTCATATGAACTCCAAACAGGAAGATCAATACCCCGCCGATCTTTTCGACCCAGCCCAGTCCCTCGCGCAGGTAGATCTGGATGCTACTGGAAGCGATACCGGCAATGGCGCCAAGCAGAATAAATACGGCGGAAAAACCCAGGATGAAGCACAAGGTGTGCAGCAGAACCGTCAGGCGAACCTTGGCATCCGGATGTTCATCATCAAGTTGGCTGAAAGACAGCCCGGTAATGTAGGTCAGGTACGAGGGGATCAGAGGTAACACGCAGGGCGAGGCAAACGATAAAATCCCGGCGGTAAACGCAATCCAATAGGTGATATCAGCTGTTTGCTGTAGCAATGTTGTTATCCTTTGATAAGGCTTTTGAAGTAGGTGATCGTTTTAAGACTCGACCAGTCAAGTGGACCAATGATTTTCTCTGCAACAGTCCCATCTTTGTTAACAATAAAAGACTCAGGAAACTTGAACACTCCATAACGTTTTTGCACGACACCTTTGTTGTCATAAAGGATGGGAAAGGTGTAGGGGGTCTTTTCCAGGAAAGCAGGAACAATACCAGGACCATTTTCTTCTGTATTGATCGCCAGCATGACAAAGTCATCACCGGCAATGACCTCATTGAGTCTCTCCATTGAAGGCATCTCTTCTATGCATGGCGGACACCAGGTCGCCCAGAAATTTACCAGGACAACCTTGCCTCGTAAATCCGACAAAGAGACCTTGTTGCCTTTTGTATCTTCAAGCTGGAAATCAGGGGCAAGATCACCGACAGCGACCGATTTGACCCATTCACTGGGGGGCCGTGAACTGCTTGAAGACACAAGATAGACAGAAACACCAACCAACACGATAACAACGAGTAGTACCAAATTACGCATAAGGAATCCTTCTGGTTCTGACAGCAACAATATGGGGTTCTGTATTCAAAAGCACAGCCCGTATTCCGGACGGTAAAATGACTTCCTTTTTCATAAAACCTCATTCTGAGAACGTCCCTTGTGCTGGCCAGGGACAGGCCCCGCTCGGGGACAGTCCCTTAACAATGCCACTAGCCACCGTAGGAGTGCAATCCAGAAAGCACCAGGTTCACACCAAGGTAACAGAAGATGGTTGCAGCAAAGCCGAAGATCGACAGCCAGGCCACGCGACGGCCCACCCAGCCACGGGTAAAACGGGCGTGCAGGAAGGCGGCGTAGATAAACCAGACGATCAGGCTCCAGGTCTCTTTCGGGTCCCAGCTCCAGTAAGTGCCCCAGGCATAGTTGGCCCAGGCAGCGCCGGTGATGATACCGATGGTCAGCATCGGGAAACCGATCATGATCGCTTTGTAGTTCAAATCGTCCAGAACCTTGGTACTGGGGAACATACCGAGCAAGCCACCGATCGGGGATTCTTCAGCCGCTTTTTCCTCTTTGCCGATCTTGACCAGGTACATGATCGAGACACCGCAGGCCATGGCGAAAGCCGCATAGCCGATAAAGCAGGTGATGACGTGATAGGTCAACCAGTTGCTCTGCAGGGCAGGAACCAGGGGAGCGATGGTCGCGTCAAGGCTCCACTGCGCCCAGATCATACCGCCAAAAGCAAAGGGGATAACAAAGGCGCCGATCGCGCGCTGCTTGTATTTAAGATCAAAGATCAGGTAAATCAGCAGAATCGACCAGGAGAAGAAGACGACCGACTCGTAGAGGTTGGAGAGCGGTGCCTGCTCATAGCCCATCGCGTAGGCTTCGACCCAACGCATGCCGATCGCGCCGGTATTGGCGATAAAGCCGACCCAGCAGATCAGGGTGGCGACAAAGCCGACCGATTTGTTTGCGGAGGTCAGATAAACGATAAAGACCACCATGGCGGCAAAGTAGGCAACCGTAGTGATGTTAAACAAAAGTGAGCTGTTCATAGTTCCTCCATCAGGACGACAGGGTGTCGTTGAAGTCTTTGGTCAATTCGTCAAAGTAGAGCACAAAGCCAGGTTGGTTACGGTGAGCGTTACCACCGAACTTGACGCCAATGCCCTTATCAAGCTGCTCAATGCTGACCCAGATGCGACGGTGGGACAAAAAGAAAGCACCACAGGAGCCGAGCACCATCAACAGGCAGCCGAGCCAGACCACCCAGACGCCGGGGTCTTTGGCGACCTGCAGGCCGGTGTAATAGCCTTGCGTTGCCTCAAGCAGGCTGACTGAATAAGCACCGCCACGTTTTTCATCAAACTGCGGATAGTTTTTCATAACGATAAAGGGTCTGCCGGTACCGATCTTCACCTGGGCGGCCGGGCCGAAGTTCTCATAACTCTCGGCATAGCCCAGGGGAATCAGGGACGCGCCACCGGGAAGCTTGAGAGGCTTGCCTTGTGCCCCCTGCACAGTCACGGTTTCACCGGTCTCGCGGCTCTTGACGCGGAACGTGTAAACCGGGTCGCCGGTCGGGCCGTAGCTGGACTGGTAAAAGGTCAGCCCTTTGTAGCTCAAGGGGTCATTGACTTCGATCGTCTTCTTCAAGACTTCTTTGCCATTCTCAAGAACAACCAGGTCACTGGTAAAGTCTTTGGGGCGGCCGCCACCTTCGTAAAAGGTGACCTCGAAATTATCATTGCGGACCTCGAAACCAAGTGGAATCGGGGTCTGCCCGGCCCGCGGCCAGACCGCGTCGACCGATTTGCCTTCAACGATATTGATATAGGCCTTGAAACCCCAGATGTTGCCGATCATGGCACCGAGAAAGATGATCAGGATCGAGGTGTGGGTGACATAAACACCAAAGCGGGACAGCTTGCCTTTTTGTGAAAAAAGATAAACCTTGTCATCCTGCTCGGTGACCACCGGCGCGGCAAATTTACTGCTGAGCAGTGCGACCACTTTATCGCGGACGCTCTCGATGGTGCCCTCTGCGACCACCTCGCCCTTGGTGGAAAAGGTGCGAAACAGGTTGTCATCGGCCACCAGGGTCGGCTCGCGCACGATCTTGATGATCCTGGGCAGGCGCTTGATCGAGCAGCAGATCAGGTTGACGGCAAAGATTCCCATCAGGGAGAGGAACCAGTAAGAGTGGTACATGTCGAAAAACTGCAGGGTGTCGAGGGCCTTGTAGGTCGACTCGCTCATGCCGTAGTTCTGCATGTACTCCTGGGGAGACTTGTTCTGCTCAATCACCGTACCGATGATCGAGGTCGTTGCCAGCAGAATCAAGGTGATGATGGCCAGCTTCAGGGAACAGAAAAAGTCCCATAGCTCGTCGGTGAAGTTCTTTTCTTTATCCAAGATGATTTCTCCTGAACCCTTTGTTGACAATGAGAAGCACACAAGGGCTTTCCATTGTGTATCGAAGCATCCGTGAGGTCGTATGGTCTTGCGGACACCAATTATAAAATTATCGTTGTTTGGATCACCGGGGAGAGTGGGAGAAAGCCTTATCGGCTCAACCGCACCCATAAGACATGAATCAATTCAGCAGAACAACTGTGCGATGAGCAAGAATGGTAGGAGAAACACGTGGAGAGAGAGAGGTTAGACGGGCTCTCCACGGAGCGTCCAATACCATTTTGGGGGAGAAGATATTTTCGATCAAATTCGCAACAGAAGGTGTCGAAACTCGTTTCAGAGGTTTGAAGAATACCGCGCCACGTTGTTGTGCGGTGACATCCAAGCATGAACCGCAGGAGTCCCCACTCAATTGGCTGATAGTGGGCACAGCGTACCTGTCAGCAGTACGCTTCTCGAGGTCTTCCTCGCAACAACCACCACCCTTTGAGTAATTAACCTCCACATGGCCATCATCTCCAAAGCACCAGGCATAACCGAATGCGGTGCCTGCGCCAGCCACTAAAAAGGTCGCCAAAAGAAGGTAAGTCACTAATTTTGAACAATATCTATATTTCATCGCGACGAAAGATAACACAAGACGAGCTTGGCTTGCCAGTCTTATCAAAGGGTTTTATTACGAAAACACAGAAGGCCATCGGGGCTGGATCCTCAGCCTGGGCTTTCAACGCCACAATTTGGACAATAGACCCATGAGCCCTGCAGTCCTGATTGGCACGAAATACAGTGGATGTCATTATTCCTGGTGGTGTTTTGTCGTTTGATCAGGAAGTAGACCAGAGCAGCAACCAGGTTAGCGCCGATCACCCCCCAGCCCATCAAGGGGATGCGCAGAAAATCATTGAGAACACAGTGGCCCCAATAAAGAGACCAGAGGTTGCATGCGACGATAGACGCAATCGCCACCAGGCAAAAGACGATAAATGGCGAGTATTTATAGCTTCCGAACAAGTTCTTCATACACGTATCGTTTCGTTCAAATATTTGCACCAGGGACAATATTTCATCCAGACATCATGAGCCTTGCCGCAACCGGGGCAGCTTTCCCTCAATACCGCCTGGCACTCCGGGCAAACCAGCCATCCCGACTCCACCTGCTCCGAACAACCTGGGCATGGACCGGACAAAGCCGACTCCGGGGGCACCGGTTTTACTAACTCCATGCAGATGAAGTAGAAGATGATCGAGAGACTGATGATAAAGAGTAAAAACATACGGCCTCACACCGCCTTTGAAAAGCTGCGGCCATCTCCGTCAGAATCCTTTTCAATCATTCCGTCACGCAGATAAATAGTGCGATCAAACCACTTCAGGTTTTCCCTGTTGTGAGTCACCATAATGATGGTCTGACCCTCCCGATGTAGCTCCGAAAGCAGGTTCATCACTTGCAGACTGGTCGCAGAATCAAGGCTGCCGGTCGGCTCGTCAGCAAGCAGGAGCGGCGGGTTGTTCACCAGAGATCGGGCAATGGCGACCCTCTCCTGCTCTCCCCCCGACAGTTGCTGTGGTAAATGCAGCATGCGATCAGGAAGCCCGACACGCTTGAGCATATTGCAGGCACGCTCACGTTTCTCCGCTGAAGAAAGCTTTGATACCGCCAGAGGCAACATGACATTTTCCAGCGCGTTCAGGTATGGGATCAGATTGTGTGACTGAAAGATAAAACCAAGGTATTCACGCCTGAAGTCTGCTTGCTTCTCCTGTGAAAGGCCGTAGACATCGATCTCATCAATCCAAACGGTCCCGGAAGACGGGCTGGTCAAACAGCCGAGCACGCTCAACAGGGTGCTCTTGCCGCTGCCGGAGGGTCCCATAACACCGAGGAAGGTCCCTTCATTGACAGCAAGGTTGAGTTCCTGCAGCGCCGTAACACAATCAGCACCGTTGTGGTAGCGCTTATTCACCTGTTTCAATTCAATCAAACTCATAATTTATCCGTATCAAAGAGCCCTGAGGGCTTCACTGGGTTCAAGGCGACTGGCACGAAATGCCGGCTGTAAAGAAGCGAGCAGACCAACCAGGATGGCCGCGAAAACGGCAATAACAGCCAAGGTTGGATTCCAATGCCAGCTCGCTTTACCGCCATCAAGCAATGGCAGAGCCACCAGGGTTGCAGCCACTCCAGTCAGGTAGCCAAGCACACCAGCCAAGGCACTGACGATTGTCGCCTCCATGAGTACCAGGTGCAAAATGTGTCGACGGCGGTAACCGATCGCCCGAAAAATGCCGATTTCTCGGGTTCGTTCACTGATGGCACCCATCATGGTTACAAAAACCAACAAAGCACCGATAATCACAACGGTGACGGCAACACCCCAGGCAAACAGCCGGAATTGACCAAGGGCATGCATGCGCGTTTTCACGACTTGTTGAACCGCCTGAACATCCGTTCCGGGCAGCACCGTTTGCAACTGGTTGACCATGTCATCAACAGGGCAATCGTGACAAAGCGCAGCAATTTCGACCATGCTGACCTGCCCTGTTTTGCCTAAAGAGGCCTGGGCCACATCGAGAGGAGCAATCAAAAGCTGATCATCCTGAGAACCTGTCTTGGCCAGAAGCCCGACCACGTTGAAATCCTGGCCATTGACTTTAAGCGTGTCGCCCATATTCAGGTTGAAACGCTTGACCACCGCGTCACCGACCAGAAGCTCGTGACCTTGTTCAACGGGTCTCCCTGCGATTGACCACCATCTTTTCAGCTTAAACTCCACCGCGGGGTCTACGCCCATCAGCATAATCCGTTGGCCGTCAACCTCAACAGCCCCTAAGACCTTGGGTGCAATCATAGCGACATTACGACGATTGGGAATGTCATCGATATTGGCAAGGCTTGACTGCTCAAGCTCTTTTGCAACCAGGTTTACACCTGCGAGTTGAATGCCTCCATAGTTCAAAGCAAGGGCGTCGCTACGCGGGGTGATGATGATATTGGCGCCAAAGTTCTCCAGTTCGTGCTGGGCACGCTGACCCATGGCATCAGTTAAGGACAGCAAGGTGACAACCGTTGCCACACCGATCAGCAGACCGATCACCAGAAAGATGGCCCGACCCTTCCGACGCCTGAGATTATGTAAAACGATATGCTCTAAACGCACGATAGTTTCCCTTGCTTAATTTGTAGCGCCTTTGAAATACCAGGCCCCTGACTTGATGTCATTTGCCGCGATGACAACGTTTTCACCAGATTGCTGACGTTTCAGCGGGGCAGGATTACAACCACCTTTGACCACGTTGATCATGTCTGTTTTAAAGCGTTGATCGCAGTTATTACAGACCATGTCATTCCCTTCCTGGCGGTATCCCTTGAGCGCCTTGTAGCAAACATCACAGGTGTCAAAGGCGCTGCGGATCACACCATCATTGCTGCGCACGACAAAGAAATCGACCGGTCCGGACTCTCCTTTGAAACGATAGAACCTGGCTTTACCGTCGTTGAAATTGGCCGCCGTGAGACGAACCATGCCATCCTGCCCGGCCGAGACAACCTCCGGTCCACCGACAGACGTCGAACCAAAGAGGAACCAGCCGCCAACAGCAAGTACGGCAAGGACCAGCACAGCAACGGGGGCCATCAGTTTCTTCCCCGCAGAAGGTTTTTCGTTAAACTGCTCTCGCTTGGAGTCGCGTTCTGACATAATCATTATCTCCTCTTCTTATTTATTATGGGTCGTGTTCAGCCTAGCCATTAACTGCTGCAACAGCCACCGCCACCGCTGCCACAGCCTCCGCCACCTTGACTGACGGCCTTAAGTCGGCTGTCAAAGATAACGACGTCGGTATTATTCTGCAGCTCTGCATACCATTGTTGCAGCTTACTTTTTTGCGCGCCTGGATTGGTAATCCCGGCATAGACATGATCTTCAATATTGCGGTTGATAATCATATCCTCATGCAGGCGAGCACGAAAAACATCCACGCTGCCGTAACGTTTAACCAGCAGATCGTCAAGCCCTTGATGTCCCTTGCGCAACTCATCCAGCCTTGCCTCGACTTCTCCATCCTGAACAACGACCTTGTTCTCTTCCGCAGAAGACAACATCAATTCACGCTGCAGGACATCCTGCCAGACGGTCTTCCAGAGCTGATCGTTCTGCCCTGAAGCCACAGCGCCACGGGAGCGCTGCGTGACCAAACCTTCAAAATCCGACCGGGCAAGCAGACGGTCGCCGATACGAGCCAGGTACTCCTGGCCTAGCTGGGCCTGGTCCTGCTGCAACGCAAGATACTCATCAGAATCCAGCTCGAGGCGAAGCTTGGCCGGATAGCCAGCGGCAGTAATCGCCTCGGCAATCGACTGGCTGTCCAGTACAGTTGGATCGTAAGTAACCCGGCCACGATTGCTGGTCAGGTTGATATCGACAGAACCAACACCGCCGAGACCAACGAGAGCCTCTTCAATGTTGCCGATGCATGAACCACAGGTCATTTTTTCGATCTGGTATTCGGCCAGAGCGGCGTTGGCAAGATTAGTTCCCGAGGGATAAAAGAGCCATACGGCAACAAGGGCAGCAAGGCCAAGACCCAGAGACAGATAAAACTTAGGACTTTTAATCATTGGTTTCGACTCGATTAATTTAAGGGTTATAGTCAACGCGCATTGTTAATAATGGGTACTCAATAGATCAACTTTCATGCCAACCAACAAACAGGCTAACAACTTCCTTAAATCATTGGCTTATTGATTATTCAAGAAAAAACATGATGACAAAAGACCTACTATTTGTGGAATATTACACAGAAGAAAGGAGACTATTCCGCACCTTAAGAAAACAGGGCACAGAACAAAAAACCCCATCAATAAATGACGGGGCATTGAGATAATCTATGGGCTTAAAACCCAAACAAGGGCAAAACTATTTATTAACGCAGAGACGCAAAGACGCGGAGGTGAGCCACTTGAATTTATGGAAAACAGCTTAATCTTGCCAATTAGGCTCTGCGACTTTGCGTTAAACATTTTTTCTATAACCTACAACCGATGCTTTAAAAGTACTACAGGATGATCAATTCGTGGTTGGCAAAGGTTAGATGCTTCAGGCCGTCTGCTCCAACCCAGAAAGTATCTTCAACGCCGACCGCTCCCAAGCCCGGATAGACCACCTTGGGTTCAAAAGCAAAGACCATATTCTCTTCTAACTCGTAATCGTTAAAGCCCCTGGCGATAAAAGGGTACTCATCCAGTTCCACACCAACACCGTGACCGATAAAGGACACCTGGGCTCCTTTGGAGCCCATGAAGTGATCCTGGTAACCCATATCGCAAGCCATCTGCAAGCATTCGTCGTAGACGCCGCCCCAGGTCGCACCTGGCTTAGCTATTTTTTTGGCATGGTTCAGGATAAGAACCATGTCGACGTACGCCTTTGACAGCTTCTCAGGCAACTCACCGATACTGAACATCCGGGTTTGATCAACAATGTAACCGTCAAACACTCCAGAGAAATCAACAGTTACAGGCTCATTCTTGCGTACGCATTTATAACTGGCGCCCTGGGGAAAAGAGGGGTTGAGGCCAACTCCACCGAGGGGGGTGTCAGAATAGGTCGGTACGGCGCTATCGGCCCCGGAGAATGCGTGACCGTAGAACAACTCGTTATTGAAGCCCCGCATACGCACCAAACCTTGATGGCCTTCTTTTCTGGCGACAAACTCAAGCTCTGCCGTCAGCTCAAGATCTGACATACCTTCCCTGAGAATCTCTGGAACCCTTTTACAGACCTTGTCGACAATCAGTGCGGCATCCTTCAGGATACCGAGCTCATAATCCGACTTAACAGCCCGCACCTTGCGAATCATTGGAGTTGCGTCACTGATATTGCAGCCTCCGAGACCTTTACGAAACCTGTTCATCACGGAAACCGGCACGACATCCAGCTCCATGCCGATTGTGTCCGGCAACGTATAACCGAAATCAGCGAGGACACCGGGGATATCTCTTGGGCTACTGAAAGGAATGACTTCCTTCAGACCCGACTCCATCCTGGCACGCCCAAAATCCTTGCGCACCAGGTAAAGAGCCTCCCCTTCTGCCGGCACGTACAAGGCTCCCTGCTGGATGGCACCGGTAAAGTAAAAGAGATCTGCATTCTGCAACATGAGAATCGCTCCCAGGCTGTGGACAGCCATCTCATTCTGCAGCTTTTCTAAACGATTTTTCAGTTCTGTGGCAGGTGTAATACGCATATTTTACTCTCCAGGGACAATACCGGCAAAAGTGGAGTTAAAAGGGACAACAAGTACTTGAGATTAGAAGTCAGAACCTATTGATTTATAAAGCACAAGTCTCAAGCAAAGACACCTCATTCCGCAAAAACGGGCAGAAGATTTCGCACCCTGCAACGTACAATAACAACGTAATAACTTACTGTTATATATAGGCTTTTTAAATAACACAACGATTCATGCAAGGCAATCAAAATAAGAAAGCAGCCTGTTACAGTTATGTGATAACAGCATCACAGATATCTCCCTTTTTGGGAAATGTAGAAGAAATATTCAACCTGATTTAGTCATGCTTTATTTCTGTGCAAAAGGCTAAAAAGTCATACGGCTAAAGTGTTTCACCTTTCCCCATACGCTCTTTCCACAAATCTATCCACAGGCATCTGTGGACTGTATACAACCACTCACAAAAATCTCACAAAAAAACCGGCCGGACTATTGCCCGGCCGGTTACGTTTCTCATACTGAAAAGTTGTTATTTCACATCCTGCTGATAACGCTCCTTGTAGTAGGCCTTCATCTCCTCAACCTTCTTGGGATCGAAACCCTTGGTGTACCACTCGTGTTCTTTGCGTCCGTCGATGTATTTTGCAATAATTTCTTCGTAGACTTCCGGCTTGCCAGCTTTTTCACACGCATCCCTGGCTTCCGGAAGGAGCTCTGTATAAAAATTCTTGGCAACGTCGTAGATACCATGCCACCACGCGTAGTCAGGGCCACTCATCGCCGCGCCATGACGGGCACGACGACCTTCATGATGCCAGAGCTCCCAGTAGATCCAGTCGATCTTGTCATCAAAATTCCCTTTAGAGATAACCTCTTGCTCCATCAGGATTTCACGGATCTCTTTCGCCGGGATTGCAAACTTATCGTTATAAAGGGCGACAAAGCTGTCAAGTTGCTTGTAAAACCCTTCAACAAAAGACGAGCTGTGGCAGGCAGAGCAGACATCCTGCATATCTGCCAGCTTCTGTTCCCAGTTCTCGGTCCGCTTGGAAACCGGCGCGCGCAGGTTCCACGCCAGTCGAGTACCAACATCATGGGTCACAGACTGGTTAGGTGTGGCGCTCATATGGCAAGTGGCGCACGTTGGCGCATCATAGTAATCCTGACCGGCAACCCACTTCGGCTTATCCATGTTCAGATTATCTTCGAAAGCACGATAGAGGATGCCATGCTTGGACTCCTCGTAAACCTCTTTCTGTGGATGGTCAGGGCCAAGGTGACATTTACCGCAGGTCTCAGGCTTACGGGCCTGTTCTTTACTGAAACGATGTCGGGTATGGCAAGCAGAACAGGTGCCTTTGGATCCATCCGGATTGACACGACCGATACCTGTATTAGGCCAGGTGTTGGTGTCGAGAGAACCATCCTCGTTAACTTTGACAATTGAACCGTGACACTGACGACAACCGACAGCAACTGCCGGCTCACCACCGATAGTCTGGCCGAGCATACCATCCTGGGTGTTCAGGATATCTCCGGCCTTGGCGTGGTGACTGGCCTCCTGCTCTGCAGTTTCCCCGGGATGGCACTGACCACAGTCACGAGGGGAAACAATAATTGCAACGGAGAAGCCGTTATGATCAATGGCATCGATATCACCTGGCTCTGCCTTGTGACATTCGTAACAACCGACGCCCGCGTTCCAGTGTGCGCTGTCTTCCCACTGGCTGACGATACCTGGCATACCTTCATGGCAGCCAAGACAATCCTGAGTCTCTGCCGAAAGACGATCGGATGCTGCCAGGGAAAAACCCGCTGTCACCAGAGCCAATAAAATCGCCAAAATCCCTTGCAAACCCAAAGACCTACTCATGCTTAAACCTCCCCATCTGTATAATGGCCACGAATGGCCTTGAAAAAGCGACTCACCAACAAACCAAAACATCACGGATGTAAATTAAAGAAGAGATTAAAAGATAACTGAAATGAAACTTTTCTCAAGTTGTTGACTGAACCCTTTATAAACATTCCAAGCAACTCAAGCCCAAGAAATAGAACATGAGCAGAACCATGGCAAAAAAAGAGCCGGAGAGTTATCACTCTCCGGCTCTTGACGCATTTTCAACATATTCTTATTGGCTAAAAATACTTGATTTCGTGCCCAGTGCGAACATTTTCAACCAGAGCTACCATCAATTTATTCTTCAGCTCAGATTCAATTTCCTGCCTGGCCTGTTTTTCTGAATCGATTTGATTCTTTTTCATGTAAGCATCGACATCTTCAGGCGAGACATTAACCTTGTCCTGCACCTCAACTTTGAGCAGTGTCGTAAGGTACATGACATCTTCATCGACACTACGAGCGTTGTGATTTGTAACAATGGCATCCTTCTTGTTCACAGTCTTTCTGGCATACTCAAGCAGGAGTGTCCGATTAATGTAAAAATCAGCCAGTTTTCGCAAACCTTCCTTATCGCGCAGCCACGACTCGTATTTATCACCGGCAACATCTTGTACATAGGTTGCCAACATCTCAACTGATATTTTCTCATCGTCGAGACTAGCGACAATCTCTTCGTTGGATGAATAAACTACTGTAGAAAAGATCATAGTCGTGAGCAGAACCAGCATTACGCCAAGCGTATTTTTCATCATAAAACCTGCACTCCCATGCGTGGATCAAACTGATTTTCAGTTACAGACAAATAACGCGGGAGAGCCGAAACCCTCCCGCGCTGTGCCTTTGAACGTCCTGCTATTTACTTGATTTTCTCTTCAGCAGGGGTTGGTGACGGCAGGCCGATTTTGATGGCCTGGCTCAAGGGTGAATTCGGGTCTTTCAGATTCAACTCCTTGTCTTTGCGTGCTTCATAAGGCGCATGGAGTGGATGAGAACCGTACTTGGATCCATCGTAATGATCCTTGTTGTTGTAGCGCTCCATCCAGCGGTTCCAGGCAACCTCGGTGAGGAAACCCTTCTTATATGCCTGCTCTACGTTAGCTTTAACCTTCTCCCAGTAGTCGGGAATGTACTGTTGGGCTGTGTTGACGGCCTGCGGCTCTTTGGTGGAGATGCCATAGACACCGCCAGGAAAATCGTAGAGCTTGTAGGGGAAGAACTTCGCCGGCGTATCAGCTTCGTAAATCTTCTTGGCTTCCTCGACGCCATGCTCAGCACCCCAGGCAATCATTTCCTGCATATCATGCTGCAGTTCCCAGACACCGTGCCACTGGACATAGTCAGCACCACCCATCGCGGCACCGTGACGGAAGCGACGTCCTTCATGATGCCAACCGTTGTACATCAAGTGCGAAGCGGTAGTGTACCATCCAGCGTTGATGACCAGTTGCGATTGCGGTCTTTCCTTGCCGTCGTTAAAGGTCTCTTTGAGTGGCTTGATCAGACCTTTTTCAACATAGAGCTTAACCCACTTGAGAAACTCGCGACGCATCTCGTTATACTGCAGGTTGACCAGATCATATGCGAGGAAATGATCTTTGATGAAAGTCGGAGCATGGCAATTCGCACAAACATCCTGCATCCTCTGGTTTTTGTCCTGCCAGCTGCCCAGCTCTTCTTCGAACCAGACTGTGCGATAGGACCATGGAGCCTGAGATTCCCAACCAAGACGCTCAGAGACGTTGTGGGTCGACTTCAGTTCACCGGCAGCGTCCATATGGCAAGTAGTACAAACAGGAGCTTCAATCGGAATGTTTTTCTGATCTTCCGAACGATAAGAGAGGTCCCATTTATCGCCTTCTGCAGCGAAGATGTTGCCATGCTTTGACTCATTGTAGATTTCGATATGTGGATGATCAGGTCCAAGGTGGCACTCGCCACAGGTTTGCGGCTCACGGGCAACCTCGATAGAGAAGCTGTGCTTCGGATGGCACGCATCACACTCGCCGACCGAGCCATCTGGCCACGGATTAGAGATGTTGTGACAAGCTTCACAACCTTGCTTTGTGCCGACGATGGGCTCGAAAATCGCACGATCAGCCGGGGCATAGAGCCAGAATTGATAAGCATGCTTCGATTTGGTGTGCTCTGTCACTTCTTTTTCATGACACTGGGAGCAATCTTTCGGGGTCGGATAGAGCCCAACGGTGAAACCGTTATGATCCATGGCGTCAAAGTCGTCTTTTTCTGCCTGGTGGCAGGAGAGACAGCCGACACCATTTTCCGCGTGCTTTGAGTTTTCCCACATTTCGATCATTTTCGGTGCCATCCCGTTAGCAAGATGACAGGTAATGCATTGCTTTGTCTCTTTGTCTACTTCAATGGCCGCGAAAGCACTGCTACAGAGCAGCACGGCCAAAGCCATGGACAATAAGACAGCTGTAAACTTGAGCTTGTTCATGAAACACCTCCATCGGTTAGAGTGAGCAAAAACCCCAAATAAAAGATTGGATATCGGTACAAAGCTTAAAGATTTTGCGCGCAAGCTGCCGACTATTAACCCTGACCAATTAACTGAAACAGGTTAATAGAAGTTGTCAAGATTGAACATGAGTTAACTGCCATGTCATGCTTTGATTAAGTTAGGACAGCCTTAACTTTATATCTTTGACCTAAGTCAAAACCACTTGATCGATTTTAAAAGAGAAGAAAGCAGGCTCACCGAAAGAGGCTTACCTTGATGTTGTACCGGACAAGAACAACTTGAGGGTTCTCCAAAAACTGAGTTCTGGTAAACAACCAGGGCCCTTAACACAAACTGTTTGTTTCAAGCTTGCTGCATCAGAAGCATGCAGGGGGATTTGCATGCACAAAAATCCGATTAGAGTTTCTGTGGAAAGGGAGTTCTTCGTATTGGCAACGACCAGAAAGGTTCCAACTCGTTATATGTAGGAATCGGGACTTGATCAGACAGACAGTATCTGGTTATTTCCTACAGTCCCCCATGCTAAATATCCTGACAAATAGGAAAGGCCATTGGA
>NODE-23-length-53612-cov-11.7936_pt1 | contig 53612 bp, 47 predicted proteins | sample MGYA00139097_ERZ477577 | MGnify/ENA metagenome assembly ERZ477577
ACCTATCGAAAACTTGAAACAAGGCACTTCTTCGACTATAAACCTGTATTCTAGAAAGTACCTATCTATTGATGGCTCAAAATAAACCTTCGGGAGTCCCCATTCCATGAAAAAAACATTTATCAGTTCTGGCCTCGTTTTGCTGGCGATCTGCATTTTACTCCCGTCGCTGGCAGGCGCCCGGCCAGCCGCATCAGTGAAATACTCGACCACCCGTGAGGAAAATCCTAACATGGCAGAGAATAGACTCATTCTACCTTACGCCTTCCCTTCAGAATCTCTGGGAACCACTGTGGGAGTTGGCGGTTTCGCCAAAGGCTATTTCCAGGATCAATTAGTTTTCGCTGGATCCGTGTTCGGCAGCTTCGATGACGCCATAGGGGTAGTCGGCGGCATGTGGGATTATCTTCTGCCCTTTTCAAAGAGACTTTATTTCACCGCCTTTGGCGCCGTCAGCGACTTCCCACGAAACCGTGCCTACACAAAGGTACCACGACTATCGTCCGATTACGACTCCACTGTTGCCGGCTCAAACGGCTCGGACAAGGACGATTACATAGAGGATGAGGGCAGCGACAACTGGTATGAGCTCAAACTCGAATATGTACTGCCGATCGGCAGTATGAAAAATGAGCACAAGGGAAGATATAAACTGAAGAACGGAATTCTGCAATCCGGAGCCACCGGCGGCGAGAAATGGAATCCGCTGGAAACAGGTATTTCTGTGCTGCTGCTGGGTCAGGCAGGCAGGTACCAGGACTACAGAACTGATACAGGAACTTTCTCGGGTGATTCCTATCCGTGGGAGATCGGCTACCTTTACAATAACACCGACTTTGCCACCAACCCAAGCTTCGGAAGTCTTCAGTACCTTGCCTACAGTAGAAGCTTCAACGAAGGAAATACCGGCGAGTGGGACTTCCTTGAATTTGAAGCCAGCAAGTTTTTCAACCTGGGCGCTTCGAGATTATCACGACAGCGGGTGGTGGCTCTGAACTTCTGGACCGGCAGCTCGCTTTCCTGGAATGAAACGATCGATGAAAACGGCGACGTCATCGTTGAGAACAAGCCTCCCTTTCTCGACGGTGCCCGGCTTGGCGGTTGGTATCGGATGAAAGGATTTCCCAACAATCGGTTCAACGATCGGTCGGTCATCTACGGCGCTGCTGAGTACCGTTACACCCTGGACTGGAATCCGGTGGCCGGTGTCAACTGGCTGCGCTGGCTCCACCTTGACTGGTTTCAGCTTGTGCCCTTTGTCGAAGTAGGAAGGGTGGCGCCCGATTATGATCTGGGCGAACTTTTTTCCGACTTGAAGTTTGACGGGGGTATTGGCATACGAGCAATGACGGCGGGCGCCGTGGTTCGTTTCGACACCGCGTTCTCCGAGGAAGGAACCAATTTCTGGGTGATGTTTCAGCAGCCGTTCTAGATCCGCCGGCACGCCTTTGACCATTATTACAAATCGATTTACCCAGATCGATTTACTGCCTGGATCATCCGGAGCCGCAGTCTTACAGTCTCTGGTGCCGGTCTACGTTTAGTTTCGCAGATCTCCAACAATAGATTGGAACAGAAAAAGGGTTATGAGACTGGCAATATTCTTTATAGCGGTTTGTTTGTTTACCTATGGTGGGAAGCTTTGTGATTTTGCCGCCGCCGGCCATGTCATCGACCGGATCAAGGCCAATGGAGAGCTGGTCCTCGGTACCCCCGGTGATTTCCCTCCTTTCAGCGTGACCTCAGATCAGGGCGATCTGATCGGCTTTGACATATCCCTGGCCAGGGAACTCGCCAAGTCGATGAATGTCAACCTGCGCATCGTCCGGCTGCCCTTTCATGAGCTGATTCCCAACCTTGAAGAAGAAACGGTCGACATGATCATGTCGGGGCTCAGTATCACTCCGAGACGCAATATGGAGATTGCCTTTGTCGGTCCTTACGGTAATTCAGGTCAGGCCTTCCTCGGCAGAAACGACATCATAGAATCACTTGACGAACCGTTAGATTTGAACAGAGAAGGATTGAGGATTGCCGTATTGAGTGACACCACCGCCGAGATGACGGTTCGGGTCGTGCTGCCCAAGGCGGAGGCCATTTTTACCACAAGCCTTGATCAGGCCCTGATCAAGTTGCTCAATAATGAAATCGACGGGATCATCTCTGATTATCCATTCTGTAAGGTTGCCGAGTTCCGCTACAAGGAAAGGGGCTTCTCCGTCTATGAAAAAATTCTCAGCTACGAGCAACTCGGAATCGGAGTGCCAGCCGGCGACCCCCTGTTTATCAATCTGCTGGAAAATTATCTCAACCTTCTCATAGGTTCCGGGGCCCTCAAGGCCATGCAGGAATTCTGGTTCAAGAGCAGCGACTGGATCGTCAGTCTGCCCGATTTAACCGTTCTCAAAGATTTCTGAACTCATGAGTCAAATAACAGATCAGCGAAACTCCCCTTCTTACACTACCTTTGAGAAAAGCTTCAAACAGGTCGTTTCACCCATAGAGGAATTTCTCCACCAGGAAACTTCCTCCGGCATACTCCTGATGATATGTGTGGCGTTGGCGCTGGTCATAGCCAACAGCCCACTTTTTCCAGTCTACGATGCAGTTCTTCATACCAAGTTCAGCATCGGCACAGAGAAATATTATATCAGCCAGTCCATCCAGCATTGGATCAACGACGGTCTTATGGCACTGTTCTTTTTTGTCATCGGGCTTGAAGTCAAGAGAGAAATACTCATTGGCGAATTATCCAATCTGAGACAGGCAATTCTTCCCATCAGCGCGGCAATTGGCGGAATGGTCGTACCCGCCGGATTTTATCTGCTGTTCAACAGCTCGGGGCCCGAAGCCAATGGCTGGGGCATACCGATGGCCACCGATATCGCCTTTGCCGTCGGAATAGTAGCCCTGCTCGGCTCCCGGGTACCCAAGCCGCTGGTAGCCATGCTGCTGGCCCTGGCTATCGTTGACGATATCGGAGCCATCCTGGTAATTGCTCTGTTCTACACTGACTCTATCCATATGGGCGCCCTCTTCTTTTCAGGAGTCTGCTTTCTGCTCCTCATCTGCGCCAACCTGGTGGGAGTAAGAAGCCCCTTACCCTATGGGCTGATTGGTCTAATTTTCTGGCTGGCCATGCTGAAGTCTGGTATTCACGCGACACTGGTCGGTGTCCTGACCGCTTTTACCGTTCCCGCGCGATCCTCGCTCAACAGCCATCTGTTTGGCGAGGCAATGACAGATCTGCTGAAAAATTTCCACAGTCAGATCCAGGAATCAAGCGATTCCAAAATGCTCGGTGTGTTACGCAACAACAAAAAACAGGCTCTTCTGCAAGCCATGGAAAACGGACTTCATAAGATGGAGAGCCCACTGCAGCGGATGGAGCATACCCTGCATGGCTGGGTGTCGTTTACTATTGTTCCTTTGTTTGCCCTGGCCAACGCCGGGATCCCAATAGATTTTGACAGACTTGGTGAGATTCTGCTTCACCCGGTTACCATAGGCGTAATGGCCGGGTTACTGCTAGGTAAGGTGGTCGGTATTTTCTCCTTCTCCTGGCTGGTTATAAAGTTAAAACTTGGTGATCTACCCCAGGGTGTCACCATGCCCCAGATCCTCGGCATCGGTCTTCTGGCCGGCATTGGCTTCACCATGTCCATATTTATCGGAACTTTGGCTTTCGAAGCCAACCCCGAAGCCCTGCTCAACGCCAAAATAGGCATTCTTTTTGCCTCATTGGCCGCAGGAATCCTGGGGTATGTCTGGCTCTACAAAACCACCTCCAAATAGCAGTTCAACACGGTGTGCACGTATCACACAGCCCTGCTAGCAGATTCAATTCTGTTAATAAAAATCCTCAAGGTGAAATTTTATTAAGTGTCCATCCATCTGTAATAACTATTTATATTTTCACCAAACACCTAAACTCAAGTAAATAGAGCCACTCTTTTTTTATGCCCAATCCGATATGATCATGGTATTTTCTAGTTTCATTCTGAAGTAATTCCTTCCCCAATTTGTCATGGCGATCAGGGAGTCAAATTTATGAACAGAGTCTTTTATTTACTGCTGTGCCTAATGGTTGTCCTCGTTACCAGCTGCGGACCGATTACCTCCAAACAGGCGTCCAAACGTGACAACACAGAATTAACCTCCGAACAGATTTTTGCGGTGATTGCCGACAATTCTCTCATCATGTCGGCCTACGATTTCAGCGGAACGGTCTATTTTGATCAGGGTGGTCTGTTGTCTGCCGTTGATAATGAAAATCAGCAAGATGTTGGAAAATGGGATGTAACCGATGAGAACCAGCTCTGCCTAAAATTCAGAATCTGGTACTATGGAGATATCAAGTGCTACAAGGTATTCGATAACCAGCAGGCCGACAAACTCACCTTTTTTACCGCCAATGGGGCTGCCTACTATACGGCAATGAAGGTTGAAGGCGATCCTGCCGCTCTGGCCAAGCAGATTGAAAAGGCATCCCCTCCCAAATCCGTTCGCCAGCAAATTGCCTCGCAGCAGAGCCCTTCCCCAGCCACCTCGGCTGCGGCCGAGCCCACCCCATCTAAAGACATTGAAATTAACACTTCATCAGAAAATGACAGCGGACAGACCGCCAAGCGTCTTGCCGGAAATTGTCCGGGCTGCAACATGGCCGGTATGGATCTCAAGGAGGCCTCGCTGGTCAAAGCCAATCTTCAGGACGCTGATTTGAGTGGAGCAGACCTGCGCTACGCAAATCTCAGAAGAGCGAATCTCAACGGAGCAAACCTCAGAAACGCCAGGCTCAATCATGCGAACCTGCCGGGAGCAGATCTGAGCAACGCCGACTTGCAAGGAGCCGACCTCAGTGGGGCAAACCTGCTGCTGGCCAATTTCACTGACGCCGATATAAACGGGGCAATATTCACCAATGCCAACCTCGAAAAAACCATAGGATTAGCGAGCAAACCATGAGCGCAGGATTTGTTCATCTTCATGTCCACACGCAGCACAGTCTGCTGGACGGAGCCATACAACTACCCAATTTACTAAAAAAATGTGCCGAATACGAAATGGAAGCCGTGGCAGTCACCGATCACGGCGCCATGTACGGTGCCCTTGAATTCTATAACAAGGCCAAGAAGGCAGGCATAAAGCCCATCGTCGGCTGCGAGTTTTACATCGCCCCCGGCGACAGAGCAGAAAAGGTTTCAGGAGAAGCGGGTCCGGCTTTTCACCTTATCCTGCTGGCCATGAACTATCAGGGCTACAAGAATCTGATGAAACTCTCATCGATTGCCCAGTTCGAGGGCTTCTACTACAGACCGCGTATCGACAAAGAGGTGCTGCAGCGCTACAGCAACGATCTCCTAGCTCTGAGCGCCTGCCTGCACGGAGAGGTTCCCTGGCTCATTTCTCATAATCGATTCGATGAGGCTCGAAAAAAGGCCATCGAGATGCAAGAGCTGTTCGGTGACCGCTACTACTTTGAACTCCAGGAAAACAGTATCGAGGAACAGCAGACGGTCAACCAGGGCCTCATTCGTCTCGGCCAGGAACTGGGTGTCAAGCTGCTGGCGACCAATGACTGTCATTACCTGAACAAGGAAGAAGCCCACGCCCACGATGTGCTGCTCTGCATTCAGACCGGCAAGACGATAAATGATCCCAAACGATTTAAATTCTCTTCGGATGACTTCTATTTCAAGTCACCGAAGGAGATGAAAAAAAGCTTCGACTATTGCCCCGAAGCCATTGTCAATACTGTCGAGGTTGCCGAGCGCTGTAATCTGGAAATTGAACTGGGCCAGTATCATTTCCCAAACTTCCCGCTGCCTGAAGGTGAGACCCTCGAATCCATGTTCACCAAGGCCAGCCGTGAGGGGCTCCAGCGGCGATTCGCTGCGATGAGAAAAAAAGCCCCCTTGCCCCCGGAGACTGAAAAACTCTATCGAGACCGTCTCAACATGGAGATCAACGTCATCAATGAGATGGGTTTTCCGGGCTATTTTCTGATCGTTGCCGATTTCATCAACTGGGCCAAAGACAACAATATTCCAGTCGGGCCCGGGCGCGGATCAGGAGCCGGAAGTCTGGCTGCTTATGCGATGTCCATAACCGATATCGACCCAATCCCCTACGGCCTGATTTTTGAGCGGTTTCTCAATATCGAACGTAAATCTATGCCGGACTTCGATATCGATTTCTGCCAGGAACGCAGAGGTGAAGTTCTTGATTACGTGCGTGATAAATACGGCGGCAGCGAGCATGTAGCCCAGATCATCACTTACGGCTCGATGAAAGCCAGAGGCGTAATCAGAGACGTGGGACGGGCACTGGACATTCCATTTGGCGAGGTCGACAAAATCGCCAAACTGATTCCCGAAGAACTGGGGATGACCCTCGAGAATGCCATCATCAAGGAACCGAAGCTCACCGAAGCTGCCGATCTCGACCCCAGAGTCGCTGAACTGCTCCGGGTCTCTCGAACTCTCGAAGGGTTGGCTCGTCACACCTCGACCCATGCTGCCGGAGTGGTCGTGTCTCCCCTGCCCATCACTGAATATCTGCCGGTCTGCAAGGGTAAGGAGGGAGAAACGATAACCCAGTATGACATGAAACACACGGAGATGACCGGCCTGATCAAGTTCGATTTTCTTGGGCTGAAAACGCTCACGGTCATCGACAAAGCACTGCATCATATCAAGAGCGACTGCGGCAAAGAACTTGACATTGCGGCCATCGACATGGACGACCTGAAGACCTTCAAGCTGCTTTGCAGTGGCAACTCCCTGGGGATTTTCCAGCTTGAGAGCAGTGGCATGCGCGAGCTGCTGGTCGACATGGCACCGGAACAATTCACCGATCTCATCGCTCTGGTCGCCCTCTATCGTCCCGGTCCCCTTGAATCAGGCATGGTCAAGGATTTTGTCAACACCAAGCATGGTCGTCAGGAGGCCCACTACTCGCTGCCCCAGCTTAAACCGATACTTGAAGAGACCTACGGGGTTATCGTCTACCAGGAACAGGTGATGAAAATTGCCAACGTGCTGGCCAATTACAGCCTTGGCGATGCTGATATCCTGAGAAGGGCCATGGGCAAGAAGATACCCGAGGTTATGAACCAGGAGAAAGAAAAGTTCATGGCCGGTGCCCGTGAGAACAAGATAGACGAAAAGAAAGCGGAAGACATATTTGACCTGATGGCCAAATTTGCCGGCTACGGATTCAACAAGTCGCATTCTGCTGCGTATGCCCTCATCGCTTACCAGACCGCCTATCTCAAAGCCCACTATCCTGCCCAGTTCATGACCGGACTGCTGTCCTGCGACATGAACAATACCGACAAAGTAGTTGTCTACATCAACGAGTGCCGGGAACACCAGATTGAGGTACTTCCCCCTGACATCAATGAGAGCGTTCAGGACTTCAGTGTCCGCGATGACAAGATTCGTTTTGGTCTGGCGGCGGTAAAAAATGTCGGCGAGGCCGCACTCAACAACATCATCAAAGAACGGGAACAGAACGGCAACTTCACTTCCCTGGTCGATTTCTGCAACCGCGTACATTCCAGCAACGTCAACAACCGAGTTATCGAGAGCCTTATCAAGTCCGGTTCATTCGACTCGCTGGGCTGTAAAAGATCCCAGCTCCTGGCTATTCTGCCCCAGGCGATGGATCAGGCCAAGGCCCATCAGCGGGACAGAATGAGCGGCCAGATGTCTATTTTCAACGTGGCTCCCACCGATGCCGGTACAGTGGTCTCTGAAATAGTTCTTCCCAAGATCGATGAATGGGACGAAGTCGACAAGCTCAAGTACGAAAAAGAGACTGTTGGATTTTATATCACCGGCCATCCGCTGGACGAGGCAATCGAAGAGATCAGAACGATCACCGATTCGGATATCACCAATCTCGAATTGTTCAATGACGGCCAGCCCGTAAGAATCGGCGGCCTGATTCGTACGGTCAAGCTGCATAAAAACAAACAGGGAAAGCCGATGGCCTTCGTAACCCTTGAAGATGTGCTTGAATCGGTTGAAATCCTTGTGTTCCCTGAAGCTTACGCAAATTCTTATCAACTGCTGGAGAGTACAGAACCAGTGGTCGTCCGAGGCACAGTGCAGAAGAGCGACCAGGGCATCAAAATCGTGGCCGAAGATCTGGATCTGTTGCCCGAGGCACGGCAAAAGTATACCCAGGCCGTCCACGCCAGGCTGGAAGCAGACACGGTCAGCAGGATCAGGCTGGAGGAACTCAAAGAGCTGCTATTCAGCTATCATGGCCCCTGTCCGTTTAGCCTTACCCTGCATTTCGACGGTGAGGGGGAAGTAGACGTGGAGATTGACAAAAATTTCACTGTCAGGCCGTCCAGGGAGCTTAGTGTGAGCATTTCCGAATTGTTCGGCTACAATCCCCTGAGATTCGAAAAGAAGATCATCGAACCGATTCAGCGCAAGCGATCCTTCAACCAGCGGACTCATTGAAATCTCTCGGTGTCTGGGCTGAGCACACCTGAGCACATAAACTTTGCTGTTTTAGAGGATAAATCTGCTTAAGTCCTGATCTTCGGCAATGTCCTGGAGCTGGGCGCGCACATACTCAGCCGTGATCTCGATAGTCTGCTCTTCTTTCTCGGAAGCATCGAAGGACAGATCATCCAGAACCCGTTCCATGATGGTGTGCAGCCGACGGGCACCGATCTCTTCAGTATTTTCATTTACCTCGACGGCGATTCTGGCCATTTCCTCGATGGCCCCTTCATCATAAGACAGCGAAATCCCCTCTGTCTCCATCAGAGCAACATATTGTTTTGTCAAAGCATTTTCCGGTTCAGTGAGAATCCTGACAAACTCGTCCTTGCCGAGGGAGTGGAGCTCTACCCTAATCGGAAAACGGCCCTGAAGCTCAGGCACCAGATCAGACGGTTTGCTCACATAAAAGGCGCCTGAGGCGATAAACAGGATATGATCGGTTTTCACCATGCCATGCTTGGTTTTGACCGTTGCCCCCTCGACAATCGGCAGCAGGTCACGCTGGACACCCTCACGGGAGACATCCGGCCCTTGAGTTCCATGGCGGGAAGCGATTTTGTCGATTTCGTCGAGGAAGATAATGCCCGATTCTTCGGTGCGCCGCAGCGCCTCTTTGAGCACCTTGTCCCTATCGACCAGCCGCTCCATCTCCTGCTGTTTGAGCGCCTCCATGGCCTCGGGCACTTTGAGCTTCCTCTCTTTTTTCTTACGCGGAAACATCTTGCTGAAGGCATCCTGAATATTCGACTGCATGTCTTCAAGCCCTGAGGTTGTCATGATTTCGACCATGGGTGCCGACTTGGCCTCATCGAGGACGACTTCCAGTTCCCTGGAGTCGAATTTACCATCCCTGAGCATTTTCCTTATTTTTTCTCTGGTTGAGGTCTCATGCTCCTGGGTGACCGGTGTAGGGGTATCTTCCTGGGAAACCAGGGTAAATGATTTATCCCCGTCGGGCCCGGCATCATGGAGCGAACCAGGCTTGTCTGGGGCCGGCGGCAGCAGGAGATCGAGAATCATGTCCTCGGCATGGGCCTCGGCAATCCCTTCTACCCGTTTCTTTTCCTCTCCCTTGACCATGTTGATAGCGATCTCGACCAGGTCCCTGATCATCGACTCGACATCTCTCCCCACATAGCCGACCTCGGTAAATTTTGAGGCTTCAACCTTGAGAAAAGGTGATTCGGCTAGTATCGCCAGCCTTCTGGCAATCTCAGTTTTGCCAACACCGGTGGGACCAATCATGATGATGTTTTTGGGAGCAATCTCTTCTCGCAGGGGCGGCTGAACCTGCCGTCTTCGCCAGCGGTTTCTTAAGGCGATGGCCACGGAGCGTTTGGCATCGCTCTGGCCAACAATGAATTTATCCAAGGCGGCTACTGTCTCCCGCGGGGTCAGTGACTGAATCTTTTTCATAGTGTTTCTAAAATAATTTCCTGGTTTGTGTAAATACAGATAGAACCGGCAATTTCCATAGCTGTATGGCAAATCTCCTCGGCCTCGAGTTGGCTCTTTTGCACCAAGGCAAGAGCAGCAGCCTGGGCATAGGGTCCACCGGAGCCAATGGCCAGGACGCCGGTGTCAGGTTCGATGACATCCCCGGTTCCCGAAATCAGCAGGCTATGCTCTTTATCCACGGCGATGAGCATGGCCTCGAGTCGTCTGAGCATCCGATCGGTGCGCCACTCCTTGGTCAGTTCAACTGCCGAGCGCATCAGGTTACCGTTATACTGCTCCAGTTTTGCCTCGAATTTATCGAACAGTGTAAATGCATCTGCGGTAGCGCCCGCAAAACCACAGACAACCTGGTCATGATACAATCTGCGCACTTTTCTGGCGTTGTGCTTGATCACGGTGTTGCCGAGTGACACCTGGCCGTCTCCGGCGACCACTACCCGACCATTGTGACGTACCGAGAGAATTGTTGTTGATCTTATTGTCATTCGTGACACTCCTGTTAAAATTTCAAAATCAGCTATTGCCCTCACCGTCACCCAGCGGGTGTGATGAATCGTAGATTCGGCTGAGGTGATCGAGAGTCAGATGGGTATATTTCTGGGTGGTAGACAAACTGGCATGGCCAAGCAATTCCTGCACCGAACGCAAGTCTGCACCCATCTCCAGAAGATGGGTGGCAAATGAGTGGCGCAGGGCATGGGGGGTAACGGGAATCTGGAGACCGGCCCGCCTTCCATATTTATCAACAAACCTCTCAACGCTTCTGGTGGTCAACCGACCGCCGCGGTTATTCAAAAACAGCGCCTGATCATCCACCGCTTTTTCTCGGATCAGCTGCCTGGTGAGCAACGCCGTCCTCTCCCCCATCTGATAAGCCCTGATCGCCTCGACTGCAGGCCTGCCGACCGGAACCAGCCGTTCCTTGTTTCCTTTGCCCCTCACCCTAAGCATTTCACCCTTCAAATCAAGATCGTCAAGGTCGGCGGAGACCAATTCAGCAACGCGGATTCCAGTGGAATAGAGCAGTTCCAGAATGGCTCTGTCCCGGTGAATAAAGCGATCCGCTTCAGCGGGTGCCTCGAGAAGGGCAAATACCTGATCCACGGTGAGAAAATTGGGGATAGATCTGCCGACTTTTGGACCGCTAATGTTTTCTATCGGATTAGTCGAGATGATGGATTGCCGCTGGAGATACCTGAAGAAAGAGCGCAGCGCCGATAATTTCCTTGCCACCGTAGAGGGGCCGTTTCTGCCATGCAACCCAATAATGAATTTTCTGATGTCTGCTGCGGACAATGCGTCTATGCTCACAGACTCATCGAGCTGGCCGCTGAATTCCCGGAGATCTCGATTATACCCTGCAATAGTATGGGGAGAATAACCCTTTTCATGTTCCAGCCAGCGGCAAAACAGAGAAATGCTTTCGACTACTTTCATAATGGATCGGAACCTGAGAGGCTCTGTCGCCGTCTCATGAATTGGAATCAGCTCTTGCACTGCAGCCAAATGGTATACTATATTCAGCGTCCAGTATAACCAGCAAAAGTGGATTTTCAATCCATCCGGACAATTATGGAAACGGGGTCTGTCAACCATCATGGCTAAGAAAACCTTCGAATCGGCCCTTGCGCGGCTGGAAAAGATTACTGAAGAGCTTGAAAACGGCGACTTGAGTCTGGAAGCCAGTCTGAAAAAATTTGACGAGGGCATCCAGCTGACTGAATTCTGCAACGCCAAGCTGACTGAGGCACGAACCAAGGTGGAAATCCTGCTTGAGAAAAACGGCCGCCTCAAAGCCGAACCATTCGACGAAATTGAGCATGGAGATTAACCAGTACCTCAATCACAAAAAACAGCTGGTTGAAGATAAGCTCGACTCGTTGATGCTCGCAGCCGATGGTCCGTTCAGCGACCATATTGAGGCCATGCGCTATAGCCTTTTCGTGGGCGGCAAGCGGATCAGACCGATTCTCTGCCTGGCCTCCGCCGAAGCCGTTTCAAGTGCCAGTGCGTTGCTCGAAGAGGCACTCACTATTGGCTGTGCCATAGAGTGCATCCACACCTATTCACTGATCCATGACGATCTGCCGGCCATGGACGATGACGAACTCAGACGAGGTCAACCGACCAATCACATACTCTACGGCGAAGCAGGGGCAATTCTTGCCGGTGACGGCCTGCTGACCTTTGCCTTTGAATTGCTCGCCAAGTCGAGATCTTCCATAAGCACAGCCAGGCAACTCAGAATCATAAGACTGGTAGCCGAGGCAGCTGGCCCTCTTGGCATGGTCGGCGGTCAGGCGCTCGACATAGCTGGAGAAAACTCAAACTATCCGTTCGAACATCTACAAATGATCCACCGAAGCAAGACAGGAGCCCTGATTCGCTGCTGCGTCCAGGCCGGTGGCATCGCCGGCGGTGCTGATGAACAGCAGATCGAACAATTAACCCTTTATGGAGAGGCAATCGGTCTGGCCTTTCAGATCGTTGATGATCTTCTTGATGCAACCTCTACGACAGAGGTACTCGGAAAATCGGCAGGGGCCGATCAGATGAGGGGTAAGGCTACCTACCCAGCCTTTTTTGGCATAGAAAAAACTAAGAATCTAGCCCTGCAGGCCGTTGCACAGGCAAAAAGAGCCCTCGACGCCTTTGGCCCACCAGCAGCACCGCTCGCCCAACTGGCTGATTACATTTATGCCAGAACCTACTGAACCAATCATACGAGTCAATTAATTTCCCGCCTTTGCTTCACATTTTCATTTGCTGATTTTTTTTACTGATTATTGTATAGCAGACTCAAATAACTACATTGTGGAACACCTATAGATGCTGCTACCTTCAACGACGACAATCGGACAAACCAATCTGCTGAATAAGATTGAGAGTCCCAAAGACATTCGCCTGCTGCACAGATCCGATCTGGACCAGTTGGCTGAAGAGATTAGAGACTTTTTGATTAAATCGGTCGCCGTTACCGGCGGCCACCTCGGCCCCAGCCTTGGCGTGGTGGAACTCACTCTGGCACTGCACTATGTCTTTGCTACGCCTGACGACAAGCTAATCTGGGATGTCGGCCACCAGAGTTATGCCCATAAACTCATTACCGGACGACGTGATAGATTTCACACCCTGCGGCAATATCAGGGGATCAGCGGCTTTCCCAAAGTGAGCGAGAGCGAATACGACGCCTTCGAAACGGGTCATTCGTCCACCTCTATCTCCGCCGCCCTGGGTATGGCTCTGGCCAAGGATCTCAAAGATGATCCGGCCAAGACCATCGCCGTTATCGGGGATGGCTCGATGACTGCAGGGATGGCGTTCGAGGCCCTTAACCAGGCTGGTGACATCAACAAAAATCTAATCGTGGTCCTCAACGACAACGAGATGTCCATCTCACCGAACGTCGGTGCCTTAAGCAGTTTTCTGAGCCGCAAGCTGACCGGCCGAACAATGCGGCGTCTCAAGGATCATCTGGTTGACCGACTCGGCCAGTTATCCAATGTCGGAGAGAATATCCTCACCGTTCTGAAAAAGAGTGAGGACAGTTTTAAAAGCTTTTTCACTCCTGGAATGCTTTTTGAGGCACTGAAATTTGACTACGTTGGACCGCTTAACGGACACAATTTCGAAGAACTGATCGAAACTCTTGAAACGGTCCGAGATACCCAGCAGGGACCTGTTTTGGTCCACGTTCTGACCACCAAGGGAAAAGGCTACGAACCGGCAGAAAAAAATCCTGGCCAGTTTCACGGTATCGGTCCCTTTGAGTCGGAAACAGGTAAGGCCAAAGCCAGCAAGGGCTCGGTATCCTACACCAAGGTTTTTGGTGACACCCTCACTGAGATTTCCCGCACCAACGATAAAGTAGTTGCCATATCCGCAGCCATGGTGGCCGGCACCGGTCTAAACGACTTTGCCCAGGCCTATCCCGAGCGTTTCTTCGATGTCGGCATCGCCGAACAGCATGCGGTCACCTTTGCTGCCGGGCTGGCCAGTGAAGGGTTTCATCCGGTGGTGGCAATCTATTCGACCTTTTTTCAGAGGGCCTACGATCAGATCATCCATGACGTCTGCATTCCAAATCTGCCGGTAACCCTGGCAATTGACCGGGCGGGAGTGGTCGGCGCCGATGGACCGACCCATCACGGTATTTTCGATCTCAGCTTTTTACGGATCATTCCCAATCTGGTATTGATGGCTCCAAAGGATGAGGGAGAACTCAGACACATGCTCTATACCTCCCTTAATCATCCCGGTCCCTCAACCCTCCGCTACCCAAGAGGTTGTGGCGAAAATGTCGAACTGGGCTCAGATCTTCTGAATCTGGAGATAGGTCGTGGAGAATTGTTGCGCAAGGGAAAGGATATTCTTCTGCTGCCTGTCGGCAATCGAGTGCACCCGGCGCTGCGGGCTGCCCAAGGACTCGAAAAACTGGGTATCGATGCCTCGGTGATCAATCCTCGCTTTATCAAGCCGCTGGACTCTGAACTGATCTGTGATATGGCCTCGTCGACCGGCAGAGTAATAACCATCGAGGACAACGCCAGGCAAGGCGGATTCGGCAGCAGCATACTGGAACTTTTCAGCCGCTGCGGGCTCTCGGTAAAGACAAGCCTGCTCGCCCATCCCGACCGCTTTCTCGAACACGGTCCCCAGAAAACCCTGTGGCGTAACAGCTCGATTAACTCGGTGGCCATAACCGAAGCGGCCCTGAAACTCATGACGCGCTGACCAACCGTCTAGCGGCGCAATCTCTTCTGGGGTTTTCTTTTACGGTGGACTCAGGTGTTTAAGTTGAAATAGTCTTTATACCAGTCGACGAACCGGGCCACACCAAATTCCAGGGTTGTGCCTGGACGATAGTCCAGATCACGCACCAGATCGTCCACATCGGCAAAGGTTGCCGGCACGTCTCCCGGCTGCATATCAAGCAGCTTTTTCTGCGCTTTGACACCAAGACAGTCTTCCAGCACTTCTATATAGCGCAGCAGCTGCTCCTTGTTGTTGTTGCCGATATTGTACACCCGATAAGGACAATAGGAGGTGGCCGGGTCCGGCACCAATCCTGACCATTCCGGATCGGCTTCCGGAACCTTAAAAATCACCCTGCAAACACCCTCAACTATGTCGTCGATATAGGTGAAGTCACGTTCCATTTTGCCATGATTAAAAACATTTATCGGTTCGCCCGCCAGCATAGCTTTGGTGAACAGAAAAAGAGCCATATCCGGCCTTCCCCAGGGACCATAGACAGTAAAAAACCTGAGGCCGGTGGTTGGCAGATTATAGAGATGACTATAGGTGTGAGCCATCAATTCATTTGCCTTTTTCGAGGCTGCATAAAGCGATACCGGATGGTCGACGTTGTCGTGGACGGAAAACGGCATGTTGGTGTTGGCTCCGTAAACAGAGCTGGATGAGGCATAAACCAGATGCTTGACTCCGCTGTGACGGCAGCCTTCCAGAATATTGACGAAACCTACCAGGTTGGTATCGACATACGAGTGGGGGTTAATCAGCGAGTACCTCACTCCGGCCTGGGCGGCAAGATTGACCACTGCATCGAAGGAGTATTTCTTAAACAGCTCTTCCATATCCTCGCGGCTGCTTAGATCGAGGTTTTCGTGAACAAAATTGTCACCGGCCGCAAGGGCCTCCAGGCGATCTATCTTCAGCTGTGGATCATAGTAGTCGTTCAAGTTGTCCAACCCGACAACCTTAAGGCCCTGGCCGGTCAGACGTTGGCTCAGGTGGGCGCCGATGAAGCCGGCCGCACCGGTGACAAGAATGGTATGCATAGAGAATCCTGGTAGAGTTAAATTAGAAAGTCCCCTGATATCAGTCAATCAGGAGAAAATACATTGCTTGCCTGAGGGAAAATCAATCGTCGAAATCGCCTTCCGGCCCCTTGTCAACATCAAGGGTCTGGGCCCGAGCAATGATCTTCTCTCTGGTCCAGTCCGCCGGATCTTCGATGCGTGAGGCCTCGGCTCCAATATCATGGGAACCGGCCTGGACCAGCAACTCCATGGCCAGCGGGGCGGTATCTGCGGCATTGAAAACATCGACCAGCATTGAATAGGTAAACTCTTCCACACGCTTGATCATCCGTTCACGGACTTCCTGGGGTTGAGCCATCAGCCAATTATCCACTGGCAGGTTGAGATTTTTATAATTACCTCCGCTCCAGCCATTTTGCTGAGCAAATGAGACCATCCGCAGCCAGAGTTCCTCGGTGACCCCCTCACCTTCCACTTTCTTGAAGTTGCCGTCGCTGTCGGTGATGGCATTGCCATTATCATTGACCTCAACCCCCCAGGATACCATCTGCAGGGCGGTGGCCACATTGGCTTTAGTGGTTGTGGTTTGGGAGGCGATCTGGCGAAGTTTCTCGGAACTGTTCCCGGAAGTACCATGCTGTGCACCGGAAACCTTATAGGCTGCCAGATGTTCATGAATCCGGGCTGTCAGTTCCACTTGAATCCCCTCTCCGCTTGCCTCTATGCCATGGGCAGAACCGTTGTTAAGGGCAATCCAGTCAGGGAATATATCATGGGCATTGAGACCACCAATCAAGAAACTGGCGTCGTCAACGGTGGACAAACCCTGATTACCTTTAATTTCTCCAACTTCAGTTTCCAGTCCGGCCCAGATTGGAATGTACGAGTTGAGTTCCAGGTTGGCCAGCAGGTTGAGATCATCTGGCATATGGGAAGCATCGACGGCAATGGAGGTAATACCAGCTTCGAAGATGGTTGGTATCTCAACTTTGGCGGTGGTTACGTCGGCTTCTGTCTTAAGGCCGTAATGATCGGCATGCACCGCCACCGGGATGGTTATCCCCAGGTGATTACAGGCCGAATCTACCAAGCGGGCGATATTCCAGAAATTGACCGGACAATAATTTGATTCCGATTTGGCAATTTCCACGATCAGTGCTGCATTGGCGCGCTGGGCGGCAAGCAGGGCCCCCTGGATGACAAAATAGTTTCTCCCGTTTGCCGCCATGGTCATGGCCTGGCCTTTCTTGGCGAGAGCTCTGTTTACCACCTTGCCGCTTACCAGCAGTCCTCTCGAATGAGGAAACAGTTTTCTCACATTCGGCGGTCTGCCGACCTCCAGCGCCTTCTCAAACAGAGTATCCGAGCCCATAATATATTCCCCCTCGTTGTATTGTAAATCTTCAAATCAATCGGCAGCCCCTTGGCCGGCATTGTATACTGCCGCTATCAAAGTGGCACCGCAGACGAAGTAACAGTGTCAGTAAATCAAATCTGCAGACGGTTTTTATTTAATAATGCACAACGGGGAAAAATCCAGTTCAGCCCCTGACGATTCAGACCTTTTCATCAAAGCCGGAAAAAGGTTTTCTGCCGAAGAACCAGACAGCCAGGACACTGACCTCGTAGAGTACCAGCAGTGGGATGCCCATCATCATCTGATTGACGATATCAGGCGTTGGCGTAAGAACGGCAGCGATGATGAAATTGAGCAGAATGGCATATTTTCTATGTTTGTTGAGAAACGAAACCGATACCAGGCCAGCCTTGGCCAGAAAGACCATCATGACCGGCATCTCGAAAATAATGCCGAAGGCGATCAATAGCCTCAAGGCCAGTGAAAAATACTCACTTATTGCCGGCAGAGAAGTGAGAAATTCATTGTTATAGCCGACCAGAAATTTGAAGGCAGGAGGAAATACTATGAAATAACCGAAAGCGGTCCCGGAAATGAAAAAGACTGTGGAAATCACCGTAAACGGCAGAACAACGCGCCGTTCATGACGATACAGACCCGGTGCAATGAACCTCCAGATCTGATAGAAAATCATCGGGCTGGCAAGGATGATACCACAGACCAGGGCGAGTTTTAGATAAAAAAAAACCCTTCTTGATATGAGGTGAAGATCAGGCTGGTGCCTTCGGGCAATACTTCGGTGAGCGGTTTGAAGAACCAGGTTCCGATCGGTCTGATGACCACGTAGGAAAGACAGAAGCCAATGAATATTGCGGCAAAGGAATAGATCAGGCAGCTCCGCAGTTCGCGCAGATGTTCGGTGAGGGGCTGATCTTCAAAATTACTTTGGGCGTCGTTCATCTGGATCAAATAGTTATCTACATAACGACATAAGTCCAATCCATCCCACCAGGCGGCGTTACTCTCTGCGGTGCCTGCTCACAGCGCTAACAGGCTGCTCCACCGGCTCCTCGCTCGTGCCTTGCCTCGATGGCCGCCTTGAACTTATGTCGTTATGTATGGTTACGACGGATGGCGAATTGGCAAAGCCCTGAATACCATCTGCCACGCCTTTTTGCAATATAGGATCTCCCGAGCAGCCCACTCAGATATTTTCAGAACGGTTGGGCCCAAACTGAGTACCCAGTTCTACAGATCCTCATTTTAATGGCTAAATACTGCAAAAGTATTTAAGATAATTGACTTCTTTTTTTTTAATGAGATAGAATAGCATAATCTTCATTGTGATTTTTTACTTTTCTTACTTCTGATCCGGAATAGAGCGCATGACCACAATTCTGATTGTCGATGATGAAAAATCGATGCGGGATTTTCTCAAGATCCTGCTTACCAAGGAAGGTTACGAAGTCATTGTCGCCGGCGATGGCAACCAGGCCATGACAGCACTTGGTAAAAACCGTGTGGACCTCGTCATCAGCGACATTAGAATGCCCGGTATGGGCGGACTTGAGCTGCTCGCCAAGGTGAAGGATGAAACGGATGATATCCCGGTCATTATGATCACCGCTTTCGCCTCGCCAAATGACGCAGTCCAGGCCATGAAAAGCGGGGCTTACGACTATATCTCCAAACCCTTTAATGTCGACGAGATAAAATCGGTCATCTATACGGCAACCAATAGGGTCGAATCTACCCTCAAACTGCAGCAGGCCGCAGAGCTTTTTCCTGAAATCATCGGCGAAAGCAAGGAGATGCAGAAAATCTTCGATATGATCAACCGGATAGCACCGACCCCGGCCAACGTGCTTATCTATGGTGAATCCGGCACCGGCAAGGAATTGGTGGCCCAGGCTATACACAAAAGGAGCAAAGTCGATGCTCATCCGTTCGTGCCTATCACCTGCAGTGCCATTCCTGAAGAGCTGATGGAAAGCGAATTGTTCGGTCATGTCAAAGGATCATTTACCGGGGCCATCAACGACAAGACGGGACTCTTTAAGGAGGCTGACAGCGGCACTGCTTTTTTAGACGAAATAGGTGAACTGACCCCGATAATCCAGACCAAATTGTTGCGTGTGCTGCAGGAAAGAGAAGTAAAACCGGTGGGAGGTACCAAACATTTACCGATTGAAGTCAGAATCATCGCCGCCACCAACAGGATTCTGGAAGAAGAGATACAGGCCGGCCGTTTCCGCGAAGACCTTTTTTACCGGCTGGCAGTGGTTCCTATACGAGTACCCTCCTTGAGAGAGAGAAAGAGCGACATTCCTCTTCTGGTAGAACATTTTCTGAAAAAATACTCGATCATGCTCGGCAAGGAGATCAGCGAAATCTCCTCATACGCCCTCGAAGTTTTGATGGGGTACGATTTTCCCGGCAATGTAAGGGAACTGGAGAACATCATAGAACGGGGGGTAGCTCTGGAGACCTCCAGTATTATATTGCCGGAAAACCTTTCCCTGAGCGGGCCGCTGCGAAACAAAAAGGCGGACGCCTTCACAGACAGTGCCTTTGTTGCCGCCCACGACGAAGAGGAGCTGTTCGAGCGCGGCCTCGATGCGGTGGTGGCCGATCTGGAAAAAACATTGATTTCCCATGCCCTTGAAAAGGCCGGAAATTCAAAAACAAAAGCAGCGGAACTACTCAAGGTCAGTTTCAGGTCACTGCGCTACAAGACCAAGAAATATGACCTGTAGATCATGAAAATCAACGGGATTCCCGAGGCACAGCTGTTCCCCACTTCACTTGGCGACCTTCTAAAGCGTCAACTGTTCTGGCTGCTTCTCCTGCGCATCGTTTTGTATACGCTGATATCAGTAATCAGCCTCATCATGCTCGATGAACGGTTCGAAGCTATCGTCATGCCGCCGAGCCTGCTCGTTCTTTTCACCCTGATTGTCTACCTGTCAACCATCGTATCTGCCTTCACGCTGCTGCATCTCGACAGCGAATATCGTCGTTTCGGTTTCATCCAGACCTTATTTGATGTGGTTTTCGCCTCGATGCTGATCTATTTGACCGGCGGTTCACTCTCCATTTTCTCATCGGTCTATTTTTTTCCGATCATTTCAGGTGGCCTGCTTATTCCCCTTAAAGGTGGACTCATTGGCGCCGCAGCCTCGACGTTTCTTTTCGCAATCATTCTACTACTCGAAAATTTCGGCTACCTGCCCGACTATGTTCTGGTCTCAAAATTCTACGAAAAGGTTGCCCTGTTCAACAATATTCGTCAATTCGGCACCATGGGGCTAACTTTTTTCCTCGGTGCTTTCATCAGCGCCATGTTCGGCACCATGCTGCGTTCTACTACCAGAGAATTGTCGAGCACAAAATATGATTTCGACCGATTGTCACTTCTCTATAAGAAAATTTTTGATAATATCACCACCGGTATCGTCACCATCAACGGGGAAGGTATCATCACCTCAGCCAACAATGCGACCATCGACATTACCGGACAACCGCCGGCGGAACTAATAGGCAAAGAGCTGAGTTCCATTTTTCCGGGCATTGATCCGGCCAGCCTTGCCACTCGAAATGCCTGTCTTTTTGAACGCCAGGATAACCAGACTCTCAGACTCGGTTACGCCCTGACACAGCTCCACTCCTCTAATGAAGAAGACCTTGAAGGCAAGGACTCCCAAGAGGAGGATGTGACCATTATTACCCTTAAAGATATCGGCGAGATTGAACGTCTGGAAAACCAGATGAGACAGGCGGAAAAACTGGCAGCAATCGGCATGATGAGTGCCTCCATCGCCCATGACATCAGAAACCCTCTGGCGGCAATTTCCGGCTCTGCTCAGGTGCTTGCCGATGAATTAGGCTCAGCGGGCAGTTCCGAGCCCCAAAATTATGAACTAACCAAAATCATTCTTCGGGAATCGGACCGGCTCGCCAATACCATTACAAATTTCCTGAAATTTGCCCGGCCGGAGAACATCAAACAGGACTGGTTCCTGCTTCGGCCCTGCGTAGAGGAAATACTTCAGGTCTGCCGGGCAGACCAGAAATGGCCCGCAACCTGCAGCGTCGATGTACAGATCGATCCCAAGTTTCGAGTCTGGGGAGATGAAAAACAGCTCTTTGGGGTTATCGGCCAACTGCTCCAGAACGCTCTGTACTTCTGTCCTGAAGGAAACGAAAAGCTGGAACTGAACGGCAGCATCATCTGTGCGGTAGACAACCAGGAACTCTGTCTGATCAAAATCAGCGATAACGGTCCCGGCATAGAGCCAGGGGAGGTTCAGAAAATCTTTGAACCCTTTTTTACCACAAGAGCCGATGGTACAGGACTGGGGCTGGCCATTGCCAACCAGGTGATAGAAGCTCACAACGGATCGATTGCCGTTGAAAAATCAGAAATGGGAGGTGCCTGCTTTACGCTGATACTACCTCAGGAGGCAGAAGTTGTCGATTGACGCCTCTATTCATTCTCCTTCCAGACCTTTGCCCCGAGGCCGTTAAGCTTGTCAACCAGATTTTCGTAGCCCCGCTCCAGATGATAAATTCTCGATATCTCGGTTCGCCCCGCGGCTGCCAAGGCTGCAATTACCAGTGAGGAACTGGCTCTGAGATCGGTGGCCATGACCCGGGCCCCATTCAGGCCCTCTGGCCCTCTGCCAGTAACCACCGCTGAGTTCCCCTCGGTTTGGATCTGCGCCCCAAGGCGTCTCAGTTCGGCCACATGCATGAACCTGTTTTCGAAAATGGTTTCCTTTATCACACAGATTCCTGAACTGAGCGTCATCAGGGCCATAAACTGGGCCTGCAGGTCGGTGGGATAACCCGGATAAACCATGGTCTTGATATCGACCCCTTTCAGTGCCTGCCGCCGGTTGGATGCCATGCTGACGGAAATCGAATTTTCTGCTGTCTTTACTTCAACCCCCGCTTCCATGAGCTTGTCAAGCAAGGCCGGCAGATGTCCTGGTTCACACCCTGTCAGAGTGGCTTGCCCTCCCGCTGCAGCAATGGCCATCAGATAGGTTCCGGTCTCGATCCTATCAGGGATAATGGCGGTTTTAGCAGCACTTAATTTATCAACACCGTGAATGGTGATCTGATCGGTCCCCTTTCCTTCCACCTCAGCTCCCATGTTATTGAGCATGTCGATCAGATTGCCTATTTCGGGTTCGCGGGCAGCGTTTTTGAGTACCGTGGTGCCTCTGGCAAGAACAGCGGCCATCAGCAAATTTTCAGTTCCGGTCACCGAGGGAATATCAAAGTGGACGGTACCGCCCTTTAGTTCGCCTTCACGACGGGCGTCAACGTAGCCTTGTTCGAGGGTACAGTGCACTCCGAGCCGTTCAAATCCTCGGATGTGAAAGTTTATCGGTCTCTCACCAATTGCGCACCCGCCTGGCAAGGAAACCTTTGCCCGGCCCAGTCGGGCCAGCAGAGGCCCAAGTACGAGCACTGACGCCCGCATGGTCTTGACCAGGTCATAGGAGACCTCCGAATAGGCGACATCGCTGCTGTCGATATATAGTGTTGACCCCTGACGACGACAGGTGCAGCCCAGTTCGCCAATGAGGGCCAAAATAGTGCGGGTATCGCGCAGGTCTGGCACATTGGTAAGTTCATGGATTCCGGGTGCCAGCAGGGTTGCGGCGATCAGCGGAAGAGCTGCGTTTTTCGCTCCGCTGATCTGAATCGATCCAACCAGTTCCCGGCCGCCTTCGATGATCAATTTTTCCATGACAATAGTATCCGGTGTTAAATTAAATTCTCTTCCTTACATGAACCAGACGATCTCGATCACCATAATCCTGGATGATATCGATATACTCATAAATATCCCCAGCGGGTGAATTCTCTAAAAGCTTTTTTATGGCCGGGCCCTGATCAGCTCCGATCTCCATGAAAAAATCCCCGCCGGCAGCGAGCAACCGAGGCAGCGATGAAAAAATCCGCCTGATAAGGTCGAGACCAGCCGGCCCACCGTCCAGGGCCAGAATGGGTTCGAACTCTATCACTTCCGGCTGCATGCCAGCTTCTATCTCGGCCCTGCTCACATAGGGAGGATTAACCGTTATCAGTCCAAATTGCTCATTTTCAAGGAAACAGGTGGTCAAATCGGCCTGGATCAGCTGCACCTTATTTTCCACACCGTGCCGGACACAATTGCGTCTGCAGATCTCCAGCGCCGGATTCGAGATCTCCACAGTGATCAGCTCGATTTCTAGTTCCAAGGCCAGCACAATGGCGATAATACCGCTTCCGCTGCATAAATCGAGACATTTGCTCTGTTGATAGAAGTCGTCATCTCTTGCCAGCACATGCTCTATCAGGATTTCTGTCTCTGGACGGGGAATAAGAACTGCGGGAGTAACTTCAAATGATTGAGACCAGAATTCACATTCGCCGGTTATATAAGCAACCGGTTCCCGTCGGCACCTTCTCTCAAATATACCCAGGCAGCTGTGCGCTTGTGCCTCTCCGACGACATCCTCTGCCCTCAGGTAAAGCTCTGTTCTGGATAGCGACAAACAATGGGCCAGCAACAGTTCAGCATCGGTCCGGGGTGAATCGATACCAGCCCTTTCGAAGAGAAATAGTGCGCGCTGCAGGAGATCGGCTAACCGCCATACATCCTGCCTGTTGTTCATGATGCCTGGTCCTGAGGGGTTACTGAATAGTTTTGAGTTTTTCTTCCTGGTCACAGACGGCAAGCGGAACAACAACTTCGTCAAGTTTACCGTCCATAATAGCTTCCAGTTTATAAAGGGTAAGATTTATGCGGTGATCGGTGAGCCGGCCCTGGGGAAAATTGTAGGTTCTGATCCGCTCGCTTCGATCGCCGCTGCCTACCTGACTTTTTCGATCCTGGGATATCTGATCGTGCTGTTCCTGTTCGAGCTGGTCCAGCAATCTGGCACGAAGAACGGTCAAGGCTTTGGCTTTGTTTTTGTGTTGGGATTTCTCATCCTGGCAGATGACTACCAGCCCGGTGGGCAAGTGGGTGATCCGTACTGCCGAGTCGGTGGTGTTTACGCTCTGCCCGCCAGGACCGGATGAACGATAGACGTCGATTTTAAGCTCATTCATATCAATATCCACCTCTACTTCATCGGCTTCAGGTAATATTGCCACTGTCACGGCCGAAGTATGTATCCGTCCCTGGGTCTCGGTTTCAGGAACCCGTTGTACCCGATGGACTCCGCTTTCGAATTTGAGCTTTGAATAAACCATAGCACCGCTGATCATGGCGATAATTTCCTTGAAGCCGCCAATGCCAAGCGGGCTGGAGGACATTATCTCGACCCTCCAGTTCATTGACTCCGCGTAACGGCTGTACATCCTGAACAGGTCGCCGACAAACAGCGCCGCTTCATCGCCGCCGGTTCCAGCCCTGATCTCCAGGAAAATATTCTTATCGTCGTTGGGGTCTTTGGGCAGTAGAAAAACCTGGATATCGTTTTCCAGCTCTTTCATTTTAGCGGTGAGCTCTTCGAGTTCAAGCTCAGCCAGTTCCCTTATCTCTGGATCTTCCTCATCGTCCTGCAGAAGTGTTCGGTTAGCTTCAATCTGCTGTTCGATATCCTTGTATGACCGGATCAGCTCAGAAAGCCGGGAAAGATGGGAGTGCTCCTTGACAACTTTCTGATATTCCTGCTGATTGTTGATCAAAGAAGGATCTGACAAGCGTCCTTCAAGATCGGCAAGTTTATCATCTATATCATGAAATCTATCGAGCATGGGAAGTCACCCGAGGCAGAGCAAATAAAAAGAAAAGTCCACAGCAATGAAACCATTACTGCGGACCCTTTGCCGACGCCTTCCGGCATCGGTCTGTCGAACCTAAGCTTCTTCTTTAGACTCGTAGTGTTTGGCGTAGCGTCTACGGAATTTCTCGATGCGGCCGGCGGTGTCTATCAGCTTCTGTTTGCCGGTAAAGAACGGATGGCAGGCGGAGCAAATCTCCACCTTCAACTCGGGCAGTACCGAGCCTATCTCGAAGGTGCTGCCGCAGGCACATACCGCGGTAATAGTCTTGTATTCAGGATGTATATCTTTTTTCATGGTACTGGCGATCCTCCAAATGCAGGCTAATCAGATCATTAGTTAAATTCAAACAAAGACACTCAATATATCAATGAACATAGAGTAACGCAAGAAAAATAACAATCGACCACAAATCAACCATTCTCAGTCTCGCGCTCCTAGCCATTCATGGAATCGAGGAAATCCTGGTTGGTTTTCTGTTGCTTGAGTTTATCCACCAGAAAATCCATCCCGTCTGCAGGGTTCATCGAAGCGAGCAGTTTCCTCAGAATCCAGATCCGGTTAAGCACATCGCCTTTGAGCAGCAGATCTTCCTTGCGAGTACCGGATTTCTTGATATCGATGGCGGGAAAGATTCGTTTATCGGCCATCTTGCGATCAAGTATGAGCTCCATGTTACCGGTACCTTTAAACTCCTCAAAGATGACTTCATCCATTTTCGAGCCGGTTTCGATAAGCGCGGTGGCAAGGATGGATAGGCTTCCGCCCTCCTCGATATTTCTCGCTGCTCCAAAGAACCGCTTAGGCCTATGCAAGGCATTGGCCTCCACACCACCGGAAAGTATTTTTCCGCTGGCCGGAGTTACTGTGTTGTAGGCCCTGGCCAGCCTGGTAATACTATCGAGCAGGATGACCACATCTTTCTTATGTTCGACCAGTCGCTTGGCTTTTTCAATGACCATTTCGGCCACCTGAATGTGCCGCTGCGGCGGCTCGTCAAAGGTCGAACTGACCACCTCGGCAGCTTTGACGCTGCGCTGCATTTCAGTGACCTCCTCAGGCCTTTCGTCAATCAGCAGCACGATGAGATAAACTTCTTTGTGATTGCGGACGATCGAATTGGCAATTTTCTGCATCAGCACGGTTTTACCGGTCCGGGGCGGGGACACCAGCAGTCCGCGCTGCCCTTTGCCGATAGGCGCGAACATGTCCATTATCCGCATGGAGAAATTGTCAGGTTGCCATTCAAGATTGAATTTTTCTTCTGGGTGCAAGGGGGTGAGATTGCCGAACAACGTCTTCTGCTTGGCAGCCTCGGGCGGATCAAAGTTGACGCTTTCGACCTTGAGCAGGGCAAAATAACGTTCACTCTCCTTGGGTGCACGAACCAGTCCGTCGATAACATCGCCTGTACGCAGATTCAATCTCCTGATCTGGGAGGGAGAAACATAGATATCGTCAGGCCCTGGCAGATAGTTGTAATCGGGAGCCCGGAGGAATCCAAAGCCATCCGGCAGAATTTCAAGAACTCCGCTTCCCCTCAGTTTGCCTTCCTCGTCGGCCTGGGCCTGAAGAATGGCAAAAATCAACTCCTGCTTGCGCAACGAGCTGTAACCTTCGACCTTGAGGCCTCGGGCAAGCTTCACCAGTTCATCGATCTTCTTGAGCTTTAGCTCTGCCAGATTCATCACACCAATGTTCTCCTTGTTAGATACAAATTATTTTCTGATAGCTGCGTATACAGGCTGATTTCAGCTGGTGAAAGTCACCAGTAAGCACTGCTTTGATATGTCGATGGTTTGCGACAAACCTGATTACGAAAGTTAAAAGAGCCTTGCGATTAAATTATTTTATAAATGGCGGCTGGTAAGATTTTGCGGTTTAAGCCATATTACTAAATCGATTTACCGAAGTGCCTTTAACGTTTGTGAAATTGGAAAAGTTCAGATATCTGCAATGATCGTCTCAGGCGGGAGTCTATTTTGGACTTGTCTCTCTTATACGTGCTCTTCCAAATGGTGTCAAGTATTTTGCGGATTTATTTGGATTTATTCATATCCCTCGGAGTGAGCAGCGCCTCCGCCAATTTCTCCACCTGTTTCTCTGTGTCTTCCATGCTGCCGCTGTTGTCAATATGGTAATCGGACAGATCAATTTTAAGGTTCGGATCCATCTGCACGGCAGTAATCTTCTCTACATCGGCCGGCCTGACCGAATCCCTGTCGACAACACGCTGTAGGGCAAGGTCAGGATCTGCAGTAACGCATACGCTATAGTCGAAATCCCCTTGCCAGCCGCATTCAAACAAGAGCGGTACTTCGGCAATCTGGGCCTTGGCTAGAGGGCCTTTGGTCTTCGCTTCCAGCAGTTCTTTACGAACCAGTGGATGAAGAATGTCTTCCAGAAGTTTGCGGACAATCGGATCATTAAACACCGCAGATCGTAGAACTACCCTGTCGACTTCACCGCTGCCGGTGAGATAACGTTCACCCCAGGTCTCGACCAACTTCTGATACCCCGCCTCTCCTTTATTCAGAAGCCGCCGACAGATTTCATCACTACTGTGAACCGGAGCCGACAGTTTGTTTGCAAGCAGCCGGGCCACAAGACTTTTGCCGCTGCCGATGCTGCCAGTAATACCAATCAACATGAAACCTTCTCCAATTCCACCAGGACCGTTGCAAAGTCTTCGGCCAGATCCGCCTCCGCCCTTCGCCTTTGACCTGTGGCAGGATGTTGAAAGGTGAGCTTCCAGGCATGCAGCATCTGGCGTGGAAAGCCGGTGTTATCTCTGGAGGAACCGTAAAGATGATCTCCAGCCACGGGATAGCCAAGGTGAGCAAGATGCACCCGAATTTGATGGGTTCTGCCGGTTTCTATATGAACCTCAACAAGAGTATGTCTTGCGAACCTCTTTTTACTTTTCCAATTGCTTACTGCGTGCCTGCCATTTCGTTCTCGTATCGCCATTTTTTGTCGATGAACCGGATGCCTGCCGATCGGCGCCACGATGCGGCCAGCGTCTTCCGTCATGACGCCGCTTACCAGAGCAAGGTAGTTTTTTTCAACCTGGCGATTCTTGAACTGGTTTACCAGATGGGAATGGGCGGTTATGGTGCGGGCCACGATCATCACTCCTGAGGTATCCTTATCGAGCCGGTGGACAATACCGGGACGGTTTTCATCTCCGACCTGGCCGATATTGTGGTATCGGAACAAGAGACCGTTTACCAGGGTATTGTCAATGTTTCCGCTTCCCGGATGAACCACAAGCCCTGGGGGCTTGGAAATTACCAGATATTCCGGATCTTCTTCGATGACTTCAAATGAGACATCCTGCGGTTTCAAGGCCAGCGGTTCAGAGACAATTTCGATGGTGCCGCTGATCACATCCCCAGGCTTCAATCGATACCCAGGTTTCACCTTAACTTCATTGACTTGAATCGTTCCCGATTTGATCGAGTCAGAGAGTTGGGATCTCGAAAATTCTTCGAAGGTCAGGGCCAGATATTGATCCAGGCGCAGGTTGTGAAACCGTTTCTCGACTTTACATGAAAACGGCTCGTCATCGGATGACAACCAGGGCTTCTTCATACAGCCGGCTATTGGTGAAGCGGTTGAATTGGCGTATGGAGGGAATCAGGAAAAAATGTTTTCGATCTTTTGGCTAATTTTGTCTTCCTCGACGTCTTGAGCTATGGAAAGCTCTTTGACTAGAAGCCCTTTGGCCGTATCGAGCATTTTTCTCTCACCGTATGAGAGATCTTTGTCGACGCTGAGCAGAAAGAGATCCCTCAGCACAGCTGCGACCTCAAATATAGATCCGGTCTTGATCTTCTCCATGTATTCTCGATAACGTCGATTCCAGGTCTGTGAATCTATTTCGACGGCTCGGTCCCTGAGAATATTCAAGACCTCGAGGGCCTCCTTTTTGTTGACAATGGAGCGCAGCCCCACATTCTCACTACTGGAGGTAGGAATCATGATTCTCATAGAATTCCCGAGAATTTCCAGAACGTAAAACTTCTGGTCAATTCCGGCCACCTGCTGGGTTTCAATTGATTTTATAACGCCGACCCCGTGTGCCGGATATACTGCCATGTCTCCTTCAGTAAACACTACATTCTCCCTGATTCATTGATAATTCAGCTACAGATGGCTTTCCTGTCATTATTTCTTCAAATTAGAGCGCGATGCAACAGACGGTTAAAGCCGGACAGGAGGCATGAAATTGGTGTACATCAATTCTGATTAGCCTGGTTAGTATCGAACAATTGTATACTATAACACAAATCGCACAAAACATCCCGACTTATTACTAAACCTGAATTGAATAAGACGATGATCAGACCTAGGAAGGTTATCCGAGTTTAGCCTCTGATCTGGCTGTGCCCCCTGAATAAGAATTAATTACCTAATAGCGTTGAGCCTGGTCATCGCCTTGGCAACATCTGCTCTGAAGAAAAATTCCAGACCGCCTTCGATTTCTTCGAATCGCTGCCGAATCTCGTTCAATTCCCCTGCCGAGAAATCGGCCAGTACATATTTATCAACATCCATGTCCGGATGGGTCCCGCCCGCTCCCGGCCTCCCCACCCCTATCTTGAGCCTATAAAAATCATTGGTCCCAAGTTCCTTGACAATAGATCGTATTCCGTTATGTCCCCCGGTGCCTCCTCCTTCAACCAGCTTGACGCGACCTGGATGCATATCAATATCGTCATGTATGACGAGCAGCTGAGCAGGGTGTATAGCCAAATAGCGGATGAAGGATGCGACTGAACGCCCGGAGCGGTTCATGAAAGTCTGCGGTTTGAGCAAATTAACTCTGGCATCGCCTGCTCTTATTCTGGTACTCAGTCCCTGGTGCTTGTCTTTGGAAAATGATGCGCCATGGCTGTCGGCAAGCCAGTCAACGAACATGAACCCGATGTTGTGCCTGGTCTTTAGATATTTTGAACCGGGATTACCGAGACCGGTAATTGTATAGGAATCGCTGCTCATGGCGGTACCAAATGAAAAATCCGGAAAAGATTGTCTCCTTTCCGGATTACCAGAAACTTGCTGTCGGGATCAGGCCAACCCGACCTAGGAAAAATTAAGGGGCCACCACCGAAAAGCACACCCTCTCGGGGTCGCTGAGCAGGCTGACACCCTCCGGTAGACTGATATCAGCGGCGGAGATCTTGTCACCAATGGCCAGATCAGAGACGTCGATCCGACAATCATCAGGGATATCAAGCGGCTTTCCTTCCACCACAAGCTCAGTTTTTGAAATCTGCGAAAGACCGCCAAAATCTTCGCCTTTTGCTTTTCCTGAATAGACGAGTGGCACCACAAAGCGGGCCGATTTCTGAACATCAATCTCCAGAAAATCTGCGTGAAGTAGGCTGTCCTTGAGCGGGTCAGTCTGGAGTTCTTTGACCAGCACGTTCTTTTCCGTACCGTTATCGATCTTCAGGGTTATGACGGCATTACGGCCCTGAATGTCCAGCAGCTCCTGGAACAGAACTTTTGTCTCAAACTCGAGTGCAAGGGCCTCGTTGCCGCCACTGTAGACGACTCCCGGGGTCTTCCCTTCGGCCCGCATTCTCCCGATTGGGCCTTTACCGAAGACTTCCCTTACCGATGTGGTTATTTCCTTGGTTATCATACTTCCTCCTTCAACCGGTACTTATTTTAAGATTTCTACCGATCTCAATTATCATCAATATATTTACGACTTCTGGTCAGACGAACAAAGAACTCACCGAATCTTCGTTATGAATTCGTCGAATGGCTTCGGCGAGTAAAGATGAAACGGACAATACTTTAATTTTCCCACACTCCCTGGCATTTTCACGCAGCGGTATCGTATTGGTGACCACCAGCGATTTGATCGCCGAACTGTTCAGCCTGTCCACCGCCGGCCCCGAAAGCACGCCATGGGAGCAGCAGGCATGCACCTCTTTGGCTCCGTTCTCAAGAAGAGTATCGGCTCCGTGGCAGAGGGTCCCGGCAGTATCGACCATGTCATCCATCAGAATGGCGATTTTCCCTTTAACATCGCCGATGACATGCATCGCCTCGCTGTGATTGGGGCGATCCCTTCTTTTATCTATAATTGCCAGACCACAGTTGAGCCTTTTGGCAAACGCCCTGGTTCTCTCTACTCCCCCGGCATCCGGTGAGATCATAATGAAATCGTCAAAATTTTCCCTGATGTGATCAATCAGCACGGGGGCAGCATAGAGATGGTCCACTGGAATGTTGAAAAATCCCTGAATCTGGCCGGCGTGGAGGTCCATACAAAGAACCCTCCTGACGCCTACCGCCATGAGCATCTCGGCGACCACTTTGGCAGAGATGGGTACCCTCGGAGCCACTTTCCGATCCTGCCTGGCATAGCCGTAATAAGGAAGGACAGCGGTGATTCGTCGAGCTGATGCCCTCCTCATCGCGTCGGCCATAATCACCAGCTCCATAAGGTGATCATTGACCGGTGTGCAGGTAGGTTGGACAATGAAGGCATCGGTGCCCCGGACGTTTTCCCGGATTTCAACGAAAATCTCACCATCGCTGAATTTCCTGACATCAGCCCTGGAAACCTCCAAGCCAAGGTGTTCCGCAATCTCTTCCGACATTGCAAAGTTTGCATTGCCGGAAAATATTTTCATTACGTTGCCCATAGTCTCAAGCCTATGTGATTAAAAGATCTGGCTGGGGCGGTAGGACTCGAACCTACGAATGCCGGGATCAAAACCCGGTGCCTTGGCCACTTGGCTACGCCCCACCGATAGCTTTTGCAGAAATTATTCTGTATCCCGTTTCATTGATGAATTTTCTAGTCAATGAGAGGGCTGCAGCTTCTGTACTTCTTTCATTTTCAAAAAGACCGAATACTGTCGGTCCGCTTCCCGACATCAGAGCCCCTGCAGCACCCGCTTCCATGAGCAGTTCCTTGATTTGGGCTATGACCGGATGACGTGTTATGGTTACCGCCTCCAGATCGTTGTGGAGATCCGCTGGGGTAAACACCTGATCATCACTGTTTAGAGAACCGGGAAATATAAATTTATCACCTTTTTTTGTCAATCGATAATTATCATATACCCATCTGGTCTCTACCTGAATTCCTGGATTAACCAGCAGGTAATGGTACTGATCGACAGTCTTAACCTTGCCCAGCTTATCGCCAATTCCGGTGGCCAAGGCTGCTTCGTGAGACGATATGAAGAAAGCGAAATCGGCACCGAGACTGCAGCCGCAGTCAATGAGTTCCCCTTCTGAAAGAGGCAGCCCACACAGCTCGTTCAACCCCTTGAGAACCGCCGCACCGTCACTGCTGCCCCCCCCCAGACCGGCGGCGATTGGAATGCGTTTGCTGAGCTTGATTTTTAAACCGTGTCGACCTTCCCGGTTGCAGGCCAGAAAAAATTTGTGTGCAGCTCTTACAGCCAGGTTAGATTGGTCAGCGCCAACATCGTCATTATCACAGTCAATCTCTATGACACCGGAATTGTTCAGTTCGAGTTCGATCAGATCGCAGAAGTCAAGCTTCTGCATCCTCGAGACCAACTCATGATACCCGTCTTCCCTCCTGCCGGTCACATGCAGACTCAAATTCACCTTTGCCGGTGCCGTCAGTTCGGTTTTCATTTCGCTGTTGCTCAGCAGGAACTGAAGAAAGGAACCCAGGAACTATTGTTTGGCGGCATTGACGAATCGGATCTTTACATCATAGAGGATGTTGCGCATCAATTCCGACTCTTCTTCCGTCAGGTTGCCTTTTGTCTTCTGCTCGAGAACCACCAGTGTATCGATGGCATGTCTGGCCAGATCAAGGTTGACAAACCTTTCGCCGCTTTCCGGGTCCGGCAGTTCACCCAAGTGATAGAGTACCGAAGTGTTGAGTGACATTACGAAAGTCGAAAAAGTGACCTCGGGCATCACGCAGCGCCCTTCTTTGTCCGGTACCTCTCCTTCGCCGCAGACCTTGCTGCTGGTATTTTCTTCAGCCATTTTTATTCCTCTGCTGTCCGGGTCTACCCCGGCGATGCTTAAATTATGCTATAGATCGAAACTTTGGGCGCCGTTGATGTTGTCAAGTGCCCGAACCCGTTCCAGCACTTCGGCTGAAATCAACTGATCGGTGCCCAGAAAGATAATATTCTGTCTGCTCTCTATTTCCCGCCCCACAGTCATCCTGGAAATATTCACAGCGCACTTACCCAACTCGGTGCCCAAGGCCCCGATGACCCCTGGCACATCGTTGTTATAGACTAATAACATCGGCCCGGAGGGCAAGGCTTCCAGCCTAAAATTATTCAATCTCACCAGGCGGGGCTCATTCTTGCCGAAAACGGTGCCGACCAGAACGATATCATCGGAGTCTGTGGAGACCCTTATGGAGAGCGTATTGATAAAATCTGAAGTTTTATCGGTTCGTGATTCGACAATTTTTATACCCCGGTCCCTGGCAATTATGGGGGCATTCACGTAATTTACGGCATCCTTCAAGATAGGGGTGAAAAGCCCTTTGAGAAAGGCCACGGTAATTGAATTTGTGTCCAGCTCCGCCAGGTTCCCGCCATACTCGATGGCGATTTCCTGGATCCCCCCCTTGGCAAGCTGCATGTGCATAATGCCGAGCATTTCCCCAAGAGTGATATAAGGGCCAACCTGGGCCAGAACATCGTCACTGACCGAGGGCACGTTGACCGCATTGGTTACCGTTCCTTTTTTGAGATAATCGGCCACCTGCTCAGCTATCGCCACTGCCACGTTCTCCTGAGCCTCGCTGGTTGAGGCACCGAGATGGGGAGTGCAGATAAAATTGTCCAGGCCCAGCAGCGGACAATTTTCAGGGGTCGTTGGTTCCTGGGCGAACACGTCCAGTGCGGCACCACCGATCTTGCTATCTTTTAAGGCCTCATAGAGAGCGACTTCGTCACAGACGCCTCCGCGGGCGCAGTCGACGAACATGGCATCAGGCTTCATGTTGTCAAAAAACTCTGTGGATACCAGATTTTTTGTCTCCTTGGTCAACGGTACGTGAACGGAGATAACGTCGCTCCTCCTGGCCAGCTCGATCAGATCAACCAGTTCGACTCCCAGTTTTTCAGCCACCTCTTTGGGCATATGTGGGTCAAAAGCGATGGTTTTCATCTTTAATCCCTGGGCCCGGCTCGCGGCAATGCTGCCTATCCGGCCGATGCCGATGACTCCGAAAGTCTTGCCGGTGAGTTCATGGCCCATAAATTTTTTCTTTTCCCAACTGCCGGCTTTCATCGAAGCAGTAGCCTGTGGGATATTGCGGGACAGGGACATCATCATGGAGATGGCAAGCTCGGCGGTGGTGGTGGCATTACCGTCAGGTGCATTCATGACAATAACGCCTTTCTGGCTGGCAGCAGGGACATCAACATTATCCAGGCCGATTCCGGCCCGGCCCACCACTTTTAAGCGCCCGGCTGATTCCAACAGGTCTTCGGTCACCTTGGTGGCGCTTCTGATGATCAACCCTTCATACTCTCCGATGGCTGCTTTTATCTCATCAGGGCTCAGTCCTGGTCTGAAATCGACTTCGATACCACCATTTTCTAGAATTTCTACGCCAATCGGAGCAAGATTATCACTTATTAACACTCTCATCTGACTACTCTGTACCCTCTCAGTTTTTCCCTGTCTTATCAGGATATTGTTGTGTCTCAGAACCCTGCAAACCAGACGGTCCCTCAGTCGCCGGCAGGCGATTGACATAAAAAACAGCGAAGTATACTTACTAAAGCCGAAGAGGACAAGCGCAAAGCACGACCAAAAGACAAATCTGGTTGAATAATCGCTGCCAAAACGATATAAGACCAGCTTGTCGGTTTTCCAGAGGAAGAGAGGGCCACAAAAACGGAAATAAACCGCCCATCTTTTCTATTTGTGCTTATTTCTTTAAAATCACCGCTTTCGGCTCAATACAGTCAACCAAGAAAGGCTAAAATATGCAGCAAACCAGATTACGCTTTCCACCCAGCCCCACCGGCTATCTTCACATTGGCGGCGCCAGGACGGCTCTTTACAATTGGCTCTTCGTAAAGAAGACCGGAGGGAAACTCATCCTGAGAATTGAAGACACCGATGCAGACCGTTCAACGGAAGAATCCATCGCCGGTATCGTCGAAGGCCTTGAATGGTTGGGTATCGACTGGGATGAAGGCCCCTATTTTCAAACCGATTTCAGTGGAGACCATCGACGTGCCGCCGAGAAGCTTCTAGAGGAGCGTAAGGCCTACCATTGTTTCTGCAGCAAAGAAGAACTTGAAAAGAAACGAGAAGCAGCCCTCGCCGCCAAACAAAATTTTGGCTACGACGGCACCTGCCGACATCTGACCGATGGTGAGGTGGAGGAGAAACAACAGGCAGGACATCCCTCGGTGATCCGTTTCAAAGTTCCGGAACGTGAGGGCAGAATTGGATACGACGACGAAGTTCTCGGCCGTATCGAAAGTTCCTACGAAGAGATAGACGATTTTGTCATTGTCAGATCCAACGGCAGTCCGCTCTATCTGCTCTGTAACGTGGTGGATGATATCAGGGACAGGATCAGCCATGTCATCAGAGGACAGGATCACATGACCAATACTGTCAAACAGCTTCTCTTGTACGAGGCCCTGGAAGCATCGATTCCGGTTTTCGCCCATATCCCCCTGACCCTGGACACCAAGAAAGCCAAGATATCAAAGAGAAGTCATGGTGAGATCGTTGCCGTGCAATTTTATAAGGAGCACGGTTTTCTCCCCTGGGCTTTCAACAATTTTCTTGTACTGCTGGGCTGGTCTCCGGGTGACGACCGCGAGATCTTTTCCAGAGAGGAACTGATCGAAGCGTTCAGCCTCGATCGCATAAACAAATCGGCCTCGATTTTCAATTACCGCAAGGGTGATCCAAAATTTTTCACCGACCCCAAAGCGATCGCCATCAATGAGCATTATCTGCGGACGATCCCAGTCGAAGAACTTGCTCCTCTGGTAAAGGATGTGCTCATCGATTACAACCTCTGGCAGGACGACTATGATCATGATCGACACCAATGGTTTCTCGACACCATCGATTTGATAAGAAGCAGGTTTCATGTGCTTACCGATTTCGCCACCCTGGGCAAAGCCTATTTTTCAGATCAATATGAAATAGAAGCGAAACCGTTAAACAAGAACCTGCTCAAGCATCCCGGCCTCAAGCAGTGGCTGCCGGAGTTGGCCGATGAATATGAAAATCTGACAGATTTTTCTCTGGAACAAACAGAGAGGCTGGCCAGAGCCTGTGCCGAACGAGCTGAAGTAAAACCGGGGGTGATCATCAACGGTATGCGTACCGTGGTCACCGGTCAACTGGCCGGTCCTTCGATGTTCGATATTCTGGTTACAATAGGTCAGGACAAGGTCGTCTCCCGGCTTAGAAACACCCCGCAACTCTTTCCCGAAGGCAGCTAAAATGAGCACCACATCCGGCAGCACCAGCGCTGACAAACCGCTTGATTTTATTCGGCAGATCGTTGACCAGGATCAGAAGAGCGGCAAGCATCCGACTCCGGTAACCCGCTTTCCGCCTGAGCCCAATGGGTTCCTGCACATCGGCCATGCCAAGTCTATCTGCCTCAATTTCGGTATCAGCAATGAATTCGGCGGTAGATGTCATCTCCGCTTCGATGACACCAATCCCAGCAAAGAAGAAATTGAATATGTTGAGTCCATCAAACAAGATGTAAAATGGCTGGGATTTGATTGGCAGGACAATCTTTTCTTTGCCTCTGACTATTTCGATAAGCTCTACGAATTTGCCGAGCAGCTAATCAAACGAGGTAAAGCCTATGTTTGTGACCTGTCGGCTGAAGAGATTCGCCGCTACCGCGGTACTCTGACAGAGCCGGGAACAGACAGCCCCTATCGAAACCGCTCTGAGGAGGAAAACCTTGAGCTGTTCAGAAAGATGAAGGATGGCGTCTTTGCGGACGGCAGTCGGGTCCTTAGAGCCAAAATCGATATGAGTTCGACGGCTATCGTCATGCGCGATCCAGTGCTCTACAGAATCTTGAAAACTTCCCATCATCGAACTGGAGATAAGTGGTGCATCTACCCGATGTACGATTTTACTCACTGCCTCTCCGATATGCTGGAACAGATCAGCCACTCACTTTGCACCCTCGAGTTCCAGGATAACCGGCTGCTTTATGACTGGGTTCTTGATTCCTTAGAAACCCCTTGTCACCCGCGTCAAATTGAGTTTGCCCGACTCAATTTAACCTACACGGTGATGAGTAAACGTAAATTGCTTCAGCTCGTTGAAGAAAACCATGTTGAGAGCTGGGACGATCCAAGGATGCTGACCATCTCAGGGCTCAGGCGGAGAGGCTATACACCGAGGTCGATCAGAAACTTTTGCAACCTCATCGGCATTGGTAAAAAGCAGAGCTGGATCGACATGGGTGTGTTGGAAAACGCGGTGCGGGATGACTTGAATGAAACAGCCCCCAGAGTCATGGGAGTTATCGAGCCGCTTAAGGTTGTCATCGACAATTACCCCGAAGATCAGACCGAGGAGATAAGCGCTCAAAATCACCCACAGAAGCCGGAACTTGGCAGCCGCAGTCTGCCATTCAGCCGGGAGCTCTATATAGAGAAAAATGACTTTATGGAAGACCCGCCCAGGAAGTTTTTTCGGCTGGGCCCGGGTAGAGAAGTTCGGTTGCGCTATGGCTACTACATCACTTGTGTGTCGTACGAAAAAGACGCAGACGGAAAGGTGACCCTGCTGCACTGCACCTATGATCCGGAGACCAGAGGCGGCAGTTCACCCGACGGCAGAAAAGTGAAAGGAACTATCCACTGGGTATCGGCGAAACATGCGGTCGATGGTGATATCCACCTCTATGACAGGCTTTTTAACGTCGAACATCCCGATGCAGACAAAGAGGTTGATTTCAAGTCGCATCTCAATCCCCATTCCAGAGACATCGTCACGGGCTGCAAACTTGAACCTTCTCTGGGCAGCATCGACGCGGGGGTGCAGGTACAGTTTGAGCGGCAGGGATATTTCTGCCTCGACTCGGTTCTCAGTGGCCCTGGGAAACCGGTATTCAACAGGGTGGTGACGTTGCGGGATTCCTGGGCACGGATGAACAAGCAGACCTAGTAAAAGAGCTTCACGACAAGGTAGATCAACAGCAGCGCTCCAATACCGGCAGTTGCTGAAACCAGGCGAATCATAGCGGTTGAGAAGCGCGGCTGCATGGATTGATCAGTGCTCAGGTTCAAGGCCGCCAGTTTCTCAAGATTTTCTTCTATGGACTCGTTTCGATTCTTTTCCTGGGCCTTTGTGATCCGACCCCTCGTGGAGTCTACGGATTTTTTAACGTCCATCACCTGTTCATCGATTTCAGGATCCATGTCGGTCACCATCTTCTCATGTGCATAATTGATGTTGCTGTTTTCTGGTCAGGCCACAGGAATTCAAACTTCTTCGACGCACCCGCCACGTCTTGAATCGCCGGCCCCGCACTTTCCTGGAATGACGGCATGAACGCCGCCGAAATACACGTCTTTTTTTTCCCAGAGATTGATTTTCACCTGGCGCTTGAGCTCTTTCAAAGCCACCTCGGAAAAACCAGGTTCAACCTGCAGTATCTCACCATCCCAATATAGGCGTGGTGCTTCAACTGCCGTCTTGAGAGGACGTTTGAAGTCGACTACCTGGCTCATCACTTGACTTACGGCTGTTCGTATCCGCTTCGAGCCGCCGCTGCCGATGACCAGCCGGATCTCATCATCTTTAACCAGCAGGGAGGGCGACATCATCGAACCGACCCGCAGACCGGAGGGGCTTGAATAGAAACCATCCGGGTGGAGATCATCCTCCCCCATCATGTTGTTCATCATGATACCGGTTCCCGGAGCAAAGTAGCCTGAGCCCTCGCCATTGGAGAAGGTCATCGCCGCACAGTTCCCGAATTTGTCGGCAATACTGATATGGGTGGTTCCCCTGCTGAACATGCGGATCTTTTCAACAGAGCCGGTCGACACTTCCTCATTTCCCATGAAGGCCTGAAGTTGAGCAGGAGTAGTAACTCCCAGAGCTCGTATCTTCTCGACCTCACGCATCAGGGTAACGGTTCGGAGCACTTGTCCAGCATCCCCCCACTCTCCGGAATAAGGTCCAGCTTTCTGAAGCAGGCCAATGGACAGACCGATAAGCGTGCCGCCGACCGAAGGCTCCGGAGAGGTGAGCAATTCACACCCCCGATAAGGTATTTTCAATGGCGCCCGCTCATGCACCTGATAATTTGCCAGGTCTTCTCTGGTCAGCCAGCCCCCGCCTTCTCTCATCTCACGGTCTATGGCGGCGGCTACCTCACCATGGTAAAAACTCTCACCCTGGTCATTGGCGACGAGGTCGAGGAACTCGGCGCAGTATGAATTTTTCAGGGCATCGCCCTGCTGCTTATACTTCCCCCCAGGTTCATAAAGCTCACGCCCTAGGGCCTTCAAGGTCATGATGGGATAGAGAAGTTTAAGAAAAACTCCCTGCTGCTCGTTGATCGGGTGACTCACGGCAAATTTTCTGGCAGGCTGAAGCACCTCACCAAGACTCATCCGTCCCAGGCGCTTTTGTATGTGAATCAAACCTTTCAAAGTTCCCGGTACGGCAACTGCCCCGAGACCGATATTGAAATCCTGGTCAGATCCCAAGAAGTTTACCGTGATAGGAAAAAAATCGGTGTCTTCCAGACTGATCTCCCGCCCCAGACCTGGAGTATCAACAAAAAAATCGAAAAACAGATTCTGCCCTGATGACTCGCTGTGACCAATCAGAAAACCTCCGCCGCCCAGACTGGTAAGAGCAGACTCGACAACCGCCGAGGTAAACCCGGCAGCAACCATGGCATCGAAGGCATTACCACCTTCCTTTAAGATTTCCGCCGCCGTCTGGCTCACCAGCTTATGTCCCGAGGCGACGATCGACTTTTCATATTTGCTCATTGCCAAAACTCCTTCTGGACATCCCGGACAACCTGATGGAAATCGTTGCTATTATCATAAATTCGACGCATTTGATCGGCTCCGGTTCCTCCTGAAATTATTGAATCGAGATTATCCAGGTAGGATTCACCTCCACGTTTGGAGGCGTAAGAGGCCGTTTTGCTTTTCAGTATCATTGCCGCCAACCTGAATTTCATTGGCTGGTCTCCGAGAAGACCTGTGGGATCAACAAATCTCCCTTCAAGGCCGTACCGCGCTGCCTGCCACTTATTGGCCTTCAACAGATATGGATTCAAGGGATTCGACGTTTTCGCTTCCTCGATAAGCCAGACCACACTACTCTGAATCAGAGCCACCAAGGCCAGGATCGAGGTGAATTTGACAGGTAGATCGCAGACACGAACCTCAATGGTGCCGAGTTCAGGGTTTGGCCTTGTGTCCCACCACAAATCACGAAATCCCTGAATCACACCATATTTTTTTAACCTTTCAATCTCTTCAATGAAGTGCTGCCAATCTTTCATGTACTCGTAAATGCCTGCCAGGGGCAGTACCTCGAAAAGTTTCGTACGATACGACATTAGACCGGTATCCTTTCCCTGGTAAAAAGGAGAGGAGCAGGACAGGGTAAGAAACAGTGGCAGGAAGGCCTGAATGAGGTTACAGACCCTGATCGCCGTCTCGCCGTCCGGCATGCCGATATGGACGTGCAGGCCCTGTGATATAAACCTCCGACCGATGATCTGCAATTCCTGCATGATCTTTTCATAGCGCTCATTTTGACTCAGCTCCTGGTCGGCAGCCCGGGCGAAAGGATGCAGACTGGCAGCATAAAGGAGAAAATCGTTGTCAATGGCCAGTTCCTCGGCCAGAGCGCAAGTCTGCAGGAGGTCATTCTCAACATCGCGGAGATTACTACAAATGCCGGTCTGTATTTCCAGAATCGATTTAATAAATTCCAGAGACAGCCGTGGGCGCAAAATCTTTGGCGCCTGGTCGAGCAGCAAGGGGGCGAAGGGGACGAGATTAAGGTCCTTATTGTCAAGAATCTGAAATTCTATCTCGACCCCAAGGGTGTAGGAACTGCTCGATATAAACTCCATTGTAAATTCAACTCTGGATTATTCTGCTCTCAGAAACCACCGGTCTGCCATTGGTATTCAGCCAGCGCCAGCCGGCAGCGGCCAGCCAGGCGGCTCCGTATTTTAGACAATTCTCATCGAAATCGAAGGTCGGGCTGTGAGCCGGGCCTGAAGGCCCGGTCAACTTTGCCCCGAATCTTACCAGACACCCCTCAACATAATGTTGGTAAAAGGCGAAATCCTCACCTCCAAGGCTTGGATAACCCTGAGAGATGACCTTGTCCACACTGGTCGTATCCCAGGCGGCCGCCCGGGCAATCTCGGCTGCTCTGGTAGAGTTGATCACCGCCGGTAAGCCCTGCTCGAAAACAATGCCCGCATGTACGTCGTACATGGTTTCTATTGACTGTACAATCCGCTTCAGGCCGCAGATGGTCTTTTCCCGATACACCTCATCGGTCGATCTGACTGTGCCCTTGAGTATCGCTTCACAGGCAATCACGTTGTGTACCGTGCCGGCCTGGAAACTGCCGATGGTGATAACTTGCGATTTGTTGGGATCAACCTCGCGGGAGACCAGCGTCTGAATGATCATCACCAGACTGGCGGCAGCTACCACGGCATCAGAACCTTCATGGGGACGAGCGGCATGTCCTCCCCTGCCTTTGATGGTAATCTGAAAGGGATCGGCATAGGCGCAGATTAGTCCCTCATCAACGGTAATCTCACCGGTCTTGAAATGGGTGTCGATATGGCCACCAAACACCGCCTGAACACCGTCAAGCACCCCCTCTCTGACTAACTGGGCAGCTCCATTACCGTGTTCCTCGGCCGGCTGGAAAATCAGCTTGACCCTACCGGGACCGCTGAAACTCTTTTTCAGAATTGCCGCTGCTCCCAACAACATCGCCACGTGCCCGTCGTGGCCGCAGGCATGCATAACGCCCTCATGCACTGAACTGAAACCCAAGCCCGTCTGCTCTCTGATAGGAAGGGCATCCATGTCGGCCCGCAAAGCGACGCAGCCCTCTCCGGAAGCGCCATTTCCCAGATAGGCCGTCACCCCCGTACCGCCCTGGCCGCCGGTTGATTCAATACCCAATTCACTGAGTTTTTCCTTTATAAATTCAGCACTTTGAAACTCGTCGTAAGATGTTTCTGGATACTTGTGAAGATGTCTGCGGATCGAGATCATCCATCTCTCGAGTGATTGATCAACGCTAAAATCTGGTGGATTTTTATGTATGTAAGTTGAACTACTCAATTCTTATTGCTCCAATTCCTTTGTCACTGCCATTCTCTTGCTGTTCATCACCAGCTTCCTGATTTTCGTGCTCTTCCTGCGCTTCTTCAATAAAATTATCAGTGGCGTCCTCACTCAAAGAAGTTTCGTAACCCCTGTCTTGCCGGTCAACAAATTCTTCCTCTTCCCGGTGGCTGTATTCTTGCTCATAGGTTTCTGATTCGGCTGATGCAGTATCTTCAGCCTCATAAATTCCATCGTCATAAACGTCATCCACCTCCAGGGTATCCTCGCTAGCATAAGGATCGTCGATTTCATCTACCTCATCTGTCTGATATCCGTCATCAGCGCCCTGGTCTTCACTGGCTTGATATACGTAGCCAACCTTCTGGATTTCATCGCTCTCAGAGCCAATATCTCCCTGCGCCACTGAAGAGAGGCCAAGATCCAGCGACTGCTTGAAAAAGGCTATAATGCCGTCCTGGACTTCGATAACCGAGATCAACTCCCAACCTGAATGGCCAAAGTCGTTAAGCCGCTCTTCAATTTCAGCTTCATCGAGGAAGCTGCCGCCGAGCAAGCCTTCTCTTTTTAATTCAAAATGGACTGTCTTGTAGCTCCATTTCACCTTGCTCATTATGTTTCCTTTGACAGTTCTCGAATCCGGAATAGTGTCGGACAGTGCTTATTCACTCTGCAGGGAGTCATTTACAAACTTACCCTTGTATTGTGTACCGTCCGGTTTGGTCAGCTTACCATAGCCATTTCTTCTTCCATTGGCGAATTCCCCCTCATAAACCGTACCATCAGCGGAGGTCAATACGCCTTGGCCGTCCGGCAGATCATCCTTGAATGCGCCTTCGTAGATCGAATTGTCGGCATAATTCAAGGTTCCCTTGCCATTGAAGCTACCGTACCTGAACGATCCCCGGTAGATGCTGCCGTCAGCGAATCGATACTCTCCGATCCCATCAAAGTAATCGTCTTTGAATTCTCCGACATAGCTAGTGCCGTCAGGGTAGGAAAAGGTGCCTTCACCGTCTCGTTTTCCAAGCAGATACCAGCCGGTATACTGACGGCCATCATTAAAGCTGAATGTCCCCTTGCCGTTGTACTGGTCGAGTTCGAACTCTCCGGAATAGCTGTCTCCACTGGCATAATCTATTGTCCCCCGGCCGTGTTTCAAGCCATCTTTCAAAGATCCTCGGTACCTGGAGTTATCGGGGTAGACGAAATCGATTTCACCGTTCATCGGCACGCTGCCATCACTCCCTGTCCAGATCTTGCCCTCGGCGAAAACGGGGTTTTCATTGCCTGGCGCAGCAGATTCCGGCACCCCCACTTCTGTCTCAGAGGCGGTCTGATATTCTTGCTCTTGATCACTATCAGCATTGTCTTTGTCGACCAATTCCGTTTCCCGGAACGCTTCATCATCCGTGGACTGCCCGGCAGCCTGAACTACGGCTCCGCCAGCTGCTGCAGTTGCCGGAGCTGTCACCGGGCTTGCCAGTTTCTGTTCACTGGCTGTTTCTCCGGGGGGAAGCACCGGGCTGCCATCGATGAACTCGCCTTCGAAGACTCGCCCATCGCTATATACCATCTTACCCTTGCCGTGCAGCTTACCGTCTGTAAACGCCCCCGAATAGACTGATCCGTCATTATATTGATATCTTCCTTTGCCGTGCATCTGGCCGGCAATGAACTGGCCTTCATAAACGCTGCCATCCTGAAAGCTCAAAGTTCCAGGGCCCTCCGCCAGCCCGCCTATGTACTCTCCGGTATAAACAGAACCATTGGCGTAGTGCATCTCTCCACTGCCATAAAACAGGCCATTCTTGAAGCCGCCGGAATAGTAACTGCCGTCTTGGTACTTCAAGGTTCCGGTTCCGGAGTAAAGATTTTTTTTAAACTCGCCCTCATAAATATCGCCGGAAGTCAGCTCCAGTATACCAAAACCGTTTCTGGCCTCGCCTTCAAACTCACCTCTGTAAAGTGAACCGTCGGGATAAGACCGGGTGCCTTTACCATGAGGCTGACCATTGCTGAACATCCCCTCATACCAGCTGCCGTCCACATAGACGAGACGCCCCTGCCCATCGATCATGTTGTTATGAAACTCACCTTTATACTCCCTGCCGTCAGGATAGAAGAGGACACCTTTACCGTGATATCTGCCGAGTTGGAAGTCGCCACGGTACTTCATACCTTCCGGGGTAATAAGGTATCCCTGGCCATCAATGATGCCATCCTTGAATTCTCCCTCGTAGCGGCGGCCGTCCCTGCCTTTGAGTTCCCCCGTGCCGGTCATCTTGCCATTCTGGAAAGCACCTTTATAGACCGTGCCATCAGGGTAAGTCAGGGTTCCGGTACCATGGGCTTTACCGCTGACAAACGGGCCTTCATACCTTTTCCCGTCCTTGGCCACATAAACACCTGTGCCCTGCCTGCAGTCACCTTCAATACACGAAGGCCAGACCGTCTGCGGAAAGAGCAGGCATACTGCAAAAAGCAGAACTCCTGATTTGATCATGTTGCACATAAATTCTCCTGAACTTTCATATGCTGATTGTTGCTATGATTTTTCCTGGTATATGTTTTTCAGCACTCGTCCAATTATTGCAATACCTTTTCGTACTGTCTCATCATCCTGAGAATAGGTCAACCTGACACATTCGCTGCTATGTTTCCAGTCCTCTTTGAGGCCTGGAAAAAAATACTGCCCAGACACCACCAGAACTCCCTGCGATTTCAGAAGCCGGTAGAGTTCGCCGCTTGAGATCGGCAGATCCTCAAACCAGAGCCAGAGGAACATGGAGCCCTCCGGTTTGTGAACACGGTAAGGAACTCCCTCGAGCTCTTTGTGGACCCAGTTTAAGGCTTTCTTACATTTTTCCAGATAAAAAGGTCTGATCATCTTGGTACCGATATCAAGAATTTCTCCACTGCTCACAAGTTTTTCCATGAGAACCGGCCCGAAGCTGCCTGGCGCCAACGATATAACTGCGTTCACGGCCGCAATGGCCCTGATTATATCCTCACGGGCAATGACGATTCCAGTTCGTACCGCGGGCAGCCCAAGTTTTGACAGACTGAGACACTTGATCACATTGTCATCCCACATGGGGGTTGCCTCGGTATAAATTATCGAGGGAAAAGGAACCCCATAGGCATTATCCAGAATCAGCGGTACCTTATGCTGGCGGGAGAGTTCCAGAAGCCCCCTCACCTCCTGGTCGGTTACCACGTTTCCGGTCGGGTTGGTGGGCCTGGACACACAGATGGCACCAGTCTCGGCACCGATGTCAAGGCTGTCGAAGTCAACCCGGTATTTGAACGTACGCTCCTCAAGTAAATCGATCCGGGGCCGGGATGAAATGAACAGGTCAGATTCCAGTCCCAGATCGCTGTAACCTATGTATTCGGGGGTAAGCGGCAACCTGATACATTTTCTGCTGCCATCCTCAAAGGTACCGCCGAACATATTGAAGAGAATGAAAAAGCCGCTCTGACTGCCGTTTGTCAGACAGATGTTTTCAGGCCCTACATCCCAGCCATATTCATTTTTCAACAGGGCCGCGCAATGCTTTATAAATCCCATGTTCCCCTGAGGAGGGTCATATATCCCGGCCAGGTCTCTCAGGCTAGGATCGCAGTCCGCAATTTCTTTGAGCCTCTGTTTGAGCAGTTTTTGAAATTCAGGCAGGTGACCGGGGTTGCCTCCACCCATCATGATGATTTCATCATCACCTCCTAGCGCTCTTCCGAGATCATCCATCAGTGAAATGATGCCCGCGCCGGAGGTGAATTTCTGCCCGAATTTACTTAATTCCATGCTGTTGTTCCAAGATCATTGAGATTGGACCCGATTTCGAGTTCCTAAATAGTCAACCGTTTTAACCAGTACGTACATTAACGCCAGGGAAAATAACAAACGCCCCCAGAGAATACCCCCTAGCTTTCCCCCGAGTGCCATCATTACCAGGGTGTCCTCAATGAGGCCGTGACTGAGCGACATCAGCGCCAGTGAATTAAACACTTCTCGGGAATCCATTTTTCCGGCGGTTGTCTCTTTGATAATCAGTGCACCGCCATAGGCAATGCCCAGAATCATCCCGACCACCGTCACAGGAGCTGCCCGGTGGGTCATGCCGAACAAGGGCAGCAGAGGTTTGAGCAGCATCTCAATCAGCTTGATGAGACCGATGGCCTGCAGCAGACGCATGGCAAGCAGGACGAAGAATATGACCACACAGATAAGCACCACATTGGCAGCTTGCCCAATACCCCATTGCAGAAGTGACATCTCCTCCGGAGTCGCCTGGAAGAGCATGATGGCCGGCTCCTGCCAGATATCCAGCCTGGTACATATTTGATTGAGTAAAATTCCGTATACCAGGGCACCTAGCAGACGCAGCAATCCCATGGGGAGAATACCGGCCCCGGCCTTTTTAGTGATACTCAGTTCAACAGGAAGGCTGTGGGCAATCAACATTACCGAGCATAGAACGGTCAGGTCAGCTGCACTCAGACTCAGCGACGGACCCAGGGCGGCGTATACGCCTATAGCTCCATAGGGCGTTGTCAAAATCGCGGTTGCCCAGACCAGCCCCAGTTCTCCGGGAAGCCCCATGAGACCCATCAGAGGGTCAAGTGCTTTACCGATATGGACAATCAGACCGAGTTCCTCGAGAATTTTGGTGATGATGATAGCGGGAACGGTGACCTTCAGAAGCTCGAAACTGGTGTTCAGGCTATCCTTGCCAAGATCCCTGAGAAACCCAAGAACTCGGGCGGTTTTGGGAGACATTTTCATTTCAAAAGAAGACATCGGGGCGGCAGGATTCAGTCATCGGTGTTGAGCCGCTTGGGATAGTCAAACAGGAGCATCTTGCCAGCTCCTTCAGCAACCATATCCCAGGAATGCACGTTGAAGGAGATAAGGACAATACCACAGGTGGGCACATTTACGAGTGACTCCCCGCTGAACATTTCGGCACATTCGGTCAATCCGTGATTGTGGCCAACAACTGCCAGGACCTCAACCGACGCAGGGGTCTTCTTGACGACCTCAAGCAGACCTTGAGATGAAAAGCTGTATAAATCATCGTCTAAAATGATCTCTTTTTTTCCAAAACCAAGTGCAGCACCAATGCCGCGGGCGGTTCTTCTAGCCCGTTTTGCTGGACTGGAGATGATCATATCCGGCTGTTGATCTAAGGCCGCCATCCGCTTTCCCATTAGTGGAATGTCTCGCTTTCCGCGCTTGTTCAAGGGGCGGGAAAAATCACTCAGACTTGGATCGGACCAGCTCGATTTGGCATGCCTGATCAGGTAGAGATGTTTCATCATGAAAGTCTTCTTTCTCTGATTTCCTGCCAGAGCAGTTCATATGCCTGAGAGGCCACCGATTTCCGAGGAGACGAGCCCACCGGCCTTCGATACATCCCCATTTTCTCGATTTCAGCCATGAAGGGGACATAGCTTTGCATAAAAATCGGGTAGGAACGATATTTTTTCATAATCGAGGTATGCATCAGTTTTCTGCGCTCAACCATCGAGAAAAAGGCAAGTATCTTTTTCTTTTTGCAGCCTACTTTCTTGCACAGTTTCAACAATTGCTCCAGGGCCAGCAGCGACAGTGTTGTCGGGACAACCGGCACCACTACACAGTCTGCTGCGGTAATGATATTTTCCGAGAGGACAGTCACATTGGGCGGGCAGTCAAGAATTACATAGTCGTATTGGTCGGCCAGTGGCACCAACAACGAAGCGAGCACCTGCCGCTTCTCTTCTTTTCTTTCGTCGTTGATGGCAATATCAAGATTACGGAAAGAGAAATGAGCCGGCAACAGATCTAGCAAAGGAAAATCGGTCCCCCGGATAAAATCATAGAACTCACCATTGAGCAACCTTGAACGATTGAACTTTTTTTTTGGTTTGATTCGGTAATAATAGGATGCTGCACCCTGCGAATCCATATCACAGAGCAGCACACGATAACCGTCCCTGGATGCGGTAAAGGCAAGATTTACCGTGGTTGCGGTTTTACCTACCCCACCTTTGCTGCTGTACACCGCTATTGTTTTCATCACTTCACCCTGTTTCGTTCTTTACAATGAACCGTTAACCATTACCCTCAAGAGATTTTTTATCTCGGGCCCGGTGAAGTCGGCATAGGTAGATTCGAATTCATTCCTCACTGCTCGGTGTCTATCTGAGAGTACCGCAATAAGTCCTCCGAGGGCAGCAGCAAAACGGATGGTCTGCAAATTTTTGGCTTTCAATCCACCAAGTTCTGCCCCAAGCATTGTTTGCTGTACTGACAAATCATTGAAATCACCAAGGTTATCTTGAAGCTTCTTCATAAATTTCAAAAATGAGGACATCTGTTTTTCGTCATAAAAACTTTTAAAAAACTCCAGCAGATATCTAAATTTTTTGCCTTTGATTCTCAATTTGTGCAGCTCTTCGTCAGCACTGGCGTCGGAAATCCGGTCACCATCGCGGATGAATGATTTAAAACGTTTGACGATCATCTGGTCAACATAATCACGGCAGTTTTGTGCTCTGCTGCCCTTGAAAATTTCAGAATCGGGATCGGTCAGAAAACCCTTCCAATCAGTGATCAATTTACCGAAACGCTCTGAGCCAAGATGGGACTGCAGTTCTCTCAATTCTCCATTTCGCCTGACTTCAAGCTGCTCAAAAAAGGAGCTCATGCCATCTTGAAGCTCGGCCGGAAGCATATTCAGATATTTGTCTTTTTCGAGCAGATATACATCAATGTCTCTTAAGGGGCCGGTAACAGTGCCGAGCCAGCGGAACTCTTCCTGAAAATATCGGCACTGCGCCTCCGGCAGAATCTTTTTCAGCAGACTCAAAAGAGAACGGGTGCGGCGCACTGCAATTCGAAAATCGTGCAGAAATTCGGAATCGATGTCGGCGATCACTCCGGCATGATTCTTCTGCATGTCCTCAACCAGGCGCAGGCAGAGTCTGGACACCGCACCGCCAATGCTAATATCCCGATCCAGATCGACCCTGAACTTGGCACCATAGTCGCGCGGAGTAAGGTCTGAGTTGCTCAGCAATCTGTCAAACAACCTCTTATTTTTCACCTCACTGCAGCGCCTTTTCAGACAATGTTCAACGATTCCGTCAAACTCGCGCTCATAGCCACGAATTTCGTGGACAATTATCAATTCAGGCAGCTCCGAAGTCTGTTCACCTAGACGATCATTGCGTACCGCGAGCCTGGCGACAGTCTTGCGATCCTTGTTCATGATTCGGAATTGGGTGGCTTCGGTCGACAACTCAAATATTGGGCAAAGCGCCCGCATTTCAATATTCTCCTTCAACCGTTCAACGAGCTCTCCTTCTTCGATGTCCCACCAGAAAAATTTTGACCTTCTACGTCCTGCTGCCACAGCCAGCCCTTGACCATTGAACTGTTCCAGGTGCAGTGCTCCACCACTTGAGAAAAAAACTTGATTGGCGCGATGCAGTCGCCAATCGAAAGTATCGTAATAGACTCGGTGGGTTACTTCATGGCTGAAGTCTTCGATAATAAACTTCTTTGATAGCCGTCGCAGAAGCGATTCAAATCCATCGCCGTGGGGAAAACTGAACATATTTTTACGCAATTGTTTCATCTCAAGACCGGTAATCCGCATTGATTTTGACATAGTCTATTGACAGGTCACAGGTGTAAACCTCTTCACAACCGGTACCGTCCTGGAGATCGATACAGACAGTGAAATGTTTGTTTTTGAGCACTCGTGCAGCCCTCTCTTCTGCTTCACTGCCCTGGGCAATGCCGGCTTTGACTATCAGCGCATCGCCAAAAGCGATATCGACCTTATCGGGATTGAATCTGATGCCCGATCTGCCCATCGCCCCGAGAATCCGTCCCCAATTGGCATCTTCACCGAAAAATGCCGTTTTCACCAGATTCGAATTGGCCACGGTTCTGGCTATCTGTTCAGCATCGGAGTCTTCTTTGGCTCCGCAGACGCGTATGGATATGCGCTTGGTCGCTCCTTCTCCATCTTCGACAATTTTCAAAGCAAGCTCTTTGCAAATTTCTTCCAGACAATCTTTGAACAACTCATAATCAGGACTCTGATCATCCTCGATCCATGGATTCTCGGCAGAACCGTTGGCCATGACCAGAACCATGTCGTTGGTGCTGGTGTCACCATCGACGGTGATACGGTTGAAGGTTCTCTCAACCGAAGCTTTGAGGGCTCGGTTTAGTTCGGGGAAACTTATCTGGGCATCGGTCAAAATGAAGGCCAGCATGGTTGCCATGTTCGGCATGATCATCCCTGATCCCTTGGCCATGCCAAGGAACCTGACTTCCCGGTCGCCGATAACCACTGATTTGGCAACAGTTTTTGCTACCGTATCTGTGGTCATAATCGCCTCTGCAACCTGCTCGAAATTTTCCTCGGAAAGACTGGAGACCAGGGGGGCCATATTATTTTCGAAGGCTTGCACATTGAGCGGCAATCCGATTACACCGGTGGAGGAGACCAGCACCATATCCTCAGGGATCCCAAGGGCCTCGGCTGCCAGCCTGCTGGTTTCTAGAGCTGCCTCCATCCCCTCCCGCCCGGTGCAGGCATTGGCGTTACCGCTGTTCACCAGGAGCGCCTGACAGCGTCCCTGCTTCAATCTGTCAATACTTAGCAGTACCGGTGCGGCTTTTACCTGATTTGTGGTAAAAACACCCGCTGCAACCGCCGGAGTGCGGCTGTAGATCAAGCCCAGGTCGAGTCGATCTCGATATTTGATGCCGGCAGGGACGGCCGCCAAAGAAAAATCTTTTATTATCATGGTGAAATCCAGTATAGTTTCAATATGTCCAGCTACTTGCGTTTATCAATAAGGGCTGCTTGATAGAGCATCTGCACCATCGGACTCCACTTTTCCGACGCTGAAAGACATACAGCCTACTATAGGTAACAACCCGATGTTTAACAACATTGAAAACAAAGATCTAGTCATCATCCAGCCGATTTCATGAGAGTTTATGACTGAAGAACAAGTACACTGGTTTTTTAATATTTATCCAACCATTGTACTGCTCACCGACCTGACTATCAGATTCGGTCTGTCTTTTCGGGTAATAATGCGTAAAAGACCCCATGGCGTTACCTTCGCCTGGCTGATTATCATCCTGCTCATACCATTTCTCGGTGCTATCGCCTATCTTTTCGTGGGAGAAAACCGCATTTCAGACAAACGTATTGCCCGCTCTCGACAAAGCCAGGATTATTATCAATACTGGCTTAACACCTTGAAAAACAGGTCACCTGTCAACTGGGACGATATGGTTGATACCTGCCTGCCTCTGCACAACCAGGCTGAGCAACTCATAGGTATTCCTGCTCTGGCAGGCAACCAGCTTGAACTGATCGAGACACCTGACGATATTCTTGACGCCATCGTCGATGATATAAAGCAGGCCCGTTCCAGCTGTCATCTGCAATTTTATATCTGGCAGGAAGGAGGCAAAGTCACCGAAATTGAAAACGCGCTATGTGAAGCTGCAGCAAGAGGAGTCACCTGCCGAATACTGGTTGATTCCATTGGCAGTCAGGATTTCCTCAAGAGTGAACGGAAAAAAGCTTTGCTGGAAGTCGGAATCAAGATCCGGGAAGCGTTGCCTGCCGGACTGATCAGAGCGCTTTTCGCCCGCATAGATATACGCAACCACCGTAAAATCGTGGTCATTGATGGGGAAATAGCCTATACCGGCAGCCAGAATATGGTTGACCCCCGCTACTTCAAACAGGATTCGGGCGTCGGCCAGTGGATCGACGTAATGGTCAGGGTAACCGGGCCTGTGGTCGAAAGCCTGGCCGGGACTTTCACCAGCGACTGGTATCTGGATTCTGATGAGCAATTTATCCAAAGCCTCGAAGGCGAGGATACCTTTGAAAGTATCCGTCAGACTTTTGATGTGCACATTCTTGAAAAGGCCGGTGAGACCCCGGTTCAACTCGTTCCGTCTGGTCCCGGATTGGTTCCCGAGGCCATTCATTCACTGCTGCTGACGACCATTTATTCAGCCCGGGACGAACTGGTATTGACCACCCCCTATTTCGTCCCTGACGAACCCCTGTTGACCGCCCTTAAGTCGGCGGCCCAGCGAGGCGTGAATGTGACCCTGATTGTTCCGCAGAAAAACGATTCGAAACTTGTCCACCACGCCAGTCGCGCCCACTACTACGAACTGGTGAAATCCGGTGTCAGGGTCATGCTCTTCAACGGTGGTCTGCTTCATTCAAAAACCATTACCGTAGATCGCGAATTTTCGCTCTTTGGTTCGGTCAATCTCGATATGCGCAGCTTCTGGCTAAACTTCGAGGCTACCCTGTTCATCTACGACCGTGATTTTGCCAACCGGGTCCGTACCATTCAGGCCCATTACGAGGATCAATCCGTAGATGCCGAAATTACTGAAATAGAGAGCAGAGCGGTGATCAACCGATTCAAGGAAAATATCGCGCTGTTGATAGGGCCATTGCTCTGATCAATAGAGATGGCTAATCAAGTCCGAGACCATGCGCATCCTACTCATTTCCGATATTCATGCTAATTTCGTGGCGCTTGAGGCGGTAGCCAGACGCTTCGACCCGAAAAGTTTCGATCTGATCCTCAACGGTGGTGACACGCTGGTCTACGGTCCTTTTCCAAACCAGACCATAGACTGGCTTAGAAATTACAAGGTTCTTTCGATTCTGGGTAATACCGATCGCCACGTAATCACCCTCCTCCAGGGGAATACTTTCAAGAAACCCCGCAAAGCCGAAAAGCGGATCATGTATGGCTGGACCACTGCTGAACTCAGCAACGACAATCGCCTCTGGCTGCTTGAACAACCGTTATCACGGAACATCGAGATACCCTTCGCCCAGGAGAAAAGAAATCGACAGTCGAATCTGGCCATGTATCACGGCAGCCCAGCCGATCCGGATGAGTTTCTTTTTCCGGCTACTCCAATTTGTCGACTTCTTGAGTTGTCGAAACTGGTGGCTTCTCCCCTGGTTACCATCGGCCACAGCCACCAGCAGTTTAATATTCAGGCTGGTGGAGTTAATTTCATTAATCCCGGCAGCACTGGCAGGATGTTCGACGGTAAAATCAGCGGGGGCTGTGCGGTGATTACGGTGGCAAAGAACAAGCTCAACATAGAGCTTCATCGCATCAGCTTTTCCGCCTCAGCCGTTGCTGCTGAAATCAAAAAGCACCGATTACCTCCCCTCTATGCAGAGATGTATCTTCGGGGCCGAAAACTCAATTAATAGTGAGCCTTTTGCAAAACTAAGATTTTCGTTCAAAATCAAGGCATGCGAGAAATTTT
>NODE-24-length-52918-cov-6.83236_pt1 | contig 52918 bp, 45 predicted proteins | sample MGYA00139097_ERZ477577 | MGnify/ENA metagenome assembly ERZ477577
AATCTTAACTCAAGGTGGTGGTGATAGCTTCAGCTTCAAACCTGACTTAGTAAGCAAGCTGATTTCGCTGGCGGTAATGCATCAGTTAAAGATGCGTACATCAGCTACGGTACAAAACTTGGTGGTACAAAAGCTGGCATTAAATTAGGTCAGTCACATATCCCATTCGGTTTAAACACTAAAATCAGCTCTAAATATATGACTTTCATGGATCGTCCTATGTTTGCTGATAGCTCAGTTTCACCAGCACGTTCAAGTGGTGCAGTTGCATCTTTAGCAGCAAAAGATTACTCATGGTCTCTAGCAGCTGGTCTACAAAGTGGTGGATTTAGCAGCTCTAACGGTGGTGACTTATACGAAGTTAACGGCAGTACATTTGCTGTACGTGGTTCGTTCTTACCTTACATGGAAGATAAAAATCACCTAGTTCAAATTGGTGCTGCAATCTTAACTCAAGGTGGTGGTGATAGCTTCAGCTTCAAACCTGACTTAGTAAGCCATGAAGATATTTATAAGCCAGTATCTTTAAGCAGCTCAGCAACTGAATTTGACGGTGCAAATGCATTTACAATTGATGCAATGGCTGTATACGGTTCATTCCACGCAATGGCTGAATACTTAGACCACACTGTTAATCAAGAAACAGCTAGTGACATTGACACAACTGCATTTGCAGTTGAAGCGGGTTATTTCTTAACGGGTGAATCTTTAAAATGGAAAAAAGGTTACACATCAGGAATCACACCTAAATCATCTACAGGTGCATGGCAAGTTGCGGCTCGTTTCGAAACACTTGAAATCGACCCTGGTTCAGCATCTGAAAGTGAATACGATAAGTTCACAGTTGGTGTGAACTATTACCCAACTTCAAACATTCGTTTAATGGTGAACTACGATACTATTACAGACCTTACTGTAAATGGTACAGGGTCAGACATCGAACCATCTGCACTTAAATTCCGTGCACAAGCATACTGGTAAGCAATTGCCTAAGCTTAAGCTAGTCACACAATTACGATTCATTTCGTAACGCTTTAAAAGCCCTATCCAATTTATTGGTTAGGGCTTTTTTTTAGCGTTTCTAAAAGCTACGTAAAGGACACGAATTAACATGCCTCACAATGAACTGATTAATGCTCAAATGCTAGAAAACATTCTAGATAATGGGTCGTTGACTCCTCTTTTCCAACCCATTGTTTCATTGAAAGAAAATAAAATTTATGGTTATGAAGCTTTAATTCGTGGCCCATCCGATAGTCCATTACATTCCCCCATCAACCTCTTCGATGCGGCAAGTAGAAACGGTCGCTTAGCTGAGCTTGATTTATTATGTCGAGAAATAGCCATTACAAAATTTGGCCAGCTTAAACTTGACGAAAAATTATTTATTAACACTATTCCTGAAGTGTTATTACAGCAAGATTACCAGCATGGTCTAACGTTAGACTTTATTAAAAAAGTAGGCCTATCTGCCAAACAAGTTGTTATAGAACTGACCGAACAATACCCGATTAATGATTACAAATTGATGCGTGATGCCACTGATCACTATCGTGAAATGGGGTTTTCAATTGCCATCGATGATTTAGGTGCGGGATATTCAGGCCTACGGACGTGGTCAGAGATTCAGCCAGACTTTGTTAAACTTGATCGACACTTCATACAAGATATTCACTTAGATAAAAATAAACGCCAATTTGTTCAGTCGATGATTGATATTGCCAAGGGTGTAAATTGCCAGGTGATTGGCGAAGGTATTGAAGTTCGAGAAGAATACCTAACATCAAACGCCATTAATATCGATTTTGCTCAAGGTTATTATTTTGGCCGCCCAGCTGCTGAAGTAAAACGTCACATCGAAACAGAATTATTTGCTAAAAGAAAGCCACCCACCAATTTAAATACTTACTATCCACGAGAAAACACCTTAGTTCGAAGCCTTTTAATAAACATACCTCCATTAGCATCTACAGACTCTGTAAATCATGCTGGAGAACGTTTTCAAAAATCGCCTGAACTTTCTGGCCTACCTATACTAAAAACAGATGGAACTGTTGCGGGGATGATTTGGCGCAATGAATTTATGACGCTATTTGCCAGTCGATACGGTCGAGAACTACATGGTAGAAAGCCTGTTAGCCTATTCATTGGCACAGAGCCGACTATTACTGACATTGATTTCCCTTTGAAAGAATTAAGTAAAAAAATAACCAGTCAAGATAGTTCTATCCAGTATGGACTATTCGTCATCACCGAGAATGGTAAATATCGAGGCTTGGGAAGCTTGATGGACCTTCTTAAACAAATAACAAATATGCAGATAACGACGGCTCGTCATGCTAATCCGTTAACTGGTTTGCCTGGTAATGTACCTATAAGTGAGCACACTACAATTGTGATTGATGAGGCGCGTGATACTGTAATGTGCTATTTCGACTTAGACAATTTTAAGCCCTATAACGATATTTATGGCTACGGAAAAGGCGATCAGGTCATTCGTAAAACAGCAAGTCTTTTGATGGAATATACTGACTCTGAGTTAGATTTTGTTGGTCATGTTGGCGGTGATGACTTTGTAATATTATTTGAAAGTGAAAATTGGCAGCAACGATGTAGTGAGATCTTGTCTGCATTTACGGCGTTGTTATCTGAACTGTACAAACCAGAACATATAGATGAACAGGGAATGATGGCACAAGACCGACAGGGTAATAACGTTTTCTACCCACTCTTAAGTTTGTCTATTGGAGCGGTGAGTGTTCTTGATTTTCCAACCATTACGACGGAAGCAGATTTATCAGAATATGCTACCAAAGCAAAATCAATGGCCAAAAAGAGTACCGGAAATAGTTTATATCAACTCAAATACAGTGATATGGAACAACCTTTAAACTTACTGCAAGCTGACATTAGAATTGTAAATTACTAATGCACCAAGGACGCTTACTTACGAAGCATCTTACTTGCTATCAAGTTGAGAAATTACAAACTCAACACGCTCTTTTACCTTTGCACGAGCCTCACGGAACTCTGCAACTATTTCCTCTTCCGAACCTTTTATCTTAGCTGGATCAGTTAGGGGAAGGTGTAACTTAATCGTATGAGGACTAATAACTGGACATTGTTCTTCTGCGTTATCACATAAAGTAACAAGCAAATCTGTCCATTCCAGCATTTCGCCATTAACACGAATTGATTCCTGCTGAGAAATATCAATCCCTACTTCAGCCATTGCAGCAATAGCACGCTTATTTTTGCCGTGATTTTCAATACCCGCCGACTTAATGCTAATTAAATCACCTGCCATTTCTCTGGCCCAACCTTCAGCCATTTGTGATCGGCACGCATTTCCCGTACACAAAAACATCACTCTCATTTTTTCCATTTATATATACCCTTTCATTATCTGCGGGAAAGATAACAGCTGTATATTACAAACTGATGAATCCGTTACATTTTCTGAATTTATTCTAAGTCACATTAATACATTTTCATGGTGTCATCTGATAAAATGGCCCATCAATTTTAAAATTATAGAAGCCCCTTATTGTGAAAAGATTTATTGCATCTCTATTTATCATTATCCCTCTACTAGCACCCACACTAAGTTACGCAAAAACAATTCGCTATGTTTCCGATGATTTAGACATCACCATGCGTAATGGTCAGGGTGTTAAATATGCGATCAAAAAGATGTTACCTTCAGGAACAAAATTAGAAGTTCTTGAGACCGATCCAGCAGGCTATTCAAAAGTACGCACTGATAAAGGTGTAAATGGTTGGGTGTTAACTCGATTATTAAGTAACCAGCCAAGTGCTCGTGACCGTCTTGCAGCGAGTGAAAAGAAAGTCGCCAACCTTGAGTTAGAACTTGCCAAATACAAAGATGAAATTAAATCTTTGTCATCACAAAACAGTTCATCTAGTGATGAAAACCTTACCTTAAAAGAGACATCTCAACGATTGAGTAAAGAATTAGATGACCTTCGCCGAACAGCATCAAATGCCGTGGCCTTGAGCAATGAAAATCGTCAATTGAAAGAAAAACTCCAACAGTTAGATAACCAAATGCAGTCACTTATTATTGAAAATAGTGCATTAACTGAAAGTGATGCGAAACGTTGGTTCTTAATCGGTGCAGCTGTCTTATTCTTAGGTTTAATTTTAGGCTTAATTTTACCGCGCTTAAGAATACAAAAGAAAAATAGCTGGAATAGTTTCTAAACTCTACTCTTATAAGAAAAATTAAGGCCGTGTTAGTGAAAATTAACACGGCTTTTTTATTTCTAAGATTTATAAATCTTGTGAATTTTCAAATTCACACATATAATTTTTTATATATATAATTTTTGAGATATAACAATGGATTTACAAGCAGATGATTTTTACTCTGTCTTATCTCACCCAATGCGGCTGCGCGCTTTAGTATTGCTACAACAAGAGGGTGAGTTATGTGTGTGTGAATTGACGCATGCTCTAGATTTAGCTCAGCCCGTTATCTCGCGTCACCTCGCGCAACTTAAAGAAGCCGGCTTACTACTATCTCGCCGTCAGGGGGTGTGGGTGTACTACCGAGTGAATGATGAATTACCCGAATGGATCACACAGCTCATACAAATTACTACCGATGGTACTGCTAACACATCACCTTATAAAGATGATCGTAACGCTCTACAATCAATGTCGGATCGCCCCAATCAGCCTTGCTGCTAATTTAGGATTTAAAGAATGAAAATACGTGTTGCCATTAATGGATTTGGACGAATGGGTAAGCTTGCACTACAAGCTGGCTGGGATCGAGACAACCTTGAGTTTGTTCACATCAATGAAATCAGTGGTGATGCAGAATGCCATGCCCACTTACTTCAGTTTGATTCTGTTCATGGTCGCTGGGGTGAAGATAAAGTTATTTCATCAGATAAGGACAGTATTCAAATCGATGGAAAATCAATTTCATTTAGTCAGCATGCATTACCCTCAGATATCGACTGGACAGCATTAAATATTGATCTCGTCTTAGAATGCACAGGCAAATTTAAAACAGAGCAACAATTACAGCCATATTTTGATCGTGGCGTAAAAAAAGTTCTCGTGTCAGCGCCTTGTCCTGAGCCTGCCTTAAATCTTGTTTATGGCGTTAATCATCAGCAGTACCAAGCTGACAAACATAACATCATTACCGCTGCTTCATGCACCACCAATTGTCTCGCCCCTGTCGTTAAAGTAATGCATGAATCTCTTGGTATAAAACATGGTTCAATGACCACCATTCATAATATAACCAATACCCAAACCATTGTTGATAAAGGCCATAAAGACTTACGCCGTGCTCGTGCTTCGGGTAACTCATTAATTCCCACAACAACTGGGTCAGCAAAAGCAATCACAACCATATTCCCTGAATTAACGGGCAAATTAAATGGATTAGCAGTACGTGTGCCCCTGCTTAATGGGTCGCTTACGGATTTTGTCTTTGAATCATTACGCCCTACTAACAGTGATGAAGTAAATAAGCTATTGAGTAGTGCCTCACAGGCTCAGCTTGAGGGCGTGTTAGGTTTTGAAACAAGACCCCTCGTCTCGGCTGATTACACGAACGATCCACGCTCAGCCATTATTGATGGCCCATCAACAATGGTCATTAATGAAACCCAAGTTAAAATCTTGGCTTGGTATGACAATGAGTGGGGTTATGTGAATCGTATGGTTGATCTTGCTGATATGATTGCTCAATCACTCTAGAATAGATTCTGTTATGCAACCACAAAATCATCCGTTAACAAACTATGCGGTCATTACTGGAGGTTACTGGGCGTTTACCTTAACTGATGGTGCTATTCGCATGCTAGTGGTGCTATTTTTCCACCAGCTTGGATATAGTGCATTAGCGATTGCTAGCTTATTTCTCTTCTATGAGTTTTTTGGCATGGTCACCAATTTGGTCGGTGGCTGGCTAGGCGCTAGATTGGGGTTAAATAACACCATGCATATTGGCATGATCATGCAGCTTGTAGCATTGATGATGCTGACTGTGCCCGTTGAATATCTGAGTGTTGCCTATGTGATGGTGGCTCAGGCCTTATCTGGCATTGCTAAGGACCTCAATAAAATGAGTGCCAAAGCCAGTGTTAAGTTATTTGTGCCATCAATTAAAGAGGCTGGTCAATCCAACCCATTATTCAAATGGGTCGCAGCTTTAACGGGGTCTAAAAACACCCTCAAAGGCATCGGCTTTTTTCTAGGCGGTTTATTGCTGGCCTTATATGGCTTTCAAGGTGCACTGTATGTTCTAGCAGGTGGGCTATTTTCAGTCTTAATCCTGACATGGCTATTGTTACCTAGTGATCTAGGCACAACAAAAAACAAAGCGAAATTCAGTCAAATATTCTCTAACTCTCCTGCTATTAACTGGCTATCTGCCGCTCGTTTTTTCTTATTTGGCTCACGTGATGTGTGGTTTGTTGTCGCCCTTCCTGTTTACCTTACCACCAGCTTGGCATGGAGTTATGAGCAAACAGGTGCCTTCTTTGCCTTATGGGTCATTGGCTATGGCATCGTTCAAGCATTCACTCCCAGCTTGATACGAGGTCACGCGCCTGATGGTAAAACGGCACAATGGCTCGCCATCCTCTTAACAATTGTTCCCGCTGGTATTGCTTGGGCATTATATAGTCAACTTGATGCATCAACTGTCATCATCGTTGGCTTAACCCTCTTTGCCATTGCATTTGCGATTAACTCAGCCGTGCATTCGTATTTAGTTGTTGAGTGGGCTGATAAAGAGAAAGTAGCCATGAACGTCGGTTTTTATTATATGGCAAATGCTGGTGGCCGATTAACCGGCACGGTTCTATCTGGCTTAGTTTTCCAGTATTACGGCTTAATTGGCTGCTTAATTACCTCTAGCCTATTAGTCGCTGCAGCAGCATTATTATCCAGTAAGCTACCCAATCACTCCGCGCTATAAACTAAGGATACTTATGGGACTTTTTGAACGTTATTTATCTGTATGGGTTGGTCTAAGTATTATTGCTGGGGTGTTATTAGGCGATCTCTTTCCTTCTTTTTTTAAGCTAGTTGCCCAATTAGAAATTGCCCACGTCAATTTAGTCATCGCCCTATTTATATGGCTGATGATTTATCCAATGATGGTGCAGATAGATTTTCATGCTCTTAAAGATGTCGGTAAACAACCCAAAGGCTTGATTCTCACTCTAGTGATTAATTGGTTAATCAAACCTTTTAGCATGGCATTTTTAGGCTGGTTATTTTTCAAACTTATTTTTGTTGACTGGGTCGATCCAGCTACTGCTAATGAATATATCGCTGGTATGATTTTACTTGGCGTAGCACCCTGTACAGCAATGGTATTTGTCTGGAGTCAGATGACTAAAGGCGATCCAAACTACACATTGGTTCAAGTTTCCATTAATGATGTGATCATGATTTTTGCTTTTGCACCTATCGCAGCATTTTTATTAGGTGTGAGTGACATTCATGTTCCTTGGCAGACTCTTCTTATCTCGGTAGCACTATACGTAGTCTTACCCTTAGTAGCAGGCATTTTGACTCGTAATAAATTGGAACAACATACCGCTCATAAAGGATTACACAACTTTTTAAAGATGGTTAAGCCATGGTCAGTCATGGGGTTATTAGCTACGGTTGTTTTGTTATTCGGCTTTCAAGCCCAAGTCATCCTGCAACAGCCCGAAACCATTGTGTTAATTGCAGTCCCATTGTTAATCCAAACTTATGGCATTTTTGCTATCGCCTACTTTGCAGCCAAACGACTCAAACTCGCTCATAAAATTGCTGCTCCTGCTTGTATGATCGGAGCATCTAATTTTTTCGAATTGGCGGTTGCGGTAGCAATTTCCTTATTCGGACTCCATTCTGGCGCTGCTCTAGCGACCGTAGTGGGTGTGTTAGTAGAAGTGCCAGTCATGTTATCGCTAGTGTATTTCGCTAACCACACTCGCCATTGGTTTAAACACTAGTTTTTTATTCCCTGAACTCTAGCGTCCAAAGTCAGCAAAAGCTTGTTGTAACTCTTGCTTTGTATTCATAACAAAAGGTCCGCCGCGGACTACAGGTTCATTAAGCGGAGTTGCTGCTACTAGTAAAAAACGTGAATCTTGCTGTGCTTTAACCTGAATAGTATCTCCCTCAGATAATACGCCAAGCTGACCTTCCCCTAAAGATTCTGAAAAACCTAACTCACCTTCAATAACATAAACAAAAGCATTATCTGCAAGTGCTAGTGTTTGCTCAAAAACTTGGCCAGCAGGCAAAGACACATCAATATAAAGCGGACTAACGAAGTCATTTATAACTGGACCTATTGATCCCTGATTTGTTTGGCCAGCAATAACACGTACTTGCCCACCATTATCAAGTTGTTCAACGGGTATTTGAGCCGCTGTAAATTCTTGATAAGCTGGTTCCGTCATTTTTGCACGCGCAGGTAAATTGACCCACAATTGGAAACCATACAACAGACCTCGTTGTTGCTCAGGCATTTCAGAGTGGACAATACCACTACCCGCGGTCATCCACTGAACACCACCCGGTTCAATTACACCTTCATTTCCAGCACTGTCTTTATGACGCATGCGGCCTTCTAATAAATAGGTAACTGTTTCAAAACCTCGATGAGGATGTGGCGGAAAGCCACCGATGTAATCCTTTGGCTTATCTGTTCCGAAAGCATCCAGTAGTAAAAAAGGATCAAGCATCATTAAACTGCTTGAACCAATCACTCGCGTTAGTTGAACGCCATCACCATCCGTTGTTTTATTGCCTGTTACAACTTTCTGTAATTTCCTATATTGCTTTGCTATAGTCATATTCCTTCCCCTTCACTATTAAAGATTATTTTCTTCTAGCTAATACCGCATCCACTGAGAATGTACCTGCCCCATTGGCAATTAATAATAAGAAACCGCCACTGATAGCAATATTCTTCATAAACAAAATAGTCTGCATTTGATCGGTAAAATCAGCATGAAATATGCACGCTGAAAGAACACTAAAACCTGCTAATAACAATGCTGTAAAGCGAGTTTTAAAACCAACTATAATCGTAATCGCACCTATTACTTCCAAAATAATGACCAAGGGAAGTAGACTGCCAGATACACCCATCGCCTCCATATAACCCTGTGTACTTACATAGCCTGATATTTTGCTAAGACCAGCCATTAGAAATAGGACACTGATAAGTAATCTGCCAATTAAAGCACTGTAATTTTCAACTGTTTTCATCGTTTTATTCCTGTTTAGTCAATGTTGGTGTCCATTTTATAGTTCTTAAAATTCTAATAAACAGGTTAATATAGAACTTAATGTTCTATTTTTAAGAACAAACAGCATGCTATTATTCTCTTAGAAATAGCAAATAACACTAAAAACGAGATGATATGAATCAATTAGAAGAGATGCATACCTTTGTACGTGTTGTTGAAGCGGGCAGTATTACCAAAGCAGCAGAGCAAATGGATACGGTTAAATCTGCCATCAGTCGACGTTTATCTGAATTAGAGAATCGACTAGGTGTTAGTTTAATTACTCGCACGACTCGAACTCAGACCTTAACCGATGCAGGGCTTTCTTTTTATGATCACTGCGTAAAAATTATTGATGATGTCTCTCACGCCGAATCATCAATAACTAATAAGGAAAAAGCACTTGAAGGCCGAATAAGAATAGCCGTTCCGCTATCATTCGGCCTGTCAGTATTAAGTCCTTTATTACAACAATTTAACATCCTTCATCCCAACATCAAGTTTGATGTGGACTTTAATGATCGACATGTTGAGCTCACTGAAGAAGGCTTTGATTTAGCGATTCGAATCGCTAAATTAAAAGATTCATCATTGATAGCACGGCGTCTGAGTCGTATTAAGATTCTACTCTGTGCCAGTCCAGACTACCTTGCCAAAAATGGAACACCAACAATACCTCAAGACCTAGGCAAAGGTCATGTCAAACTGAGTTACCACAAGGAACCTGATAGCGTGCCATTCATAAGCCAATCAGGCAGGCCATTAAATATTAGTATCCCATCCGTTCTGACGGCCAATAATGGTGATTATTTATGCCAAGCAGCCATTGCAGGACAAGGCATGGTGCTATCTCCTGACTTTATTTGTGCCGAGGCTATTGCATCGGGGAAATTACAAGTTGTTTTGCCAGAACAGTTGGCTAATTCATTGCTTAATGTATACGCCGTCTACCCCCAAAGTAGACATCAACCCGAACGTATTAAGCAACTAATCACTTTTTTATCTCAACAACTCAAAGTACCAGCCTAATCTGTGACTAATTCTAATCGCATCCTATTTTTATCTCATGGTGGCGGTCCCCTACCCTTGCTAGGCGATCCTGATCATCAGGATATGGTTCAGTGTTTGAAAAATATCACCACAAAAATAAAGAAACCTTCTGCCATTCTCATCATCAGTGCTCATTGGGAACAATCGACAGTCGCTATCACATCAGGCGAAAACCCTAATCTTATTTATGATTATTCTGGCTTTCCAGAACAGTCCTATAATGTCGAATATCCATGTTCTGGTGCCCCATTATTGGCACATAAAGTTCACAATGCATTAAAGCTAGCAGGAATCAACTCAGAACTTGATGAGCAAAGAGGTTTTGATCATGGTGTGTTTGTACCGCTCAAAATTATGTATCCCGAAGCAGACATTCCCTGCGTCCAATTATCCTTAATCAACAGCCTTGATCCTACTGAACATATTAAGATAGGACAGGCCTTGAAAAACTTATCACACGAAAACTTACTCTTGGTTGGTTCAGGCTTTACATTTCATAATATGAAGGCCTTCTTCAGCTCTAAAACTTCTGATCTCAAGGCGATGAACCACTCATTTGAGCAATGGTTATTGCAAACCTGTACTGATACAAATATGAGTGAAACAGAAAGGAGTAACCGTCTTTTAAACTGGCAATCCGCTCCTTCTGCTCGCTATTGCCACCCACGAGAAGAACATTTAATGCCTCTGCACATCTGCTACGGCGCTGCTGGCAGAGCCTGCTCAGAAAAATTCGAATTTAAAATTATGAATATAAAATCGAGTATGTACCTTTGGTGATTGGCTCACACGAAGCGTCTAATTCTAGGGTCGCTTGATAAATATCGAATTGATGTTAGTATAAATATGAGGTTCAACCGTGAACCAAATTAGAATTGTTCAATCCAAATCATACTGTTCTGCTTCTTAGCATTCGACAGCATGATTACTCCTTACGATTTAGCATGCCACTTTTTTACTTGCTAAATTTCACTAAAAATAGCCTCAATGTTGTGCTGTTTTATCTGCTCAGCATTCTGGAAAATAATTATAAAGGTTGTACAACACACATACCGATTATGAGCTCACAAGAAAAAAAACTGTACATCGCACTTATCAGCATTCACGGTCTCATTAGAGGTAAAAACCTTGAGCTTGGGCGAGATGCCGATACAGGAGGACAAACGCTTTACGTTCTTGAACTTGCTCATGCCTTAAGTCAGCACCCCGATATAGGTCAGGTCGACTTAATTACCCGCCGAGTCATTGATGAAAACATTTCAGATGATTACCAAGTTCCTGAAGAACAACTCTCAGACAACTTACGCATTATTCGTATTGAATCAGGTCCTGAAGGTTATATAGCCAAAGAACAGTTATGGGAACATTTAAATAGTTTTGCTGACAACGTAGTCGAATTTTTTAGTCAACAGCATGCATTCCCAGATCTAATTCATAGTCATTATGCCGATGCTGGGTTCGTTGGCTCACATTTAGCGAACCTATTAGCCATTCCTCTTGTTCATACAGGTCATTCACTCGGTCGTGTTAAACATAGTCGACTTTTAGCAAGTGGTCTATCTGCAAATGAAATTGAAGCAAATTACAATCTTTCTCGCCGAATTGAAGCAGAAGAGCTCACATTAGCCACTGCTGAGCGAGTCATCACGAGCACCCATCAAGAAATTGAAGAACAGTACGAACTCTACGATCATTATCAGCCTGATCAAATGCGAGTTATTCCACCAGGAACAGACTTAAACCGCTTTAAACCACCAATAGGTAATGAGGCAGACTCCGAAGAATATAAACTATTAACTGAACATCTCACACAACCCGACAAGCCTATTGTTTTGGCTTTATCAAGACCTGATAAACGTAAAAATATAGGCGTCTTAATACAAGCTTTCGGACAATCACTAGAGCTACAAAAACGTGCTAATCTGGTGATTATTGCAGGTAACCGAGATGATATTGATGATCTTGAGTTAGGTGCTCAAGAAGTCTTTCATCATCTATTAGTTTCGATTGATCGTTTTAATCTTTATGGCAAAGTTGCAATGCCAAAACACCACCGTCGAGAACAAGTTGCCATGATCTATCGTGTCGCGGCAAACAGTGGTGGCATCTTTGTTAATCCAGCACTGACAGAGCCATTTGGATTAACTCTAATTGAAGCAGCTGCCTCTGGCTTACCTATCATTGCTACGGAAGATGGTGGACCACAAGACATTATTGGCAACTGCCAAAATGGCTTTCTAGTCGACCCTTTAGATTCTGATGAAATCACTCAATTCCTACTCACCTTACTCACTGATAATTCAAAGTCTCAGCGTCTAATCTCAAACGGATTAGAAGGCGTTCGAAAACACTACGCGTGGAAAGCACATGCAAGTCGCTATGTAGAAATAATTCACCCTATTATTGCTCGTTCTGAACAACTCATCCGTAAACCTGTACAACCTCGATCAGGTTTATATTCTGATCGCGCGATAATCAGTGATTTAGATCTAAACTTAATCGGTGATGAACAGTCTCTACAAGAACTCATCCGTCAAATACGTCAGCATCGAAAAACAACCAAATTTGCTATTTGCACAGGGCGCCGTCTCGATACAGCATTACGGCTTATGAGAAAACATAAAATCCCCGAACCCGATGTATTAATTACCAGTGGCGGCACTGAGCTTTACTACATACCGGAGTTATCAGCTAATGTCGCATGGGCAAGACATATCGATTATCAGTGGTCGCCACATAAAATCACCTCGCTACTACAGGATCATCCTGGCTTAAAGAAACAAGTAAAATCAGAACAAAGTCACTTCAAAATTAGTTATTTCATCGATCCGGAGATTGCTGATATTGAAGAAATTAAACGTTTACTACATCAAGAGGAGCACACCGTTCACGTGCAAGTATCCTTTGGTCAATACCTTGATATTTTACCAATACGTGCCTCTAAAGGCATGGCGCTTCGTTATGTAGCTGATCGCTGGCAAATCCCTCTGGAACGTATCTTTGTAGCAGGCGGTTCTGGGGCTGATGAAGATATGATGCGAGGCAATACTTTAGCTGCGGTTGTCTCGAATAGACATCATGAAGAACTTTCACAACTATCAGAAGTTGAACAAATTTATTTTTCTAGCGCCCCCTTTTCTGCAGGTATTTTAGAAGCTATTGACTACTATGATTTTTTTAATACCTGTCGCCCACCTGAAGGAATGAACGAATAGTTATGCATACACGTCAATTATTACTATGTACCGATATGGATAGAACCATTATCCCTAATGGTACCGAATCTGAGCACCCTGATGCTCGAAAGCGCTTTAAAGCGTTTTGCTTGCATCCTGAAGTGACATTAGCGTATGTGACTGGTCGGCATAAAAAATTAGTTCAACAAGCAATCAAGAACTATCACCTTCCTAGACCTGATTACGCCATTACCGATGTCGGCACTAAAATTTATAAAATTGAAGGTGAAGAATGGGAAGAGTTAACCGAGTGGAAGCAAGAAATTTCTCAAAGCTGGAATGGCTACGATCATCAACAAATCAAAAACCTATTAAATGATATCGAAGACTTAATTTTGCAAGAACGAAATAAACAGAACACGCATAAATTAAGTTATTACCTCCCCCTATTTATTGATAGTGACACCGTTATCAAAAAAATGTCTCATTTGCTTAAGCAACAGAATATTGATGCCAGCATACTGTGGAGTATTGATGAGCTTAAAAATATTGGCCTACTTGATGTCTTACCTGCCAATGCAACCAAACTGCATGCGATAGAGTTTCTGCAACAGAAATTAGGGTTTCAGCATAAAGAAACTGTTTTTGCAGGTGATAGTGGCAATGACTTACCTGTTCTAATTAGTCCGGTTCAGTCGATATTAGTCGATAATGCAAGCGATGAAATCAAAACATCGGCGCAGCAATTAGCACAACAAAATGGTAATGAAGCGACACTTTATATTTCAAAACCTCTCATCTGCGGCATGAATGCAAATTACTCTGCGGGAGTCTTAGAAGGGATATTACATTTCACACCACAATTTCATTCTCTACTTGCCATTGAGAAAGCTTCAGCATGAAACAACAGCAAGCAATTATCGTCTTTGGTGAAGTGTTATTTGACTGCTTTTCTACGGGGGATCAAATATTAGGCGGTGCACCTTTTAATGTTGCATGGCATCTGCAGGCATTTGGTGATAGCCCTAAATTTATCTCTCGTGTCGGCGACGATCATCAAGGGGAATTAATTACTAATGCCATGACAACATGGGGTATGGACTGCCGCTATCTTCAAACTGACCACAAACACCCAACGGGGCGAGTCGATGTCACGGTGGCCAATAATGAACCGCATTACGATATTGTCAAAAACGCTGCCTACGACTTCATTGAACCGATACACGGCAGCGCCTTTCCTGAAAACGGTATTCTGTATCATGGCAGTCTCGCGTTACGAAATGAGCAGTCAAATTTAGCATTAGATGACTTATGCAGTCAGACTTCTTTACCCATTTTTATTGATGTTAATTTGCGTGATCCATGGTGGCAACGCCACAAAATTGAAGCTTGGTTGCACCGCGCACACTGGGCAAAATTGAACGAAGATGAATTAATTACTCTGGGCTTTGATAACAGTGATATCAAGCAAGCCATCATAGAGTTACAAACACAGTTTAATTTAGAACAAGTAATCATTACCCGTGGCGAACTAGGTGCCCTCGTCTGTACAGGCACTCATGACTTTCATCATGTTATGCCTCCCAAAGTGGAGTTATTTATCGATACCGTCGGTGCTGGTGATGCCTTTACTGCACGTTATATTCATGGTTTATTACACAAAGAGCACATCCAAGAAACAATTGCTGCAGCCCAACTTTTTGCAATTAAGGTTATAGGTCTGCGTGGGGCAACATCATCTGATTCAACATTTTATTAACGTTGAATTAGTGAATAGTCTTGACTAACGATTACAGTCCAGACATTAAAAAATAATGAGGAAAAAATGTACGAACAAGTCTCTCACACCCTATTAAACGAAATTCTTAATCAAATTAAGCCAGAGATATCTCGTCAAGATTTACGTCATTTTTACACTCGTCTAGGTGCTAATTTCTACGGTATTTATTCATTATTTGAGAAATTATACGGTCAACGCGATGACTTCGATGCACAAGCCCAAAAGCTTGTTGAAACCATGGCTCGGAAATACATCAAACGTTCCGACAAACTAAAACAGCTCGATATTGATCGTGAAAAAGACTACAACTGGTTTCTAAGTCCGAAATGGGTAGGCATGGCACTATATAGTGATGGCTTTTCTGGTGACCTTAACGGACTCAAATCGCGCTTAAGTTATTTCCAAGAATTAGGTGTTAACCTTCTCCACATAATGCCCATTCTACGTTGTCCTCAAGGCGCCAGTGACGGTGGCTATGCCGTAAGTGATTTCCGCCAAATTGATTCACGCATTGGCACTCTTGAAGACCTTCATCATCTCTCAGAAGAAATGCAAGATCGTGAAATTTTACTTACTCTCGATATCGTTCTAAATCATACTTCTGATGAGCACGAATGGGCAAAAAAGGCACGGATGGGCGATCCCGTCTACCAAGACTATTACTACATCTTTAAAAACCGTAATGTGCCTGAGATGTTTGAAAGCAGTATGCCGGAAATATTCCCTGAAACAGCCCCAGGTAATTTCACATGGGACAATGAAATGGGACAGTGGGTGATGACTGTTTTTCATAATTATCAATGGGATCTGAACTACACTAATCCGGCTGTATTCATCGAAATGCTCGATATTATTTTATTCTGGGCCAACCAAGGTGCAGATATTCTCCGTCTCGATGCGGTAGCTTTTCTATGGAAAAAAATTGGTAGTGTTTGCCAAAATGAACGCGAAGCACATTTAATACTTCAATTGCTTAAAGACTGCTGCCAAGTTACTTGTCCAGGAGTTCTATTTATTGCCGAAGCCATTGTGGCGCCTGTCGAAGTGATCAAATATTTCGGTGAAGATGCCATCATCGCAAAAGAATGTGAAATCGCCTACAACGCAACCTTTATGGCCTTGATGTGGGATGCGGTTGCCACTAAAAATGCCAAATTACTTACTCAAGGCATCAAGAGCCTGCCAGTAAAACTCGACCGTGCCACATGGCTCAATTATATTCGTTGCCATGATGATATCGGTTTAGGCTTTGATGATCTTGATATTGCCCTTGCAGGATACGACCCTGCCAATCATCGTAAATTTATACTCGATTATTTTACTGGCACATACCAAGAATCACATGCCCGAGGGATTCCCTTTGGTCAGAATGATAAAACAGGTGATGCCCGAATCTCAGGCTCCTTGGCATCACTGATTGGTTTGCAATATGCAGTCGAGCTGGGCGATGAAGAAGCGATTGATAATGCCATACAGTCGATACTGTTGCTGCACAGTCTTATTTGTTCATTTGGTGGTTTACCCTTACTTTATTATGGCGATGAGATCGGCACAATGAATGATACAAACTACCTTAACGAACCCGAAAAACAGAATGATAGCCGTTGGGCACATAGACCGACTATAGATTGGGAAAAGGCTGAACGGAGACATATTCCTGGGACTGTCGAATTTAAACTTTTCAGTGCCATCAAACGTATGATTGCTATTCGAAAAGAAATTGATGTCTTTGCTGATTTCAACAACCGAGAGTTAATTGACTCAGACAATCCACACCTGTTCATTTTTGGTCGTTACAACATTGTGAAACCAACGGAACAAGTATTAGTCATAGCCAATTTTGATCTAAAACCACAAGCACTCGACATGCAGGACGTTCAAGAATGGGCTCGAGGCCATCGCGGTGACCTAGTTGATCTCTACAGCGGACAACAGCCAGATATTTACGACAATACCCTTGTTATTCCACCACTAACCTTTTATTGGTTACAAGAAATATAATTTAAAGATTTTCAGAAGGGCTGACCACTTTAAAAACTCGGAACATCGAATTTTCAGAAATAAAAAAGCCTCCTTTAAAAGGAGGCTTTTGTGAGACTTCAATCATTCCAAACTTCGAATAAAAATACAGTCTAGTTTTAATCCAGTTTAGATAAGTCTCTCACTGCACCTTTATCCGCTGATGTCGCCATCTTGCCGAATACTTTTAATGCCGCAGACACTTTACGAGGGCGTTCTTTTTCTGGTTTCCAGCCTAGTTTATCTTGCTCTACACGACGTGCAGCCAGTTCTTCGTCAGACAACAATACATTGATTGTTCGATTAGGAATATCGATACGAATGATATCTCCATTACGGACAAGACCAATTGCACCACCTGATGCGGCTTCTGGTGATGCATGCCCAATAGATAGACCAGATGTACCTCCTGAGAAGCGACCATCGGTTAACAAAGCACACGCTTTGCCTAAACCTTTTGACTTAATATAAGACGTTGGATACAACATCTCCTGCATACCAGGTCCACCAGCAGGCCCTTCATAACGAACGATAACAACATCACCTGCGACCACTTGGTCAGTCAATATATGTTGAACGGCTTCATCTTGAGACTCAGTTATGTGTGCCGGGCCTTCAAATACTAATATCGACTCATCAACACCCGCAGACTTAACCACACAACCATCTAAAGCAATATTACCTTTTAAGACAGCAAGGCCACCTTCTAATGAGAAGGCATGATCTACTGAACGGATACAACCGCTTTCACGATCATCATCCAATGTCTCCCAGCGTGTCGCTTGGCTGAATGCTGTTTGGGTAGGAATACCTGCTGGGCCTGCTCGATAAAACTCACGAACAGCTTCGCTTGGGTTACGCATAATATCCCATTCATCCAAAGCATCTTTCATCGTTGGCGCGTAAGCGGTTGGAGCATCAGTATGGAGCTTTCCTGCTCTGTCTAGCTCGCCTAAAATACTCATGATGCCACCCGCACGATGTACATCCTCCATATGATAGTCAGGCGTATTAGGAGCCACTTTACATAGCTGTGGCACGATGCGAGACATGCGATCAATATCATCCATATCGAAATCAATCTCTGCTTCTTGGGCAATCGCTAATAAGTGCAAAATAGTATTGGTTGAACCACCCATTGCAATATCAAGTGCAATCGCATTTTCAAACGCTTTAAAACCAACCGATCGAGGTAATACACGTTCGTCATCCTGTTCGTAATAACGTTTCGCCATATCAACGATAGTACGACCGGCAGTTAAGAATAATTGCTCACGATCTGCATGCGTTGCCAACATAGTGCCATTACCCGGTAACGATAAACCTAGCGCTTCTGTCAAACAGTTCATTGAGTTAGCAGTGAACATTCCTGAACATGAACCACAGGTTGGACAAGCTGAACGTTCAACTTGTGCCACATCTTCATCAGACGCATTGTCATCAACCGCCATAACCATGGCATCAACCAAATCAAGTTTGACATCTTTGCCAGCTAATCGTGTTTTACCCGCTTCCATCGGGCCACCAGAAACAAAGATCACAGGAATGTTTAAACGCATCGCGGCCATCAACATGCCTGGTGTAATTTTGTCACAGTTTGAAATACACACAATTGCATCAGCACAATGTGCGTTAACCATGTATTCAACTGAATCAGCAATAAGATCACGTGAAGGTAGCGAATAAAGCATGCCGTCATGGCCCATCGCGATACCATCATCAACGGCAATCGTATTAAACTCTTTTGCAACACCACCCGCTTTTTCAATTTCCCGCGCAACAAGTTGGCCCATATCTTTTAAATGAACATGACCTGGTACAAACTGTGTAAATGAATTAGCAACGGCAATAATCGGTTTGCTGAAGTCACCATCTTTCATACCTGTTGCACGCCATAAGGCACGTGCTCCCGCCATATTTCGGCCAGCAGTTGAGGTTTTTGAACGATATTCAGGCATAATGATTCTCCAAACAAATAATGTGTCTTGTTGCTACTTGATAACAACATTCTATTCTTTGAATTTTACACGATCTTTGCCAATAGGCTGCGACTACGATAAAAATAGCATTATGAACGAGATAAATAACCACGCAATAGATGTCGAAAACAGCACCACCACTAATTGGTTTAGGGCGGCTGCACCGTATATTCACGCCCACCGAAACTCAACCTTCGTTATCGCCATTGATGGTGAAACAGTAGCCTCTGAGAGTTTTGATAGCTTAATTCACGACTTAGCACTATTAAGCAGCCTCGGCATCCGTCTCGTTTTAGCTTATGGCGCACGCCCCCAAATTGAGCAGCAATGTGCTTCACATCATATTCCGGTGAAATATCATCAGGACTTGCGTGTAACTGATGACGCTAGCCTAAAAATAGCGAAATCAGTAATCGGCAGACTTCGTCTTGAAATTGAAGCTAAATTTTCATTCAGTCTACCTCATACACCTATGGCAGATGCTCGCATTCGTTGTACCAGCGGAAACTTAGTAACCGCACAGCCTGTTGGCATTAAAGATGGCGTTGATCTTCAACACACAGGCAAAGTGCGTCGCATCGACAAGCAAGGTATCGAACAGCAATTACAACAAGGCAATTTAGTTTTATTACCGCCTTTAGGTTTCTCACCGACGGGTGAAATATTTAATCTATCGGCAGAAGCTATTGCAACAAAAACAGCCATAGAATTAAATGCGGATAAATTAATCATCATTGGTAAAGCCTCGCCCTATTTAGGTCGTGAGTTAACCACTAAACAAGCTACTGAAACGTTACAGCAAGTCCCTAAGCAAGAACAACACACTTTATCGGCTGCAATTGAGGCTTCTAGCCATGGTGTACAGCGAGTTCATTTACTAGATAGAGAAATCGATGGCGCATTATTACAAGAGCTGTTTAGTCGTGATGGTGCGGGAACATTAGTGAGTCCCGAACCTTTTGAAACAACACGAAAGGCAAACATTGATGATGTTGGCGGGATTTTAGAATTGATTCGCCCACTTGAAGAAAACGGTACATTGGTAAAACGTTCTTTAGATCTATTAGAGATGGAGATCGAGCATTTTACTGTGCTTGAACGTGATGGCAGCATTGTCGGCTGTGCCGCTCTTTACCCTTACGTCCAAAGTAATGTTGCCGAGCTAGCCTGTCTTGCCATTTCGCTGAATTATCAAGACCTTGGTCGAGGAAAGCGATTATTGGCAGCAGTAGAACAACAAGCCAAATCAGCAGGATTAATGAGTCTTTATGTACTCACTACTCAAACCACACACTGGTTTATTGAGCATGGTTTTGTTCCAGCTGAAATCAATGATCTCCCTGTAGAAAAACTACAGCTATACAACTATCAACGTAATTCGAAAGTATTGAAAAAAGCGCTTTAACGTTTTACTTGGCTATCAACACGCTTTTTATATTCCGGGAATAAAATAGGTGCTAGTTCGTGTAAGGCTTTTTCATAAACTCGGCGTTTGAAAAACACGATTTCTTTCGCGGGCTCCCAGTAATCAACCCAGCGCCAATCATCAAATTCAGGCTTTTCATACTGATCTAATCGAACATGTTTTTCTTCGCCAATAAGGCGCAATAAAAACCAGCGCTGCTTTTGCCCGATACATAGCGGCTTATTACCAAAACGTAAATAGCGTTTTGGTAAGCGGTATCGCAACCAGCCTCGTGTTCTACCAAGCACTTCAACATGCTCAGGGCCCAAACCTACTTCTTCCATCAACTCTCGGTACACGGCCTGTTCAGCTGTTTCATCTTGCTTTATTCCGCCTTGCGGAAACTGCCAAGAATCATGCTGCGCACGCTGTGCCCACAAAACCTGATTATTATTATTGCAGAGGATAATCCCTACATTTGGTCTAAAACCATCTTTATCAATCACAACCCTTACTCAACGATTACAACCATCACTTAATTGATAATGGTGTAACGCGATAATTTCTCAATACTGACTAGGTTAGAGAAAGCACTCACGGTATGCAAACCATTTTGATTACAATAGTCACTATTCCCTTTGATATAGTTGAAATAAAAAAAATGGCTTTAGCAATCTTTGATTTAGATAACACCTTACTTGGCGGTGACAGTGATTATTTATGGAGTGAATTTTTAGTTGAAAATAATTATGTTGATGGTGAGAATCATCAAAAAATGAATGAATTTTTTTATCAGCAATACCTGGCTGGTACGATGGATATATTTGAATTTTCAGCCTTTCAGCTCAAACCACTGGCAGACAATAACATCGAGGTACTTTATCGTTGGCGAGAAGCTTATTTAGAACAACAGATTGCCCCAATCATACTGCCTGCAGCAAAAGCGCTGATAGCCAAACATCAACAAGCCGGCGATACATTATTAATTCTCACGGCAACCAATGATTTTATTACTGCACCGATTGCTGAGCAATTGGGCGTCCCTAACTTAATCGCTACTGAAGCTGAAATGATAAATGGACAGTACACAGGTAAAGTAGCGGGTACTCCATCTTATCAACAAGGAAAAGTAACTCGCTTAAACGACTGGTTATCACAACAAAAAATGTCGCTGAAAGGTAGCTATTTTTATAGTGATTCTCATAATGATTTACCGCTACTTAAGCTGGTTGATCACCCGATAGCTGTCGATCCTGATGACACACTGCGTCAATTTGCACAGCAACAAGGCTGGAAAGTTATCAGCCTTCGATAATAAATTGGTACAATTCAGCGTTTATATATTCAGATCGGGCTATAAATCATGGAATGGGAAGTTGTTATTGGGTTAGAAATTCACGCCCAACTTGCTACTAAAACTAAAATATTTTCTGGTGCACCTACAGCCTACGGTGCGGAACCTAATACTCAGGCGTGCGCCGTTGACTTAGGTCTGCCTGGCGTTTTGCCAGTACTTAATTTAGAAGCCGTTAAAATGGCTGTTAAATTTGGTCTAGCTGTCAATGCAGAATTATCAAACCCATCTATTTTTGCTCGTAAAAACTATTTTTATCCCGATTTACCTAAAGGCTACCAGATCAGTCAGCTTGACCTACCTATCGTAGGCAAAGGTGAATTAGCAATTGAATTAGAAGATGGTTCAGAAAAAGTCATTGGGATTACTCGCGCCCATTTAGAAGAAGATGCAGGTAAATCAATGCATGGCGACTTCCATGGACAAACTGGTGTCGATTTAAACCGAGCAGGTACGCCATTATTAGAGATTGTTTCTGAACCCGATATGAGCAGCGCTAAAGAAGCAGTTGCCTATATGAAGAAAATTCATTCTCTAGTGCAATATTTAGAGATTTGTGACGGCAATATGCAAGAAGGTTCATTCCGTTGTGACTCTAATGTTTCTGTTCGTCCCAAAGGTCAAAAAGAATTAGGTACCCGAGCAGAATTAAAGAACATCAACTCATTCCGTAATGTAGAGCGCGCTATCAATATTGAAATCGAACGCCAAATCGAGTTAATTGAAGATGGCGGAACAGTTGTTCAAGAAACACGCTTATACGATGCCGATAAGAATGAAACACGCTCAATGCGTAGTAAAGAAGAAGCGAATGATTACCGCTACTTCCCCGATCCAGATTTACTTCCAGTAGAACTTGAGCCGGAATTAATCGAAGAAATGCGAGCAAGTCTGCCAGAATTGCCAAACGCTAAACGTGATCGCTTTGTCGCAGATATGAATTTATCGCTTTATGATGCATCGGTATTAACCAGCAGTCGTGAACTCGCTGCGTATTTTGAAGCTGTTTTAGCCGCTTCAAACAATCAAGATGCAAAACTATGTGCCAACTGGATCATCACCTCATTATTAGGTGCACTTAACAAAGCAGGATTAGAGATTAATCAATCTCCTATTAGTGCTGAGCAGTTAGGCGGGTTATTACTGCGTATCACTGATAACACAATCTCAGGAAAAATTGCGAAGCAGATTTTCGATGCATTGTGGAATGGTGAAGCTGATACTGCTGACAAGGTTATCGAAGATAAAGGTCTTAAGCAGGTGACTGATTCAGGAGCCATTGAGGCGATCGTTGATGAAGTACTAGCGAATAATACCGATCAAGTTGAACAGTATCGTGCAGGTAAAGAACAACTTATTGGTTTCTTTGTAGGCCAAGTGATGAAAGCCTCAAAAGGTAAAGCAAATCCAGCCCAAGTAAATGAAGTATTAAAAGCTAAACTAGCAGGCTAAATATTCGTCGCCAACCATCAAAAAAAGGCTGTGTTTAGAAATAAACACAGCCTTTTTTATTAGCAAACTATGTTATTCATCGCCACCAGAAATCATTCCAGCAACTTTCGCTGATGCTAAACCAAAGAAAGCACCCACAACGATGGATAATGAAACGACGATCACTGGATTAGAAAAGTCCATTGCTAAAGTACTACCCGCAGCAGATAAATCTTCACCAGCATGAATAGCATAAGCTGCTGTCGCGGCATAACCATAAACTGCTGAAGGAATGACTGAGAAAGCAGGAATCGTCGCACCCATTACAAGAACAAATACTGTCACACCAACCCAGACAGCTGCGTTAACAGGTAATGAGGCGCCACCTAAACCAACTTGTGTGATCAAAGCAAATGCAACCCCAGCTAGAACTGAACCAAAAACACTGCATACAATTGTATTTTTTATTGCGGCTATATCGGCACCATTATGAAAAAACTGTGCCCAACCAATAAAAATAGCCCAAATCGTTATCATTCCTGCCAGCGGGCTCAGTGCAAGCCAAGTTGCCAATGCACCTAGACCACCAATACTTAATGCTAATCCAAACATAAATTTTCTAACGTCCTGCTATTTTTAGCTTAATTATTATTCTGACGTTAAAAATAACTGTGGAAATCAAATAAACTTTCCACTCTTGAAGAGACTAATTAATCTCTCCAGAAGCAATAGAACATACTTTAGTTTATATTTCAACAAACATAAAAAATCTTATATTTTAATAACTTACATCAACAACAATTTCTATTAAATACTAAACACCTCCGCACTGCACCAATATTGGGCAACGGCTATAGCTACGTACTACTCACTTTAAGTGCTTCCACTTCCCTTAATCCAATAAATTGTTGTAACATCCATGTAATATTTTTTTCGTGTTCCAAGACGCAAGGAAAAATTTCGCGGAAATGGATTTTAGTAAATGTATCAAGGCAATGAACTATGAAGTTTGAACAAGAACACCTTCCAGCTAAACAGGCAATCAGTAAGCTAGCTGGGCCATCGCCATTACCTGAAGCGAATTGGGTGTTAGCGTTTGGTTCTGTTAAGCGCTTTCAAGAAAGAGGCTTTACAAAAGCACTTGAAAAACGCTATCCCAATGCTCAAATCATTGGTTGCACTACCTCAGGTGAAATTACTCATGAAGGCGTATATGACGAAAGTGTGCATATTACTGCAATGCAATGGGAACGCAGCACCCTTAATTTCATAGTAAAACCTATAAACAGTATGGCTCAGTCTCATGCTTTAGGCGCTCTGATTGCTTCAGAACTTCAACAGCCCGATCTTAAAGGTGTGTTTATTTTAAGTGATGGCCTCAATGTCAATGGTTCTGAGCTTGTAGAAGGTATTCAAGAAATCTTACCTGAAATTCCTATTACTGGTGGTTTGGCCGGCGATAATGCTAATTTCTCTCAGACTTACTTGCTCAATAATGACAAAGTTCAAGATCGAGTAGTCATTGCAGTAGGTATTTGTGGCGATAATGCAGTGGTAACAAGTGGTGCGCTCGGTGGTTGGAAGCCATATGGTCCTCCAAGAAAAGTGACAAAGGCCGTCAAGAATGTTGTTTATGAATTAGATAATAAACCTGCGTTACCTCTTTACAAAATGTATATCGGCCATTATGCGAATACCTTGCCTGCATCAGGCTTAAACTTCCCATTTGCAATTATGGCTGAAGATAAAAGTATTACTGTTATACGAACATTACTTGCAATAGAGGATAAGGAGAATAGTCTCACCTTCGCAGGTAATGTTACCCAAGGCTCAACAGTTCGATTCCTAAAATCAGATCATGACATGTTAGTAAATGGAGCCAGTGATGCGGCTCGTCAGATCTTAGATAAAGATATAAACCTCAACGATCGTGCATTAGCCATTTGTGTCAGCTGTGTAGGCCGTAAGTTAGTGATGGAAGATCAAGTATCAGACGAAGTATTCGCTGTTCAGCGTTTATTAGGCTTACAAACAGGAATAACGGGCTTTTATTCTAACGGCGAGATCTGCTCTGGTGAGGATGATGGCCACAGTTTATTGCATAATCAAACTATGACAATTGCCTACCTCAGTGAGCATATGAACTAACTCCCCTTAGAAAACACTTCTAGAATTTTAAAAGGGCGAATAATTTAATTATTCGCCCTTTTTTGTTGCTTAAGCTAACTCTCTAGCGGCAGCTAGCAATGCTAATCTAGCAATCACACCATAGGCATAAAAGCGATTAGGTTCAGCATCTGGCGTTCCTTCTTTATCTGGCGTATTACACGGCTGTGCAAATGCTAGTGGCTCAAAGTGCATTCCTGGTGCATTCAAGTTTTCATCAACCCCTCGGCCCGTATGAACGCGATAAAAGCCACCCACAACGAAATGATCCATCATATAGATAACTGGCTCAGCCACAGCGCCATCCCCCAAAGTCTCAAAGGTATAAACTCCCTCTTGAATCAATACATTATCAACAACCAGACCTTCTTTAGCCGAAGACATTTTTGTGCGCTGCTTGCGATTTAGACTGCTGATTTCCTCTGCACTTTTTACTGTCATGATTCCCATGCCATAAGTACCAGAGTCAGCTTTAACAACCACGAAAGGTTCTTTATCAATGCCATATTCAGCGTATTTTGTTGCTATTGATGCCAACATATTTTCAACATTAACGGCTAAACAACTACTTCCTTCACGGTCCATAAAGTTTACTTCACCACATTGCACTGACAAAGGTGAAATCAACCAAGGGTCGATATCAATTTGCTGAGCGAACTCCTGGGACACGGTATGGTAGTGAGTAAAATGATCAGATTTTTTTCTATCAGACCAACCGGCAGATAGCGGTGGTAATATTTGTTGTTCAAGCCCTTCAAGGATAGCAGGTCGACCGGCTGATAAATCGTTGTTCAACAGCACTAAGCAAGGAGAAAAGTCGCCGACTGAAACCCGATCGCCTTCTCGTGTTAATGGCTCTAAAGTGCAGTGCTTTCCCGATGGCAGCTCAACTTCCATCGTCTCCGTTAAATCGTCCCTCATACTTCCGATCCTTGCTTCAAGCCCTGCTTGCTCAAAAATCTGGCGTAAGGTTTCTATGCTTTCCAAATAAAATAAATTACGCGTATGATTTTCGGCGATAATCAAAACACTGCGAGCTTTGGGACATGCTCGCTCAACGGCAGCCTGAGCAGCATGAATACAGAGCGGCATAAAGGCTTTATTGAGATTATTAAAACCAGCAGGGAATAAATTTGTATCCACGGGAGCCAACTTAAATCCGGCATTACGTAAATCGACGGAGGTATAAAAAGGTGCTGGCGTTGAAAGCCACTGCTCTCTGAACCAAGCTTCAACCTTTGTCTGATTAGCAAGCAAATGTGCTTCAAGTTGCAAAAGAGGACCTTTCAAGGCCGTTGTTAAGTGAGGTACGCCTGTCATCATAAGTGTTCAACCTTTAGCGATACTGAATTAAAACAAAACATTATTCTAGAAATTTGAGTCTTGAATAAAAGTGATAGCCTATTTTCTTCTGTATGTTATTCAACAAGCAAGTACTAAGTTTTATATTTTGTGGCTAGCCTGAACTGAAAAAATGGGTTATCTTCTATTCTTGGGTAGATTAATGATGATTACTAATTTAGGGATAATGTTTAAGAGTGAGTGACGAAAACACTGAATTTTCTGGACTAAAAGTCCTAGTGATCGATGACAGTAAAACGATTCGACGCACGGCGGAAACCTTACTTAAGAAAGTAGGTTGCGAAGTTGTAACTGCTGAAAATGGTTTTGAAGCGCTACCGATTATTACATCCAACCATCCAAACATCATCTTCATTGATATCATGATGCCCCGTTTAGATGGCTACCAAACATGCTCACTCATCAAAAATAATGCTACATTCAAAAATACACCGGTCATTATGCTTTCTAGTAAAGACGGTTTATTTGATCGCGCAAAAGGTCGTGTAGTCGGCGCAGAGCAATATCTTACAAAACCATTTGCTCGCGATGATCTCCTCAATGCTATTAGAACCCACCTGCTAAACAAATCTTAAGGTTATACAGAACATGGCTCTTATTCTTATCGCAGATGATTCCCCAACAGAAATCTATGTCCTGAAAAAAATTTTAGAGAAGCATCAGCACACTACAATTACTGCTGAAGATGGTGAACAGGCTGTTGAACTTGCCAAAAGTGAAAAGCCTGACCTAGTCCTCATGGATGTAGTGATGCCTAAGCTCAATGGTTTTCAAGCAACACGCCGACTAAGTAAAGATGGTGAAACAAAAGATATCCCCGTTGTTATCGTTTCATCAAAAAATCAAGAAACAGATAAACTTTGGGGAATGAGACAAGGTGCAAAAGGTTACCTAGGTAAACCAGTAACTGAAGAGCTCCTTATGAATGAGATTAACAATCTGTTAGCAGGTTAAGTTATGACTACGAGTAACACTCCAAAAGCAATTCTTGATCTTCTTAGAGATGTCCAAAGCCGCAGTCAACACAGTGCAGCAAAATTATCTCAAGATGATCTTCATGGTTCATGGACTGCAATCGGCTTTCGTATAGCCGAACAACACTTACTCATCCCCCTCAGTGAAACACGCGAAGTATTTACCGTTCCAACTCAAATTACTGCCGTTCCCAAATCAAAACCTTGGGTGTATGGGATTGCTAATCTGCGTGGTGAACTATTGCCATTATTTGACCTTAAATATTTTTTATATGGCGAAGCGACTAAAGTTAATAAACGTAGTCGTATTGTTGTAAATAATCACCCAAACCTTTATTCAGGACTGTTACTTGACGAAGTGTTTGGTTTAAAACATTTTCAACATGAACCTGAAGCAAGTGGCAAAACACAGGATAGTGTCATTGCAGACTATATCTCTGGCCATATCGCACAAAAAGAGATGCAGTGGGATGTGTTTAGTTTCAACAAACTTGCAGCTGATCAGCGTTTTTTAAATGCTGCCGCGTAATATTTTGATTTTAGGAAAATCACTATGAACTCAACAAGCAAACTTTTTTTCTCAACAATAACGTCAAAAAGTAATCTACCAATACTGATTTTTAGTATTGTTTTCATTTTGCTTACACTTGCAGGAATCGGTTTGTTAGCCACAGAGCAATATTCTCTTATTTTTCCTGATCCACTCATCTTCTCTGGCGTGGTATTACTGAGCTTGATCATCTCATTTTTTTTAATCGCTAGATTAAGTTATCAGCCACTAAAAGAAATTCGAGACTCTCTAGTAGAAATGGAAGTTCAAAACCGTCACAACCAAGATGCGATTTTACAACTCCTTGATGAAATGGGTGATTTAGCGGATGGTGACCTTACTGTGACCGCAACGGTTACAGAAGATATCACGGGGGCGATTGCAGACTCAGTTAACTATACTATCGATGCCCTTCGTGACTTAGTAGAAAACATCAACTCTACTACCGTTCACGTAGCATCCGCGGCACAAGAAACTCAGGCTACCGCTTTACACTTAACTGATGCCAGTGCTCATCAAACACAACAGATAACGGATGTAAGTACAGCCATCAGTGAAATGGCGGGCTCTATCGAGCAAGTATCTCAAAATGCTAGTCAATCATCAGACGTTGCCCAACAATCAGTACAACTCGCTGCTCAAGGTAGTGAGGCAGTAAAAAATGCGATTACTGGTATGGATACGATTCGTGAACATATTCAAGAAACCTCTAAACGTATCAAACGTCTGGGTGAAAGCTCACAAGAAATCGGAGATATCGTAGAACTCATCAACGATATCGCGGAACAAACCAATATCCTTTCACTTAATGCCGCTATCCAAGCAACTATGGCCGGTGAAGCTGGACGAGGGTTTGCGGTAGTTGCCGATGAGGTTCAACGGCTTGCGGAGCGTTCAAGTAACGCGACTAAACAAATCGATGCTCTGGTAAGAACTATCCAAAGTGATACTAATGAAGCGATTAACTCCATGGAGAAAAGTACTTCAGGGGTAGTATCTGGAGCAAAACTATCACAAGATGCAGGTACTTCATTAGAGCAAATTGAAGCCGTATCCCATCAATTAGCCGAACTTATCAATAATATCTCAGCAGCTGCCAAGCAACAGGCTCAAGCAGCGGTAAGTACTTCAGATAGTATGAATGTAATCCAAGAGATTGCGATTCAAACCTCGACAGGTACTAATGAAAGTGCAGCCTCAATCGGGCGACTGCTTGATCTTACTGATGAACTTCGTAAGTCAGTATCTGGCTTCACCTTACCATCTTAAAGAACTAACATTTCAAAATGGTTTTTTTCATTTTCGATAGCATTACTGTTCTGGAGTAACAGATGGCAGAGATAATTAGCGGTAACTATGACGCGTTAGCTTGGGTTCAGGAAGAGTTGCAAGCTTCGCTTGATAATGCGTTGCAATCCCTTCACCGCTACATAGATGATAATGATGATAGCTCTTCACTAGAGTCTTGCATCAGTCAACTCCATCAAACGAATGGCACCGTTGACATGCTCAATCTAAATGGTGCTAAGCTGCTATCAAGTGAAATTATGGCATCTGCAAACCAACTGCCTCATGCAGATCCAGCCATGAAAACAGCTATTCAAGATAGCCTTATCAAAAGCCTATTAATCTTACCAAACTACCTAAAAGTAATATCGACAGAGTTAAGTGATGACCCTCTTCGCCTACTCACTACTATTAATGATTTGCGTGAAGCACATGGTGAACAACCGCTAAATGAAAGCGACTTATTCACACCTAATTTAGCTGTTCAACTACCCGATTCAGTAGCGCCTAAGCCGATTGCTGACTCAATGAAGCAATCAGCGGTCGGGGCAAAGCTCAGCCATATCTATCAAATTTCATTATTACGTTGGTTTAAAGATAACGATACTGAAAGTCTCCAAAGAATGGAGAAGATTTTTAACTTTCTTAGACGTAATAGCCTACAAGAAAAAAGTATTATCTTATGGTGGGCTGCAGCAGGAATTATCGAAGCACTTCAAGACAGTGGCTTGATTGTTGATAAACAGATCAAATCTAAAGTGGGTAAACTCAATAAATCCATCGAGCTGTTCAGCCAGCATGGTGAACAAGAGCTACTGGCTTTATTTCCTAATCAACTATTAAGCGAGTTATTGTTACAGGTTGCCCACAGCTCTAGCTCAGGCAAGCATGTCACTCTTCTAAAAAACACGTTCGACCTGAACTTTTTTAACCCTAGCCAACACCAAAAAATCTATAATTTAAGTGGTGATGCGCTCGATAATGTTCATCTAGAGCTGCTAGAAAGTCTACAAGCGATTAAAGAACAAGTTGACCAGTTCGATCGTCACTCAGAGCAGTCATTATCAGTCTTTGAACAATTGCCTGAACAATTAATAAATATCGCTGATACCCTACAATTACTAGGTGAAAACTCTTCTGGCACATTACTTCTTCAACAACAGTCAGAATCATTAAGTACGCTTCTTACAAATGAACAAATACCTGATGAAGAACAGCTATCCTCATTAGCAGATGTTTTATTGCAAATTGAGAGACAATTAAAAAATATTCATGTCGATAATGAGCAATCAGGTGATAGTTTAGAGTTACAAAAACATGTGCTTGGCGAATGTCTCTATGAATTAAATCTCATAAAAGATACCTTAGCTATTTTGTCTGAACAGCCAGAAAAGATTGAGCAGCATCTTGAAGATATTTCACGTCAGTTGAAGCTGGTGTCTGGCAGCGTATCAATGGTCAACTTAAACGAAATAGCAAGCCTTCTTCAAAATACCGATCAACAGATTGTAGATTTGAAAAAAAATACCGCTTCTATTTCTCAGCAAGAATTAACTTGGCTAGCTGAAATTATTGCCTCATGTGAACTTTATATGGAAGGTATTCAACAAGGCGCTTCTCAGCAATCACAGCTTCTGATTAATGCCCAAAGTATCCTGATCAACTTCGAACAGTCTGAATCTGATGATAAACTGATTCTCGATCTTGAAACGCCCACTAGCGATAAGGTCGAATCAGATACTCACAATCCATCACTAGCAATTAGCTCAGAAGATACAAGCTCATCAATTAATACTGAAACTGAGCTAGTTGAAACCAGTGTTGCTCGTTACATCCGACAAAATAACCAATTAAATCTAACTGTTGAAGTTGAACCATCGAACAGTGTAGAGACTTCAACGAGTGTAGAGCGCTATATACAACAGCATTTAAATACTGATGCCGCTCTAGCACAGATACAACCAGAAGCTATGACGGGTGTCGAACGCTATATTCAAGCAATGGACACTTCAAATAATACTGAACTGGATCAACCTAAAAAGACAAGTGTTCAACGCTATATAGATCAGCTCGACCAAGTGAGCATTAAAGAAGAGCTTTCTTCTATCTCAGCAGTACTAAAAACTGAAGACACAACCTCATTAGATGATATCGACCCTGAAATTGCAGAAATTTTTATCGAAGAAGCAAATGAAGTACTTGCAGATTTCAAAATACTTATTCCTCAGTGGCTAGCTAATCATGATCTAGGTACGCTAGGAACAATTCGCCGCCATTTCCACACATTAAAAGGTAGTGGCCGAATGGCTGGCACAAAAGTCATTGCTGATCTTGCCTGGGCAGTAGAAAACTTGCTAAACGAGATCCTCGAGGACAAACAACCACTCATAGCTGCATTGGATAAAATCATTCTTGATGCTCAAGAACATATTCCTGAGTTATTAACTCGATTTACAAATAGAAACTTGGCTACAACAGAACAAGTAGAACAAATCATTGGGTTAACTGATAGCTATCCTTCAGAGTCAGAGTCAGAGTCAGAGTCAGAGTCAGAGTCAGAGTCAGAGTCAGAGTCAGAACTTAGTATTACTGATGAAGATGATGAATTACAGCAAATATTTAACGATGAAGCCATTCAACATATAGAAACGTTCAAACAAGCACTTCATCAACAACAAGCCCCATTCTCACTAAATAAAGAGCTGCTGCGTGCCGCCCACTCTCTAAAAGGCTGCGCCAATATTGCACAGGTAATGCCCGTTGCAGTTGTGGCAACTCAACTTGATAAATCGCTTCGCACGCTATATGAACATAACATAGCACTAGATGAACAACCACTAGCGACCTTAAATGATGTTATTACTGGTCTAGATCAATTCATTGCTAAGCTACCTAGCTCAGAAAACGAGCAAGATGACATTCTTCCTTTGGCTGAACAGCTTATTCGATTAATGCCTAGTGACACGCATCTAAAATCAGCTGATGATAATGAAAAGTTAGTCGACCCTGAATTTCTTGTAGTTTATTTAGAAGAAACAGATGAATTGCTGAATTTATACAATAGTCAGCTAGCAATACAACAGCAAGAGCCTGAAAACTTAGAGCATCAAGCTGCTTTACATCACACATTACAAACTCTGACTGATAACTCAAAGCATGCTCAATTACCAGTACTAGTTACTCTATACCAATTACTAGATAAATTAACTCAACATTCTGAATCAAACCATAAAGATGTGGTGAGTTTAGTAGAGCAATGTTACGAACACATTAACGATCAAATTGAATTATTAATTCAGAATAAACCTGCCAGTGATATCAGTGAGTTTGAACAGTTGGTTCTCGATCGTCTTAACCCTGCAGTTATTGAATCTGCTCCAGAAAATGAATGGTTTACACCTCCGAATGACGAACCTGAACTCTTAGAAGCATTTACTGAAGAGTTTGTTGAGCTATTAGAGTCAAGTGAAGATGCCATTAAGCGTTGGAGCCAAAATCACGATGATCATGATGCCTCTCAACAGTTACAACGTGTCCTTCACACTATAAAGGGTGGCGCACGTTTAACCGATCTGGCCCCGATTGCTGAAATAAGTCACCAAATTGAAACAATGGTATCTTCTGTTGTCGAACATCAACACGAAGTAAGTGATGATTTCTTTTCACTATTACAGCAGGCACAAGATCGCCTAGCCGAAATCCAAGAGCGCTTAGTAAACAATGAACCCTTACCTGTTTCTCGTGACATATTAATTGCAATAGCTAACTTTACAGGCCAAGCAGTATCAGTCACATCATCTAACCAGCCACAAGTTGAACAGTTAGTAGAGACCGCTGAGAAACAAACAAAAACCAACGTAGCTGCTGGTGGTGGTGAACAGATTCGTGTTCGTGCGGATTTACTTGATTTCTTAACCAACTTTACCGGTGAAGTTAATATCTCTCGCGACCGTGTGGGTCAGCAAAACTCTGCTATTCTTCTTCAACTAGCAGAAATGGAATCAACGGTAAGTCGTTTACAAGATCAGTTAAGAAACCTAGAAATAGAAACAGAGACACAAATTTTATTCCGTTATGAAGATAAAATTCATGACAAGACCGCTGACTTCGATCCGCTCGAATTTGACCGTTTCTCTATGATCCAACAGCTATCTCGTAGTTTGACTGAAAGTGTGAGTGATATGAATGAAATCACACAATCAATTGATAATATTGTGCGTGATTCAGACTCAATTCTCCTACAACAATCTCGACTTAGTGCCGATTTAGAACAAGGCTTAATGAATACACGCCTATTACCATTCACAGGGCTTGTGCCTCGGTTTGAACGTATTATACGTCAAGTCAACTCTGAACTAGGTAAGCAAGCTCACTTAACGGTATTAGGTGCTGAGCGAGAGCTGGACAGAACAATACTTGATCGAATTGTAGCCCCACTTGAACACCTCATTAGAAATGCTATCGCTCATGGCGTTGAGTCGCCAGAGAAACGACGCGAACTCGGTAAAGATGAAACAGGTCAACTCACATTATCAATTACGCGAGAAGGCTCTGAAATTCTATTATCTCTAGCAGATGATGGTCAGGGTATAGACGTCGAGAAAGTTAAACAAAAAGCGCTCAAACAAAACTTAATCAACCCAGATAAAATGCCATCTGATGAAGAATTGATCCAGCTAATCCTAACATCGGGCTTTAGTACTTCGGATGATGTCTCTCAGATTTCAGGCCGTGGTGTTGGTATGGATGTGGTAAGCAATGAAATCCGTGCACTAAAAGGTCGACTTTCAATTCAGTCCATTGCCGGAAAGGGAACAACATTCAATGTTCGCTTACCATTAACGCTCTCAATCATGCAGTCTCTAATGGTGAGCTGTAATGATAAGCCATATGCAATCCCTATGAGTGCTGTCCATGCAGGCACACGTGCTAGCGTCGCTGACATTAAAGCATTACTATCGACTGAGGGCGAAAGCCGTTTTGAATTCCACGGTGAATATTACCAATTCTTACCGCTCGCACAGTTACTTGATCAAACCATTACTCTACCTGATGACCCCAAAGTTCAGCTGCCGATACTACTCTTTAGATATGGTGATATGCAGCTTGCACTATTAGTTGATGCTGTTAACGCTAATCGTGAAATCGTACTGAAATCAGTTGGTGAACAATTAAGCACTATCAACTCGATTAATGGTGCAACTATTTTAGGTGATGGTCAGGTTGTATTTATTCTTGATATTCCATCATTGGTTGAAGCGGCAAATTTAAGTAATGCTGAAAGCTTAAAAGACTCATTATTAACACCAGCTGCAGATGTTCAACCTCATGACCGAACACCAATTGCAATGGTAGTTGATGACTCAATTACGATGCGTAAAGTATCAGGTAATCTTCTGAAACGTCATGGTTTCGATGTCATTACGGCTCGAGATGGTATTGATGCGATTGCCCAACTCAATGAGCAAACACCAGATATCATTTTACTTGACGTTGAAATGCCTCGAATGGATGGCTTTGAGTTTGCGACCTTAGTCCGTAATATAGAGCAATATAAAGAGTTACCAATCATTATGATCACTTCACGTACAGGTGACAAACATCGTACCAGAGCATTAAATATTGGAGTAAATTCCTATTTGGGTAAACCTTACCAAGAATTAGAGTTAGTAGAGACAATGCAAAACTTACTTGGCACACGCTATCCAGACACAAGACGCTAACAGGAAATAAACATGGCTGAGAACACAACTGACTTTATTCCTTGCATGCTTATTCCTTTACAGCAGCATTATTTATTATTGCCCAACTCAACTATTGCTGAAGTTATTCCTATGCCACAAGTCTCTGCTGTTGCAGAAAAACCGAGCTTCTGGGTAGGTGAATGTCATTGGCATACTCGGGAATTGCCCGTTATTAATGTAGAAGCGTTAATTGAAGATAAGCCAATTGACGTGACTGCAGCTAATAAGCTGTGTGTGTTACATGGCATCAATGAGTCATCTGATATTCCCGTTTACTCGCTACCTTGTTATGGTGTTCCACAATTAATTTATCTCAATGAGTCTACGCTACTTCTTGCAGAAGAATCTCAAGACTCAGATTTTGTACTCTATACATTACAAATTGGTAAAAAAACCGCTTACATCCCTAACTTAGATACTATTGAAACATCTCTAAGCCACTAAAAAAGACTTATTCGTGACCTGTTATTACCCTATTGGGCCAATAAAAATATCCCTTATCACCATCTTATTGGCACTATTCTCTATTAGTGTACTTGCTGATGTACCTGCTGATTATTCTCAACAGCGAAAAACGTTTCAGGTAGCCAAAAAAGCACTCGAAACAAATCAGATAAATATTTTCAGAGAGCTAAATGATCAACTAAAAGATTACCCTCTCCAACCTTATTTAGACTACCTCTACTTACGCCATAGACTAAGTCATACTGATGAAAAAACTATTACTAGTTTTTTAGAAAAACAAAAAAACACCTTCTATGCCAAGCGTCTAAGAAGCAGCTGGTTAAATAGCTTAGCTAACAACAAAAAATGGTCTCTGTTCCTTGAACAATATCAAGCGCCACAATCTACTTCTAGACAGTGTCTTAGACTACAAGCTCTTATCAATACAGGTAATATTCAAGAAGCGTTTAATGAAATTCCTCGTTTGTGGCTTGTGCCTAAATCACAGCACAAAAACTGTGATCCAGCATTCAAGTACTGGCAAAGTAACAACCAATTAACAGATAATCTTCGCTGGCAACGTATCATGCTTGCAGTACATGCGAGCCAGTTTAGTCTAGCCAAATACCTAGCTAAGACACTGAAAAACCCTCAGCCAGCCAATCGTTTAATCGAAAAGTGGCAGCAGGCAAATTCGAAACCTGTTGCATTGCTAAAATTGAAATTGGCAGACAACTGGAATAATAGAGATATTATTAAATATGCTATTAAGCGGCTTGCAAGAAAGTCGACTGATCAGGCCTATGAAGCATGGCTCATAAAAAGTAAAACATATAACTTCACAGAGCAAGATAAACTAAACATACAGCGAGCCATCGCTAACCGTGCAGCGCTCAACCGAGAAGACCGTACCTTAGAATATTTTGCAGATATTCCTAATGAACCATGGCGTGTCCGAGCAGCCCTATGGCAACAAAATTGGCCTGCTGTAAATAAAGCCATTTTAAGCCTCAATATTAATGAGCGACAACACCCTCGCTGGCAATATTGGTTAGCTCGTAGCCAAGAAAAACTGGGGCAACATACTGAGGCAACAAAGACCTATCAAGCTTTGAGCAATAAACGGGATTTTTATGGCTTTCTTGCTGCCGACCAGTTACAGCAACCTTATCAGATGAATCACAACCCTATTTACTATGAACCGACTGAACTAGGGCAACTTCTCGACCTCCCTTCAGTCGCTAGATTACAAGAGTTTTATGCACTTGATCTCAATCTCGCAGCACGCCGTCAAGCCTATCAACTTAAACAAACACTATCGCCACGACAGTTGCAGTTACTAGCCACGCAGATACATAAATGGCAGTGGCATAATCAAACCATCGCTTTATTAGGTAAGGCAAAGTATTGGGATGCACTCGACCTCCGCTTTCCAATTGTTTATGACACCCCCATCCTCCTTGCAGCAAAGAAAAATGGTATGGATCCTTCTTGGCTATTTGGCATTGCGAGGCAAGAAAGTGCATTTAATCCACATGCACGCTCACATGTTGGGGCGACTGGACTCATGCAGTTAATGCCTAAAACAGCTAAACAAATTGCACGCCAGATTAATAAACCACTAAAAAAAGTCTCTGAACTACTCATACCTGAACGAAATATTGAGCTAGGCAGTGCTTATTTACGTCGCATGTATGATATCCAACAGCGCAACCCCGTGTTAGCAACAGCCTCTTATAATGCAGGGCCTCATCGCGTTTCCCGCTGGCTGCCAGAGCATAAATTGCCCGCAGATATTTGGATTGAGAATATTCCATTCACTGAAACTCGTCGCTACACACAAAGTGTTTTGAGTTATGCAGCGATTTTTGATTACCAGCGAAAGCAAATAATAAAACCCTTATCAACACGTATGCCAGCAGTGCAAGCAAAAACACCGTAAAATAGAAGCATGAAAACCTATCTTGTAGGCGGCTGCGTCCGTGATAAATTACTTGGCCTTCCCATCAAAGATAGGGACTGGGTAGTAGTTGGTAGTACTCCTGAATTGATGTTAGCCGAGGGTTTTCAAGCTGTTGGAAAAGACTTTCCTGTTTTTCTTCACCCTAGAACTCATGAAGAATATGCACTTGCACGCACAGAACGAAAAACTGCTCCTGGTTATAAGGGCTTTGTCGTTCACGCTGCACAAGACGTTACTCTAGAACAAGATCTCATTCGTCGAGACTTAACTATTAATGCTATCGCCCAAGATTCTAGTGGCAATTTAATCGACCCCTACAACGGCCAGCAGGATATTCGCGATAAGATCCTCCGACATATATCTCCCGCATTTAGCGAAGATCCTGTTCGTGTTTTACGCATTGCACGCTTTGCTGCGCGATTTGGTTTCACCATTGCTGATGAAACGAAACAGCTTATCCAAGAAATGATCGCCAATAAAGAGCTCGAACATCTTGTTTCCGAGCGCGTATGGCAAGAATTAGAAAAAGCACTCGCTACCCCTCACCCTTCATTGTTCTTTATGGCTTTACGTGACGTGGGGGCATTGAACGTACTCTTCCCAGAAGTTGATAGGCTTTTTGGCGTACCACAAGCGCCTAAGTGGCATCCTGAAATAGATACCGGGATTCACGCTATGCTAGTGCTCGATCAGGCAGCAAAGCTAACTGCTGATATTACTGTCCGTTTTGCAGCCTTGTGCCATGACCTAGGTAAGGGCACAACACCAGCCGATATTCTGCCGCAACATATTGGTCATGAATTGCGAAGCGTTCACTTAACTCAAGCATTGTGTAAACGTTTACGTGTCCCTAAAGAAATCCACACCGTTGCGCTAAAGGTTGCCGAATATCACACCCATGTTCATTTACTGTTTGAAATGAGAGCTGAAACTATTCTTGAAGTGATAGAAGCTTTAGACGCATTTCGTAAACCAGAGCGTTTCGCACAGTACCTATTAGCTGGAGAAGCTGATTTTCGTGGTCGACCAGGTTATGAAAGCCTGCCAATGCCTGCTATTGAGGTGTTTAAACAATGTTTTCAGGCAGCACGAGAAGTGGTCGCAAAACCATTTGTGGAGCAAGGACTGAAAGGACCAGCGATAAACGATGCGATTCGCACGCAGAGGATTGTTGCTATTGAAGAAATCATGAAAACACACAAGCACTAATTCCTGACGTATAATCATTTTATTTTTTAATCTTTCCCGTACAGGATTTCCCCATGAGCGATTCAATTTCCACTAACTGGGCAAGTGTCAATGCAGCTTGCCAACCTTTAGTTGATAATTTAGTAGCTAATGCCCAAGCATTACAGCTTGAAATTAGCACGTTAAGTAACGGTACTCGCATTATTGATGCCGGCATCAAATGTAATGGCGGTCTTGAAGCTGGGCGCTTAATTGGTGAAATTTGCATGGGTGGTTTAGGAACTGCAACCCTAGGCACAAATAGCGGTTTTGAAAACTGGCCTTGGTCTGTCAATGTTCATGCTAAAACACCTGTATTAAGTTGCCTCGGTAGCCAGTATGCTGGATGGAGCTTATCTCATGAAAAATTCTTTGCATTAGGTTCAGGTCCTGGTCGTGCACTAGCAGGTAAAGAAGAAGTATTGAAAGAGTTTGGCTATAAAGATGAAGCAACAACAACGACTATCGTATTAGAAGTTGACTCGTTCCCTCCGATTGAAGTGGCTGAAAAAGTAGCTAAAGACTGCGGCATCAAAGCTGAAGACTTAACGTTCATCTTAACACCAACATCAAGCCTTGCTGGCGTGATGCAAATCGCCATTCGTGTTCTTGAAGTAGCAATGCATAAAGCACACACGCTTCATTTCCCTATGGATAAAATTATTGATGGTTACGGTGTTACCCCTGTTGCTCCTCCGGGCGGAGACTTTATGACAGGTATGGGCCGTACCAATGATGCGATTTTGTTTGGTGGTCAAGTCCATTTATTTGTTAAATCAACCGATGAAGAAGCAAAAGACTTAGCTGAAAAATTACCAAGTAATACATCTTCTGATTATGGCCGCCCATTTGGCGAAGTATTTAAATCATATGATTTTGACTTCTTCAAAGTAGATCCAATGTTATTTAGCCCAGCCAAAGTAATCGTAACAAATGCAAACACTGGTAAGAGCTTTACTGCTGGTGAGCTTAATACCGAATTACTTACTACATCATTTGGCCTGTAATCTATCATTACGCGAGGTAGGTCTCCTGCCTCGCCATCAACTTTAATTCTTAATGCAATCCCACTCAAAAATAGTCATTTTTAACGACACGCATGGCTGGCATAGCGAACAACTAGTCAACGCATTAAAAGCCTATAAAATTAGCGCCGTCCTTTGTGACCTAGCTGATTGTACTATTGATCTTGATAAGCCTACAGGGCTTTCTATCCCTGGTTTTGAAGAAAAATTGCCTGCCGCTGCATTAGTCCGAGGAATAGCGCCCGGCACATTAGAACAGATCACTTTAAGAATGGATGTATTACATACTCTGGCAGAGTTATCTGTTCCAGTATTGAATCCTGCCAGTGCTATTGAGCACACTGTTGATAAAGCTCGTACTTCATTAAGACTCCACTTATCAGGCCTTAAAACACCTAAAACGTGGGCCAGTGAAAACCCGCAGCAGGCTAGAATCATTGCAGCTAAACAGTTTAAAAAATCACTTAGTGTTGTCATCAAACCTCTATTCGGTTGCCAAGGTAAAGGCATCAAAAAAATCAATAACCTCGATGAGTTTGATGCTCTTACCGTTGTTGGTGATGCATTTTATATGCAAGAGTACATAGAACCTTTTGAAGAAAATAATTGGCAAGATTGGCGACTCATGGTGGTTGATAATGTCGTATGTGCTGCAATGTCTAGGCGTTCTTCACACTGGATAACTAATTTTGCACAAGGTGCTAGCTGTTTTGCGACAACGATCACTCCTGAAATGGAGCTACTTGCAATTAAGGCGACTCAGGCTGTTGAAGCAGATTATGCTGGGGTAGATCTGATTCGCAATAAGGATGGGAGCTACACGGTATTAGAAGTTAACAGCGTACCGGCATGGAAGGGTTTATTTCAAGCAACGGGCATCAATGCTGCAGACAATATTGCTAAAGCCTTAGCTAAGCGTATTGCATCAACTCAAGCTGAAACACGTGATCATGTTCAGTAGAGAAGAAATTCAACGCTGTATTATTTGGGCCTGTGAAAGTGAGGTTCTATCGCCAAAGCCTGGAAATGTAAATAGTGTGAGTGATGGCCACAATATGCAGGTTGAAGACTTTATTCAAAGTGCTCACGCTATTGCCCCAGCATTAACGGAGTCAAATAATTCCGTTGGTCAACGTATCTTATTAGCAGTTCAGGCCACCCGTGAAGTTGTGGACTGCAACACCAACCTTGGTATTGTCTTACTCTTTGCACCCTTATGTGTTGCTATCGAGCAATGTAAGCATAGAGATCAGCTTCGAGACAAACTGTCTGAAGTCTTAAAAGCACTGACCATTGACGATGCTAAGTATTGCTTTGAAGCCATCCGACTAGCCGAAGCAGGCGGGATGGGAAAGGTACAAGATCAAGATATTAATGACACACCATCCGTCACACTCTTAAAAGCGATGGAACAAGCAAAAGATCGCGACTCTATAGCTGCTCAATACCTTAATAATTACCAGTCAATTTTCGAAACTGGGCTTCTAAATTTGACATTTGAAATTAATTCTGGGGAAAGTGTTGAATGGGCTACTACTTTCGCGTATCTTTATCTCTTATCAGATAGCTATGACACTTTGATTTGTAGAAAACAAGATAAGCAGACAGCACGAATAGTAAGTCAACGGGCTAAGAAATTTATCGATAGATGCAGTAAAAACAACGTGTTAAAGAGCTTCTCAGCTGAGTTATCAGATTGGGATCAAGAATTAAAGAGGGATGCAATAAATCCAGGAACAACGGCTGACATGACCGCAGCTACGTTGTTAGTATATGCATTAACCTCAAATGAATTTCAGCGCACTTTTATGTGTACTGAGCAGGACGTACGTTCCTTGAATACGTATAACCTCCCCTAACAATGCTTGGGGGATTTTAGATGGGCCTTTTTATAAATTTTTGGAACAGGAATAAATAACATGCCAGTTATCGACCGCGTACTTGTAGGTGAATCTCTAGTCATTGAAGATGGTGACTTAGACAACGTATCTCACATTGACTTAATCATGGGCCCACGTGGCTCAGCAGCAGAAGATGCATTCTGCCGCACTTTGACTGACCAAAAACAAGGTGTTAATGGTCTTTTAGCTGTAGTAGCTCCTAACCTTATGGTTAAGCCTGCAACAGTTATGTTTAACAAAGTTACAATCAAAAACATGAAGCAAGCAGTTCAAATGTTTGGCCCAGCTCAACGTGGTGTTGCTATGGCTGTAGCTGAATGTGTTGAAGATGGCACAATCCCAGCTGCTGAAGCTGATGATTGCTTCATCTGTGTTGGTGTATTCATTTCTCCAACTGCTGACAGCGACCAAAAGATCCAAGATTGGAACTACCGTGCTACTAAAGAATCAATCAAACGTGCTGTTGCTCGTGAGCCAAAAGCAGCTGACGTTGTAGCACAATACAAATCAAGCGAACATCCTTTCGCAGCAAGCTAAGTTTTAATTTAGTTTGAATGATTTTAAAAGCCGCTTTCTCTAAAAAGAGAAAGCGGCTTTTTTATGTCCGAACCTCAATAAAAAGAGCGAATCATCTCTTTAGTTAGTCTGCCATCATGTAATGCACTGGCAACTAATACTCCTTCTATATTTTGATCTTTTAACTCGTTTAAATCATCAATATTTCTCACGCCACCAGCGGCATAAATATCACTTGTCACTGCGCAGGCCTTTATCTGAATAAGCAAATTTAAATCAGGTCCTTTTTCAGAACCAATACAATCTAAATTCATCACAATAATTCCTGCTGGCCAGTATTTTTGTTCATTTAATAAAACATCATCACCTAAAAATTGACCTTGCTTAAAATCTAAGGAAAGAATGCTTTTCTTTTTAACATCTTTATCTTCTAGCCATACAGGGTCCACTAAGGTTTCACTACCAATAATGGGCTTGATATTGCTATATTTAGCAATTCTATTCCAGTCATCTTTATTTTTAATGCCTGCATCTAATAAGAACTGGATCGTTGGAAATTTACCTGAAATATCGGCATAAAGTAATGAATTGAACTCCCCATCCATAATAGCGTCCAAATCAGCAATATAGACAGTCTGAAAAGCCTGTAAGGCTAGTAGGGCCTCGATTACTTCGATAGGGTTATACTTATCGGTAATAATTGATTGTAATAATTGGTAGTTATGCCTATCTCCACGACGAGCCTGCACAACCTTTCCCCTCATTACATCTATGACAGGTATAATCTTCACCCTACTCCTTAGGCATCATTTGATAGCAATTAATGAAACTATTTATCTACGAGCATATAACCAGTGGTGCGCTCAGCAACGAGACATTACCCGCTAGCCTTCAGCGCGAAGGTAATATGATGCTGCAGGCCCTTATCGAGGACTTTATACAGCTCGCTGATATTAAAATCATCATTTTACGCGATCACCGACTTGAAGCGATTAATATCATCAATCAAGCCATTAACTGTATTATCGTAGATGATAAAGCGACATTTAAACAAGCCTATAAAGATGCCATTCAAGAAGCTGATTGCATCCTGCCAATAGCACCAGAAACTGAAAACATTCTATTCAATATACAAACCTCTATTTTAGCCGAAGGTAAACAGTTACTTAGCAGTCAGCCCTCCGCAACCGCTCTGTGTACGGATAAGTATCGCTGCTATCAGTCACTTGCCTCCAGCGCAATCCCAACACCAGAGACCATTTTAGCGAGTGAGTGGTCACTATCTACTCTAGAATCTAAATCAGGTTACGTTACAAAACCACGTGATGGAGCAGGTAGCATCGATACACTGTTTTTTGATGATAGCGCTGCATTAACAAACTTCTTGAATAGCTATGATAAAGACTTGAAGCAATTTATTGTTCAGCCTTATATTACAGGTATTCCAATCAGCCTTTGTGTTCTATGCAATGACACAACTATAGAAGTGCTCGCAACCAATAATCAACATATCGATTTGCAAGAAAATAGCTTCTCATTTCAAGGCTGCACGGTGAATAGTGCAGCCTTGAGCATGGAGCTCGCAACGAATATTAGCCAAGCTATTCATAACACTATTCATGGTTTATGGGGCTTTATAGGTATTGATGCCATTGTTAGTAACGGCCACATAGTAATAGTCGATATCAACCCTCGTCTAACTACTTCCTATATTGGACTGCATAAATCGTTACAAATAAATCCTGCTCAATTATTATTATCGATGATGAAAACTAACTCCATCCCCCCTATTTCTCAACGCTTGCCTATCGAGGTTTTAGTATGACTACATCTTGCATCAGTGGTTGGGACATTGGTGGCGCTCACATCAAAGTTGCACGCTGTGACAGCAATGGTGAGCTACTCACTGTTACTCAAGTTGCATGTCCTTTATGGCTCGGTATCGATCAATTAGAACGAGCGATTGAAACACTGCTTTCAGACCTTAATAATCAAGGTGATCGCCATGCCATAACCATGACGGGGGAGTTAGTTGATATTTTTGCTAATCGCCAACAAGGCGTTTCTGATATTTTGTCATGTCTAAAAAAATATATTGCACCACAAAATACAGTTGTTTATGCCGCAGAGTTGGGGCTAATTACACCTGCTCACGCGACACAATCTTGGCAGCAAGTAGCATCTCGTAACTGGCAGGCAAGTGCAAGCTTAGTGGCACAGCAGGAATCAGAGGGTTTATTCATCGATATAGGCAGTACTACCTGCGATATTATCCCCTTTAGTAATGGCCTAGAAGTTCCCTCTGGTACAACTGATTTTCAGCGTCAGACTACCAGAGAGTTACTCTATACTGGTGCAATTCGAACACCATTAATTGCAATTAGCCAAGCAGCTCCCCTAAACGGCACTATTACGAGTTTAGCTGCGGAACTCTTTGCCACATCAGCTGACGTTTGGTGTTTATTAGGCTTATTAGACCCCAAAACAATCCAAGATAGCAGTGCGGATGGGCAGTCGTGGAACAATACATTTTGTGCTACTCGTATTGCGAGGTTATTTGGTGCTGACTTCGAGCAAGCAAGCCTAAATGAATGGCAACAAGTCGCACAATGGTTTGCCGAACAGCAAATACACCAAATTACTCAGGCAATACTTCAGGTTATTTCATCTCAGCCTTCTCTTGCGCATGATGCACCATTAATCGGTGCCGGTGTTGGTCACTTTATCATTAAACGTTGTGCTCAAAGATTGAACCGACCTTACCGTGACTTTGCCAATACGATTTCAGTTTCCAATATAAATGCATCGGATAACGCTGCAGCTGTAGCAGTGGCCCTTCTAGCACATCGTAACTTAACGTAAAATATATCCATGAGTGAAATAAACCTACCGCCATTATGTTCCGAGCTACCTTATCGCAAAGATAGTTCGTCCTATTTTGATACTATTCGGGATAAAGAATGGCCGATCTTTTTAGATAGTGCTAATAGCTCACATATTGATGCTCGTTACGATATTCAAACCGCAGACCCTTTTATCACCTTAACCACGGTTGGTGGCAATACCCTTATTACACAAGATGGACACTCTGAATTATCCAGTGAAGATCCTTTCTTACTGCTTCAATCTATCTTACAAACCCTGCCTGTCGAGCAGCCTTCAGATCTTCCTTTTTGTGGTGGAGCATTAGGCTATTTTGCTTACGACTTGGGGCGAAGAATTGAAATAGTGCCGAATTTAAGTGCCGATGATGAACATATTCCAGATATGATTATCGGGATTTATGACTGGGCCGTTATCACTGATCATCAACAACAGCGCTGTTGGCTAGCTAGCCATGGATTGAATCAGAATACGAAAAATATCTGGCAAGATCTTATCTCTAAACTCAGCACAACTGCAACAAACCCAAAAACAGCTCACTTTCAAGTTACCAGTGAACTAAGAAGTAACCTTGATAGAGAAAGCTACCAAACTGCTTTTGATAAAATTAAACACTATATTCATGAAGGTGACTGTTATCAGGTTAATCTCGCTAAACGGTTTGAAGTGAATGCAGAGGGTGATCCTTGGGCCGCTTATTCATTATTAAGACAACATAATACAGCGCCATTTTCCTGCTACTTTTCTACTCCCCATGTCACTGTACTTAGCTCCTCACCTGAACGATTACTCAGTGTTGATCAAAAACATGTTGAAACCAAACCAATAAAAGGTACTCGACCACGAGACTTAGCCAACCCTCAACATGACCAACAGCTTGCTGAAGAATTACAAGCAAGTATTAAAGATCGTGCAGAAAACCTTATGATTGTTGATCTTCTTCGAAATGATCTAGGAAAAACGTGTGAACCAGGCTCTATCAAAGTACCTAAGCCTTTTGCTCTCGAATCATTTACAAATGTACACCACCTAGTCAGTACAATCACTGGTACTTTATCTGCCCACCACACTGCAAGCTCGCTGCTGCGTGCGTGCTTTCCTGGCGGTTCCATCACGGGAGCACCTAAATTAAGATCAATGGAAATAATAGAAGAACTGGAGCCTAATCGCCGTGGTATTTATTGTGGCAGTATTGCGTATATTGGTTTCGATGGGAAAATGGACAGCAATATTACGATACGCACACTGGTATACAGTGATAATCGACTTCGCTTCTGGGCTGGTGGAGGCATCGTGGCTGACTCTGATGTTGAGGCGGAATATCAAGAAATTCATGATAAGGCATCATCTATGCTCAAATTAATCGATCAGCTCAAATAATGTCACCCATCGTCGTAAAACTGGGTGGAAGCCTCTATGACTCCCCCGAATTAACAACATGGTTAACAACATTAGCTGAGTATGCTCAAAAGCAAGCTGTCATCATCGTTCCTGGTGGAGGCCCTTTTGCTGATGGCATCCGTGCAGCACAAGCATTACATGGTTTCAGTGACAAAATAGCTCACCATATGGCATTACTGGCAATGAAGCAGTTTGGTTTATTACTGATAGGCTTAGCGTCTAACTGCCAAGCATTTACCATTAGCCCCCCTACGCAAGCCGCTCTATCGGTTTGGCTACCAGATGACTCTCTACTGCTAGATTCAAGCATTGAACAAAGCTGGGACATTAGCTCAGATAGCCTTGCTTTATGGCTGACCCAACGTATTTCAGCACAGCAATTACTATTAATAAAGCGGAGTCAAACTAGCGAGCATTCTATAGGTCAACTTACGAAAAACGGTATTCTAGACCAAGGCTTTAGCAAGCTCTTTTCTAAAAACCCTGTCACTGCAAAAGTCATTCACTATAAAAACCATAGCCAGCTAGATAGCTATAGCTCAGATCTTCAGCAAAGCCTATCATTGCCATGAATAAAGAATTATCTACTCAAATAAATAGTTTAATCGAATCAATACCTGATTTAGGTGATAAGCAACGCTCAGAAATCACAGCCTCTGTACAGGTGCTTTTATCTGAAGCTCTCCTACACAAAAAAGTGACTTGGGCTGCACATATGACTCCAGAAACGGGGAGTGCTGCTTTATTAGGTAATCTTATTGCTGCTCATCATAACGGTAACCTTCTTTCGGCTAATTTGTATCCCCAACTTGCTGAAATTGAAGCTCAATTAATAAGCTGGCTTTGTCAGCCATTTTATAAGCAACATGGTCATTTCACTCATGGTAGTAGCTATGGCAATTTAGAAGCACTCTGGCACGCTAGAGAACATAATAAATCGTCTTCAAATATCGTCTATGGTTCATCTGCTACACATTATTCAGTTGCCAAGGCATGCCGTATCTTAGGACTAGAATTCCGAGCTATTACAACTGATTCTGTTGGTAAAATAGAGACCGATGCCCTGCAAACAGCTTGTAAACAAAACCCTCCTTTAGCAATCGTGGCTACGGTAGGTACTTCCTCATCTGGTGCCATCGACTCTTTAGAAAGATGCGCCAATATTGCTGATGATCTGAATTGCTGGTTACATATTGATGCCGCTTGGGGTGGAGCTCTGGCCTTCTTAGAAGGCCAAACAATGCTAACGGGTATCGAACGAGCTGATTCCCTATGTTTTGATCCTCATAAAGCTCTAGGTCTACCCAAGCCATGTAGCGTAATACTCTATCAACAGCCGCTAGAGAGCTTTACAGACATAGAAGCAGACTATCTAAGCCAAACACCAAAAAAGACGCTTGCAGGCTCTTATGGAGGCGAATTATTTCTGTCGCTCTGGTTTCGCTTATTGTGTAATAAAGATGGGATAATTTCAGAGGTTTATAGCCGCTTAGAACAAGCCCGGTTATTCGCAAATAAGCTAAAAGATAAAACAGACTGGACTATATGGCATTCACCGACAGGAATCGTTTGTTTTGCACCGAATAATGATAAGGAGCGATTAGCCTTAGAGAATATAACTACCTTTTCAAATGCAAAAATAAATAACCAGCCCGTTTTTCGGGCTGTATTTGCAAGCACAACTACAAAAGCTGACGCATTGTTTACTGAGCTTGAGCCTTATCTTTAATCTGCTTTTGAACACTATCAAAGCGTCTCAACCATGATGGCAATGTATTAAGGGGGGCAGGCCACTGCTTGCTTGCTTTTAATGCTGTATTCTTATCAGAATAAACGCCATAAATGAGTGCATACCAAACTCGCCCATTTCTCATACTCTCAAACTCAGCCACATCTCCTGTCAGAGCATATTTATCTATGAATTCCTGCACTTCATAATGTTCCCAAGATCCCATCAATTGAAATGTATAATCTGACGATTTCTGCTGCTGGATCCAACTTTCTTGGTGAGTTTCTGAGTTTGCCGTCATTGAAGTTTCTGGCTGAGCTACATTCCCAGTAGAGCTAATTTCTTGTTTCGTCGCCACAACTTCCTCATGTGACTCAGAGGCCGATATGAGCTCAATATCATCCGGTATGGTTGCAACCAGAGAAGCCAGCTCATCTCGCCCTGCTTGTTCTAAACTTGTGACCTTATCATCTTCCACAATCACTGTTGTAAGCGCTTCATCAGCTTCCTTAAATGGTAATGCGTGTATTTGCTCACTCGTCGCTTCACGGTCCTGTTCACTAAACAAGGCATTAATTTGCTGTTGGAATACTAGAAGCAGTATCAAAGAAATAACCAATAAGCCGAGTCCCGCCCATTTTAATAAGCTGAAATATTTTGCTAAATTAAAATTAATTACCTTATTCCCACTAGAAATGCCTAATAACTTTTGATGGGCTAACTGATTAACTTTAGCTGGGAGTCCATTAGATTGACGATAGAAATATTTCAAATCCTTTTGATTAAAAGGTATTTCTCCCGCATAACCCGCAGCTACTAATCGGTGCATTAGGTAATGTGGCAATTCTTGTTCAGACAAGGTTGGCAAATCGACTCGTTGTGAGCGACCATCCAGTTGGTTCCACTCTGACAATACATTACTAGCAGTCAATACAGCTTGTAATAAGAAACTTTCTTCACCTTGCCATAATAACCACTTATTAATTACTGATAACGTACCTACATTAACAGAATCAAAATTATCAACTAAAAGTACTGGCCGAATATTTAACTTTATTAATCGTTCCAAGCGAGTTTTCAGTAAACTTTCGAAATCCTTTGTTTGAGCTATCTCTACAGCATCAACACCAAAATCTCGTAAACATTGTTCCATCACTATTTCAGCAGTTAATTCAGGTGAAGCCTCTATATGACAAACTCTTAATTCATCTCCAGCACTCTGTTTTAACTCGGATAATAATGTACTTTTCCCTCCGCCTTGTGGAGCCACCAGGCAAGGAATTTTGTCACTAGCTCGTAGCAAATGCAGCACTAAATTGAGTCGTTGCTCAATTTGTTCGCCGCGGTAGAAGCTTCCAATATTGGTAATACCATTATTGAATGGTGCCGATCCCAAAGCTAAACGCGTGAGGTAGTTTGGTTCAACTGCAGAGTTGGCAATGCTGCTCATTCGTGATAAATCTAACTCTGGAAATCAGCCAGAGTGTCAGCCAAACTAGCTTTCGAATAATCATCACTAATAACTGCTTGCCCAATGCCTTTCATTAAAACCAATCTAATCTGGCCATCTTGTACTTTCTTATCAACAGACATTAAAGACATGAATTGTTCAGCGGTCATTCCTTCGGGCACAGTCGTTGGGAGTTTTGCAGCAATAAGTAGTCGTTTGATACGTTCAACTTGATCTTCAGTCATCCAACCCATTCGGCATGATAAATCTGCAGCCATCAACATGCCAACCGCAACCCCTTCCCCATGTAAGAAATTACCATACCCCATGCCAGTTTCAATCGCGTGACCGAAAGTATGACCTAAATTCAATAATGCTCTCACACCTTGCTCAAGTTCATCTTGAGCAACAATATCGGCTTTATCTTGGCAAGAACGCTCGATTGCTTCCGCTAACACAACTTGATCGCGAGCTAACAATGCAGACATATTATTTTCTAGCCATGTAAAAAAGTCCGCATCATTGATTAAGCCATATTTAATCACCTCTGCTAAGCCAGATGCTAACTGACTGTCTTCTAAGGTATTCAAGGTCAAAGTATCAGCAATCACACATTGAGGCTGATAAAAAGCACCAATCATATTTTTACCCAAAGCATGATTTACCGCCGTTTTACCGCCAACCGACGAATCAACTTGAGAAAGTAGTGTTGTTGGGATCTGTATAAATGGTACACCTCGTTGATAAGAGGCTGCAGCAAACCCGGTCATATCTCCAATAACACCACCACCCAAGGCAATTAAAGTTACTTTCCGAGAAAACTTTGCTTCTAACAAAGCATCAAATATCTGATTCAATACTTCTAAGTTCTTGAACTGTTCCCCATCAGGCAAAATGACTGATCTACAATTGTATACAGATAAAGATTCTAGAACTTTTTCAAGGTATAAAGGAGCAATGGTTGTATTTGTGACAACTAATACTTCTGTTCCTTTGATATGTTTTTCAAGTAATTCTGCTTGAGCTAATAACCCATCACCGATATAAATAGGATAACTACGATCAGCTAAAGATACTTGTAATGTTTTCATCATTCTTTTTTATTTACCTACATTCTCTAAAAGACTTATAGCTTGTGTAACAGCATGAGAAATTGATTGCTCGCCTGTGCGTAACTCTATATCCGCAACACTTTCATATAAGGGGCCTCGTTCAGCTAATAAGCTTACAATCTTCTGCTTTGGGTTTTCAGTCTGAAGTAATGGACGACTTTTATCTTTCGAAGTTCGGCGAGACAACTGTTCGGCTGAAGCAGATAAATAGATGACATTACCTCTGGCTCGCAATAAACGGCGATTGTTTTCTGAAAGTACAGCCCCGCCGCCCGTCGCTAAGACAATATCTTTAAGCTGTGACAATTCATCGATAACTTTATGTTCACGAGCACGAAAGCCTTCTTCACCTTCCATTTCAAATATCCATGAAATAGAAACACCTGTGCGCTTCTCAATTTCCTTATCGCTATCAAAAAAACTACGTCCCAGAGCTTTTGCCAACTGCCTTCCAACCGTCGATTTTCCAGCTCCCATAGGACCAACTAAAAATATATTTCCACTTACCACAAAGGGTTAATCCTTTCATTTGATACGACAAAAAAGCCGGTCCAAAATGAGCCGGCTTTTGTTCGTAAAATTATACTATACCAACTAGAACTTAAGACTATCTTTAATAATTTTAGGTGTAACAAACACTAACAACTCGCGCTTGGTATTTTCGTTGGTATTTGTTTTAAATAAGAATCCTACATAAGGCAAATCACCAAAGAATGGCACCCGTCTAGATGATTTAGTTTTTCTTTGCTCATAGATACCGCCAAGAACAACCGTTTCACCATTATCAACTAATACTTGAGTTTTCACACTTCGAGTATCAATACTAGGTACTCCTAAGAAAACAGCACCGACCTCATCCTTATTCACTTCTAAGTCCATCACAACACGATCATCTGGCGTTATTTGAGGTGTGACGTCTAATTTTAACACCGCCTCTTTAAATGAAACCGATGTCGCACCACTTGAGCTTGCTTCTTGATAAGGAATTTCAGTACCTTGTTGAATCGTTGCGGTTTTCTGATTCGATGTGATTACACGAGGGCTTGAAACAATTTCACCTTGTCCCTCTTCCTGCATTGCAGATAATTCAAGTTCAAGTATTGCACCTAATGGTAGTTTCGCCAATGCTAAGGCAAAAGTACCGGCAGCATTAGCGACTGGTAAATTCACATTCAAGCGATCTGCTTGCTCTAAAGTATCACCATTTAATAACTGGGTCGTACCATTAAGACTACCAGAAGTAGCAACATTAGTAACATCAGGGTTATTACCTACCACAGATCCTGAGGTTCCGAACCTAACACCCAACTCTTTAGTAAAATCATTATTGGCAATAACGATTCGAGATTCAATTAATACTTGGCGAATAGGAATATCTAATTTATCAACTAACTTCCGAATTTGAACTAACTGATCGGCTGTATCTCGTAACAATAGTGAATTCGTTCTTTCATCGACCGTTACACTTCCTCTGCCTGATAAAAATCCCGTTACTCCAGTACCAGTACTTTCTTCTTTACCGCTTTCTAATAAAGAAGCTAAATCCGTTGCTTTCGCAAAATTCACTTCAATAATTTCAGAGTAAAGCGGCTCTAATTCAACCAATTGTTTTTTCGCTGCTAATTCCTGCTTTTCTCTGGCTGCAATCTCTGTCGCTGGGGCTATCAGCATCACGTTACCATTCTGACGCATAGCTAACCCTT
>NODE-25-length-50817-cov-7.16112_pt1 | contig 50817 bp, 39 predicted proteins | sample MGYA00139097_ERZ477577 | MGnify/ENA metagenome assembly ERZ477577
TCGATAGATTGTACCGATCGACTAAAACCGAGTTGAGTACTAATTTGAAGTTGAATGTAAGGATAGCTCACCTCAAACTTTTTCCTGGAATGCAGTTTGATCTTTATTCTGGCATATTTGATATAGAAAAAGTGGATGGTATAGTTTTGGAAACATTTGGTGCTGGAAATGCTTCTTCTTCACCAGAATTTAAAAAATACCTTAAGAAGTTTCTTGATGCTGGAGGTGTAGTATTGAATATTACGCAATGTAGTTCGGGTTCTGTACGACAAGGTTTGTACAAATCCAGCTCTTTATTCAATGAACTTGGTGTGATTGGTGGTGCGGACATGACACCAGAAGCAGCAATTACCAAAATGATGGTTGTGATGGGTGGAGAAAACACTGGTGATGCTAAAGAAATACTCTCAAAAAGCCTTCGAGGTGAATTGACGCTGTATTGAAATTGAGTTAGGATTGTCTATTGGCCTAGATTAGCTGCTATAAACAAAAAAACGCTTCATCTAAAATGAAACGCTTTTTGTCGCGGAGAGAGGGGGATTCGAACCCCCGTTACGTTTCCGTAAACACGCTTTCCAAGCGTGCGCGTTCAGCCACTCTGCCACCTCTCCTTTAGGTAGTGGTAAAAGTACTAAATCAATTGAAAAATCGATTGACCTACAAGTTAAATTTGAAGATCGTTGAGAAAGTTGATATAGAATGGAGGGTGTTAAGTAAAGGTTAAATCTTCAAAACTGGATCCAAAGATGGACTTCGGGAAACGGCTGAAAATTGGGAACTTACTAGGATTATACTAAATGCCACCTTATATATTGTCCATGACTCGTTATTGTGAAATAAATTTTATTATTTTTGGCTTTGAAAATTAAACTTAGAACACGATTAAATTAATCTTTGAGAACATGAAAAAAACAATAAGTTCTTTAGTAATTGCAGCAGCGATGACATTTGGTTTCGTAAACCTTTCGACTGCTCAAGAACCTACAGATGGAAACAACGCTGAGGAAGTTGTAGACGGTGAAGGAGAAGAAGCTGCAGCAGCAGAAGAATCAATCTCTTCCGATGATGCATCAGCAGCAGCGCAGGAAGGCGAAACCGACACTGCTTCGACGGAAACTGCAAAAGAGGAGTTAGACTTTATTCAGACACTGAAGCAGAAGTTCATTGAAGGTGATCCATTTTGGATGACTCTTCCTTTAATCTGTTTGATTATTGGATTGGCGATGTCAATTGAAAGAATCGTTTATTTGAATCTCTCAACTATAAACACGAAGAAATTTTTAGACGAAGTCGAAACGGCATTGAAAAATGGCGGTGTTGATGCGGCTAAAGATGTTTGTCGTAACACACGTGGACCAATTGCGTCTATTTTCTACCAAGGGCTAGATCGCTCTGAAGAGGGAATTGAAATGGTTGAGAAATCAGTTGTTTCTTACGGTGGCGTTCAAATGGGGTTATTGGAAAAAGGACTTTCATGGTTATCTCTTTTCATCGCCTTGGCACCAATGCTTGGGTTCTTGGGGACGGTAATCGGTATGATCTTCGCCTTCGATAAAATTGTATCAGATGGTCAGGTTTCTCCAACAACAGTTGCAGGTGGTATTAAGGTATCACTTTTGACAACTGTATTTGGTTTGATCGCTGCGATCGTTCTTCAGGTATTCTACAATTACATCGTTTCTAAAGTAGACGGTTTAGTGAATGAAATGGAAGATGCTTCTATCTCTTTAGTAGATATGCTTTTGAAGCACAAGGTGACTAAGGCGTAAGCAACGCTTTTTAAAGAGAATTAATCATTTAAAGTAAAAAGCATGAATTCAAAGAAAATGGATATGTTCATGAATGTGCTCAAGTTCGGACTTGTGGCGATAGGCGTTATTTTGTGCCTATTCCTCTTCGGTGGTCCAAACATGGAGAGTACAGTTCAAGAACAAGAGGCATTTAGAGATGGTTCAAGCCTGGGACTTGCGGTTTCCTTTACAGGATTTGTAATGTTTGCAGGAATTGGATTGATCTTACTATTTTTCGTAGTTCAATTGATCACTAACCCGAAGCGTACTGTAATGTCGATTGTTGGGTTAATCGTTGCATTGTTGTTGTACTTTGTTATGTCAATGATGGGAACAAGCGATACAAACGAAACATTACAACTACTTGATCCTGTAGATCAGGGGACAATTGCTTCAACATCTGCTGGACTGTGGACGGTTATTATTGGAATTGTTGTAGGGTTAGCAGTAGTAGTTCTCGGACCATTTATGGGCCGTTTTAGAAAATAATTTAGAATATGGCAAAGCGAGACATTCCTGAAATTAATGCTGGTTCGATGGCGGATATCGCTTTCTTGCTGTTGATCTTCTTTCTTGTAACGACTACAATGGATAAGGATCAAGCTTATATCAGAAATATTCCGAAGAAAGTAGAGATTGAAATTAAGGATGACACTAAAGTCGAAGAACGAAACATTTGTTTGATTAAGGCAAATAGCCAGAATCAGCTAATGGTGAGAAAGGAGATTATGGAGAATCCAGATGATATATCTGAGCGTGTGATTGAATTTTACAACACGAATGAAAAGGTAAATGATCCTTCGAACAACTTTCCAATGTATTCGCGTATTAGTATGCAAGAGATTCAAGACGGTTTAGCCATTGCGGAAGCGGATGCAGAAACAACTGAGAATACACCAAATGCAGATGCGTCGGTAATTGAGTATAAGTATAAGGTAGTTGATGAATGGATGGGTAAGAAGCGAGCTTTAGAGCTTTACGGTCAAAAAGAGCTTCCTGAAATACATGGTCAGGCGCACGTTCGTATTGAGGTTCAAAAAGCAACAGAATATAGTTTGTTTGCTAAGATCCAATCGGAGATAGAAGAAGCTATTTTTGAATTACGTGATATTGCTGCTAAAGAAATTTTTGGAGAAACGTATGGTGTGATCACTCGCAGATATGCAATGGATAAGGATCCTAACGACAAAGAGAAGATGGATTTATTGAAAATTTTATATCCAGATCGTTTCATTGAAGTAACGCCTAAAAAGTAAACTATGTCAAAGTTTAGAAAAAAAGGAAAGAAAGCAGCACCAGGTGTAAATACTTCATCCCTTCCGGATATTGTATTTATGTTGTTGTTCTTCTTTATGGTTGCCACTACAAGTAAGGAGTCAGATCCTTCTGTTAAAGTGACACAGCCAGAAGGTGTGAGAACAACGGACATGACTCCATACAAGCAACGTTCTGAAATTGATTTCATGTATGTTGGAAAGCCAATGAATCCTGCTCGAGCTGCGAAATATGCGGAAATGGGAATGGAATATATGCTGTTCATGGATAATGTTGCTCAGTCAACACCAGACGAATTGTATAATGTTAATGCAATCCGCCGATGGAAACTAGATAAGTTTGATGCTAAGCCAGAACGTATGAGTGAACCAATAACAGGTGTTATTACATGTATAAAGGCTGATGAAGGAGCTCCTTCAGGAATCATCTTTGATATTCGTAAAGAATTGCAAGAAATTGACGCCTTAACAATTGCATATGCGGTTAGAGATAATGGCGGAATTTAATTGAAAATAAGTTTAATACATTCCCCGGTTCCGTTTTCGGAATCGGGGTTTTTTATGTCGATGAATTATGTTGAATTTTGAAGTAGTTAACCCGACTCGAATTGTGTTTGGTAAGGATCAATTAGAACGATTACCTGAATTGCTAAAAATGCACAATGCGAAGACTGTTATGCTTGCATTTGGAGGAGGAAGTATTAAGCGAATTGGTTTGTTTGATAAAATAGTCAATGGTCTTTCAGACTTTGAAGTAGTAGAATTTGGTGGGATTGAAGCAAATCCGGAGTATACTACACTCATGAAGGCAGTTGATCTTGGTCGTAAAGAAAAAGTTGATTTTATTTTGGCTGTTGGTGGAGGCTCTGTTATAGACGGAGTGAAATTTATTAGTGGAGCAATTCCATATGAAAATGACCCATGGGAGGTGCTGGAAAAAAAAGAAGGTTGTGAATTTAAATCGGCGATAGCATTTGGAACAATATTGACACTGCCGGCTACCGGTTCAGAGGCTAATTCAGGTGCTGTTGTTAGTCGAAGTGAACTAATGGCCAAGCGTGTTATGGGCGGCCCTTTGTTTTTTCCTAAGTTCTCATTTTGTGATCCTACCCTTATTTCAAGCTTACCAAAACGTCAGATAGCAAATGGAATCATTGATGCTTTCATGCATACACTTGAGCAGTATCTTACTTACCCAACAGATAATTTGTTGCAAGAACGTGAAGCTGAAGGGATTCTATCTACTCTCATTGAGATTGCACCTTCGATAATGAAAAACCCTTCAGATTACCGCGCAGCATCTAATTTAATGCATTGTGCAACTCATGCACTTAATGGTAATTTGCGGTGTGGTGTTCCGACCGACTGGACTACACACATGATTGGACATGAGTTAACGGCGTTTTATGGAATTGACCATGCGCGGACATTAGCTATTATCGCTCCTCGCTTGTATGAACATACGTTTTCTGAGAAGAAGGAGAAACTGGCACAATTTGGTGGTCGTGTTTGGGGACTTGAAGGGGAAAATGTTGATATAGCTAAAAAGGCGATAAAAAAAACAGAAGAATTTTTTAATTCTCTGGGCGTTAAGACTAGATTGTCAGATCATTCGGTGGATTTCCAGGACGCAGCGATGCGTATTCGTACTATTTTCGAAGAGCGTGGTTGGACAGCAATGGGGGAGCGGCAGTCCATTCATCCTCAAGATATAGAAGATATAATTAAGTCATCTTATTAGTGTCGTTACACCCTATTTTCAAATTAAGGGAAAAACATACGTCCGCATTACTTGAATTACTTGATGAAGTTATTCTTGGAACAAATGGTGCGCAATACCGACATTTGGATACAGCAGAGAAAATTGAAGAATGTGACAATCCTCTTCACCTCTCTATGGAACGTAATGAGAACATCATTGGCAATATCACTTTTTGTAGAAGACATGAGGATTGGTACATTCGGTACTTTGCTTTTTCTGCTCGCTTTCAGTCCGGAGGAAAAAGGAAAAATGATGCTACCAAATCTAACTTACTGAAATCTGAACTAAATACTTTTTTTAATAATGCTTTTAGAGGGATATATGCGAATACAGAGGTAAACTCTTTTTACGCCTATATTGACCCGAATAATAAAAAAAGCCTCTGGATGAGCGAAACATTCGGATTTGAAACCGTTGGACAGATCGCTACTCAAACCTTTAGCCGAGTCAGACCCAAAAGATCAATGCGTTTAGAAAAACTATCTGAATGGGAGGAAGTAAAATCTTTTGTACAAAACACCTTCAAAAACTATGCTTACTATTTTGATTCACAAACTAGAAAGCCACCTTTTTACGTCTTGAAGGACGAGAATGATGAGATATTAGCGCTCACAAAAATCACTTCTGCCAAATGGCAGATAAAACGGCTGCCAGGAAGATTTGGTGGCGCCTTGGTAAGTTTGATACCATTTATTCCTGGACTTCGGAAAATTATTCGACCAAGCCAACATACCTTTCTTGTGCCGGAAGCTGTGATAGCCAAAAACAATAGTTCTGAATTGATTGATGAATTGTTCGCGGGAATTCTTCATTTAGAAAAGCAGCATTTGCTTATTTGGTGGACAGATGAGAAAGATTCATTATATCAATCAATTAGGAACGATGTTAAATGGGGAATACTCAATAAAATGATCGGTGTTAATCGGGCGAATGTTGTTCGGAAATGCAATCCAAAATTGAAGAAAATTAATCTGAATACTCCAGTCTATACTTCGGGTATTGATTTTATTTAATGTTGAATATTCGGATTGTGCATCTGTAGAACTCCCAAACTATTCATTAAATTCGCTCCATGAAATACCTTGTTGTCGGTTTAGGGAATCCAGGCGCTAAATATGCGAATACACGCCATAATATTGGTTTTAAAGTTGTAGAATCTTTTGCGGAAGAACGAAAGGCAGAGTTTGGATTAGATAAACAGGCCGAGGTGGCGAGGGCTAAGTTCAAAGGGAGAACTATTGTCTTGATTAAACCGACCACATTCATGAATCTATCTGGAAAAGCAGTTAATTACTGGATGCAACAGGAGAAGATTCCACGGGAAAACGTTCTTGTAATAACGGATGACATAGCCCTACCATTTGGAAAGCTTCGATTAAAAGGGAAAGGGTCAGATGGTGGTCATAACGGACTGAAAGATATACAAGCAACTTTGAATTCGAGTGAGTATGCTCGGTTGCGTTTCGGGGTGGGTAATGATTTTTTTGCCGGTCGACAATCTGATTATGTATTAGGAGAATGGAGTTCAGAAGAGAAGAAGGCTATGGAGGAACGAATAATAACGGCTACTGAATTCATCAAAGGTTTTACAACAATCGGTTTACAATTAACAATGACCAATTGGAATAATAAATAGGCCAGTTTTCCGAAGTAAACTAATTTTATGTGATCCTCTTATTTGGTTTACTTAATTCTCGCAGCATTCAGTGATCAAATCCCTTCAATTCACTATTTTTGTTCCCTCAATTAAACAGTGTATGAAACGAACTAAAATTGCACAGATTTTAAGTAATCCTGAGATTGGAAATCCTATTCTCATTAAGGGGTGGGTAAGAGCTTTTAGAAGCAATCGCTTTATTCAAGTTAATGATGGATCAACGATAAATAATATTCAGGCTGTTGTCGATTTTGAAAATTTTGATGAGGCGCTATTGAAAAGAGTAACTACAGGTTCTGCGGTTGCCGTTTCAGGTGAATTAGTTGAATCGCAAGGAGCGGGTCAGGCGGTAGAGATCAAAGTAGAAAATATTGAAGTTCTCGGAGATGCAAATCCAGAGGAAGTGCAGAAAACTGTGATGCAACCTAAGAAGCACAGTATGGAGTTTTTGCGTGAGCAGGCTCATCTGCGTTTTAGAACAAATACTTTTGGTGCTGTTTTTAGAATTCGTCATGCTGTGGCATATGCGATTCATAAGTTTTTCAACGATGAAGGGTTCTATTATTTGCATACGCCAATAGTTACAGGATCGGACGCTGAAGGAGCAGGAGAGATGTTTCGTGTTACAAATCTAGACGCTATAAATCCTCCTATGTTAGATGGAGAGGTAGATTATTCAGAAGATTTTTTCGGAAAGGCTGTAAATTTGACAGTTTCAGGTCAATTGGAAGCTGAGCTTGGAGCATTAGCGCTAGGGCAAGTATATACATTTGGGCCTACCTTTCGTGCAGAAAACTCAAATACATCAAGACACCTCGCTGAATTTTGGATGATTGAACCAGAGGTTGCTTTCAATGATTTGAAGGATAACATGGATTTAACCGAAGACTTCCTGAAGTACATTTCGAAATATGTTTTGGATAACTGTGCCGATGATTTGCAATTTTTGAATGATAAGGAGGCCAAAGAACAATCGCAGAAGCCACAAAATGAGCGAAATGAAATGACATTGGTGGAGCGTTTGCAGTTCGTTGTTGAAAATGAATTCAAACGATTGACTTATACCGAAGCAATAGAAGTTCTAAGACAGTCGAAACCATATAAAAAGAAGAAGTTCAAGTACGATGTAGAATGGGGTATCGATTTACAAAGTGAACATGAGCGTTATTTGGTTGAAAAGGAGTTTAAGTGTCCGGTTATTTTGACAGATTACCCTGCTGAAATCAAAGCTTTCTATATGCGCCAGAATGATGATGGAAAGACGGTAGCTGCAATGGATGTGTTGTTTCCTGGAATTGGAGAAATTGTTGGTGGCTCACAGCGAGAAGAACGGTTGGATGTGTTGAAATCAAAAATGGCAGATTTCAATGTGCCGGAAGAAGATCTATGGTGGTATTTAGATACTCGCAAATTTGGCACGGTTCCTCATGCAGGATTCGGCTTAGGCTTCGAACGCATGATTATGTTTGTGACAGGAATGACTAATATTCGTGACGTAATACCGTTCCCAAGAACTCCGCAGAATGCGGAATTTTAAATTTATGGAACGATTTTAGAGAAAAAGAAGTAAATTAATTGTAATAAACAACTCATGGCGCTAAAACAGAATCTTTCTTTTAAGCTGGAACAGCGGCTTTCTCCTCAGCAAATTCAATTGATGAAGTTGCTTGAAGTTCCTACTATGGAATTGGAAATGCGGATTAAGCAGGAAATTGAAGAAAATCCTGCACTTGAAGAAGGTGCTGAGAAGGATGATAGTGAGTTGAGTGAGGAAGAAGAGAATAACGAGAGTGAGGAAAAAGAGAATGAAGAGGATGACTTCGACATTTCTGATTACTTAGATGATGATGCTGACTATAAGACACAAGTGAGCAATAAAGGGAAGGATGATGATGATAAAGTAATTCCTTTGTCTGGAGATCAGTCGTTTCAAGAACGGATGTTAGATCAACTACATATGTTGAGTCTTAATGAGCATAAAACGAATATTGCGATTACGATTATTGGAAACTTAGATGATTCTGGGTATCTCAATAGAGAGGTGGAGGCAATTGTTGATGATTTAGCGTTTTCATCTAACATCTCCACGTCGGATGAAGAGGTTGAGGAAATTCTTGGATACATTCAGGAACTTGATCCTGCAGGTGTTGGAGCGCGCAACCTTCGTGAGTGTTTATTGTTACAAATCAACCGTAAGCAAGATGGCGATATCACAAAGTATACGGCCAAAAAGATCTTAGAAGATTACTTTGATGAGTTCACAAAAAAACACTATACAAAGATTCTGAAGAAGCTTGAAATCGGTGATGAGGATTTAAAAGATGCGATAGAGGAAATTGTTAAATTAAATCCAAAACCAGGGGGATCCATGAAGGAGGCAGCTGGAAATTATCAGCAAATAATACCGGATTTTAGTATCGTTGAGAATGAAGGTAGATTACAAGTGACGATTAATGGTCGAAATGCTCCAGATTTGAAGGTAAGTAGAACCTACAAGAATATGCTAAAGGCATATGCTGAAGGTGCAAAGCCTACAAAATCAGACAAAGAAGCACTAACCTTTGTAAAGCAAAAACTAGATGGCGCCAAATGGTTCATAGATGCAATAAAACAGCGTCAAAACACTTTGCTTACTACAATGGAAGCCATAATGAATTACCAGAAAGCTTATTTCCTTTCAGGTGATGAGACGCAACTTAGACCGATGATTTTGAAGGATATAGCTGAAATCGTTAATTTGGATATTTCGACAGTTTCACGCGTAGCTAACAGTAAGCATGTGCAGACAGGTCAGGGTATTCATTCACTGAAATACTTTTTCTCAGAATCTCTCTCTACTGATTCAGGTGAGGAAGTTTCAACGAGAGAAGTGAAAAAAATCCTTTCGGAAGCAATTGAAAATGAAGAAAAGCGCAAGCCTTTAACCGACGAAAAACTTACAACCCTTTTGAAGGACAAAGGATATAATATTGCTCGAAGAACGGTAGCGAAGTACCGTGAGCAATTGAATATTCCAGTAGCTAGACTTAGAAAGGAGTTATAATGAGAGTTTTGGCGGAGGTAATATCTTGGGTGTTTATGCCTTTATTGATGCCTTTGTATGCATTGTCACTCGCACTTTTTGTACCTTCCAATCAGGATTATTTTTTCAATTTAGATTGTCTTTACACGCTTGATCCAGAAAAGAAATGGGGGCTCATGTATATGTTCTTTGTTTTTTGTGTGGCGGCGCCGGGAGTTTCGTTTATTCTTTTGCAGCGTAAAAAAGTGATAACATCGATCGAGATGGAAGAACGCAAAGAGCGTTCTATTCCAATAATTATTATGCTAGCGTACTGTCTTGCCTTGTACTTGTTATTTATTATTAAAGTTGGCCCGGGCTCCATATCTAAGTTTGTATTGGCGCTTCCATTATCTGGTGTGTGTGTCACGGCGATATTCTTTTTTCTAAATAGATGGAAAAAAGTAAGCATACATGCTGCGGGGACTGGTATTGCAACCGGATTTATTTTAGCCTATATACTTCATCATGTTCAATATGAACTTTGGATGTTTTCATTGACAATTCTCATCTCAGGTTTGGTCATGAGTGCACGACTTTATCTCGAAAAACACACACTTTTGGAAATGGTGTTAGGCTGGTTAACAGGAACTTTAATTACTTTTGCCATCAATTATTTTTATTAGAAATTTCAGGCAAGATTTTTGAAAAGAAAAACATTGTAACAACAAGAATAAAATGAAAAAAATCAACTTCTTATTAATTCTTATTTCCTCAGTTTTTTTGACTGCATGTGGAATGATTAATGAAAACAATAAAGGTAAAGGCGTTAATTTGTTTACTGTTGATCAGGACAAAGAGCTTGGGGCACAAGTAGCTGCCGAAATTGACGGGAATCCTAATGAATATCCGCTTTTGGATTCAATGCAATACAGTGACGTCTATCAGTATGTATATAAGGTTCGTAATAAAATATTAAACTCAGGGAAGGTTGACTTTAAAGACGATTTCAACTGGCGATTACGAATTATTCATGACGACAGTACATTGAATGCTTTTTGCACACCTGGTGGCTATATTTATATTTATACTGGAATTTTAAAATTTCTTGAGTCAGAAGATGAGTTCGCTGGAGTTTTAGGGCATGAAATTGGTCATGCAGACATGCGTCACTCAACACGTCAAATGACAACAATGTTTGGAGTTCAAATTTTGTTGGATGTATTGGCAGGTGATCGTGCTGCAATCAAACAAGTAACAGGAGCATTGATTGGTTTGAAGTTCTCGCGAAAACACGAGACACAAGCGGATGAAAAATCTGTTGAATATTTGTGTCCTACCGACTATAATGCTAACGCTGGAGCAGGATTTTTCGAGAAAATTCAAGCGTTGGGTGGATCCAGAACTCCTGAGTTTCTAAGTACACACCCTGATCCAGGGGATAGAATAGAGCATTTTCATAATGCAGCAATTACTTCTGGATGTCAGGGAAGAAATGATTATAAGACAGAGTATCAGCAAATGATTGCAAAACTACCTAGATAGAAATCATACCATGGTATATACTTCCCAGAAAAAGTATTATCTTTAAAGTAACCGTACTGGAAAGAATATGAAATCTAAAAGAACATCTCTGAATGATATTGCCAAAGCATTGAACGTTTCGAAAGCTACGGTATCATTTGTTTTAAATGATAAAGGTGACCAATTCAATATTAGTAAGGAAAAACAAAGACTAATTAAAGCAAAGGCGGAGGAACTTTCTTACGTACCGAACTTTTTTGCAAAGAGTCTGCGACAAGGAGAGACTAAAACAATTGGGCTAGTTCTTCCTGATATTTCTAATCCTTTTTACGCGGAAATTTGTAAAACAATCCAAGAGAAATTATATAACTCTGGCTATAATACCTTCATTGTCAATACGAACGATGATGTGGAGTTAGAAAAAGTATTGATGCGTGAGTTAATTCAGCGAAGTATTGATGGGATGATTATTGCGCCGGGAAACAATATTAATGAGCTGATTCCGATTTTACGTTCCACTCATATTCCGGTTGTTTTCACAGATAGGCCGGGAGATGAAAACGCTGATTTTGTCGGTGTGGATAATGTTACAGAAGCGGAAAAACTCATTCGTTCATTTTCAATTAAACCGAAACGTCTAGTTGCTTTGGTCCCTTCACCTTCAAATGTTTCAACGATTCAAGACCGAATAGAAGGGACGAAAATTGCATGTGAGAAAGCCAATATCGATTTTGATTATTTAGATGTTTCGAATGATCAAAAAGAGATCAATAAGCAAATTGAGTCTGAATTAGGAAAGGGAACAGATTCATTTGTTGCTTTGAATAATAAATGTACGCTGCCAACATTAAGCGCTTTGAATAAGTTAAATGCTTCAATTCCTAGTAAGGTTCGTCTTATTTCTTTTGACGACAGCGACTCATTTGAATACATGAACCCTCCGATTTCCGCATTGCGTCAACCGGTTGTTGAAATCGGAGAGCAATCTGTAGCACGAATGTATGAACGTTTAAAGGAATCGAAAGAACCTGGAAAACATTTTATCTTGCCCTGTGAATTTATGGCAAGGAAATCACACTAGTTCCCAATAAATATTTTTTTGGATTGCTGAACACCGTCATTATTCTGGACGGTAATAAAGTATACGCCGTTAGCAATAGATCGTTTATTAATACTCTTCGTTTGATTCAAGGTTTGACCTATATACATTGTTTGGCCTAGTTGATTAATTATCGATAGTCGAGTTTCTTCATTTGTCATGATAATTATTTCTTCCGTTGATTGTTTAATTGTTGAGATGAGTTCGCCTGTATAGGCACAACGTTTACTAGACAGAAGATCTGTATATTCGAATTCACCATTATCATCTATAATTTTCAGTCTGTAGTAGCGTTGTTTTGGATCTTTAATAGAAACATCTACGCTATAGTTCTGTTCTGATTGAGATGTACCAACTGCATTTACTTTTTCGACAGGAATGAAAACCAAGCCGTCGTATGTGTATTCTAATTGAAAATAGTCTACTCTATCTTCGCTGATGGTATTCCATTTTAAAGTTTCCGTGTCACCTGTGCATTGCGATTCAAACGCAGATAATTCAATAGGTAAAATTACAATTGTACTCGGACAGAAATATTGTTGATTATTTAAGCCTCCCGTTGCTGAAGTAGCTCCCCAGTATACTTGACTTGCACCGCCAAAGGCGTTAGTCACAAAATCGTTGACACAAAAAAGTCGAAGAACACCATCGAAATATATATTTAAAGTGTTCGAAGCTTGTATCCATTCAATATCGACCTGGTATGTGCCTCCGTCATCTATGTTCCCACCACCAGCTTTTGCACATACGGCACCGCATAGAGGGGCTGCAAATTGATGACTTCCATCAATCTCTACTGCAATGTGGTCACAAGCAAGGTCATAAAGATGTGTTGGGTTATCATTGTCATAGGTATCAAACTCAATAGACAGTGCATTCGTTAGACCACCAGCTCCTAATTGTCCGCCTGGCGAACCGCAAGCTGTAGATGCTGTTGGCTGGAATGTAAAGGTGTTTCCATCAGCTCCAAAATCTCCACCTGTACCGAAATAATAATCAAGACTGAGTGTGAAACTCGAAGCAAAGTCAATTTGAGACTGATTCCAAGCACATCCTGTTTGAGCATTTACGGCATCGGTTAATTGTATGCATTGCTCTCCATTGACAGTGATGTACTGGGCATCTCCATTTAAAGTCCAGCAATTGTCATCTAGTACAGTGAAAATAACGGTAGTTGTGGAGCCGCAGATAGTATAATCGACCGAGTATGTATTGCCAGTGGTTCCATTACTAACAGTGCCAGTAGTTGTATTGATTTGGGCTCCATCGCCAGGGGGTGAAGTAAATGCAAATAACCCACCTATGTCACCCGTTACTGAGGCATAGGCTCCACCACATGTAATACTCATTCCAAAAGCTGAATTCCCTGTATTTGGCAGCGTGATACTTTGAGTTGATGAAGTAGACCCGCAAGTTGTGTATTCAACCGTGTATGTGTTTCCTGGTATTCCGTTAATAATTGCCCCGGAATTTGGATCTATAGTAGCCAGATCACCTGGTGCTGGTGTAGGGTTAAAAGTGAAATTACCGCCTGTATCACCAGTAATATTAGCAGTTGCAGAATTACAATTGTCTGCACTTATCGTAAACGATGGAACTGTCGGGCAATTGCAAAATTCGGGCAAACCAACAGTCCAGTTAGAAGTAAAACCGGAGAGTGAACTATTGTACAGGGTGCCATTGTTTATTCCGATTTCATCAATGACACCAGTAAGTCCTGCATTACTCCCCGAGGCAATGCCTTGATTGAATTTATAATAAGCGACTAATCCTGGAGGATAAGGTGTACACGCATTGTTGTTCATATCAAATATGACTTGTGCTGGAGTTCTTGTAGTATTCCAGATTTTTACTTCCTCAATTCTTCCGCGGAATACACGCCCCCCCCACTGAGGATCCTCACCTAAATACAAACTATTAGATGTCGAACCAATGTTTGCGCTTAGCGCACCGGTGGCTACTTGAGTGCCGTCCACATATAAACGCATAGTTGTTCCATCATAAGTTCCGGCAATATGATGCCAGTTATTTGTCGTCACTGCGCCAGTTGCAGAGTTTATTTCATTCCATGATCCTGTTCCAATGTTAAAGTTTACCTGACCATTATTTCCAACGCGTAGCATATATCCATTGTCACCAGTGCCATTTTTATTAATTACACATCCTTCCCAAACATTATTTTTAAAGGCACCGGTAGGAAAAATCCAAGCTTCTAGTGTGATTGCAGTTCCGTTAATGTTTAGGCTGGCATTGGTTCCACAATCAACACGATCATTGTTCCCATCAAAATGTAAAGCGTTCTGAGCATCTGTTGAAAATCCAAATCCAAGAAAGAATATGATTGCGAGCAGAATTGATTGCGGATAGTGTTTCATTTATTATAGTATATAATCCTAAAAAAGCGAAACTACTTACTAAACCGTTTTAGAGCAATATTTATAAGTTGAAGATTTCTTTACTCTTGAACATTTAGTGGTGTTATTGAACAAATTCCATAACTAGTAAACGGTTTACTAAACGGATTTAGTAAAATATGATTATTGAACTCCTGTACAGGTTTTTTATTTTATAACATTCAGATATTCAACATTATGTAACCTCCAAACTTGAATATTTACGACTGATAATGTTCTTTGTAAATTTTATTGACATTACTTACAAAAGAGAGTAACAGTAATTACTCTAATGATTGGAATCGGTTTAAGAATGGAAATTGGAACCTAGTGTATTTCATTCGATAATAGAACCTAGTGCGAAAGCTAATGATTTGCTTACAGACCAGGGATCGACAAATACGGACTTTTTCTTTTTATTGAGTGATTTCACTAATAGGTATACTCAATCGCTGTGCACTGGTTACCTGTAATGGAGAATGTTCCAGATGCCAAAACAACTTCATTTTGATCTCTTATGGAGTAATAGAAACTTTCTGATTTCTGATAGCCAAGCCCGTAATTTTGCATGAGCATTGCATCTGGATGTTCGCATGTCGGAACAAAACTAAAACCTACATTGGGAGACATTGCATCCCAAAAATTCCCATCAACATATAGTTTCACATTAGTAACACCATCATTTATTAAATTTTGGGATGTCTGAAGGTCGTGATAAAACACGGCGCTTCCTCGGTAGGAACAAGATCCGTCATCCTCTTCTGCTTCAAAGTAAAAGTTTTCAGCATCCATGTCCATACACCCAGGTGTTTTTTGACAAGAAACCATGGTTAAGGTCAGAATGGCTATCGAAATGTAAAAGAGCTTATTCATGAGAATATTATTTAATCAACTATATCCACAATCTGAACATACACTTCGTCGCCACGTTTCACAACATTAACAACTTCATGTTTTCTCAGTCCTTTAATACTTTTGTCCCATTGCTTATTGCTAAGACCAGCCTCGTTTTTAAGAGTATTTATATCCATCATGCCCTCCTTAGATAAGATGTCGAAAACATGCTTTTCCTTCTCATTTAACTCAGGTCCTTTTGGGGCATCGAACTTCTCAGGTTTCATTTGAGGGAAGAACAATACTTCTTGAATAGAAGGATTATTGGTTAAGAACATTATCAAACGATCCATTCCTATTCCTAATCCGGATGTAGGTGGCATACCATATTCTAATGAACGCAAGAAATCTTGGTCAATGAACATCGCTTCGTCATCTCCCTTATCTCCTAATTTAACTTGTTCTTCAAAACGTTCGCGCTGATCAATTGGATCATTCAATTCCGAATACGCATTTGCAATCTCCTTACCACAAACCATCAACTCAAAACGCTCCGTCAAAGATGGATCATCTCTATGTTCTTTACATAACGGTGACATCTCTTTTGGGTAGTCGATAATGAATGTAGGCTGAACATAGTTTCCTTCGCACTTCTCTCCAAATATTTCATCAATGAGTTTTCCAACACCCATTGTTTCATTTACATCAATGCCCATGCCTTTGGCCGCCGTTCTTAATTCTTCTTCGGATTTCCCCTTAATATCATAATTAGTGAAGTCAATGATTGCTTGGCGCATTGTAACACGTTTGTATGGTGCTTTGAAGTCAATTTTATGTTCTCCGAATGTAGCTTCTGTAGTTCCATTAACCTCCATAGCACAGTGCTCAAGAAGGTTTTCTGTGAACTCCATCATCCAATTATAATCCTTGTAGGAAACGTAAATTTCCATGGCTGTAAATTCTGGATTATGTGTTCTATCCATTCCTTCATTTCGGAAGTTCTTGGAGAATTCATACACGCCATCAAAACCACCAACAATCAACCGTTTCAAATACAATTCATTTGCAATACGCAAGTACAATGGAATGTCCAAAGCATTGTGATGAGTTACGAATGGTCTTGCTGCAGCTCCCCCAGGAATGGATTGCAAAATTGGCGTTTCTACTTCCAAGTATCCCGCTTCATTAAAGAAGTTGCGCATGGCCGTAAATAACTTCGTACGTTTTACAAACACATCTTTCACTTGCGGGTTTACCACCAAATCTGTATATCGCTGACGATAACGCATCTCTGGGTCTGTAAAAGCATCGTGGACATTCCCGTCAGCATCAGTCTTCGGCAAAGGAAGTGGCTTTAACGACTTACTTAGCAATGTGAATTCTTTTACATTGACTGAAATCTCACCTACCTTTGTTTTGAACACTTCACCTTGAATTCCGATGAAGTCGCCTAAATCAAGTAGTTTCTTGAAAATATCATTGTAAAGTGTTTTGTCTTCTCCAGTGCATATTTCGTCACGATTAAAGTACACTTGAATTCTTCCAGAAGAATCTTGAATTTCGGCAAAGGATGCTTTACCCATAATACGCTGAGACATCATTCTTCCAGCGAGACATACTTGTTTGCCTTCTTCAAATTTCGATTTAATGTCCTTGGCAAGATCCGATATTGGATACAATGCTGCAGGATAAGGATTGATTCCCATCTCACGTAACTTCTCTAACGTTTCTCTACGTTGGATTTCTTGATCAGAAAGTTGAATTTGGCTCATACAAAATTGTTAAGAGCGCAAAGATAGTGAATTCAAAGATTTAGCGATTAATGAATTTAATGATTCATGCAATCTTATTTGATTTGTGTAATCTAGTCTTCAATAGAGACGGGGAACCGTATGGCTCCCCGTCTTTATCAGCTATTATTATGATTATTCTTTGATAAACTTTTTAACCTTCCTTTTTCCACTACTATTTACTGTAATGAGATAAATTCCAGAAGGAAAATTTGAGACATCAATGGTTTCATTCATATTTACACCATCCATTTCTAACATTGTTCTACCATCCATTGATGTGATAGTACAATTGTAGTCATCACTATCCGATGATATATTAAGTTGAATCGTTGCTGGGTTGGGGTAAATCGTAAACAATTCGTCAGATATTTCTTCTTCTAAACCGAGACTGGCCGCATGAACGATGGCGTATCTTCTTGTTCGAATTCCATTTGGTTCTGCATCTGAATAATTTTCGAAGTAGTTATAGGCGAAAACATAGCAAGAACCTGAATAGGAATTAGTGTGTCCAAGAAATTCTGTGCCACCTGTTATAGTCCAAACACCTGGTGAAACATAATCTTCTGATAAATGACTTCTGTAGCCATAGCAAACATCATAGACTAAAGTTTCACGGAATGTTGAGTCGAATACAGTCCCGTTAAACTCTTTTACAAGTATTCCTGTTCGATTTCCCAGGTCATAAGTACTTTCAACTTCTGCTTCAACGTCATACACGCCTGTTGTGTAATTGAAGTCAGCATGAAAATTAAAATCAGCTGGATACATCTCTAATGGGTTACGCTTGCTAATCAGGTTGTCAGTTACTGATCTTGGACCAGAGCGCTCATTGAATAGAAAGTCAGCATAAAATTGATGCGGTCCCCAATCATTGATTTCCCATTTCTCTTCTTCAACCCAATGCAATAGATTGTCATCATAAACAATGATTTCTAAGAAGTTTGGTGTGCTACCAGCGTATTGGTAATTAATCTTCACCCCTTCTTCCCAAACTATTCCATCATTAGACCAAGAACCGATAATTTGAGTTGGGGTTAAGCCACTTCCAACATATTCCAAGCGCATCCCACCATCATATACCCAATTGAAGCCAACATAGTCCTCATATGTTTCCGATTCTAATAAGCCAGATCCAGTGTAATTAAATATTGTTCTACCAGTATACATCCAATTTCCACCGCTATACTCTTCTCTTATCACAGAACTATATTGCCCGAAAGAATTAAAATTATAGGTCCATCTTGTTTCAAGGTTAAAAACATCGTCCATTCTTGTCATAGTACGTAATTCACCAGCTGGAGAGTAGGTAAATGAATAATTCTTCTCTAGCGTTTCAATTTGCAAAAGATCTACACTGTAATGGGCGATTGACTCAGGTGTATCATAACTATTGTTCTTGTTCATAGAATACGACATAGCCATCATGCCTTCTTCTTCCTCTGTCATTTGTTGTTGAATATGAACAGGAATTAGAGATTTTTTGACATAATCTAAGTTTCTCAATTGACTATTGGCGCCAAAACTCATTGCCAGTATTCCGCTTAAAGTGAGTAATAAATGTTTCATAAATGAGGGTTTACATTAGTTTATTAGACAAAATTAAGGATTTTGTGGATTTTGAAAAATGACCTAAGTCATTCAAAATGCGGATGTTTGTTTGTGAAATTTGTGCGTAAACCTCTAGTGTCAAATAATCGAATTATCTTTACACCATGGATTTCGCAACAGTTAAAGCACTGCATATTATTTTTGTCGTTAGTTGGTTCGCTGGGCTATTCTACATTGTTCGTCTTTTCATTTATCATGTGGAGGCGCAAGGACGCGACGGAGAAGCGAAAAAAATTCTGTCGGATCAATTTGAAATAATGGAAAAAAGGCTCTGGTGGATTATCACCACGCCTGCAATGATCTTGACCATCATATTTGGTACTTGGATGCTAATATTGAATTGGGGGTATTATGCTCAGGCTGGCTGGATGCATATTAAACTAGTTTTTGTCGTGATGCTTCTGTTTTATCACTTTGTCTGTCAGAAGATCATACGGGACATGAAAAGAGGACAGTTTAATTGGAAATCAAATAGTCTTAGAATTTGGAACGAAGTCGCAACTCTTGGGCTTGTGGCTATTGTTTTTTTGGTAACATTAAAAAATCAGCTTAATTGGATTTGGGGGACAGTCGGTTTTTTTACTGTTGCTATTGGTTTAATGGTTCTGATCAAACTATATAAACGCTTTCGTAAAAGTTAACTTTTATAAACGTCCAATGTGATTTTTACTCGACGGACTGAGAAAGTTTGACGTTCTGGATTCCAAATGTAAATCTTGACATTGTCGTATTCCTGGAAACTATCATGCAGCGTTCCTTCAAATAGTAATTTTGCCCAATTTCCCTTTCCTTCTTGTCGATCGTTCATTAGCTCGGTTGCATGATAATATCGCTGACCATTTGACTTGTTAATCGCGTCTATCACCAAGAATACTCCACTTAATGATTTTTGAGAGATACGTTTTTCTAGTTCTACACGATAATAAAACCGTTCGTTTGTTCGAGGTTTAGCTAATGGTGCAATGACAGAACAAATGAACTCTTGATTCGGTTCGACTATGGTTTGAGGAGTGTCATTAAGTAAGACATTTTCTTGAATCCGCTCACCATAGGGACGGCATGAGCGTGTATAGTTCCAGCGGTTATAATTATCATCGTTCCAAACGGCAAGACTAGTAATGTAATTAGAAGAAGTAAATCGTTGATTTGGCATGTGACCACTTGAATAAGACCACAGTCTTAGAATACCAATTAGAGTGAATACAACTGATAAGCCAACAATCAATTTGTTTTTTTTGATCAATAATGTGAAAAGTGGAAGAAGAAGGAAAAAAAGATGCTCCGTAAATGGTCTATTACCAAAAGGGGATTCATAGTCCCAACACCACCAAGATGCAATTATCCAAGTGTTGATGATAAAATAGATGGTCCAAAAACTAGCTTGAAAGGAATTCTTTCGAAATAGAATAATCCCTGAAAAAATAGCCAGTAGTACAATTGGAGTGTGAATGAGTAAGCCAATACGAAAACTAAAAAGCGTATCTATGAGTTTTGGATTGAGAAAGTTAAATCCTTCCCCGCTGTATGACCATACGATCCAGTTACCAGATTCCCATTTCCAAACCAGAAATAAAAGTGCTAGTGTAGAAAAAAAGCCAATAAATAGTTGAAGTAAGTAATTCAAATTAAGAGAACGAAATAGATTTTTAACGGTCTTATAATCACCAAGAAGGAGAGGTATGGCACTTACGATAAAGACGTTCGTTGGCCGAACGATTACAATTAGCCCTAGAATTAATCCTAGAATCAGAAATCGTTTGCCCGACCGATACTCCTTTAATTTAATTACTGTCCAAGAAAACCAAGTAAACAGGAAGAAAGAATATAAATGACCAAAGCTAGGCGTGTGCACGGAATAGTGAAAAAGAGGTGTCGCAAAATAGAACAGGGGTATTATCCAGAGAACGGAGGAATGATTCTTTGGAAATAGAGCTTTTAATACTTTGTAAAAAAAGAGGAGGCCAAGAATTACATAGAATATACTTCCAAAATAGAAGAATACGCTATAAATATCTGAGTAACCGTCAATGGGTTGGTTGGCAAGCCAAGAAACGGCTGTGGCTATCACAAAAAATGGCGCTTGCAATACGGCGACCCCTGGGAAATATTTATTATGTACTTCACCGTCGTGTGATTTGACAAGGTGTAATGGTGCTAATTTTTTTTCGTGATACTCGTTTTCGGCCTTGGCAGAAGCTTCGAAGCTTGGATCATTAAAAACGATTAACGCAGGGAGGTACGCATAGTATCCACGGCCATCAGAGCGAATAATATAGCTCAAATCTTCAGAGAAAGTTCGATAAGCACTGTAAGAGAGCATGAACAATGCAAACAAAACCATTGGATTCTTTAATAATCTCATGAATCTCTCTGTGGATTGGGTTTTAACAATTACGAAGATATAAAAAATGAAGATTTCGATGATCAATCAAAACTCGATTCAAATTAAAGAAAGAATTTTACATTTTTGATTCTTAATATCTTTAATTCAAGTCATTCAACACTAACAATCCTAAACAGTATCTTTACTTTCAAAAAGAAAAAAGTAATGTACAACAATATAATAACGGATAGTAAAGACCAAGTTTTAAAGATTACAATCAATCGACCAAATCAGTTGAATGCTTTAAACAAAGAAACAATTGAAGAATTACATCAGGCGCTTAGGAATGGAGATGAGGATCAGGGTATAGGTGTAATTATTCTTACAGGGTCTGGAGAGAAGGCATTTGTGGCAGGTGCGGATATCAAAGAGTTTGCTGATTTTTCTATTTCTCAGGGTGGCGAGTTAGCTATGAGGGGACAACAAACATTGTTCAGCTACGTTGAAAATTTATCTACTCCCGTGATCTCAGCAATTAATGGGTTCGCTTTGGGAGGAGGACTTGAATTAGCAATGTGCTCGCATATCCGCGTGGCTTCATCTAATGCCCGAATGGGACTTCCGGAGGTTGGGTTAGGTGTGATTCCAGGATATGGTGGAACACAGCGTTTAGCGCAGTTGGTTGGTCGTGGCAAGGCAAATGAATTGGTATTTACAGCAGGAATGATGAAAGCTGATGAAGCGCTTCAATGGGGGCTTGTGAATCATGTAGTTGAATTAGATGAATTAATGGTAAAAGCGGAAGAGATAGCGGGGAAGATTCTAAAGAACTCGGGCTCTGCAATAGCTTCAGCGATTCGTTCTGTGAATGCTGGATTCGAAGACGGAGTCAATGGGTATGAGGTGGAGATAGAGGAGTTCGGTAAATGTTTTGGTACCGAAGATTTTAAAGAAGGAACAATGGCATTTTTAGAAAAAAGAAAGCCAAATTTCAGAAAGTAATTTGAGTAATCCGCTGAAGAGTTTATTGGGGCAGACGGCCATATACGGTCTACCGACAATTGTGGGTAGGCTATTGAACTATTTGTTAGTTCCCCTCTATACTTCATTTTTGCCTGCGGCGGAATATGGTAAGGTTTCTGAGCTCTATGCAGTCGTTGCTTTTTTAATAGTATTGCTGACTTTCGGCATGGAAACTGCTTTTTTTAAGTTTTTCAATGATAAAGATGATAAGGAGGCTGTTTTTAGAAACAGTTTCTTAACAGTTCTGGGCCTTAACGCCATCTTTTTGATTTTACTACTTCTGTTCAATCAGAGTCTAGCGGATGCGATGTTGTATCCTGAACACAATGAGTGGATAGTATTACTTGGAATTATCGTAACGATTGATGCTGTTTCAGCACTTCCAATGGCAAAGCTTCGTTCGCAGAAGAAGGCATTGAAATTTTCTGTTATTCACTTCACTGCAATAGCGACCAATATTGGTTTGAATCTCATCTTTTTATACTTCTTTTTGGATAAAGACCGGCCGGAAGAAGGAGTGTTATTTATCTTGGTAGCCAACTTGTTGTCATCATTAATTAAGCCTATAGGAACATATAAGGACTTCATTGGTATTAAGTTGAAGTACAATGCTGAATTGGCAAAAGAAATGATGAAGTACTCTTTTCCATTAGTGATAGCCGGTTTTGCAGGAATCATTAATGAAACTCTCGACAGGGTCATGTTGAAGCATTTGCTCTACAGTAGAGGGAACTTATCACTTCGAGCTGCGGAAACGCAATTAGGAATCTACAGTGCTTGCTATAAACTTGCGATGATAGTCAGCATCTTTTTGCAGGCATATCGATATGCAGCAGAGCCATTCTTTTTCGCGCAATCCAAGAATAAGGATAAGAATAAAATGTACGTTAAGATTATGAACTACTTCATAGCGGCAGTTTGTCTCGTGTTTTTAGGTGTGAGTCTTAACATTGATATATTTAAGCACTTTATTAGGAGTGAAGAATTTTGGGCTGGACTAGGAGTGGTGCCAATTTTGTTGGTTGCGAATGTATTCTTAGGAATCTATTTCAATCAATCAATCTGGTATAAGTTGAGTGGTCAAACTAAGTTTGGAGCTTACATCGCGATAGGAGGAGCTTCATTAACTGTATTGATCAACGTTCTGTTTATACCTTTATATGGTTTTTGGGCATCTGCTTGGGCAACATTAATTGTTTATGCTGCACAAATGGTCGCCTCTTATCTTTTGGGGCAACGTTATTATCCAATTAATTATAATTTGAGGAAGTTTGGGCTCTATTTCGGATTGTCTCTCTTATTGTATTTTCTAGCATTCTTCGTGGATTTGTCGCCAGGAGAATTTACGATGACCAAATTCTTGTTTCACAACGGATTGATACTCTTGTATGTTTTTGTTGTTTGGTACATTGAAAAGCCCATGGCTGCAAAAAAGTTAACGGAGTAACGTTAGTAACTTCTTGCGAAACAGCCGTTTTTCACTTCTACTTCGTGCTGATTTTAGCTAAATTTGATAGCTTAAAATACAACATGCAAGTAAAAGTTATCAATCAGTCAAAACATGAGCTACCATTGTATGAAACGATGGCGTCTGCTGGACTTGATGTTCGGGCCAACATTGATTCTTCAATTGAAATAAAACCTCTTGAGCGAGCACTTGTTAAAACAGGGTTGTTCATGGAAATCCCTGTAGGTTTTGAATGCCAAGTGCGTCCGCGTAGTGGATTGGCATTAAAGAAGGGGATAAGTGTATTGAACTCTCCAGGAACTATTGATGCAGATTATCGTGGTGAAGTGGGGGTTATTTTGATCAACTTATCGAATGAGACCTTCGTAGTTGAAGATGGCGAACGTATAGCGCAACTTGTATTTGCAAAAGTAGAACAGGCTGAATGGGAAGTAGCTGAAATCTTGTCGGATACTGATCGAGGTGAAGGCGGTTTTGGAAGTACGGGAGTTAAGTAAGATTAGGGCCAATTGGGCTTGAAAATAAATTGATATGAAGATTATTGTTCCAATGGCTGGAAGAGGAAGCCGACTTAGACCACATACATTGACCGTACCGAAGCCACTAGTTCCGGTAGCAGGGGAGCCAATAGTTCATCGTTTGGTGAAAGATATTGCTGAAATAGTCAATGAAAAAATTGAGGAGGTTGCCTTCATTTTAGGAGATCCCGCATTTTTTGGTGAAGATGTTATTGAAAGTTTGACACAATTAGCGACAGATTTAGGAGCCAAAGCATCTATCTACAGACAGGATCAACCTTTAGGTACTGGCCACGCCATTATGTGCGCAAAAGAGTCTCTTTCTGGACCTGCTGTAATTGCTTATGCTGACACTTTAATTCAGGCTGAATTTGATTTGGACCCATCTGCAGATTCTGTTATTTGGGTCAAGCAAGTTGAGCACCCAGAAGCCTTCGGTGTAGTTAAGCTTAATGAAAATCAAGAAATTGTTGAGTTGGTAGAGAAACCAGAATCATTCGTTAGTGACCTTGCCGTAATAGGGATCTACTATTTCAAAGAAGTCGGAGATTTGAAAACTGAATTACAGAATGTGTTGGACAACAATATTATTAACGGTGGAGAATATCAAATCAATGATGGTATTAAGGGGATGATGTCCAAGGGGAAAATTTTTAAAACCGGAAGAGTTGATCAATGGATGGATTGCGGTAATAAGAAAGTAACAGTTGAGACAAATCAGCAAGTCCTTAAGAATGAACAAGCGAAGGGCAGAAATATAATTTCATCTACAGTAACAAAAAAGAATTCTATTATCATCGAACCTTGTTTTATTGGAGAAAATGTTGAATTGAAGAATTCAATTGTTGGGCCATTTGCCTCAATAGGTGCTGGAACTAAAGTTATTAAGAGCGTTGTTTCAAATTCAATTATTCAACACGATACTGAGATAAAAAATACAGTAATTAAAGACTCGATGATAGGTTCCAATGTTTCATATAATGGTTTGGCGCGTGATTTGAGCTTGGGTGATTATTCTAACATAGATGAATAGAGCGATACTATATATTTCTGTACTAATTTTTGTTGCATTGGGTTGTGCAACGGAGAAATCTGTTATCGAAAATGGAAGCTCAGAAATTAGTGCTAAGGATTACCCATATATTGCCAAGTTCCATGAGGGAATTCGTCTTAAGACAAAAGGTAGGGTTGAAGAGGCAATAAAGAAACTAGAGGAATGCCTGGAGGTTAGGCAAGATGATGATGCTGTTTATTATGCTCTTTCTCAGTTGGAATTAATGAGGGGAGGCATGGATAAGTCTGCCGAGTATATTCAGCGCGCGGCAGAAATTGATCCCAAGAATACCTGGTATATTCAGGAGTTGGCTTACATGTATTATGAGCAAAAGAAATTTGATAAGTCAGTCGAGAGTTTCAAGAAGCTAGTGAGTATTGAACCTCGTAACGTAGATTGGCAATATGGGTATGCTGGCGCTTTGCAAGAGGCGGGAGATAATAAGGGAGCGATAGAAGCATTGAATAAAACGGAAGATCAAGTAGGAATAAACCCGGAATTGTCAATTCAGAAGTATGGATTATTCATTAAAATTGGCGAAACGGACAAGGCAATTTCTGAGCTTGAAAGGGCGCGCGAAACATTCCCGAAAGATTTGCAATTGTTGGCAACACTGGTAGATCATTACTATCAGTCTGGGCAAGAAGATAGGGCAATTGGAATGTTGGAGGAATTAGTCGAGGCTGATCCAGAAAATGGGAGAGCGCATCTTGCACTGGCAGATGTATATCGTCAAAAAGGAGAACAAGCAAAATCATATAGTGAATTGAAATTGGCTTTTTTGGGTAAAGGTGTAGATCTCGATACTAAGATGAAAATCCTAATGAGCATCCAAGAGTCTAGCTTTAAAATAGATCCAGAGGTGTATGAGCTAGTTGATATTCTGGTGGATACTTATCCGAAAGATGCAAAAGCACATTCTATTAAGGGGGATTATTTGTTGCGTGCTGACAAGGAAGAAGAAGCATTAGGGTCATATCAAAAAGCGTTGGAATACGACAAGACAAAATACCCAATTTGGAATCAAGTACTAATTATGGAGTACCAGGCGTCCGACTTTGAGGCGTTGTATTCTCACAGTAAAGAGTGTTTAACATTATTCCCTACAATTACTACCGTGTATTTACTTCAAGGAGTTAGTGCTAATCAAGTGAAGAAGTACGATGAAGCTATAGATGCTCTTTCGGTTGGCCGAGAATTGATTATTGACGATAAGCCGATGGAAGCTGAGTTCTTTGGTCAAATGGGAGAAGCATATTTTGGGCTAAATAATATTGAAGAAGGCAAGAAGGCTTATAAGAAGGCTATTGAACTTGACGGAAATAGTAGCTTATTGAAAAGTAATTTTGCTTATCGATTAGCTATGGCTAAATCAGATTTGGAATTGGCTCGTTCACTTGCTATTCAGTCCGTGAATGTTGCCCCAAATCAAGCACAGTTTAAAGATACTTATGGTTGGGTTCTATTCCAACTAGGAGATTATAGCAATGCTTTGATTGAATTTAAAGATGCCTATGAGATTGACAGCAAGGATGATATGATCATAGATCATCTAGGTGATGCACATTTTAAGAATGGCAATATAGAGGACGCTATTAAATGGTGGGAAATGGCAAAAGAGATGTCTTCTAAAAATAAGAATCTTGAAAAAAAAATACTGGATAAACAGTTCTATGACCCGCTCTATTAAATATAGCATACTACCAGTTTTAATTGGTTTTTTGATGTCGTGTTCAAGCTCGCTTGAACTGGTAGAAAATGTAGATTTGCCTAAAGAGAAAGAGGCTGATTTGGTGGCTGCTTTAGATAGTCTTTCGGCAATTTCCTTTGATTCTTTTTATTCAAAAGTTTCTACAAAGTATAAAGATTCTGCACAAAATGTTTCTTTCAAAACATCTATGCGAATTGTTAATGATAGTGCGGTTAATACTACGATCACATATGCGGGAATCCCTGTAATGAATGCTTTGGTTACGACCGATTCAATCAAAATATCAAATAAACGTGATAAGTGTTTTGTAGGAGAGAATTTACAATTTTTCAAACAGCAGTTTGGCATTGACTTTAGCTATGAGAATATAGAAGAATTATTGATCGGTAAGCCAGTGGCATATGATTCAAACAAAAAGTACTATCAAGTAAACGACCTAAAAACACATACTATGTGTTCGCATCGTAAGAAGGACATCAAACGAAATGAACGGAAGGATGAACGAGAGATAATTACGTATTATAATTTGACATCGGATTTGAAGAATTTGGAATCTATGCAAATTATTAGTCCAGCGGATTCTACAATGATTCAAATAGAATACAATGAACGTGAATTGATAAGTGGTTATATGGCTCCTAAATTGGTTGATGTCACGATTTACACGCCAAAACAGGAAATTGTTGTCAATTTTGACTACCGCAAAACACGCGTGAATGAATCAACACAAATACACTTTGTAATACCTGAGAGCTATGAAAAGTGTAAGTAACTTTGTCCTCATAGCATTTATTTTGCTATCTACGGGTGTTTTTGGTCAGTCGACCAGTGAGAAGTTAAAGAAAGAGCAGGCTCGTTTGGAGCGCAACATTTCTGACACTAAAATGCTGCTGAACAAGTCAAAATCAAATACAGAAGCTTCACTGAATGAGTTAAAGGTAATTGAAAATCAGATTTCGTATCGAGAACAATTATTAAAAAACTATGATAACCAAATTCGAGGGGCTGAGTTGAATGTTCAGAAAAAAGAACAACAAATAGGTGAGCTTCATGATAAAATTGCCCGCCTAAAAGCACAATACAAGAAGCTTTTAGTTTATGCGTATAAGAACAGAAATAAGTACGGAAAAATGATGTACTTGTTCTCATCGGAGAGTTATTATGAAGCATTAAAACGTGCGAAGTACTTGCAGCGGATTTCTGAAATTCAGCAGAAACAATTTATGGCAATTCGTCAGAACCAAGCGATTATCACCAAAGAGATTTCTGAAATTGAAAAAGAAAAAAAGTACAAGCAGGTGATGTTGGGAGAGAAGAGTAAAGAGAAAGTAGCAATTGAACAGGATAGAAAGAAGCAAGAGGAAGTTTATAAACAGTTCAAGCTTGAAGAGCAATTGCTCATCGCGAAACTACAGGACGAAGAGCGTAAAAGGGCCACGCTGAAAGCAAAGATAAACGCGGCGATAAAGATGGAAATTGCTGCAGCGGAAGAGCGTCGAAGAAAAGCTGAGGAGGCGCGAAGAAAAGCGACAGGCTCAACTGAAACTGCGACGAATACAGAAAATTCATCTCCATCTTTTGCCGAGACGAAAGAGGCTGCGCTGCTAAGTGCATCCTTCGAAGGAAATAGAGGTAAATTGCCTTGGCCTGTAAATAAGGGAAGTATCACTGAGGGATTTGGTAAGAATCCGCATCCAACTTTAAAGAACGTATTTACTAATAATCGAGGAATAGATATTAGCACACCTAAGAATGCACAGGTTAGAGCTGTTTTCGATGGTGAAGTGACTAGTGTGTTGAATATCCCTGGAGCGGGTAAAGTCGTTATCATTAAACATGGTAGTTACAGAACTGTTTATAGTAACCTAAAGGATACATACGTGACTACTGGGAGTAAAGTGACAACGAAGAAAATTATTGGCTCATTACTTTCCGATGATCAACAAAACATATCTGTTGCTCACTTTGAAATTCATAACGTATCGGGAAGTTCAGTTACTTGTTTGAATCCGTCTCTATGGGTGTCGCGTTAGCCCCGCGTTTTTGTAAAAGAATTTCTAAAGCAATAAACGAGGCAGCAAAAGACCATATTGGAACAGCTGCTTTATCTGTATCTAGATAATTATTAAGGACACCATGAACAAAATAAGTCGTTAAGGCCAGAATCATTGCAATGATTAATGTCCGCATTTCTCTCTCATCTTCTGGCCATTTTAAATAAAGTGTAATTCCTTTGTAAAATATGGTAGCTACAATTACTAGCATTGCAAGCATACCCAATAATCCCATTTCAGAGAGCGGTCCTAAGTATTCACTATGAGCATTACCCATGTCTCCAAAATTGGTAGAAATTATTGTTAGGTTTTCTGGGTCTTGAAAGCGAGCGTACTCAAAAGAGTATGTTCCAGGGCCAAAGCCAAATACTGGACGTTGTTTGAACATTTCAATTGCACATGACCATCTATTAAGTCGTTCTAAATTAGAAGCGTCAGTGGTTACATTGGTTGCACTCTGAAGCTTTTCTCCAAATTCTTCAGTCGTGTGTTCGTATTTGTTCCGTTCCAATTCCATTTGAATGGAATCCCATGAAAAAAATAAAACTAATCCTGCAAAAGCTGCGATCGTTGCAAGAATGCTGAATTTAATTTTGAGTTTAATAAAGAGCAAAACGAATAGAGAAGCGAAAATACTTAGCCAAGCAGCACGTGTGTATGAGAAGTAAAGTCCAACCATTATAATGGTAATCATTAGAACAAGGATACCCTGCATCAATGGTGAATGTTTTTTTGAAAAGTAAATTCCGAACACGAGGGGGACGGAAAAAGCGACGGTAGAACCATATATCGTATGATCTTTGAAGAATGGCCACATCACCCAATGTCCTTCTTTTTCGCCAAAGCCATAGCCTGCATGAATTACTAGAGTATAGGAAATAGCTACACACATAGCGATACAAAACAACCAGATGAATGTGCGTATATTTTTGGGTTTTGAAAATACTATTGTTCCAAAGAAAAGAATAGGTATGATAAACCAGAGTCTTGCCAATAAAAACTTGAATGAAACACCTGGTGAAGTACTCGTAATAGAGGTGATAAATATCCAGAACAAGTAGAAACAAACCGCCCATATTATGGGATTCTTCCAAATCCTCTTATCCAGTTGATTCTTGATGAGCTGCTGTAATAGTAACATTACCATGAGACCAAACAGGAGTGGTTCTGTAGGGATGAATAGGCCAATACTTTCGGTATATTCCTCAATATTAATTGAAAGAGGTGTAAGAAAAGCAAGGGCCAAGAAAGCATACTCTGTATAAAAAACAGCAAAAAACATAGCCAAAAGCCCGATGGGAGCTAGAGTCAGATAGGCCATGTCATTCCAGATCAAATACGAAGAGAGTACAAGATATAGTAATCCAAATCCAAGTAGAAACCCGTTTTGTTTGAGATACCTCATTCGGATTTTATGATTGCTTTGCGGCAGAATTATTACGCTTTAGTTCAGCTAAACGATCCCTAATTAAGATCAGAAAGACGATGAAGACCAACGCGCCGATGCCACTCAAAATAACGATGATAGCACGTTTAGGTTTATCCTTCTTGTCCGCCACTACAGCTGGCTCCACAATGAATTTGTGGTTGAATAAAGTATTCGCATCTGATTCAGCCTGCTCGTAAGCATCCTCAAACTTCGTCAACTTCACAATTCGTTCATCACGTAACATTACCAGTCCGTCATAGGTTGCTCCGAATGTTAGATTGACGTCAAGTTGTTTTTTAAAGAATGCCTTATCAGTTGGGTTTTTTGCTTGATTAAAGGCCTGAAAGAGATTTGCACGGCTTTCATTTGGAACAACACCCATCGCTGAAAGGCTGTCCAGTTGAGCTGTTAACCCATTTTTTTCTTTCTCCAACATATCACGTTTCCGTTTGTTAATTTCGAAGGCTGGAATTGTACGTTCACGAACCATATCGTTCTTAACAGTATCTATAAGGTCGACAATTTTGTTTGCAATAACAGCAGCCAATTCACGGTCTTCGTCCCAAACATCTATTTGAATTGAACCATAGCGGGTCCGTGAAAATTGAATGTGATTTTCCCAGGCTTTACCGAGTTTGTAGAATTTGTTTTCATCATCTGCATCAATTTCATAATGATTCATCAGGTCAAATCGATCTACAATTATATTACGAATACGAGATGATTTTAGAATTTGAACCAATTGCTCAGCTTGTTCCTCTTCACCGAAATCCATAGAAGAAGCTTTCGCATTTCGCTGTTCTGAGAAGGATACCGTGCTGGTTGCAGCTGGAAAAACTATTGCAGTTGATTTAAAAATTGGCGTAAGAAATAATGAAATTACCAATGCAATAATTCCCGCTATCATTGGAAAGATTAGAACAGGTAGTTTTTTATCGTAAAGCGTTTGTATAAATGATTTTCTAACTGGATCGAATACGTCCTTCTGTTCATTCATGTTTGAGTTTTTTTAAGTAGTGCGAAGTTAAGGTTTCTAACCGAGTCTTATAACTGCGAAAGATTCAATTTATTTTGTCAAGCAGGTATTTCTTCTTCAGAGCTACTTTTTAATATTCCGGCAATTGTCCTTAAATCGATTAATTTAAATAGCAGCATGGATAAAAAGGAGATGAGTAAAATTGCAACTAGCACCGCAATGGATTCAGCTCGCACATAGTAGCAAAGTGTGAAAACGACGGCGGTAAACAACCCGAATTGACCAACTACAATGAAAGAGAAGTCAAGTTTTAACGCTTTCATGCAGTAGACGAACTGAACAATCGAGACAACTGATTGTGTTATTAATGTGGCTATTGCAGCTCCAGTTGCCCCATAGATTGGAATCAAATATAAATTGATAATGAAGTTTATAACGATACCAACAGCAGATGCAATATTTAGAAAGCGTAATTCACCTTTAGCGGTGAGAAGTGTTCCGAAGATGACGGTTGAACACATTCCGATAAAACTGAACATTAATAGCTGGAACGAAGCATTGCTGTATATAATATCCGCTTTATAGATCAATCCCAAAATATATTTGCTATTGAAATAGCTGACAATAGAGATGAGTATTGCGGTGCCAATGAGTAATTTTGCCGCCGTCGAAAGAAGGGGTAAAATATTCATGCGGTTAGTGAACATTTTTGAAAATAAGGGAAATAAGAGGTTCGAAAACAACATCGCAAACATAAAGAAAGCACTTAATAATCTAAAACCTTGTGCATAATATCCAGCCTCCATTTTTCCATTCGGATGCATACGCTCGATCATTACTGAATCGACTCGAGTATAGATCATCATCAACAAAATAAGTAGTGCATATGGAAAACTCTTTCGAATAATTACATAAGAGAATACTGGACGATATTTCAGCTTAGGGATCCCCACTTTTGCAAAAAGTAAGATGAACGCAACAATGAGTGCAATTAAATAACAAATCGTTTGAATCCAAATGAACCATTCGATTTTGAAATCCAAATCGGTTATCGGTAAAAAGAGGATTGCTCCACAGAGGATGATGAGTAGTATTCGGTCGAGAACACCGATGAATGCATCTGTCTTAAACATGAGTAGCCCTCCAAAATAGCTCCTTACATAGGCAATCAATGTTATAATGAATTGGTTTAGAACTAGAAAACCTAATAAATAGAGTTCATAAGCGTTCCAGCCCAAAACGATCGCAATGGAATACGAGAAAATGGCATAGAAGAAGAAAAGTACAAATCGAAAAGTCAGAACTCTACCGAGATATTTCGTCGCGACATTAGGTGATTGAGCGATATTCTTAGTCGTGAAATTATTAATCCCGAAATCGAGTAGAATATTGAATAGAACCGAAAAATTTAATAGTGAGAAGTAAATTCCGTAGGCTTCTGCTCCAACTTGATTTTGAACAGTTGCATCAATTCCAAATATTGCGAGTGGTTTCACCAGCAGATTCAGAAGAACCATTAAAGCTAGATTGGAAATAAACTTCTTTTGCATTCCGAAGATTTAGCAGAACGCATAAAGGTTTACGACCTCTGTATATACGCTCGCATACAAGTATTAAAACGAGCTAAAAGTACTAAAAGTTAGGCGATCACTTTATGACGAGCTTGAAGCCTTTTCCGTGTATGTTCATGATTTCAACGTTTCCATCGCTTTTTAATGCTTTACGTAACTTTGCAATGTATACATCCATGCTTCTTCCGTTGAAATAATTGTCGTCACCCCAGATAGCTCGAAGGGTAGCGTTACGGTCGAGAATGTCATTTTTGTTCTTAACTAACAATTGAAGTAATTGGTTCTCTTTTGTCGTTAATTTTTTCACTTCGTCTTGCAAGTGCAAGAGGCGAAATTCAGGTTCATATTTAATCGTTCCAATAAAGATGTTTTCATCTTCTTCGGTTGAAGATGCTGAATCTGTTCTTCTCAATATTGCGTTAATTCTAGCGACTAATTCTTCCATAGCAAATGGTTTGGTTAAATAGTCATCAGCACCTACAGAAAACCCTTCTAACTTGTCATCCTTCATGGATTTAGCTGTCAAAAATAAAATCGGAATTTGTTTATCAATTTCACGAATTTCTTTGGCAAGTGTGAAACCATCCATTTCAGGCATCATTACATCGAAAACACAGAAGTCATAGGAGTTCTTATTGAATTTTTCAAACGCAATTTTTCCATTCTGCGCTAATGAAACAGCGAATCCTTTCGACTTTAAAAAGGTATGTAATAACTGACCTAAGTTAAGGTCATCTTCTGCCAATAGAATTTTAATTTCCTTTTCCATTCTTATTCTTTAATAATGATTGTAAATTCTGAACCTTGCTCATGCTTGCTCTTTACATCTATTCTCCATCCATGTAACTCAGCTATTGCTTTTACATAACTAAGTCCTAATCCAAATCCTTTTACATTGTGGACGTTTCCAGTAGGAACACGGTACAACTTGTCAAATATTTTGTTCAGGTGCTCTTTTTTTATTCCAATTCCAGAATCGATTATTTTTAATGTGATCTGTTCACCTTCTTTTTTCAACTTAACAAACACCTGTGGATCACCATCACTGTATTTAATAGCATTGTCAACAAGATTCGAGACCATATTAGTAATGTGCATTCGATCTCCTACGACATGAATCAGTTCTCTAGGTATATCCAAATCGATAGATCCTGTTGAGTTTGCAATTCGGAATTTTGCGTTTTGAACGACTTCATCAATGACTTCATTTAACAACACATCTTCATGTTCAATGCGGAGTTCACCTCGATCCAGAGTAGCACTTTGTAAAATTCGCTCAACTAGAATGCTTAGTCGTTTATTTTCGTCATTGATCATTTTTATAAACGTTCTTGAAGAAGAACTTGGGTCGTTTCCAACCATATCCGAATCACTCAAGGCCTCGCAAGCTAGTGAAATGGTCGAAATTGGAGTCTTGAATTCATGCGTCATGTTTGAAATGAAGTCATTTTTCAATTCAGATAATTTCTTTTGTGTCAAAATGGTTCTAAACATGAATACCATTGAAACGATGATGAGAATTACAAGCAATGAGTTGACAGTCAAAGGCCCCCACATCTCCATCAGTAAGAAGGATTTTTGCTCAGGAAAATGCAGATGTAAGTACAAATCCTCGTCAAGTGGATTACTTGGGAATAGAAGAGTTTGATGGGTCGTGTTTGTATCAAGTTCAAGGTTATAATGCTTAGGCGCTCTTTTAAAATCAATAGGCATATTGTATTCATCTGTAACGACGAATTCAAATCCTGAGGGTAAACTTCCAGCACTAATTTCATGTTTTAATACAGAATCAAGAAAAACGATATCTAATCTTTGAGAAGGTTCTTCATACACATTATTCCTAAAGGCATCTATCATCATTTCGTTGACGAAACGCGCTTTTTTAAATATTTGTTGAATCACTCGTTGGTCCAGTTGTATGGCAACTTTAAGTGAATCATTGTTTAAATGAGTTGAATTGTTCTGAAATAAATCCTTAAGATGCCTTACGTCTCGAGCAAGAACTCTTTGTTCGGCCGTTAGCCCTGAAATAGAGTCGTATGCTTTTCCTTTTATAATAAGGTAATTCTCCATTTTTCCATTCTCAAAGATGGCGGTATCCTGAATGGAAATGGACTCTTGTGCTGAAAGTAGGTTTTGAAATTCTTCTTTTAATACATCTTTATATTGACCGCTAAAATCATTGTCTGCCAAGAGCATATAGCGTCTTATGTCTGAGGCCTTCTCATGACGAAGAGCAATTCTTTCCAGTGTGGTAGAAAATCCAACGGCGAACTCGTTCGATTTTCGATCGTATAATTGGGCCGTTTGCACTACTTGCATAATTAGTAGAGCAAGTAATGCTGCAACGACAAGTACCAGTATAAAATTGACACGAATTTTCTTCACGTGGTCGACAGTTTTAGCGAATGTAAAGGAATCCGTTTGTAGGAGGCTGCTGGTTAACGTTTTTTAACAGCGAGTTATATTGGCCTTATTCAAACAATCGTCTAACTTGAAGAAAGCGTTTGGGGTAGTTAGAAGAATAATAATCAGTGATTACTACACCGTAATGATTTTTTGAACTTGAACAATGGATGAATTGAATTCCATCTGCGGTATTCGATACAACGATGCCTACGTGTCCAGGAGTTTTACTACCCGGAGATGTCCCAGAGAATAAGATGCAATCTCCTTTTCTGCATTCTGCTAACAACACTTGTTCACCTAGTGTTGCGTAAGCTTTTGAACTTCTTGAGTTGTCAACGTTGGCAGAACCGTATGCATAAGCCGTAAATCCTGAACAATCAAAACTTACATTCGGATTACTTGTTCCCCATTTATAAGGGGTTCCGAGTTGTGATGTAGCAGCTGATACAACTGAATCAGCGATCGGCTCCCATCCCTTCTGGGTAAATCCAATTGAGCTGAATAATAATGCCAAAATGAGAATTAAATGTTTCATAATTGAGGGGTTCATACAAATTTAGGTCATTTAATGACCCTTCAGAAATTTTTAACCTTATTTAGGCTTTTCACGAATACTAGGCAGGAATTTTAATGGACTAAAAACACGAATTTTATCCATTCAACGTTGTACATTCGTGATAATGTCTGTTTTTGGCAAAAGGTTGTTGTTGTTTCTACTACTTGTTATTCCATTTTTCGGGCTGACCCAGACATCTAATCTCCGTACGAAACAACTCTTTCGGACCGGGGACACTCTGCAACTAGATACGCTAAGCATTTATCCAAATTCATTTGAATTACGCTGTGGGGGAGATTTGCTAACACGGGATGACTATACGCTTGATTATGCTAAAGCAAGGTTGATTCTTCATACGGAATGTGGAGGTGATCTTTTAACTAGTTATAGAGTGCTTCCTATGAACTTATCGCAAGTGTACGCCCTCCGAGATACAAGTATTGTTTATTCAAAGGAAAAGGGATTTAGAGAAAGATTCTTGATAAGTTCATTTAGTTCTTCAACAGATATATTTGGGGGGTCCAGTTTGAATAAATCAGGTAGTATATCCAGAGGGATTTCTTTTGGTAATAATCAAGACTTGGGTGTGAACTCTTCTCTTAATTTGGAACTCTCGGGTCAGATTGCGCCCAATCTGAAGTTGTTGGCTTCAGTTTCGGACGATAACCTACCGATTCAGCCTGATGGAAATACTAACAAGTTGCAAGAATTTGATCAAGTTTTCATCCAAATTTATAACGATCGATTTAAGTTGATTGCTGGAGATTTTTGGTTGGATAAACCACAAGGTTATTTCATGAAGTATAAGAAACGTGCGCAGGGGTTGACCGTGAATTACAGATGGTCAACGGATACAACGCGCGTATGGAATACACAAGCAAGTGGGGCTCTTTCTAGGGGCAAGTTTCAAAGGCAAATAGTTCAGGGAGGTGAAGGAAATCAAGGGCCTTACAGATTGTACGGAAGCGAAAATGAACCTTTTATTATCGTTTTGTCTGGAACTGAAAAAGTTTACATTGATGGGCGTTTGCTAGAACGCGGACAGGAGTTTGATTATGTCATTAATTATAACACTTCGGAAGTGATCTTTACATCTAGAAATCAGATTACCAAAGATTCAAGGATTGTTGTTGAATTTCAATATTCTGATCAGAATTACGCAAGATCGCTTTTTCAAATGTCAACTACCTATAATTCTAAGAAGTTTAAATTTTGGTTAAATGGATACTCAGAGCAAGACGCTAAGAATCAAACCTTGCAGCAGGATTTGTCAATCAGTCAAAAACAGCTACTAGCAAATATCGGAGATACATTGAACCTTGCACGTACATCGAGTATTGATTCTGTAGGATATTTTGATAATCAAAATTTATACAAAATGGTTGATTCTCTTGGGTTCGATTCTGTTTTGGTCTATTCAGTTAACGTAGATTCTGCTTATTATCGTGCAACTTTTGAGTTTGTAGGTAGCGGGAATGGTGATTATTTATTAGCCAATTTCAATGCACTAGGGAAGGTCTACAAATGGATTCAACCTATCGCCGGAGTATCACAAGGAGATTACGCTCCTTCACGTTTGATAATTACTCCAAAACAACGGCAAATGGTAACTGCTGGAGTGAATGTTCAACTTGCCAAACAGCTTCACCTTGAAACGGAGTTAGCGTATTCAAAAAATGACCTCAATACATTTTCGCGTCGTGATGCGAAGGATGATAATAGTTTTGCAGGAAAATTGAAATTGATAGGAGATATAAGGCTGTCAAAAGATTCAATTCCAAAATGGATTCTTCGTACTAAAATGGAGATGGAGGGCCGTGACAAATATTTCAATCATATTGAGCAATACCGAGCCGTTGAGTTTGATCGAGATTGGAATACTCGGAACCGCGGATATACAGGGAATCAAGTTGCTACTAGCTTAAGCACAAATTTCATGAATCGTAAACATGGAAACTTCAATTTAGAAGGCCAGCACTACGTCATTGGAGGTGATTATGAAGGCATTCGGGGAAAGTTTGATGGTAAATGGAAACAGAAGGGCTTCAGTGGGAATTGGGATGCGAGTTACTTATCCAGTCAAACCACTGAGAGAAATGAGTTTGTTCGGCATCGTTCTGAATTTTCACAAAATATAGGATGGTTTAAAATTGGATATAAAGATGATCATGAATTAAACCAGTTCAGGGCTGATTTTTTGAAGACATCGAGTTATCAATTTTTTGATTATCAGGTTTATTTGGCGAACAGCGATTCGATAAAAAACTCGTATAAAGTCTTTTATCGAGAACGATATGACAAACGTTCTGATAGTACCAATCTTATACCGATTGCCAAGGCAAGGTCAATAGGCGGAGAGGTTTCTATTACCGAATGGAAAAATCAAAAACTGAATTTCATTACAAGCTATCGCGAGCTAAAGATTCTTGATAGCACATTGGCTGCTCAAACTCCTGAAAATACTCTTTTAGGAAGGATTGAACATGAATTACGAGTTTTTAAAGGGGCCCTTACATTAAACACTTTCTATGAAGTAGGTTCCGGTTTGGAATTGAAACGTGAATTTTTGTACATACAAGTGAATGATGGGCAGGGAATTTACACATGGATAGATTATAATGGTGACGGAATAAAGGATTTGAATGAATTTGAAGTCGCACAATTCGCTGATCAGGCTAGTTATATTCGCGTATTTACGCCCAGCAATGAGTATGTTAAGACCTATTCTAATGAATACAATCAATCCATTTACTGGCGTCCAGAACGAATTTGGGCATCAAAGAAGGGGATTCTAAAGTTTTTATCTCGTTTTTCTGATCAGGCAAGGGGAAGAATTCAGCGTAAGACAAACTATTTCAATGGCGCAGAAGCGTTCAATCCCTTCGTAACAAGAATTAACGATACGAGTCTAATTTCAACAAGTTCAAACCTCAGAAATACTTTATTCTTTAATAGAATTTCCAACATTTTTGGATCAGAGTACACATATCAAGACTCGAGAAGTAAGACGTTGTTAGCAAGTGGGTTCGATAGTCGAACAAATAGGTTTCACGAATTATCTTTTCGCTGGAACATTAAACGGAAATTTACGATTAAGTCTTCAGCAAAAATTGGAAAAAAATCATCTAAGGCTGATTATACCGCTGGAAGGGATTATGAACTTGAGTATTATTTTATTGAACCCAGTTTGATTTATCAACCGAATACGAAGTTTCGAGTTACATTGGATGGTAGAGTTTCAGAAAAGCGTAATCGTCCAGACATTGGTGGTGAGCGGGCTCAAGTATACGAGGTGGGTACGACAACTAAATTTAATCAAGTAGAAAAGGGAAGTCTTCAAGGTTCCTTCAGTGTGCTAAGAATAGTTTATAATGGTATTCAGAATTCGGCGCTTGGTTTTGAAATGCTCGAGGGATTGAAGCCAGGCTTAAATTATACGTGGAACCTCGGTTATCAGAGGTCTATCTCAAAAAATCTTCAGTTATCAGTACAATATAACGGGCGTAAATCTGAAAACAACAAAGTCATCCACTCTGGAGGAATGGAGGTGCGGGCCTTCTTCTAAATTAGAGGGAAGTTCTAGTAAGGAGCCACTACTAAACGATGAATAGACATTCCGTCAGAAGAGTTCATTTGCAATATGTAAGAACCTGGTGCGCATCTTTCTAGATGATAAGAAGTGCCTCCTTCTATTTCCCAATTCTGAACTTCTTGCCCTTGCATGTTAATTAACGTAATCGTTCCTTCGATCGGTGGATTTATAAATTCAATAACACCGTTTATGATCGGATTGGTTATTAGATGATCGGTAACAATTATGTCTTCCTCGATATCTAAAGTAGAACAAGCTAGAGATAAACTATTGACGTCTTCAATTATGCCAATTGTGGTCAGGGTTTGAATAGCTATTCCAGGGTAGTCAGGCGCATATTTATGCACTCTAAATGCACCATTGAAGCCTCCGGAAATAACATCAAACTGATTACTCACAGCACCATTGCCATGCGGATTAGTATAACTCCATACAACATCGTGGTTTGCATTTACTTCGACAAATCGGCCGCTACCCGAATCATTGACAAGGTAACCTCCATTTTCGAGTGATTGCACAGAACATTTTTTAGACGAGTAAATTACAGGACTTACGTTATCTCCATTCCACGTATCCGAAAAATTGACAGGATCGAAAGTACTGTTCGAAAGAAGATAATTAAACCCACTAAGATTAGGCTGTAAAACATGCACAGAACTGAAGTTCATTGTACCATCTGCATCGTTATTGAATACTGAAATTTTTCCTTCGTGAGCAAAACCATTTTCTACCCATTTTCCATCATGTTGACCAAATAATTTTTGATCAACGGCAGTTCCTTGTCTATATACTCGAGGATTCCCCCATCGCCAGAGAATGTCACCTCCCATTCCAGCAGAACCACCTGTGTGACCAGCGGCTTCTAAGGTTGTCGTAGAATGATCAATTATATACAACTCACTCATATGCCTACTAGAGATCATAATTTGATCTAAATCAGCATTGTAATCAACTGAATTTAAATGTGTCCAGTCATTGATGTTGCCATGGTCAAAATTAAAATCAATTAATTCAGGGTGATTTTCTACGATTCCATAATTGTTTTTTGAGTTATCATAATCTTGAACGAGGTGATCAAAAAATCTCCATTCCCAAACTACAATAGCATCATTTGTGCCGACAGGCTGCAATTCAACTATTTTATCTAATCTGAAGTTTCCTCCGACAAGGCTTGAATCTTTACCGGCATCTGTTTGTTCAGTTGTAGTTAAATTTTGTGTTACAATGCACAGAATGTTTCCATTTGGTAAAGGCTCTATATCGTGATGTTGTTTAATACCATTATCTGTTGTGGCATAGCTCCAAACGGTATTATCGCTCCAATCACGAATTGTTAAGCTATCTTTTCCTGCGCAAAGCAAGTTCCCGTTCGGCAAAAGATAGCTTGAAATACCTGGTGCTTCATTGAAAATCCATTCATTGACGCGTTCTCCACAATTATTAATTAGGTATACATGATTGTTTAGATCTGGACTAAACAGTGTATATCCTTCAGAAACTGAATCAGAGTAATATGTCAGCCCAATGGTAGGCGTCTGGCTATGGCCAAATAGGGGAGTTAAAATAAGAAAAGAAAATAGGTAATTATAGAGTTTCATGACTATGAGAGTTAATTGAACTTCGTTGTTAATTATACAATTTATTTTCTTCTGAAGAAAATCTTAATGGGAACTCCAGTGAAATCAAACACTTCACGTAATCGATTCTCCAAAAAGCGTTTGTAGCTGTCTGGAATATATTGTGGAAGGTTACAGAAGAATGCAAATGCAGGTGAATGCGTTGGTAATTGCTGAACGTATTTAATTTTAACGTATTTACCTTTAACAGCTGGAGGTGGGGTTGCTTGGACAATTTCCAACATCACTTCATTTAGTCTAGAAGTCGAAATCTTCTGAATTCTGTTTTCATGCACTTTTATTGCAGTTTCCAACGCTTTATGAATTCGTTGTTTCGTCAGGGTCGAAGTAAAAATGATGGGGACATCATTAAATGGAGCAAGTGCCTTACGAGTAGCGTCTTCAAAGGCTTGCATGGTTTTATGATCCTTTTCAATCAAATCCCATTTGTTCACCAACACGACAACGCCCTTTGAGTTCTTTTCTATAATGTAGAATATGTTCAGATCCTGTTTCTGTAAGCCTTCTTCAGCATCAATCATAAAGATACAGACATCGGAATTTTCAATCGCACGAATTGAGCGCAATACAGAGTAATATTCAATGTCTTCGTGAACTTTAGCTTTTTTACGTATCCCAGCAGTATCGATGAGCATGAAGTCAAATCCAAATGCCGTATAGCGGGTATTAATAGAATCTCGTGTTGTACCAGAGATATCAGTAACGATGTTCCGTTCTTCACCAGTAAGCGCATTAACTAATGAAGATTTCCCAACGTTCGGTTTCCCTATTATGGCAATATGTGGTAAATCTTCACCATCCCTAACTGAGTCATCTTCCTTGTCAAATTCCTTAACTATTTCGTCAAGTAAATCGCCAGTGCCGCTTCCATTTGTTGCAGAAACATCGAACACTTCCCCTAAGCCTAGTGACCAGAATTCTGAGGATAATCCAACACGTTCAGTATTATCTACTTTATTTGCAACGATAAAGACTTTTTTGTTCGATTTGCGAAGCAACTCTGCAACAACTTGATCAAGATCGACAATTCCTGTCATCACATCCATCATAAAGATGATAACGTTGGCTTCATCAATGGCAATTTCTACTTGCTTCCTTATTTCGCCTTCAAAGATGTCATCGGATCCACTTACATATCCACCTGTGTCAATAACGGAAAAATCAACGCCATTCCACTCACCACGACCATATAACCGGTCTCGCGTTACACCACTGACTTCTTTAACAATAGCATGTCTCGACTCCGTTAATCGATTAAAGAGTGTCGATTTTCCTACATTAGGTCTTCCTACTATTGCCACGATATTTCCCATCAGCTTGAATTAAGGTGCAAAGAAACGAATAATTTGATTATCATTCATCTCAATAATTCTTATGGGGACTAGGATTAGTCCTTAACGATGACTTTTCGCACCGTATTCTGTCCGGCCGATATAAGGTGAACCATATAAACGGCAGATTTTAAAGTACTAACGTCTATTGTTTTCTGCGTACTTCCTATTTCAAGAATCTCATTCAGTAATACCTTACCATCCATGCTTATTAATGTTAAAGTAGTTTCTTCTGTCAAAGCAGTTGCGAATTTAAGAGTTGTTTCTTGGCTCGCAGGATTAGGCATAATATTCAGGTCAAATTCTTCCTTCACTTCACTCAGTGATGCATATGATTGCACAGTAAGATTGATATTGTCAAGGTAAAGGTTGTTTCCGTAGCCACAAATATTTACAAATTTCAAGGTCACATTTCCTCCGACGGATGATGATAAATCAATTGTGTCGTTTCGCCAATCCGATGCTGAAGATGGCTCCCAGTTAGAAGTACTACTGGCTCCGGTTGCAAGTGTCGCTCCATCTTTAAAGTAAACTTGGCTGAAAGTTAATCCACAATCATCGGAAGCATCAATTCGCATGTCATCCGTATAACTAGAGTTGTATTCTCTGTAGGCAACGTCAAAAGTTAAGATCGCTGTTGCAGGCTGTTGCACTTGTGAGAGATCAAAATTAACAAACCTCATCGCGTCCTCTTCACCTGCATTATCATAACTGAAATTATTGATAAACGCAGCAGTTGTTGATGCACCTGAAGCGCCAGTCGTAGTTGCTGACTCCCATGTTAATCCACTATCTAAATTGATGATTTCCGCAGTAGATGGAGGAAAAGTACCTCCTTCGAAATCCTCAATTATCGGGTAGTTTGACAGAGAACCAACGACATTGATGGTGGTATTGATAGTATCGTTGCAAAAAGTACTGTCACCATTCAAACCGGTCCAAGTTTTCAGTTCATATAATCCATTGGAAGGGAAATTGACTTGAGTAGAAAAGGTATGAATAGCCGTGGCTCCAGGTGCCAGACTTCCACTATAAGTTTCAGAAACAACCGTTCCATTATCCAGTTGATAATAAACAGGGAATGATGACTCAGTGTTTAATCCGATATTTTCAAGATTGATTACAACATCGGAAGTGTTCATTCCAGAACAAGATAGGTATGAAGGTAAAGGTTCACTCATCGAAGAAATACCAACGTCAGAATCTGAATAGCAAGATAAGTAACAGCTTCCACCACCGGTTCCACCTGGGTAAAATATTGCAATTTGGCGCATACTTCTCATTCCATTCACGCCCACAGCGCGCACAGAGAACCATTGTGGATCAGCTATGTCTGAAACAACGATATCATATTCTGTATTTGATGAAGTTCCAATAGAATCCATGAATTTTGACCCAAGCATGAATACATCATACTCTGTTGCCCCTGGCACGGAGTCCCATTTTAAGACGAGAGTGTTGATATCGGCACAGATACGTGATACATGAATATTATCAGGTCGATCAATAATGCTGAAGTTGGCGTTACTCTCGTCTGTATCACTCCCTCGTGAAATGCGAACCCTCGCTTGTCCAGTAATCGTGTTAGGTACGGACCAAGAATAAATACGATCGGTACCATTAATTGTACTTGAGATAATATTCCATGAAGCCCCGTCATCTATAGTGTATTCAAGAGTAAAGTCCCCTGAGGTACTATTAGCATCCCAGTGAATTCTTTCCGTTGAACCAGGATCAAGCCCTTCTCCTCCCATCGGATGAATTACGCTAATTTCGCTTGTGATGAATTCATAAACAACATAATACTCCTGTGGTCCCCATGGAACTGTCGTCCCTGAAATTTCTAGATCGTAGTTGCCAGCAACTGGATTGTCAATCGCTATTTGCTCAACGTTATTCAAGTGATCTGCACCTGTAGTAGCTGGTGTAGACAAAGCTGTGGCATTTGGAGAGTGGTCTAGTAGCCAAGGAAGGTGTGTTCCATTCGACGGATCTGTAACAAATGCATCTAAATCATTTACCAGTGCTGTTGCTGATACTGTTGAGGCTTCTTTATCTGCCCAGTAAACCATGATTTTAACGCGTTCAACGCCTGCTGGAATAGTTATGTTGTGATTGTTTGTAGCTCCCTGAGAAATGCTTCCATTGAAATATCGGTTATCTTCAAGTAACTGAACTGCTTTCAATCCATTCACTTTTCCCCAACCATAAATAAAGTCTGGGCCGTCGTTACCGAGATCATTCGCTGTATTCATTAATGTTGCTTTCAGTAAGGCTGAAGCCGCAGTTTGACCGCTATTCAGTTCATTATAAGCTTGGTGTAACTGAGCAAGAACACCAGCGATTCCCGGTGCTGCAGCTGAGGTTCCTCCCCCTGGGGCGTATCCATTGTCAGGGTCGGTTGACATCTGACTCGCTCCGTGAGCAGCAATATCCGGTTTTATTCTACCGTCAGAAGCCGGGCCGCGACTACTTGAATAGACGATGCCATCGTCTGTATCTAAATTGGCTGTTGCAATTACATTTTTACCCATTTTGTGACCACCCGTTATATTGCCCCATTCAGTTCCGGCACCATAACCGCAATCATTGTTGTTGGAATTACCTGCAGAAAAAACTTGAATTAAATTTGGGTTATTATAAATTTCCTCATCGACTAATACGGTCGTACTTGTATAGCCTGCATTACATCCGTTACTATAAGAGGAAGAAAAAACCAAAACATTGCTATCGACATGCAAAGGAATTGTTCCACCCATAGCTGAAGAGTATTGTCTGATATGCATATATGATCCAGTTGCCATTCCACGAATACTTGGGTCTAAATTTCCTGCACCACCTGCAATACCCGCAACCATGTCTCCATGCGTGCCAGTAAAATCTCCCGCAACATCCTGCTGGTTAACACGTCCAGTAAAATCGATATGTGGTCCAACAAATCCATCGTCATTGATGGCAATGTTTATTCCAGTGCCATCATAATCCCTTGATCCATAAAAATCACCGTCAATTGCATTTGAGCGGTGCAAGAAGCGGCCATCATCCGATTCTGGAGTTCCCGGGTCAGGAATAATGTCGACATACTTAACGAAAGGCTGACTAACTAATTTATCTATCAACAATGGGTTGATCTCAACAAATAGCATGTTGGCATGTTCTAGTAGTTCATAGCAGTTGACCTTTAAATCCTTTAAGTTCTCAATTGCTTTTCTAAAATCAACATTATCATATAAACTGACACTTAATAGAACTGTGTTGGATTTAGATGTTGACCATTCTGGGTAATCTTCATCTCTAACGCGCTGACTTTCTTTATAAATTAGTTCGATTGGCTGAATACTTCGAATGTTCAATTGGGTTAAATCACCTTGTTTTAATTGGATTGGAATTGAGGTGATGTAGGTATAGTTCGGCACGTAGTCTAATAATTCAATGCCTAATTCTTCTAGTTTCGCTTTTTCAGTTTCGACTGGAATTCCGAAGAATTGAACAAATTGATAATAATTCCCATCCCAAATTTGAGTTTCATCGATATCTGTTCGGCTGAATGTTGCGATGTTTGATTCAAAATTTCGAGAACCAATTAGGAAGTTAACCGAATAATCTTGTGCAACTGCAGTTGAGAAAAAACCACAAAAGAATAAGAAAAAGGCAATATGACGAAGTTTCATAAGTGAAAGTGTTTAATACAATAAAGGTAAAGTCACATCGTGACTTTAAGTGGGACAAAAAATACTGAAAAAAGAACAGATAATCGCATATTTCGTCTTCTCAGATTCAATAAATACATCAAATCTTGGAATTCAATCTCCTCTTTTTCTTGATGAGAGAATCAATTAATATCCGAACTTCTTCAGCTTTTGTTCAGAACCACGCCAGTCTTTATCAACCTTCACATAGGTCTCAAGAAAAACTTTGCTATCAATAAACTTCTCCATCTCTTTGCGAGATTCATATCCGATGCGCTTCAACATTTCGCCGCCTTTGCCAATAATAATCCCTTTTTGAGAATTACGTTCAACATAAATTAAAGCCCTAATACGCGTAATGTCTGGTTCTTCCTTGTATTCTTCAATTTCGACCTGACAAGCATACGGAATTTCCTTTTTGCAGTGGATGAAGATTTTTTCTCGAATTATTTCTGAAATAAAGAATCGCATTGGTCGATCCGTGATCGCATCCTTAGCAAAATAAGGCGGGCTTTCCGGAATATTATTTCTGATCTCCTCCCAGACACCGTCAATTCCAAACCCGTGCAAAGCAGAGATAGGAAATACCTTAGCATTTGGAAGTCGACTTTGCCAATATTCCAATTTTATACGAACAGCTTTCTGATCGGAAAGGTCCATTTTATTTATTAAACAAAGGACTGGAACTTCAAGACGCTGTATCCGAGCCAATGTTTCTTTGTGATTCATTTCGGTTTCATTCGGCTCAGTAACGAAAATCAACACATCAGCATCTTTAATGGAGCTATTTACATAGTCCATCATATTATCATGTAGTTTATATGCAGAATTCACAACACCAGGTGTATCTGAAAATACAATCTGATGTTCTTCATCATTCACAATCCCCATTATTCGGTGACGTGTTGTTTGTGCCTTTGATGTAACGATCGAAAGTTTCTCCCCTACGAGTCTATTCATGAGCGTTGATTTACCAACGTTCGGACTGCCAACAATACTTACAAACCCAGATTTATGTGCCATTTACTTCATTTCGAGGTGCAAAGAAACGGAATTTTCAACGAAATAGCATGAGAATAGAGATTAACGTCGGAGAATGAAAAGGGTCGTTGAAAAATTCAACAACCCTTTTTCAAAAAATAAAATGAAGTTTATCGTCGCTTTTTTGTCTTATTTTTCCCGCCAGACTTGTTTTTACTACTTGAATTTTTTGTTCCACCAGGTCTTTTCGTTGGCTTTCCTGCTGAAGTTTTTAGATTAGAACTCTTTTGTGGGGCAGGAGCTGGCTTTGCATTTTTAGTTTTCTTTTTGGCGCCCGCACTTTTGTGACCGTGATGGGTATGATAAGTTGGCGAATGCGTTCTGTACTTTCGATAATAGTTATGTGCCTTATGAGAACGGTATATACTTACTCGTCTGCAAGGAATATGATTGTGACGGACACGAGCGCGATAAGTCATCCAGGGAACAGGTTTCCAAGGCTTATAATGAGCTGGGAATCGTCCGTATCTCCATGGTGAAACCCAGATAACGTATTTCGGACTATAAATATGTCTTATGGGCTTCCAATTATAAACGTTAACGATTTCCTTACTGTCGGCTGTTCCTGGTTCAATGATGTATCCCTCACCGTACAGATCTTCATCTCCAATAATTTGTACCGTACTCAAGTCTCCTTCTTCTTCAATTTGAATAACTGCAACATCTTGTGCTTCTTTATCACTGTATGGTACTTGAAGTGTTAAAGAATGCGTATTACCATAACTGTAATCAATAACTCGAATGTAATCTACGAACCCATCCTCATTAAGGTCAAGGTTGTTGACATTATTTTTCTCAGAATTTAATTGATTTTCGAAGTCCTCAACAGAAGCTGATTTCTCAAACAAATTTAAAACTTCATTCAAATCAAGATTGTCTCCAGCATTTTCTGGCAGATCTTGTGTCGCAAAAGAAAGGATCGTTACAAATAAAAGACTACAAGCAATTAATATCTTCTTCATAATTGAATATTTTTAATGAACAGTGGTTGGACTGTTTAATCTGAAAAAGGTTTAATTCTATTTTAATATTCCTTCAAGATTTAATAAAAAAGCATATTCTAGTGCGACCTCTTTGAATCTCTCAAAACGGCCAGAGGCACCACCATGACCTACATCCATGTTACAATGCATAAGCAGTTGGTTATTATCTGTTTTATAGTCACGGAGCTTCGCTATCCATTTCGCAGGCTCCCAGTATTGCACTTGGCTATCCCAGTAGCCTGTTGTGATTAATATGTTTGGGTAGTCCATTTTTGCAACATTATCATAGGGTGAATAAGATTTCATATAGTTATAGTATTCAACATTCTTTGGATTACCCCATTCGTCAAATTCGCCAGTAGTTAATGGAATAGATTCGTCTAACATTGTAGATACAACGTCAACAAATGGCACAGCGGCAATGACACCATTCCATAATTCTGGTTTCATATTTAGGATCGCCCCCATAAGCAAACCGCCTGCACTTCCCCCCATGGCATATAAGTGATCGGGAGAAGTATAATTATGTTTTGTAAGGTATTCGCCACAATCAATAAAATCATTGAACGTGTTCATTTTCTTTAGCAACTTTCCATCTTCATACCAATCACGCCCCATTTCTTGTCCTCCACGAATATGTGCTATCGCATAAATAACGCCTCGATCTAGTAGGCTTAATCGCACGGAACTAAAATAAGCATCCATACTTGAGCCGTATGATCCATACGCATATAGAAGTAGAGGTGCATTTCCATCTAGATTTGTTCCTTTTTTGTAAACAATGGAGATGGGTACTTTAACTCCATCACGCACGGTAGCGAATACTCGTTCTGAAGTGTAGTTATCTGGTGAAAAACTATCATCCATCACTTCAGTCTGTTTCCGTTGGATTTGCGTTTTTGTTTTCATGTTATAATCATACACAGTGTTAGGTGTAGTTAAAGATGTATAACCGTAACGTAATTCATCAGTGTCAAACTCAACATTCGTGCTCGTATATGCCATATATGTTGGGTCTTTGAATTGAATAAAATACTCTGTGGCATCGCTCCATTTGACAACACGCAATGTGCTTAAACCATTTTGACGTTCTGAAAGCACATAGTAGTTTTTGAAAATTTCAATGTTTTCGAGTAACACATCTTTCCGATGAGGAACAACTACTTCCCAGTTCTTCTTCTCTGTTTTTAAAACGGGAGTCTTTACGAGTTTAAAATTCTTTGCGTCTCCTTCGTTAGTGATGATGTAAAAATGGTCTTCATAGTGGCTCACGGAATACTCATGATTGTTTTCGCGAGGCTGAATTACTGTCCACTTGCCATCTGGATTGTTTGCATCAAGGAAACGATATTCACTCGATAAAGTTTGATAGGATCCAATCATAATATAATCATTGGATTTCGTTTTGTAGACGAAGCAGCCAAAGGTGTCGTCTTTCTCCTCAAATACGAGCACATCACTCTTTTGATCGGTACCTAGAACATGTTTGTAAATCTGAAAAGATCGAAGCGTAATTGGATCCTTTTTAGTGTAGAAAATTGTTTTATTGTCATTCGCCCAAGTTGCTCCACCAGTCGTGTTTGTGATTTTGTCTTCGAGAATTTTTCCAGTGGAAAGATCTTTAAAATGAAGGGTGTATTCTCTACGCGATACTAGATCAACGCCGTAGGCAATTAGCTTATTGTTAGGGCTTACGCTATTTCCGCCAATATCAAAATAGGATTGATCTTTGCCCATTTCAGGTCCATTTAACATTATCTCTTCAGTCGCGTTGTTGCTACCTTTTTTGCGACAATAAAGAGCATAGTCGGCACCTTTATCGTAGCGAGAATAATAGAGGTATCCATTTTTCATATAAGGGACCGAAGCATCATCTTGTTTTATTCGCCCAACCATTTCATCAAAAAGTTGTTTCTGAAAGTCTTTTGTATGCCCCATTGAAGCATCTAAATAGTCATTTTCGGCGTTTAAATAATCAAGAACATCTTGTGTTTGGGCATCTGGTTTTTCTGCTTCTTTCTGCTCGTCAGAAAGTCTCATCCAGAAATAATCATCAATTCGTACATCACCATGAGTAGTGAGTTTCTTTTCAATTTTTTTCGCTTTTGGAGGTGTATTCATGTTGTTTTGACCAATTGCAAGTCCTGAAATCAAAATGGAGACAAGGGCTAAATTAATTTTCATAATAGTTTATCTTAAGCAAGCAATTTACGTAAAGTTTTAATTTTTCATTGATTCATCCATTGAATCAATGAAAAAGCCCCCCGTCAAAAGACGGAAGGCTTTACCTGTAGCGTGGGCTACTCAAATATCAAACTTTGTTTCTGGCTTAATCTATATTGAACAGCTCATGTCTTGACCACAACACATTGGTGATTTAATTTTCCCGTGCCCATTTGGACACTTAGATACTTGAACCGTGACATTGTTATCCAGTTGTAAAGTATCATTCATAAGTGGAGTATCACATTTAGCACAAGTCGCATTCACTGCCATACCACATTTTTTACATTCATAAGTTGCCATTGAATATTGTTTTAAGGTTCTCCTAAAAGTAAAATATTTAAGTGAGAATTACCATTCTTACCTTTTTTAGCCTGTATCAAAAGAGAAAAGCTTTTCCATTTGGAAAGGCTTTTCTCTTTGTAGCGGGGGCCTTTGAATTATCGAACTTCGTTTTTGATTTTAATAGGATTGTTGAAGCGTCTAATTTGTTT
>NODE-26-length-49927-cov-7.2515_pt1 | contig 49927 bp, 47 predicted proteins | sample MGYA00139097_ERZ477577 | MGnify/ENA metagenome assembly ERZ477577
GGATCTTTGTGCGAAACACGGGCGGTTCCTAGGCGAATTAACTATTGTTTTTTGTTCTGATGAGTATTTATTGGTAATGAATAAGGAACATCTTAACCATGATTATTATACGGATATAATAACGTTTGACTATACATTGGAGAAGGTGTCTGGTGATTTGTTTGTTTCTGTTGACCGTGTTCGTGAGAACGCTGAAGGGTTGGGTGTTGGTTTTAGTATTGAGTTAAACCGTGTTGTTGCTCATGGAGTTTTGCATTTATTGGGGTTTAAAGATAAAACAGAGCGGGATTCTTCACAGATGCGTCGTGAAGAAGAAGTGGCTTTGTCTTTAATTGTTTCACGTGAAACATAATGTCTCTTAAGAGTTGTAAATTTGTGGTGGTAAACACAATTTGTTCCACGTGAAACATTTTAGATGATTAAAAAATACGATGTTATTGTTGTTGGTGGTGGTCATGCGGGTTGCGAGGCGGCAAATGCTGCTGGCCGACTCGGTAGTTCTGTTCTTCTTATTACGATGAATATGAACACTATTGCGCAAATGAGCTGCAACCCTGCTATGGGGGGGGTGGCGAAAGGTCAAATACTCCGGGAGATTGATGCGCTAGGTGGTGGTTCAGGCGTTGTGAGTGATTTAAGTGCGATACAGTTTCGAATGCTGAACAAGTCAAAGGGGCCGGCGATGTGGTCTCCGAGAACGCAGAATGATAGAATGAAGTTTGCCGAAGAGTGGCGACTGTTGCTAGAGAGAAATTTAAATGTTGATTTCTGGCAAGACATGTGTAACGGACTTGTTGTCGAAGACGGGAAGGTTGTTGGAGTTAAAACGGCTATTGGTGTTGAGATTCGAGGGGCGTCTGTTGTTTTAACGAACGGAACCTTTCTTAATGGGTTGATCCATCTTGGTGAAAAGCAGTTTGGGGGTGGTAGGGCAGGAGAAGGTGCGGCTACTGGAATAACGGAAGAATTGGTTGGTTTTGGATTTGACACTGGAAGAATGAAGACGGGGACTCCGCCGCGAGTTGATGGTCGGTCGCTGGATTATTCAAAAATGGAGGAGCAGCCGGGTGATGAAACCCCCTCCAAGTTTAGCTATTCTAACACACGGCCTTTAGAGAAACAAAGGTCCTGTCATATAACATATACAAACCCCTTAACTCATGAGTTGTTAAAAGAAGGGTTTGATCGATCACCTATGTTTAATGGTGCTATTAAAAGTGCGGGACCAAGGTATTGTCCAAGTATTGAAGATAAAATAAATCGATTTGCTGATCGAGACCGACATCAGATTTTTGTTGAACCAGAAGGGTGGAACACAGTTGAAATATATGTTAATGGCTTTAGTACTTCATTGCCTGAAGAAGTTCAGTACAAAGCAATGACTTCAATACCTGGGTTTGAAAAGGTAAAGATGTTTCGACCAGGGTATGCTATCGAGTATGATTACTTCCCTCCAACGCAATTAAAGCATACACTTGAAACAAAGAAAATCGAGAACTTGTTTTTTGCTGGTCAGATTAATGGAACAACTGGCTATGAAGAAGCGGCCTGCCAAGGATTAATGGCAGGAATAAATGCTCATCGAAAAGTTAAAAATGAGCCAGAGTTTATTCTAACGAGAAGTGAAGCATATATTGGGGTGTTGATTGACGACTTAATTACTAAAGGCACAGAAGAACCTTATAGAATGTTTACAAGTCGAGCCGAGTACCGAATTCTATTACGGCAAGACAACGCCGACCTTCGCTTAACACCAATTGGTCACGCACTTGGATTAGCAACAGACGACGCGATGAGGCGAGTAGAAATGAAGTTGACTGGTACGGAGATGTTGAAAAAATCACTCCTCAAAGAAGGGGTAAGTCCAAGTAAAGCAAATGTTCTTCTAGAAAGTAAAGGCAGTGCCCTTATTGATCAACAAGTAAAGCTGAGCTCATTAATTGCTCGACCAAATATTGAGTTGGTTGATTTACTAGAGCTAAGTGTGGACTCTAAAAATTTAGCGGAACAACTAACTAAAGATCACCCTGAGATCGTTTCACAAACAGAGATTCAACTAAAGTATGAAGGGTATATCAATAGAGAAGAGGATGTAGCAAAGAAAATGAATAGGTTGGAAGAGGTAAAAATTCCTGCGAATCTAGACTATTCTAAACTACTTAGTTTAAGTGCTGAGGCAAAAGAAAAGTTAGGAGCTTTGCAGCCGGTCACAATTGGTCAAGCTTCAAGAATAAGTGGAGTTTCTCCTAGTGACGTTTCTGTATTACTCGTTTTCCTGGGTAGGTGAGTGTTGTTTGCTGCTTAATTCGTGTTTTAATGCGATTTAAGCGCTTTAAATTATGTTGCTGAAGGGTTGTTTTCAGAATTTGGAGAACGTGTATTTTGCGTAACGTTTTTTTGTTTGTCTAACATGTTGATATTCAGTAAAAAAGGCTCGTTTTAGTGTTTTGGCTCGTTCCAATCCCCATTTTCTTTAATCAATTCTATAAGGGCATCAACAGCTTCTTCTTCGGGAACATTTTTTCGAACAACAATTTTCTCTTTATACAAATGAATTTTTCCAGGGCCAGTTCCAACATAACCATAATCTGCGTCTGCCATTTCTCCGGGTCCATTAACAATACACCCCATAATTCCAATTTTCACTCCTTTTAAGTGAGACGTTTTCTCACGAATCTTAGCAGTTGTTATTTGAAGATCAAATAAAGTTCTCCCACAGGACGGACAGGAAATGTATTCTGTTTTAGATATCCGAGTCCGTGTTGCTTGCAATATGCCAAATGATGTGGAGTTTCTTAGTTGTGAAGAGTGATTTCCCTTTAGCCAAATGCCATCGCCAAACCCATCAATGAGTGTTGAGCCTAAATCTGAGGATGCCCACAATTGATATTCTTCAGGATCTTGCGTTTTTGGGTTGGACGTCAGAATTATTGGGTTTAAAACAGAATAATTCGCAAATTTTAATAGAATATTTCTATATAATTGTGTTTTGTTAGAGTATTGGCTTTCTAATACTATAATGGCGTTTGGATACTTCTGTATATAGTCTACCTCAATATCATCAGCTTTGTGAATTATAAATATAAGCTCATCTGATGTGACAAGTTCTAGCTCATGTTTATGAACCAAGGGGAAGAATCCTGACTTCTGTCTGTAATTAGCATTCCAATTATCATAATCACAAATCACAGATAGGGTTCCTGGCAGCTCAAAAGGAACAACTTGAGAGCCGATGTAAATGTAATCAGCAGCTAGATCAGTAATATTCCACTTATCCAATGGAACAGAATACATATATCCGAAACCAAATAAATGAGTCGGTTTTATATTAGTGATTTCGCTTAAGTCACCAACAACAACCGGAACATGATCGTGACCAACATTTCCGACGTTAATAGATGCGCGACGAGAATAATCAAATGGATTATAAAAGAGTTTGTCAACGCTCTCGTTTATGATCAATTCATTACTGTTTGCCGTGTTGTATTTTGAAAGAAGTTTTTTTGCGACTGGAATTTCAACTTCAGGGTCTTCAGTTAATGAAACTCGAATAGTATCGCCTAACCCGTCTTCTAATAAGGCGCCAATTCCTACTGCAGACTTAATTCTGCCATCTTCTCCATCTCCGGCTTCTGTTACACCAAGGTGTAAAGGATAATTCATTCCTTGTTCTTTCATTTCAGCGACAAGCAAGCGATAAGCTTGAACCATAACTAATGTGTTACTGGCTTTCATTGAAAGCACAAGGCTGTGGTAGTCGTGTTTAATACAAATACGCAAAAACTCCATTGCTGATTCGACCATTCCTTTAGGCGTATCACCATAACGGCTGAGAATGCGGTCAGAAAGAGAACCATGGTTTGTTCCTATTCGCATCGCGACACCATTTTTTTTACATTTTATAACGAGAGGAGTGAATTTTTCCTCAATTCGTATGAGTTCTTTTTCATATGAATCGTCCGTATAATCAATGTCTTCGAACTTCTTTTTGTCGGCATAATTTCCTGGGTTTACACGTACCTTTTCTACTAAATCAGCTGCAATTTCGGCTGCGTTTGGAGTAAAGTGGATGTCTGCTACCAAGGGTGTTGAGTAGCCCCTTTCACTTAGTTGTAATTTTATTTCTTTGAGGTTTTCTGCATCTTTCTTGCTTGGTGCAGTTAACCTGACAATCTCACAACCAGCATCTATCATACGAACGGACTCTTCAACCGAAGCTTTAGTATCCATAGTGTCAGCCGTTGTCATCGACTGAACTCGAATGGGGTTTTCTCCACCCAAATCAACGTTTCCGATAGGCACAACTAATGTTTTGAAACGTTTTCTATTGAAGTAATCTGAACAATAAGGGCGCATGAGCCGAGGTGTATTTGCTTAAATAATAGTGTATTCAACGGTAAAAGTAGGGAATAAAGTATAGGTATCCGCTGTTATACCTCGGGTAAGATTAACAGAGTAACGTTTAAAATGTTCAATAAAAAGTGTGATACAATCCTTATTAGCCGTACTTTTGTGTATAATACTTCTTTATTTCAAATAGTATGAAAATTAAACAAATCACGTTTTCCAATCCTAAGGATGGAGACTTTTATAAAGTGGTACGTAAACGCGTAAGTGAATACTTCAAGGAGAATAATATTTCTCGGTATGCAAATACCAACATGGTTTTAAAAACCGTATTCATGCTGTCACTGTATATTGTACCTTTTGTTTTAATGTTAACATTTCTTGAGTCAACATGGTTGATCATGTTGATGTGGGTGTTAATGGGCTTTGGTATGGCGGGTATAGGGCTGTCAATTATGCATGATGCTAACCACAGCGCATATTCAAAATACAAATGGGTGAATGTAGTATTGGGTAAATTAATACTAGTTGTTGGTGGTAGCGATGTGAATTGGAGAATTCAACACAATGTTTTGCACCATACATACACGAATGTTACTGGCATGGATGAAGACATCCAAATTGATCCATTAATGCGTTTTTCTCCTGCGCAGAAGCGGTTGAAGGGGCACCGCTTTCAGTTTATCTATGCTTGGTTTTTGTATGGATTAATGACTTTGATGTGGGCAACCACAAAAGACTATTCTCAATGGAAACGTTACAAACAAAAAGACCTAATAAAGACACAAGGGCTTTCTAGTCGTAAGTTTTTATTGACTTTAATTTCTACAAAGTCGATATACCTTGGGGTCACCTTAGGGTTGCCACTTATTTTTTCTGGCCTTCCTTGGTGGGGAACAATATTAGGTTTTGTATTAATGCATTTCATTGCAGGACTAACATTAGCAGCTATATTTCAGCCTGCGCACGTCATTCCTTCTTCGTCTTTTGAGAGTCCAACAGAGGATGGAAATGTCGAGTTGGATTGGGCGGCTAATCAGTTGATGAATACAGCTAATTTTGCCCCAAAGGCACGCCTTTTTTCTTGGTACGTTGGTGGTTTGAACTATCAAATTGAACATCACTTATTTCCGAATATCTGTCATGTTCACTATCGTAAAATCTCAAATATTGTAAGAGATACGGCGTTTGAATATAATCTGCCTTATTACTCACATAAGACGTTCCGCGGGGCCTTGCTTGGGCACGCGAAGATGCTTTATCGACTAGGAAGAGAGGACAACGCTCCTGCGGTTCATTAAATGAATGTTGAGGCATATAGAGATTATTGCCTGAATAAACCAGGAGTTACTGAGGGCTTTCCTTTCGACAAAACAACACTTGTTTTTAAGGTGGGTGGAAAAATGTTTGCATTAGCAGATATTGATAGTTTTAAGTTTATCAACTTAAAATGTGACCCTGAAAGGGCCGTTGAGTTACGTGAAACATTTATTGGAATTAAACCGGGCTGGCATATGAGTAAGAAGCATTGGAACAGTGTTTCTGTTGACGCTGATGTTGATTCACACTTGCTAATAGAATTGATAGATCTTTCTTATACTCTCGTTCGCGAGTCACTTCCTAAACGCGTTAAGGATGGCCTGTAGGATCGATAAGTTTGTTTGGTGTGTTCGGCTAGCAAAAACTCGTTCAAAGGCTACTGAGGCCGTTAATAAAGGCAAAGTAAAGCTGAATGGTGGCCAAGTGAAGGCTGCGAAGGAAGTTAGGCTTGGTGACGAGGTACAAATCATTAAACACACCGCAGTATATAGTTTCCGAATAATTCAACTTCTTAACAATCGAGTTGGTGCAAAGCTAGTGTCAGATTATATTATTGATATTACCTCCGAAGAAGAAAAAGAAAAGTATAAACTTTATCAAATTTCACAAAGCGCTTATCGTGAGCATGGTACTGGCAAACCATCAAAAAAAGATCGTCGAGAGTTAGATGATTTTATCGATAATTGGGAGTAGCCTGTAACTTTTTCTTTCGTGCTTAGTCATACATAAAAGCAAAACGAATAACATGAAAAAAGTATACATTATCGCGCTGTCAATGATGATTTTTTTACCAAGCATTGCGCAAGAAACAGAGGGAGATAACGAAGGAAAATCGGACACAACGCGTGTTAACCTTGGAAAGAGAGAGTTTGTTATCATTGAACATGAAGACGAAGAGGAGGATTTCTATATCGACGAAGGAGATACTGTCTTTACAAAGAAGAAAAAGAGAAGTGAGGCACATTGGGCGGGCATTGACTTTGGATTCTCGATGTTGATGAACAACAATTTTGAAGGGAAGTTTGACGATCATAAGTATTGGGAAAATGATCCGGCAAGGTCACAAACGTGGAACCTTAACCTTTTGGAGTATAAGTTCAATTTCGGAACCCCATATGTCGGCTTAACCACGGGTCTTGGGTTTAGTTTTACCTCGATAGCATTTAAAGATAATTATGTTCTTGCCGAAACAGCAGATACCCTTTTTGCCTCTATAGATACTGTAAATACTTATACAAAGAACAAGCTTAAGGCTTCTTATTTGACAGTTCCATTGTTATTGGAGTTTAACACAAATGCAGATGAAAATAAGAGTTTTTATTTAGCTGCAGGGGTTGTGGGAGGAGTTCGTTTAACCTCAAAAGTAAAGCGTAAAGGAGAGTTTGACGGTAAGGATTTTGTTCAAAAAGAAAAAGGTAAGTATGGTTTGAATCCCTTTAAGTTAGATGCGACAGTTCGTTTTGGATATTCACATTTTGGTGCATTTGCTTCTTATAGTCTTTTACCTCTTTTTGATGAAGGAAAAACAGTTGCTGTTTACCCATTGACATTTGGGTTATCATTGAACTTTTAATCGGAAGATTAGAAAAAATAAAAGGGGGTTAAGGGCCCCCTTTTTTATTTAATAAATTATTCTCTATTCAGAAAATAGAGAAGCTTTTAAATACTCACGATTCATGCGAGCAATGTTTTCAATAGAGATTCCCTTTGGACACTCTACCTCACACGCACCAGTATTTGTACAGTTTCCAAATCCTTCTTTGTCCATTTGCTCAACCATATTAAGTACTCTGCGCTTAGCTTCAACTTGACCTTGAGGCAATAATGCGTATTGAGATACTTTTGCGCCAACAAATAGCATAGCAGATGCATTTTTACAAGTTGCGACACATGCACCACAGCCTATACATGCAGCGGCATCCATAGCCTCATCAGCATTCACTTTAGAAATAGGTAGAGCGTTAGCATCTTGCGTATTACCTGAAGTGTTTACAGAAATATAACCTCCGGCGTGTTGAATTCTTTCCAAGGCCATTCTGTCAACCACTAAGTCTTTAATTACGGGAAATGCAGCGGCTCTCCAAGGCTCAATAGTAATTGTGTCTCCATCGTTGAACATTCGCATGTGCAACTGACACGTTGTTACCCCCCTATCTGGACCATGTGCTTCGCCATTAATATACAATGAGCACATTCCACAAATTCCTTCTCTACAATCATGATCAAAAGCTACAGGTTCTTCACCTGCATTAACTAACTGTTCGTTCAATACGTCCATCATTTCTAGGAAGGACATGTGTTCTGAAATGTCAGTAACTTTATAATCGACCATCTGACCCTTTGACTTTGAGTCTTTTTGTCTCCAGATTCTTAATGTTAAATTCATCATGTCTTTTCTATTTATATGAACGCGTTTTCAATTCAATATCTTTAAATTCTAACTCCTCTTTGTGCAGGACAGCTTCACTTGGCTCTCCTTTGTATTCCCAGGCCGACACATACTTATAATTAATGTCATCACGCAGAGCTTCTCCTTTTTGAGGGCCATCTTGTTCAACCGATTCTTCTCTAAAGTGACCTCCACAAGATTCTTTACGGTTTAATGCATCCAAAGCAAACAATTCACCCAACTCTAAGAAGTCAGCAACCCTTCCTGCTTTTTCTAACTCAACATTCATTTCGTTTAGCCCCCCTGGAACCTTAACATCTTTCCAAAACTCTTCACGAATTGCTTTGATTTCAGCAATAGCTTCTTTCAAATTCTTTTCATTTCGTGCCATACCAACTTTGTCCCACATTACTTTACCAAGTCTTTTGTGGAAGTGGTCAACAGATTTGGTTCCCTTGTTGCTCACAAAGAAGTTCAGTCGTTCCTTCACTTCTTTTTCAACGGCATCAAACTCAGGAGTGTCTGTAGCAATTGGCCCCGTTCGAATATCATCTGACAGGTAATCACCAATAGTATATGGAAGAACAAAGTAGCCATCAGCCAAACCTTGCATTAGGGCAGAGGCACCGAGTCTATTTGCACCATGATCAGAAAAGTTAGCTTCACCAATACAGTACAAGCCAGGCACAGTTGTCATTAAGTTGTAATCAACCCAAACCCCGCCCATTGTGTAGTGCGTTGCTGGATAAATCATCATTGGAGTTTCATATGGGTTTTCAGCGATGATTTTTTCATACATCTGAAATAAGTTTCCATACTTTTCTTCAATAATTGCTTGTCCCAACTTGATAATTTCTTCTTTAGAAGCGTTTTTGAGCCCGTGTATTTTAGCTTGTTCTGTTCCGTAGCGTACAAATGCTGAAGCAAAATCTAAATAAACAGCTTCGCCTGTTGCGTTAACACCAAAACCAGCATCACATCGTTCTTTAGCAGCTCTTGATGCGACGTCACGTGGCACCAAATTTCCAAATGCAGGGTATCTTCTTTCTAAGTAATAATCTCTGTTTTCTTCAGCAATTTCAGTTGGCTTTAACTTTCCTTGTTGTATTGCTTTTGCATCTTCTATACGAGCTGGAACCCAAATACGACCATCATTACGCAGAGATTCAGACATCAAAGTAAGTTTCGATTGGTAATCTCCACTTCGAGGAATACACGTTGGGTGAATTTGCGTGAAGCATGGGTTTGCGAAAAATGCTCCTTTTTTATGGATTTTCCACGCTGCTGTAGCGTTAGAGCCCATAGCGTTTGTGGATAAAAAATACACGTTTCCATATCCCCCCGTCGCAATAACAACAGCGTGAGCAGAATGACGCTCTACTTCTCCTGTGATCAAGTCTCGAGCAATAATTCCTCTAGCTTTACCATCAACTTTAACGACATCCAACATCTCATGTCTGTTGAACATTTCGATTTTACCACGTGCAATCTGTCTGTTCATAGCAGAATAAGCACCTAATAAAAGCTGCTGTCCTGTTTGACCTTTCGCATAAAATGTACGAGAAACCAAAACACCTCCAAATGAACGGTTGTCCAAAAGACCACCATAATCACGAGCAAAAGGAACTCCCTGTGCAACGCACTGGTCAATGATATTCCCAGACACTTCTGCTAAACGGTAAACATTTGCTTCTCTAGAGCGGTAATCACCCCCCTTAACAGTATCATAGAATAGACGATAATTTGAATCGCCATCACCCATGTAATTCTTTGCTGCATTAATTCCTCCTTGAGCAGCAATAGAGTGCGCTCTTCGTGGAGAATCCTGGTAAGCAAACGCTTTAACGTTATACCCCAATTCAGCCAGTGTAGCTGCTGCAGAACCTCCTGCTAGCCCAGTACCCACAACAATGATGTCGATGTTTCTTTTATTGGCAGGGTTAACAAGGTTGATTTTATCTTTATAGATAGTCCATTTATCTTTAATAGGACCTTCTGGAACTTTAGAATCTAATGTGACCATAATGAATTAGTGATTGAAATGATGAAAAAGTGCAATGAAAATGAATAAGGCAGGAACAACAATTGAAAAAGCAATTGCAAATTTTCTGAACCCCTTTGTATATTTATTATTCAGTCCCACCGATTGAAACGCGGAATTAAACCCGTGCAATAAATGCAATGCTAAGAACACAAAAGCAAGAGAGTAAACACCAACTTTGACTGGGTTTTGGAACTTCTCAACCAACTCATGATAATATCTAGTTGGATCTTCTGGGAGAACTTTGATGTACTTATAGTTCAATTCAGGAATCCAAAAATCAATGAAGTGAATCAGAATAAATAATAGAATAACCAATCCTGACAAAATCATGTTTCGGCTCATCCAAGATGAATTTGCCGCGCCATTATTTTTGACATATTTCATTCCTTGCGCTTTTTTATTCTTTAATTCTAAAACAAAGCCAAGAACAAAATGAAAAACAACTCCAAAGATTAAAACAGGTTGCATAACAAACTGAATCACGGGATTTGTCCCCATAAAATGAGAGGCTGCATTAAAAGCACCAGGGCTGCAAACAGAGAGCAGGTTGATGGTGACGTGCATTAAAAGAAAAAAGATTAAGAAGAGAGCAGAAAGAGACATGGCAAACTTTCGTGCAATTGAAGAAGATAATAATCCGCTCATTATAAATTATATTATAAGTTGATACAACTACAAATTTAACAGATCATGATGCTTTTCTATGATTATACGCCTTATTTATTTTCATTTTAAACAGTCACGTATGAATTTGTAACGAAACAAACGAGTCCGCGTTGGCTTTGTAAGCAACTAGTAAAACCAATAGACATGAAGAAAGTAGCCGTTCTCCAGCTTCTTTTTGTGTGCAATACAGTGTTTGCACAACCAGAAGACCAACCGTTAAAGCACAAACAAATATCATTGGCAAGGAGCCACATTGTTGTGTCCCCCAACCCATCGAAAGGGGCTATAATTGTTAATGCACCAGAAGGATCTAAATGCATCATTTCTAGTCGCGCAGGAACATATTTTGGCACATGGATAGCTGGAGCTGAAGGGTTTCAACTAGAGGGCTTGCCAGCAGGCTCTTTTGTCGTAATGATCAAACGAGGCAAAAAGATGGTAACTCGTAAGTTTGTGGTTATTTAGGTAAAAATGTCAGCGTCGTTTCTGTTTCTGAAACGGAGTAGTCAACATTTTCTCCAAGTCTAAGTGCACGATTATCGCTTATGTGACCTGCCGGAAAACCAAAAGAGACTGGGGTTTTACTATATTGAAAATGAGAGAGTACCATTTCTTCAATGGTGCTGCCAAAAGGAATGGTTGTATCACGCATGTCCGTCATGCCCCCAACAATCAATCCTTTTATTTTATCAAAGACGCCTGCTTTGCGAAACGAGTAGAATATTCGATCTAGAACGTAAAGGTGCTCAGCGAGGTCTTCAATAAATAGAATTGAATCAGTATAATCTATTTGATCGTTGGTACCCAATAAGCTATAAAGAATAGAAAGGTTGCCTCCTACAAGTTTTCCGTTTGCAACGCCGTTTTTATTGGAAGGGTGATTATCGGCACTTATTTTATAAGGTTTGCCAGAAACTGCGGCTAACCAGGTTGCTAACGAAGCTTCTGTGTTTTCTGAAAAATTTAATGGTGTTGTTCCATGAATACTCTTGAGACCAAGGTTGGAGAGACGAGAGTGAAAAATAGTAACATCACTAAAACCAATAATCCACTTTGGCATTCTAAGCATAGAGGCCCATTGAATTGAATCAACCAACTGAACGCACCCATATCCACCTCGAGCACATAAAACAGCCTTTATTTCTGGGTCATCAATTGCCCATTGAAAATCGCGAAGACGCTCTTCTTGAGTTCCGGAAAAGTAATGGTGGGAGCCCAAACAGTTTTTTCCAATTACAACTTCAAAACCCTTCTCTTCAAGAAAATTTTTAGCAAAAAGAACGTGTTTTTCTTCAATTGCTTTAGCTGGAGCAACGATGGCGATTTTATCGCCTGCAACGATTCCGGGAACTTCAAGATTCATGTTGCAAATGTAATCAATAAGCAGAGCACGGCGAATATTTGGTTATTTTCGGGACAGAATTATTGACTATGATAAGCCCATTTAGCGACGAATATTTTATGAAGCAAGCCTTGCTAGAGGCTCAAAAAGCATTCGATGAAGGAGAGGTGCCTGTTGGTGCTGTTATTGTTGCAAATACTCAGATTATTGCTCGAGCTCATAATCTCACAGAAAAACTTAACGACGTTACGGCACATGCGGAAATGCAAGCGATCACTTCAGCAGCGAATTTTTTAGGAGGGAAGTACCTAAAGGGATGTACTTTGTACGTTACACTTGAGCCTTGTACAATGTGTGGTGGAGCCCTATATTGGTCACAATTGGATAAAATCGTTTTTGGAGCGGAAGATGAAAAGCGCGGTGCTGGTAGGCATTCTGGTATATATCACCCAAAAACAGAAGTGATTTCCGGAGTTCTCGAGAAGGACGCATCAGAGTTGATAAAATCGTTTTTTCAGCAGAAACGCAAAGGTTAATCCACCCATTGCTTATTTCTCTTGTTTTGCGTTTGTGGCTGAATTAGATTAACTTTATTGCACTTAAATAATCAATACATAATACTACTACTATGAAAAAAACAATTACTCTGGCGAGTTTGCTAATTTCTACGATTAGTTTTGCTCAACTACCAACAATCACCGCAACAAACCAAATACCTGCGATCGATGATTCAATTCATTATTCTGATGCGAACACCTTCGGTTTTGATCCAAATGGTTCAGGTGGAGCGATAGACGTTATTTGGGACTATTCAACGCTAACTCCCGTGGGCCCAGTAGATTTTTGGTATGTTGACCCCGCAACAACAGCAGAGGCGGCAAACTTTTCCTCTTCGAATATAGCGCAGGCAAACTCTATTGGAACAGGGTTTGAATATTTTGAAACCACTGCGAGTTCAATTAGTCGTTGGGGCTATGCAGCTCCTGGGGGATCCATTTATTATTCGCCTTCATTTGTTCGTTATTCATTTCCAATAACACCTGGTGTAATACAATCACAAACTTATAGCGGAACGATGACTTCTCTTGGTGCGGGTGAAGATTCTGTAACTATTGCAAATGGAAACTACCAGGCAAACCCAGATGCATACGGAACGCTTAGTTTACCACCATTGGTTTTTGGAGGTCAACCAGAGGTTTTTGACTCAGTAATTAGAGTGCATGTGACAGAACAGTTTCAAATTGTTGCATGGTTGTTTGGAACACCTGCGATCACAATTAACGTTTCAGATGATTACTACTTCTTTTTTGATGAAGAAACGCAAGAACCGATCTTAATTTATGGTGTTACTACAGATGATGGAGGTGGTACACCACAAACGGTTTTAAGATACCAAAATACAATTGCTGGAACATCTACAGGTGGAAGTGGTGCAGGAATAAATGAGCTAGAAAACGCTTCTATTGGAGTTTATCCGAACCCTACGAATGAAACATTTACAATTGTTTCAAATGGAGCAGTTGAAAATGTGAGGGTAACAGACATGAATGGAAGAGTAGTTAAATCGTTTAACAACGATGTGACAGTATTCAATGTAAGTGACCTTAACGAAGGAGTTTATTTTGTTCAAGTAGAACAAAATGGAAACACAAAAACAACTAGATTAGTTGTTAGATAGTATATAAAAGAATAGAAAAAGCCCTGCTTCTTAATTAGGAGTGGGGCTTTTTATTTTTTATTCATCTTATACATTAAATACCCAATACCGACCACAAAGTGTGCAACAATAACGATCAATACGATAGTAAAAGTGGTGCTCATAATCTTTTGTTTGGTATAAAATTAAGCTTCCTTGAGCAGATAACGTGTAACAAGCATTACTTTTGCTGGTAATGATAGGAAATCAAGATACAATTTGTGCGTTAGCAACACCTAATGGAATAGGGGCAATCGGCATTATTCGTCTTTCAGGAAGTAAATCTTGGGAAATCGTCTCGAATGTGTTTTCAAAATCATTGGAGGGGTGTAAAACGCACACAGTCCATTTTGGCACCATAAAATCTCAGGCAGGGGATTTAATAGACGAGGTACTTGTGACCTTGTTTGAAAACGGGAAGAGCTTTACAGGAGAGGAAAGTGTTGAAATATCTTGTCATGGCTCTACTTATATCCAACAGAAAATAATTTCAGCACTAATTGAGCAAGGGTGCCGTTTAGCGAATCCTGGAGAATATACACAGCGTGCCTTTTTGAATGGTAAATTGGACTTGTCGCAAGCTGAGGCTGTAGCCGACTTAATAGCATCTGAATCAAAAATTGCACACGATATTGCATTGAAGCAACTTCGTGGAAACTTTTCTACGGAACTCAAAGACTTACGAGAGAAGCTTATTCACTTTGCGTCACTTGTAGAGTTGGAATTAGATTTTGCTGAAGAGGATGTTGAGTTTGCAGACAGAGGAGAACTAAAAGCACTTGTTACAGAGGTGCTGACATATATCCAGCGACTTGCACGTTCTTTTGAATTAGGAAATGCTATCAAGAATGGTGTGCCAGTGGCAATTGTGGGCGCTCCAAATACTGGAAAAAGTACGCTGCTCAACCAACTATTAGGAGAAGAAAGGGCTATCGTTAGTGACATTGAAGGAACAACCCGAGATGTTATTGAAGAGGTGTTGAACATTGATGGAATAGGGTTTCGATTGATTGACACGGCTGGAATTCGAGAGGGGGCTGAGGAGATTGAAGCAATGGGTATCGAGCGCTCTAAGGCGAAAATCGAACAAGCGAGCATAGTTCTTTGTCTAGCTGACGGTACAAATAAGAACAGTGTCGAAGAGGTGAATAACTGGGTCGATCAATTGGAAAGTAAACACCCAAATAAAAACATTGTTTCAGTGGTCAACAAGCTTGATCAAGTGGATGGGTTTAACGGTAAAGGGATTCACATTAGCGCGAAAACAGGTGCTGGGATCAATGAATTGAAAAGTTGGTTGGTTAAAATTGTAAAGGGTGATTTTAATATGGCGAGTGAAACGATTGTTTCTAATGCGCGTCATCACGAGGCTCTTGTGAACACTTCAATAACCTTAGAAAAAGCAAAAACGGGACTTGAAGAGGGCGTTACTGGCGATTTTGTCGCCATGGATATCCGTCAAGCGATGTTCCATCTTGGAAGTATAACTGGTGACATCTCTACAGATGACTTGTTGGGTAATATTTTTTCCAAGTTTTGTATCGGAAAGTGATTATAAAAAAAGGCAGCCAACGGGCCGCCTTTTTTAGTGTTAAATTTTTCTAGAAAGGCTACTTACCCCCTTTCAAAATTGTCAATGCTCCAGAACCGAATACGTTTCCATCACCATACGGAGAACCAACACCATCCCATTTTTCCCATTTCTTCAACTCAATATATTGAGGGTTTTTAGAAATTTGAGTTGCTTCCAATTGAATGGCTTCAGCCTTAAATTGAGCAGAAATAACCAAAGATGAATCACCTCTCGACTTCTCAATTCGAGCATTAGCTAAGTATTCTTGCTCTTTTTGCTTTTCCTTAGCTGTAAGGTTTTTTTGCTTCTGAGTTTCTTTGTTGACGATCTCTTGCGCAATATTCAAGGGTAAATCAACATCCTTGATTTCAACATACATTAGCTCAATATTATTCTTTGCAAATTCAATTTTTAGAATTTCAATCATTTCAGCTTCAAGAACATCTCTTTTTGTACTGTATACTTCTTCGTAATTATAGTTACCAATTACTTTCTTTATGGCACCTTGAGATTTATCATCAATGATTGTGATATATCCTTCCCCAACTTCTAGGTGAAGAGTTGCCGATTTCCCTTTTTGAACACGGTAATTCACGGCAACTTCAACGGTGATATTGGTACCATTCTTGTCCATCACAGTTGACTTATAGGTTTGTGATTGCTGAAGAATGTTGTACGTGATCATTTGATTCCATGGAGCTATAAATTGAGTTCCTTCATTGTACGTTACTTCAGTGTCAACCCCCCCTCCATATGGTCGGTAAATAAACCCCTCTTCACCTGGGTTTACGTCTTGCCAAGACATAAAAAAGAGAATTATCAAAATTAGAGCTGCAACTCCCAAAGCAACGTAACGCGCTAATTTTTTCGGGTTAATATTGAATTGAGGCATTTGTTGTTTAAAATCAGTCATTTTTTAGTTCTTTATTTTTTCTTTTTAAATTATCAATCACCAAATAGGTCACGGCTGCTATCAAGCCAACGGCCATTACTTTGACAAAAGGAGACCCCTTTAGTAGGTAACGAAACGAAAGAAAAATGACCCCCCCGATTATTATAACCCCGAAGATAATCCGATACATGAATTGCGTCTTTTTGTCCATTGTTTTTGGTTTGATAGGATAAAGATAGTACTAATCTACTTCCAACGGGATTTAAACGCTGTAATCAGGTGCCTTCAAGATGAAAGCTGCCGGTAAATACTTGTTGTCCACATAGTCAAGCAAGTCTAAATGGATTTTGAGGCGAATAACCCAAAGGAAATAGTTATTTTTCGGGCTTGTTTTCTATAACCAGTTGAATGATGGGAATTACCCTATGAAACAGCTCATTCTCGTAGCCTTTTGCCCTGTAGCGCAAAATGGCAAAAAACTTTATAATTGAAACCGATGTTTCGAGCCAACACGTCCCATAAAAAAGAAGCAGTTCGAATTATTACGAATACGTTTGATCAAAACCCAAGTGTCAACATTGTGATAGGGGAGGGTGGTGATCGAAGAAAAAAAATAGGACGGTTAGCGGAATATGCTTTTGTCAAGGCGTTGAATCGAGACGGCGCCTTTTTATCAGAAAACGGAAAAGGAGCAGCGTTATGCTTTCTATCAGACAGTGGGCATTTTAGTTTGAAAGAAATTTATTTTGAGGCGCGTTTTGCACTGTCTATTCCTATTAAGAAAGTGATTCAAACATTGAAGCGCGAGTCCTATATTAAGAAGTACCGGTACAAAGGGAAACACTTATATTTTTGGTTTTTGGGTGTTGAAAAAGATGGAGGGTCAGCGGTATTCGAACTGAGAGATTATTTGTTTAAACAATCCGCAAAAGAACAACTTCCGATTTTATTAGAAACATCCGTGCGCCGGAATATGGAGGTCTATGAGCGTTATGGATTTAAAGTTTACCACACTTGGCGAGATTCTGGAAATGGCAAGGCACTTTGGTTTATGATTCGCGAGAATTAAGAGAAATACCTTACTTTGCAAAACCAAACCCCCAATTTTATAATTTCAAATCTAAATTAGCCAACATGAAACAGTTCTTTCTTTTTATTGTAATTGCAACACTAGTGTCTTCTTGCGGGTCAGGAGAAAAAAAGACAAAAGTGGACAAAGACGTATTGTTTGGGTCTTGGGAAAAGAAGTCTTATGAGAATGCGTTTTTCAACTTCGCCATTGAATTTGAAGAGGGCTGGAATATTGACTCAACGCAATTTCAGACGTCTTTTGGAGGGACAATATTCGAAACAAGTTATAGAGGCTCTGTGAATGAGTACTTTCCCGTTAATATTACAATCGAACTCGATAAAGCAAATCCATTTGCTAAGCCATCTGTGATGGAAAAAGTCGAAGAGAGTATGGAGGGTTATGAGTTTTTGTTTGATGAAAATGATATGATCAAATCACCGATCGCAAAAACAAAAATAGCAGGAGAAGAATATATAGTAAATCAACTCAAACTGATTGAAGGTGCTGACACAAGCTATATCAATGAATATTATCGTTACGTAGATGGATACTACCTTTCAATAGTAAGCGTTTATAATGATAAGGCAGACCAGCAGACCGAAAAGGAGTTTATTTCGGGAATTAAGCGCCAAAAATAGTTGCCTTTCTTTTTAGTTGTCGCTAAACACAACCTTCCAAGCACCTCTAAAATCTTCAAGCTTATAGCCTGTCGCGAGGTCGTTAGGATATCGTTGGTTTAAAACACTCAATGTTGCTTCGTTGATATCCTCATTCGGCACACCATGACATTTTATGCATGCGGGCATTCCTAGGCGAATACTCTTGTAGTATGTTGTTTTGCCTTGAGCAACTAAAACCGTATCCTTAAGGTTTAATGACTCAAGGGTAGTAAGAAGGTCAATTTCAAATCCAGAAGCTTTATTGTTTGGGTTTCTATTTTTTTCAGAGACCCTGGAAATAGAAACATGATGTAGCTCTGATAAAGAATCCATCAAAGAAGAAGCATTGATATTACAAAATTCTACTGCATGAACAGGGCCGCCTTGTTTCATTGCTCCGGCCACATTTGTCAGCAAAACTTGTTGTGCTTGATTAGTAATGGAATCTCCTACTGCCAAGTGGTCAACTGGTGATGTCAAATCGCTTGATGAATCATTATCCGCGCAGGCCACAAGAAAGAATACAGGAATAGCTAGAAGTATTTGCTTCATGATTAATATTTTTTATTGTACGAACTTATTGAATTCTTTTGAATTGTAATGCAACATAAAGCACAGATCACTTATCTTTAGCACATGAAAATGATTCTTATGCTTTCACTCTTTTTTTCGGCGCGTGTTTTAAATGCTCAGTCAACGAATATTTACGACTATTCATTTATTGATATAGAAGGAAACGAGGTGGAACTCAGCCAATTTAAAGGGAAAAAACTGTTGCTTATAAACGTAGCGTCTAAATGTGGGTTTACACCTCAATATGCAGGCTTACAACAATTGCATGAGCAATATGGAGACAAGGTTGTGCTCATCGGCTTTCCATGTAATCAGTTTTTAAAGCAGGAGCCCAAAGGAGAGGAAGAAATTAAAGCTTTTTGTCAAAAAAACTATGGGGTCGATTTTTTGTTGTCGTCCAAAATAGAAGTGAAAGGGAAGAATCAACATCCGATCTATGCTTGGTTAACAGCAAAAGAGCTGAATGGAAAAGAAGGAAGCAAAGTTTCCTGGAATTTTCAGAAATACCTGATTGATGAAAACGGGAACTACATGAAAATGTTTAAGTCAACAGTAAAACCTATGGACGAAGAAATCACAAAGCTGTTGAATTAGTTCTGCAATGAGTCAGAGACATACGGGTAATCATTCTTGCGCCAGTGCATCATTCCCTTGTCTAAATCGATAATACTTCTATATCCGGCTCGATAGAACTGTTTGGCTGCGAACAAGCTTCTGTGCTGCGTTTCACAATAAATCAAAGTCGTTTTTTTTCTGTCAATGTCCAGGGCTTTGAGCGCCCGCTTAAAGTGGCCGCTGAAATAACTCACATTAATGGCGCCTTCAATATGTGATTTTTCATATTCTGCCTCGGTGCGTACGTCAATGATGTTCACCGTCGAATCCTTGACATAGTGTTGGTAAGCTTCAGGAGACAGCTCAGAATAAACCCCCATTTTTGTAAGTCGACCGATTGAACAGCTGGCAAGAATGAATGATAGAGAGATATAAAATGTAAAGCGAATCATTTACGTATAGTATTCAAGTGATTTGATAATCGTAGTCCTTGGAAGGACAACTCCTCCCCTTATTTTGTTTGTGTGTCCCTCTGAGCATAAGACTTAGTTCGCATAAGATTTTATCGAATCATAGATAGGTTGCCTCTGATTGAGGTTGCCGTCAAGCGCACCCCATGTTTGGTTGATCGGTAAATCAACCAAGCCGAGCCAAAAGAACGCTTCGAGCTGACCAGCTTGGCTCGCGACAGAGTTGAAGACCTCCACTTGGTGCGGCTTGACTGGATGGGCCCAATCGAGATTCGGCTCACCTATTTCAAGAATCCAGACAGGTTTGTCATCTCCATACTCATTCATTTTTGCTTCTATGTTTGCAAGTGGGACAGAAATATTTTCATGTTCGCCATACGGATGGTAGGCAATAACATCAAAGGCATTGATAGCACCGAAACTATACAAATCGTCCAAATAGTTAATAGGCCCAAGGTGTTCTGTTGAGCTTGACAAGCCACCAAGGATAATCACAGCGTTTGGGTCTTCTTCACGAATAGCACGGTGCATCGCTTCTAACAGTTCGGCGTAAAGTGCGCTGTTAACAGGTTGATTCGCCCCGTGATATCCCCAGCCGCAACATGGCAAGTTGGGTTCATTAATCAACTCCCAATATCGGATACCGTAATTTCCCAAGCCGTTTTCTTGAGCAAAAGTGCCCCCAGGCTTATAGCGGGCCACACAAAGTTTAGTCATTTGATAAATCTCAAGTCGTAACTCTTCGGAGTTGTTGATCCAAGTTGGCCAATAATTTCCAACACTCATAATTACATTCATGTCTCTTGCGGCCATATGCGTCATGAATTCGTCGTACGCTTCAATAGCGTAGTTGTCTTTGCTTGGTTCTATCGTTGGCCAGTACATGCCATTATACACCCACTCTAATCCAATGTCGTCCATTGCCGAGAGCACAGCTGGGTGCGATTGCGATTCCCCATGGATGTGTAAACCAAAAATGTCAGAGGCAATGTTTCCAGTTGTTTGGGCACATGCCTGAAAAGAAACATTCGGGTTGCCCTGTGGTGTTGTAACTTCAACTTGATCGCTTTCTTTGTCTTTTTTGCAAGAAGAAGTACAAAGAAATACTGATGCCGTTAGAACTGTTAGAATACGCAATTGGTTCATGGTTTCTGAAGTTAAATTTCTTCGAGGTTTAGGTGGCGATTATCCTAAACACAAGGAGAATAAACTAATTTACAAAAAAACCCCCTCAGTTCATAAACTCAGGGGGCAATTTTGAGGTGTAGTAATCACACTAGCAATACTGCTTATATGCTTCAGCAAGGTTGTCAGCAATCATTTGGGCTGTTCCACCTTCAATATGATGTCGCTCTAAGAAATGAACCAACTTCCCGTCTTTAAACAAAGCAATAGACGGTGAAGATGGAGGGTAAGGTAAAAAGTACTTTCGTGCTTGTGCTGTCGCCTCCCCATCAACTCCAGCAAATACAGTTGCAAGGGTGTTTGGTTTTTTATCACTGTTTAACGAAAGCTTTACCCCTGGCCGCATGTTTCCCGCTGCACATCCGCATACTGAGTTTACTACTAACAACAAGCTTTCGCCGCTGTTTTCAATTATTTCATCAACTTCCGATGAAGAGACAAGCTGGTTAAATCCAACACTTGTTAGGTCTTCCTTCATTGGTTGTACTAATTCTGGTGGGTACATATATCTATCTATTTATGTTTGATTTTGTATTTGCAAAATTACGATTAAAAGAACCTGAATTGTCATAGAAATGCCATGAGTTGGTTCTTTTCTGTGTTAGTCTACCTGTTTTTATAATATCTTTTGATGTCCACCTCCTTATCTAATGCGACACCACTGACCAAATACGCCACAAACTCTTTTGCGATAAGTGGTGCTAACATATACCCCTTTGCTCCAAGCCCATTAAAAACATGATAATTGTTGATAGTGTGATGAGTTCCTAGCAAAGGTCTTCGATCCCTTGTTGTGGGACGAATTCCCGCCTCTTGATCAATTACGGTCACTTCATCATCCGTGATGTAAGACAAGTTGTTTAGGATTTCTTTTTTTCCTTCCTCCGTAACATGTGTTGTAGGGTCATTCCACTCATAAGTGGATCCAATTTTAAATTGGTGATTACCAAGAGGGAGCATGAAGCATTTTCGATTCAATGATATGTTCTCTGGAATGGATTTCGTTTCTACAATAAGTGTTTGCCCTTTCGTTTGATCAAGTGGCAACTCTCCAAACCAAGGGTTTTCTTTTAATAAGTAACCCTCGCAAAAAACAACATCATCGTATTCAACCCCCTTATAGATAGAACCCTCAAGTTTTTCTGATTGAAATTCTTCAAATAGAATTGTTCCACGGGATTGAATCCAGGGTTTTAGGTTAGAAAAAAAGGAGTTCACATCAACGTAATAGGTCTCCTTTACACGCCCTGACCCAAAAGGGTTTTTAGCTTGATCAAAAGAAAAGTCTTCGGGGCTAACTTTGTGCATAAAATCGAAGAAATCTTCTTGCTCCTGTTTTTTAAACCAAAAATCGCGCTCTTGTTCAGAGGAAAACAACCTACGCACAGGGATTGCATGAAAAAAGGAAGAGGATGTTTCCACTTCTAACTCACGATAAAATGATTTTAGGTAGGGAATGAAATCATTTACTCGCCAACTTTTAGTCATGCGACGAAACACCAAAGGGTTAATCATTCCAGCCGCGACAATTGAGCTGTAGTTAATTCCATTGTCAATTAGTGTAACATCAACTCCTTTTCGAATCAGTTGAATGGAAACACTAACACCAGAGAGCCCGGCTCCTACAACCAATATTTTGCGTTTTTTTGTCATGTTATTGCTAAGGTAACAACACTAATTGAAAGCTTTGGATTCTTTTCCAAAAGTGTTTTTGCAACAGCCTCAATTGTTGATCCCGTTGTAATAACGTCGTCCACTAGAATGATATGTTTGTAGTTGAGTATCGTTTTTTTGACACGAAAAATTTCGTTCACATTATCCCACCGTTGAAATCTTGATTTTTTAGTTTGAGTGTCGGAGTGTTTTGTGCGAATAATTGTTTTGGTATCTAATGGTACATTCAACGAATCACAAATTCCTTTTGCAAGTGATTCACTTTGGTTGTACCCACGTAAAAATTGTTTTTTTGGATGAAGAGGGACGGGAATAATGGCGCTTGCACTAGAAAATGCGGGAAGGTCCTTTAGGCGCTTCCCTATTTCATTTCCAAAGTATTCACCGAGAAGTGAATTGTTATTGTATTTAAGGCTAAAGAGAATGTGTTGGGCCGTTTTGTGCTTTTCAAAAAACAAATGCGCGTATGTTTTATGAATGGGGACTCTTCCCCAAAACAGTTTGTCCATTTGAGAAGCGTCATTGAATAAATGAAAGTTTGTAGGGGTTAGGTTTGAACTACAGAAAACACACACATGTGACTCACTTTTAGCAAGTTCTCGATTACAAGCCAAACAAATGTTTGGAAAAATCAAGTGAGAAATGTCGTCGACAGGACGCAGCCAATTTATAAGTCGAAAAGAGTGCATTTCCTTTTTGTGGTTGGGTTTATTGTTTCCACTAAAATACTATTCACAATTTACTGTTCAAAATAACAACGGTTGAGTGTTGAATATAGAGCAAAAGGAATGTAAATTTATAGAACCCCAATTTAAATCCTTGATGATAAAGGGACTAGGATGAATAAGGTAAAATTATCGACAAAGTTGGGAAATGAAACTGTGAATATCTTTATTAAACATGTTGAAAAAGCCCCTAAGGACTGTCACCAAAGGGATTGAGATTTTGAATGTTGATAACGTTATGAAATTGTGAATTTCTTTAGTTGGTAGTAGAGAGATTTTTGACAATTTTTGTATGCCTCTAGCAAGGAGATCACCTGCAAACTGAGCATTCGATTTTATTATAGAGGAAACACAAACTTTACGGGTAAAAAAAACGAAAAATGACGGTTTTTCGTCAGGATTATATACGTTAAAAATTTAGAAAAATGGGACAAGAAGAACCAATTTTAAAGGAGAACAAGAACAGATTTGTACTGTTTCCAATTCAACATGATGATCTTTGGAAGGCATACAAAACTCAGGAGGCTTCGATCTGGACAGCAGAAGAATTGGATCTTTCTCAAGACATTTATGACTGGACTGAAAAACTAAATGATGACGAGCGGTTTTTTATTAAGCACATCCTTGCATTTTTTGCGGCATCTGACGGAATTGTAAATGAGAACCTTGCTGAGAACTTTGTTAAAGAGGTTCAGTATACGGAGGCGAAGTTTTTCTATGGTTTCCAGATTATGATGGAAAATATTCATTCGGAAACTTATTCTTTACTAATTGACACTTACATCAAGGATGATAAAGAAAAGGATTACCTGTTCAACGCTCTCGAAACATTCCCTCCCGTTAGAAAAAAGGCGGAGTGGGCATTAAATTGGATAGATAATGGAAATTTTGCACAACGATTGGTTGCTTTTGCAGCGGTTGAAGGAATTTTCTTTTCAGGATCTTTTTGTTCAATCTTTTGGTTGAAGAAGAGAGGATTAATGCCAGGGCTTACTTTCTCAAATGAGTTGATTTCACGTGATGAGGGAATGCACATGGAGTTTGCCGTGTTGTTGTATAATGATCACCTCGTGAATAAATTACCAAAAGAAGAGGTTCAGGAGATTATAACCGTAGCCGTAGATATCGAAAAGGAATTTATTCTTGAGTCATTGCCAGTAAAACTGATCGGAATGAATGCCGATTTGATGTCGCAGTATATCGAATTTGTTGCAGACCGCTTGTTGGTTGAGTTAGGGAATGAGAAAGTATACAACGCAACAAATCCATTTGATTTTATGGATATGATCAACCTTCAAGGAAAGACAAACTTCTTTGAAAAGAGAGTTGGAGAATATCAAAAAGCAGGAGTACTGAACAACGATGGAGATAATACGTTCAGCCTAGACGAAGATTTTTAAAAGAGACACATAACAAGATTAAAACCAAAATAAAGACCAAGCGCCCATGTATGTAGTTAAAAGAGACGGAAGAAAAGAGGCTGTGAAGTTCGATAAGATCACAGCGCGCATCGTAAAGATGTGTTACGGACTAGACCCATTAGTATCGCCAGAAGCGGTGGCTATGAAGGTTATTGAGGGGCTGTTTGATGGGGTAACTACTACACAGTTAGATAACCTTGCTGCTGAAGTTGCAGCGGCAAAAACAATTGATCATCCTGACTATGCTTTATTAGCATCGCGTATTGCGGTTTCTAACCTGCACAAGGAGACAAAGAAGACGTTTTCAGATGTGATGACAGACATGCATGATTACATCGACCCTAAAACGGGAGAAAATGCATCATTAGTAGCTGACGATGTTTATGAGGTGATCATGGAGAACAAAGACCGTTTGGACTCAAGCATTATTTACGACAGAGATTTCAGATACGATTATTTTGGTTTTAAAACGTTGACGCGCTCGTATTTAATGAAATTGAATGGCGAAATTGCTGAACGCCCTCAACAAATGTTGATGCGTGTATCTGTTGGTATTCACAAAAATGATATTGATTCAGCAATCAAAACATACAACTTGATGTCTGAAGGTTGGTTTACTCATGCTACACCGACACTTTTCAATTCTGGTACTCCTAAGCCACAAATGTCATCTTGCTTCTTGTTAACAATGAAGGAAGATAGCATCACAGGTATTTATGATACACTAAAGCAATGTGCTCAAATTTCTCAATCAGCAGGTGGGATTGGTTTGGCTATGCACAACATTCGTGCTACAGGTTCTTACATTAAGGGAACAAATGGAGCGTCAAACGGAATTGTTCCAATGTTGAGAGTGTTTAATGATACTGCTCGTTATGTAGATCAAGGTGGAGGAAAGCGTAAGGGATCTTTTGCAATGTATCTTGAACCTTGGCATGCAGATGTGTTTGATTTCTTAGACATGAAGAAAAATCATGGAAAAGAAGAGCAAAGAGCACGTGATTTATTCTACGCGCTTTGGATTCCGGATTTGTTCATGAAGAGAGTGAAGGAAAATGGAGATTGGACATTAATGTGCCCACACGAATGCCCAGGACTTTCGGATACGCATAGCGAAGAATTCGAAGCGTTGTACACAAAGTATGAAGCGGCAGGAAAAGGAAGAAAAACAATTAAGGCTCAAGAGCTTTGGTTTAAGATTCTGGAATCACAAATTGAGACAGGAACTCCATATATGTTGTACAAAGATGCAGCGAACGCTAAATCTAACCAACAGAATTTAGGAACGATCAAGTCGTCAAACTTATGTACTGAAATTATTGAATATACTGCTCCAGATGAGGTGGCTGTTTGTAATTTAGCTTCATTAGCATTACCAAAGTATATCACCGAAGAAGGTGTTTTTGATCACGATAAGCTATTCGAAGTTACTTATCAAGCAACACTGAATCTAAATAAAATTATTGATGGAAACTACTATCCGGTAGAGGAGGCTCGCAACTCAAACATGCGTCACCGTCCAATCGGATTAGGAGTTCAGGGCTTGGCAGATACGTTTATCATGTTAGGATTCCCATTTGAATCAGAGGAGGCAAGAGCATTAAATAGAGAGATTTTTGAGACGATCTATTATGCGTCGATGACAGCATCGAAAGATTTAGCCAAAGTGGACGGACCATACGAATCAATCGAAGGCTCTCCAGTTTCTAAAGGAGTGTTCCAATTTGATATGTGGGATGTTACTCCTTCGAACAGATGGGAGTGGGATGTGTTGAAGGAAGAGGTGAAAGAGCACGGCGTGCGCAACTCATTGTTACTTGCTCCAATGCCAACAGCTTCTACAGCACAAATCCTTGGAAATAACGAGTGTTTCGAGCCTTACACGTCAAATGTATATACACGAAGAGTGTTGTCTGGGGAGTTTATTATTGTAAACAAGCACTTATTAAAAGACTTGGTAAAAGAAGGTTTGTGGAACAAAGAAATGCGTCAAAAAATCATGATAACAAATGGATCGGTTCAAAATATTGATGAGGTTCCACAACGTTTGAAAGATCTTTACAAGACAGCATGGGAGATTTCACAAAAAGCACTTGTCGATCAAGCTGCAGATAGAGGAGCCTACATTTGTCAATCTCAGTCGTTGAACATTTTTATGGAGAATGCAAACTTCGGAAAGTTGACGTCTATGCATTTTTATGGATGGGAGAAAGGGCTTAAAACAGGAATGTATTACCTAAGAACGAAGGCTGCAACGGATGCTATCAAGTTTACTATTGATAAAGCGTCAATGCAGGCACCTACGGCAAAATCTATCGAAGAAGCACAAGCAGAAATGGCATGTTCTATTGACAACCCAGATGACTGCGAAGCTTGTGGAAGCTAAAATTATACAACGGTACGCAGAGGCACTCGAAGCGCACCGTTGAAAAACTTGTTTTTATTAATAATTAAAAGCCCCTCAGGAAACTGAGGGGCTTTTTTGTTGCTATATGCTTTTCACTGCTAATCCGTTGGACATTTAGCTAATGTTTAGTGAGAGAAATGATTAGGCCTCTCGAACTTGCTTAAATCCTATTCCTAAAGTCCGTTCATAATTCCGGAGTGTTTTAACTTCTTTTGTGTTTACAAAACACATGGAAACACCTTCTTTACCCGCACGTGCAGTTCTACCGCTACGATGTGTATAATACTCATCACTTTCGGGCAATTGATAATGGGCTACAAATGTCAATCCCGCGATGTCAATTCCTCGTGCTGCTACGTCGGTAGCGACAAGAACACGAAGTGTTTCGTTTTTAAACGCACGCATTACTTTATCACGTTCTTTTTGTAAAAGATCTCCATGAATGGCGTCTGCAGCGATGTTTTTAGCGATTAATTGTTTAGCCAGTTTCTGTGTGGCAGCCTTTGTTCTGCAAAAAATGACTCCACGGTTTTTGTGTTCAGACTTTAAAAACTCCAACAATGCATGAAGTTTCTCGTTGTCTTCACAGACCAAATATTTATGAGCTATTTTTTTGTTAACGACATTGTCACGACTAACCTCAATACGGATAGCATCATTCGCAAGGTGTTTCGATATGATCTCTTGAATACCATGAGGTATCGTCGCAGAAAACAGCCATTTGTTTTCTACAGAGTGTAGAAAACTTAAAATTTGATCGAGCTCTTTTTTAAAACCCATGCTTAACATTTCATCGGCTTCATCGAGCACTACGGTTTTAACCGCTCGTAGATCAACCGCCTTGCGGCTTACAAGGTCAATTAAGCGCCCTGGTGTAGCAACTACAATGTGGGTAGGTCTTTGCAATGCAGCTATTTGACGTTCAATTTTTTCACCTCCGTAAACAGCCTCTGTAAAGATTTTGGCTGAGTACTTTGTGAACTTAAAGAGTTGTTTGGCAACTTGTTGTCCCAGCTCTCTTGTGGGACACAGAACAAGTGCTTGAACACTGCTTATGTTAGGGTCAATTTGTTCTAATAAAGGAAGTCCATATGCCGCAGTTTTTCCTGTTCCGGTTTGGGCTTGAGCTACAATATCAGTTGAGTTTTCCAGTAATATTGGGATAACCTTTTTTTGGATGTCTGTTGGGTGAACAATGCCAAGTTCGTTTAGGCCTTTAACTAGACCATGACTTATACCAAGTTCTTCGAAGTTTTTCAAAATAGATTGATTAATGAGTACCACAAAGGTACACTAATGATAATGCGATGATAGAAAAGCTTATTCCTTTTCTTTTTGCGGAGTTGGTTTTGGTCGTTTATCTTCACGTCGTCCACGCTTGTGGATCACTAAGCCATTAAGAAAGTTTCGAAGAATTTGATCCTTTAGCTCCACGTATTTCGGATGATCTTCACTTCTACAAAAGTTACCGATTTCTCCTTTGGAAACCTTAAAATCCACCAAGGCGCAAATTTCAACAATATCATCATCGCGCAGCTTTAATGCTACTCGTAATTTTTTTAAAATATCATTATTAGTTAAAGCCATTCCTTATAATTTGTGCACAAGTTACTGAACTTTGCGAAGTATGTGTTGTTAACATGAATGGTAGTTTTTAAATATTGTAGAACAAACTATCTTTGCATAAAAGAAAGAAATGCTCGGACTCAAACTTCCAACAGACCCACACTGGGTAAATCTTGTAGAATCAAACATCCCTGAAATACTTACAGATCATGCTTGGTGCGAGCAAAAAGCAGCGTCGAATGCAATTTACATGGTGGTAAATAATTCTGAACTCCCTGAATTGGTTACAGAAATGTTAGCCTTGGCAAAAGAGGAGTTGGAACATTTTGAACGGGTCCACCAGATTATTCAACAACGAGGTTACACGCTGGGAAGAGAAAGGAAGGATAGTTATGTAAATGAATTGGTGAAGTTCATAAAAAAAGGGGGTACTCGAAACGACTCTTTAATCGATCGGTTATTGTTTGCTGCAATGATCGAAGCTAGAAGTTGTGAGCGGTTTAAGGTACTTTCACAAAACATAACAGATAAAGAACTGGCAGAATTCTACCACGAACTCATGGTTAGTGAGGCCGGACATTATACACTCTTTTTAAGATTAGCGAAAAAATATAGTGTAAGGGTAGATGTTGATGCGCGCTGGCAAGAATGGTTAGATTATGAGGCTCAAGTCATCAAGAACTATGGTAAGGACGAAACGGTGCATGGTTAGATTTGGTCTATTGTTTTTTCATTTCACCATTAACGAGTTCGAGTTCAGAATAAAAGTCACCCCCAAAAGCACGAATAAGAGGCTCTTTCAAAAAGCGGAACACAGGAACATCGAGTTTTTCTCCGCAATCACAAGCAGGGGCGCATATCGCCCAATGGTCATAGTTTAGAGCTTTGAACTCATTGAATTGTTTTACCCGAATAGGGTATAAGTGACAAGAAATGGGCTTTTTAAAATTTGTTTTTCCTTCAAGATGAGCCTGCTCGATAGAACACTTTGTGATGCCCATATCATCGAAATATACGAAGGCACATTCGGCACCATTTACCAATGTTGTCACCGGCTCATTATCTTGATCCATATAAAAGACACCTTGTTCTTCAACGGCTTTAAGGCCTTCTTCACGCATATATGGTTTGATTGCATCTAGGTCATCCTCAATAATGGAAACTTCCTCTAGCGTTAGTGGAGCCCCTGCATCTCCTTCAACGCAACAAGCGCCTTTGCATGCGTTTAAATCACAAACAAATTTTCGCTCAAAGATTTGAGTTGAAACAACTTTATCACCAATTTCTACTAACATGTAACAAAGTTCATAAAAAGAAACAAACTTGCAACATCCAGTTTAGTATACTTCAATTGAGAAAGAACGAGTGATTCATCAACAGAAATGGTGAACACAAAAAACAGCGCTGAAAACTTTCAACGCTGTTTAGTAATAATTGGTCTTTTAAAGAGGTTTAATTCTTCATCAATTTAATAGTACCTATGGAATTATTAAGTTGACGGAAATGAAGAGAGTAAACTCCAGATGCCCAATTTTCCGAATCAAGAATAACAGTTTGATCTCCTGTTGACTGGTCAATTGTTGTTTCCGAAACAACCTTCCCGAGCATGTCAATTACAACGATTTCAATTTCTTCAGTTGTAACTTTGCTAAATTGAACTTTGAATTGTCCATTTGATGGGTTTGGAGCAACGATTACGTTGTTAATCAAACTTGAAAAATCGTTGAGTCCGGTAATGTTATAAACAGTGATAGAATCGGTGTTTACACAACCGCTTGAATCAGTGATGACAACATAGTAGGTCCCGGGTGCAAGATTCGTTGCTGTTTGCGTTGTTTGAGCAGTTGCATCATCCCACAAATAAGTATAAGGGCTTGTTCCTCCTGCAGCAATGCCTGTGGCCGTTCCGTTAGAGCCAGTCGAGCCCGTAGAAGACATAATAATAGAAAGTGCAGTTGGCTCTGAAACAGTAAAGGAAGTAGTTGTAGTACTACCAGACCCGCCGGTTATTGTACATGTATATGTTCCGGCACAAAGACCGGATGCCGTCTGTGTTGTTTGTATAGAGGCATCGTCCCACAAGTAATTAAAAGGACCTCCACCACTGGGAATTGCAGTTGCCGTTCCATCGCAAACACCAAAACAAGAAGCGCTTGTGCCAGAAGAAACGGCACTAATGCCTTGTCCTAATTCGATTCTAACCATAGGCGTGGTGGTTACGTAATACCAAGTATTGTCGGCACCATTAAGCAAAAAAGAAGTTTGAACAGGTGCAGGTTGTGCACCTCCTATATATAACGCATTTGTTCCTCCATAATGTCCTGCGCATACAACATAAAGTTCTCCTGAAAAAACTGCCACTGGAGTGAATATTGGTAGAGAAATCCAAGTTCCTAGATCTCCGGCAGTAACCGTATAATCATTCGTCTGATTTATGTACGCAAAACCACTAAGGTCCTCTTTATAAACAACGCCATAAACAAGTGTGCCAACATTCGTGTTTGGGTGAACATAAATGAGTACATTCTCAATATAATCGTCATTAACAAACTCAAATGCATTACCCAGCTCATAGCTTGTTGAAATTCCGCCAGTAGCTCCATTCCACATAGATGTTGGTGAAGCACTGCTATCACGGGCATAAATATTTGTAGTTACATCAAAAGTTTGAGAAATAACATTGTCTAAAAGACTAACCTCTGTCTCATTGATAGAAACAGCATGGTTAATTGTATATGCCCCAAGATTCGTTGGTTCGTATGCTGTTTGACCACAAACAGTATCAATAAGCGGCAATGTTGCCAGTGGAGCAGATGTTGTAGACGAAACGACACCAAGAGATTGATGTACAAATTCAATATTGTCAACGAGATTAGTTGCGCTAGAACCACCATTATTATTTACTATAGCACATGGTGTAAGAGGTACGGTTTGTGTAATAGGATACTTAGTATATTCAATGTACGGTGAGTAATATGAACCTGTTATTTCAACATCATTTGAAGGGGTGGCAAGACAAATGTCATCAATAAGCCAGTAATAGTGACTGTTTCCAGAAGAACCAAAGTTAAAGCGAATTTGAACATTTGGTTGGTTGGCGGCTACAGAACTAATGTTGATTGCTTCCACTTCTGGGTTCGCACTACCCGCATTAACAGCAAGTCCGGTCAAAACGTTGAAATCAGTCCATGTTGAACCCCCATCGTTGGATACGCTAACCGTAAACAATCCACTGGAATTTGAGCAGCAAAAACGGGCGTTGTGCTCAAATTCCAAAATAACACCAGGCACACCTGACAGATCAATACTTGGAGAAATGAGTGCCCCATCGCGATCAACATAATTTGGAGAAACTAGGAAGTTAACGGAGTCTGCATCAAATAGCATAATCCCATTGGCGGCCGTCGTTGTTGCAGGTGCCGGAGTTCCGACAGACCATTCACCACTGGTAGTATACATACTATGCTTCCAAATTTGATCAGTGCCAGACTGGGTCCATGTCCCGTTCGTACTATTTAGACCATTTCCAAAATCTTCTGTCCAAATTATGCTTTTTTGGTGAGGGGATTTGATTGGTTTGGATTTATTTTGTTGCTCGAAATATAGCCCTTGTGATTGAGGGTATATGTTTTGAGCAATCGTGATACTTGACAACAATGTCAAAACTACAAGAGGGATGATTTTTTTCATATGAATATGATTTTGTTAAAGGTAGTTCAATTTTTTAGTTTGCATCTTTAGCATGAATTGGGTAAATTTCAGTGAACTATTAACTAACTATTATTATGAAAAAACGATTTTTATTTGCGATTGCAGCTGGCATACTGTCAGTATCAAGTTGCGGCGAGTCAATAGATGGAGCGGCCTTAGCGAAAGAAGTTTGTGATTGTACAACCAATGCAAATGGACTTCCGGGTGATGATCCGAATCGAAGAGCGGAGCAAGACAAGTGTATGGAATTGCAAAAAACTAACTGGGAAAAGGTGAAAGGTGACCTTGATCAAGAAAAAGCTTTTAATGAACAATTTCCTTGTGGAATGTAGCAGAAATACGTTAAATGCAAAAAAATATATATATTTGCACCGTATATCAAAGATGATAATAAAGAATGAGGGGACGAAAGTCCCCTCTTTTTATAGCTAATGATTAGTAAGAAAAGAGTTCTTGAATTGATTGATGAACGCATTGCCGAGCTGGATAATGGGTTGTTCGTGGTTGATTTGAACATTTCAACTACTAATGTGATCAAGGTGGAGTTGGATAAGTATGAGGGAGGGGTGTCTGTAGAAGATTGTATACGTGTTTCGAGAAATGTTGAACATAACTTGGATCGCGAAGCGGAGGATTTTGAACTTAGCGTTTCATCTGCAGGTCTTGATCAGGGCTTACGTGTATTTCCCCAATACAAAAAGAATATTGGTCGGCAAGTTAAAGTAAAACTGAACGAAGGGGGAAAGATTGAAGGAAAAATGATTGATGCTACCCCTGAGCAAATTATTGTTCAAACTACTCGTAAAGAGCGCATCGAAGGAAGAAAGAAAAAGGAAACCATCATTGAAGACCACGTGTTGACGATGGATAAAATAAAGGATACAAAAATTGTTATTTCATTTAAGTAATTGACTATGGATAGTTTAGAATTAGTTGACTCGTTTTCTGAGTTTAAGGAGCTGAAGAATATCGACAAGCAAACAATGCAACATGTATTGGAGGATGTTTTTCGTGCCATGTTGAAAAAGAAGTTCAATACTGATGAACATATTGACGTCATTGTAAACATTGATAAAGGAGACGTTCAGATTTTCTTGAACAAGGAAATCGTTGATGATGGAGAGGTTGAAGATCAAAACACGGAAATCGCATATTCAGACGCAATTAAAATTGAGCCTGACTTCGAAATTGGAGAAGAGGTTACAGAAGAGTTTCGTTTTGCTGATTTCGGACGTAGAAATGTACTTTCACTACGCCAGAATTTGATTTCTCGAATTATGGAATTGGAGAAAGACCACCTTTACAAACTTTACAAAGAACGTATTGGAGATATCGTTACAGGAGAGGTATATCAGGTGTGGAAGAAAGAGATCATGGTCTTGGATGATGAGGGGAACGAGTTGATTTTACCAAAATCTGAGCAGATTCCATCTGATTACTTCAAGAAAGGAGAATCTATTCGAGCAGTTGTTGCCAAAGTAGATATGCGTAATAGCACTCCAGTTATTATCTTATCAAGAACGGCTCCTGAATTTTTAGAGCGTTTGTTTGAGCTTGAAGTGCCGGAAGTGTTTGATGGGTTGATTACAATTAAACGTATTGTTCGTGAGCCAGGTGAAAGAGCAAAAGTAGCTGTAGAGTCATACGACGACAGGGTAGACCCAGTTGGGGCTTGTGTTGGTATGAAAGGTTCAAGAATTCATGGAATAGTACGCGAGTTGAGAAATGAAAACATTGACGTAATTAATTATACAAGTAACCCACAATTGTTCATTCAAAGAGCATTGTCTCCAGCTAAGATAACCTCTATTGAAATTGATGAGGAAGGTGGACGTGCTAAAGTATATTTGAAACCAGATCAGGTTTCATTGGCGATTGGTCGTGGAGGCCACAATATTAAGTTGGGTGGTCGCTTGACGGGTTACGAATTAGATGTTTATAGAGAGGGAGAGGTTGACATCGAAGATGTTGATTTGGAAGAGTTTGCAGATGAAATCGATAGCTGGATTCTTGACGAATTGAAGGCGATTGGGTGCGATACAGCAAAATCAGTATTGGATCTTAGCGTTGAAGACTTAGTTAAAAGAACAGATTTAGAAGATGAAACGATCAATGAAGTCTTTAAAATTCTAAAGGCAGAGTTCGAGTAAATCGGTAACAAAACAGTATATTACACACCGAAAATAGACCTTTTCGAAGCTCGAAAAGTAAATTTTAGGTAAATAAGGACGCATAGTTTTATGGCCAGACCAATTAGATTAGGAAAAGCAGCAGGAGAATTGAATGTGGGTATGTCTACCCTCGTTGAATACCTGGAAAGCAATGGAGTAGCAATTGATGCCAGCCCAAATACGAAGTTGACACCGGAGCAGTATGACATGTTGCGAACAGAATTTGCTGCGGATCAAAACTTAAAAGAGCAGTCTAAAATGACTACTGCTCCTCAGGAAAAGAGAGAAACGATATCATTAAGAGATAAAAAGGAGGTGCCGGAAGAAAAGCCTGCACCAGAGCCTGAAGTTACTCCAGAACCAGAGCCTATTCCAGAGCCAGTGGTTGTTCCAGAGCCAGTGGCTGAGACGAAACCAGCTGTTGAGCCGGAACCTGAGGACAAGAAAGAAAAAGAGGATACAGCTGGAGTAAAAGTTCAGGTGGTCGGAAAAATTGATCTTGACTCGATCAATGCAAAAACACGCCCAGATAAAAAGACTTCAGAAAAGAAGGCAGAACCTAAAGCAGAGGCTAAGCCTGTAGAGGAGAAAAAGGAAGAAAAACCTGTTGAAGCGAAGAAGCCAGTTGAAGAAAAAGCAGAGGCTACTAAGAAGCCGGCTACAGAAACAATTCGTGTAGAACGAAAGAAACTTGCCGGGCCGAATGTTGTTGGTAAAATTGTTCTACCAGTTGAGAAAGAAAGAACATCAAGTTCGGGTGACCGAAGAAAGCGTAAGCGCGTTCGGAAGGTTGATGTCAACAAACAACAAAGCCAAACGACTCCTGGAGCAAATAAAGGGGGTGGGAAACCACCCAAGAAAGGGGGAAGGGTTGTTAAGCCTGAAATTACAGAAAAAGATATCCAAAAGGAAATTAAGGATACTCTTGCTCGCCTTTCTAATAAGGGTGGAAAATCAAAGGCTTCGAAAAATCGTCGATCTAAGAGAGAAACAGTTGCGTTGCGTAGAGAAGCAGAGGAAATTGCAGCTGCATACGATGATAAAGTATTAAAGCTTACTGAGTTTGTATCTGTTTCAGAATTGGCAACGATGATGAGCGTGAGTTCAACGGAAGTTATTTCAGCATGTATGTCGCTCGGAATTTTTGCATCGATCAATCAACGATTAGATGCGGAGACGATTAAAATCATCGCTGATGAATTCGGGTTTGAGGCGGAGTTTGTAAGCGCAGAGGTACAGGAAGCGATTCCAGATATTATTGATGCTGAAGAAGATTTAGTTTCGCGTCCACCGATTATTACGGTAATGGGACACGTCGATCACGGTAAGACTTCTTTGTTAGATAGAATTCGTGACGCTGACCTTAACGTAGTTGACGGCGAGGCAGGGGGAATAACACAACACATTGGAGCATATAGTGTAACTTTAGAGGATGGTCGGAAAATGACTTTCCTTGATACTCCAGGTCACGAAGCTTTTACGGCGATGCGTGCTCGTGGTGCACAAGTAACGGATGTTGCAGTAATAATTATCGCTGCAGATGATGATGTGATGCCGCAAACAAAAGAGGCGATTTCTCACGCTCAGGCGGCGGAGGTGCCAATGGTATTTGCGATTAATAAGATTGACACACCTGGAGCAAATCCAGATAAGATAAAAGAGCAGTTGTCGCAGATGAACATTCTGGTTGAAGACTGGGGTGGAAAGTATCAATGTCAAGAAATTTCTGCAAAGAAGAACTTGAACATCGATGAATTGCTAGAGAAGATTTTGCTTGAAGCTGAATTACTTGAGTTGAAGGCAAATCCTAATAGATTGGCAAATGGAACAGTAATTGAGTCGTCATTAGATGTAGGAAAAGGCTACATGACCAACATGTTGGTTGAGACTGGAACATTGAAGATTGGAGACTTTATCTTGGTTGGGAAACACTCAGGAAAGATTAAGGCAATGCAGGATGAGCATGGGGTCAACCTACAGGAAGTTGGGCCCTCAATGCCAGTATCAATACTAGGAATTAACGGTGCACCATCAGCAGGGGATAAGTTCCATGTGATGGAAGATGAGAAAGAAGCAAAATCAATAGCGTCTAAAAGAGAACAGTTGTATCGTGAACAAGGTTTGCGTACAAATAAGCATATTACGCTTGATGAAATTGGACGTCGTTTGGCGATTGGCGACTTTAAGGAGTTGAATCTGATTGTAAAAGGAGATGTGGATGGATCTATTGAAGCACTTTCTGATTCATTATTGAGATTATCTACAGAAGAGATTCAAGTGAACATAGTTCATAAAGGAGTTGGGGCGATCTCTGAAGCGGATGTCAACTTGGCATCAGCGTCAGATGCTATAATTCTCGGTTTCCAAGTGCGTCCTTCTTTAGGTGCGCGAAAAATAGCCGAATTAGAGCAAATTGATATTCGCTTGTATTCAGTTATATACAAAGCAATTGACGAGATTAAGGCAGCGATGGAGGGAATGTTATCTCCAGACATTGAAGAGAAAATCATTGGGTCTGCTGAAATTAGAGAAACTTTCAATATTTCGAAAGTGGGAACAATTGCAGGTTGTTTTGTAACCGAAGGCTTAATCAAGCGATCGTCGAAAATACGAGTGATTAGAGACGGTATTGTTGTCCATACTGGACTCCTAGGTTCGTTGAAACGATTCAAAGATGACGTGAAAGAAGTTAAGAACAACTATGAGTGCGGTTTGAACATTGACAAATTCAATGACATTAAGGAGGGTGATATTGTTGAGGCATATGAAGAGGTGGAAGTAGCAAGAAAGTTGTAATCATTTAGATTAACATCTTTTAGTCTTCTCCGTCTGCCGTCTTTGGTCTTAATTACTAACTTTGTAATAACATTAAACTTTAACAGATGATACTAGGAGTTTTTGGTCCTTGGCAAGTAATTCTTATTGTAGCTCTTGCTCTTCTTTTATTCGGTGGAAAGAAAATTCCTGAATTGATGAAAGGACTAGGTAAGGGTGTGAAGGAATTTAAAGATGCATCGAACACAGAGGACGGCAAGAAATTGCCCTCTGATGATGAGAAAAAATCATAACCAGAACGGATGCGCACGTTTGCTGAAGTAAAGAAAGCAATTTCTTCAGGTGATACTGTAGTAAGTATCCTTGATGGATATTTGTCTAAAATAAGCGCAAATGAGAACCTTAATGCTTTTCTTGAAGTGTTTGAGGAATCAGCGAGAATTCAAGCTGAGAAAGTAGATCAAAAAATAAAAAACGGAACCGCAGGAAGACTTGCGGGGGTTGTTATCGGGTTGAAGGATAACCTTTGTTATAAGGGGCATAAGGTCTCTGCAGCGTCTAAAATACTTGATGGCTTTGAATCGTTATTTACAGGAACTGCTGTAGAAAGATTATTAGCGGAGGATGCGATAATTATTGGTCGCTTAAACTGTGACGAATTTGCTATGGGGAGTTCAAATGAAAACTCAGCATTTGGTCCTGTTCTTAATGCTAGAAATACTAAAATGGTCCCTGGGGGATCTTCAGGAGGTTCTTCTACGGCTGTTTCGGCTGGGCTTTGCACTGCGGCCCTTGGAAGTGACACCGGAGGCTCTATACGTCAGCCGGCAAGCTTTACAGGAACGTACGGACTTAAGCCAACATATGGAAGAATTAGCCGACATGGGCTGATCGCTTATGCATCTTCTTTTGACCAAATTGGGCCTTTTACTAATGACCTTTCAGATGCAGCATTGTTATTAGAAATTATGGCAGGAGCAGATGAGTTTGACTCCACTGCATCTTCAAAGCTAACGGAAGAGTACTCTGAGTTTAGTGATCCAGGGAAAAAATATAAAGTTGCTGTAATTGGAGAAAACTTAGAGATGGAGGGAATAGACCCTGAAATTAAGGAGAAACTTCAGCAAACCATAACAAAACTTAAGGAGAACGGACACGAAGTGGAAACAGTTTCTTTTCCGTATCTAGAATACATGGTACCAACTTACTATGTACTTACAACTGCGGAGGCATCCTCGAACCTTTCTCGTTTCGACGGAGTACATTATGGTTATCGAAGTGGAGCGGCGGTAGGAGTTGAAGAAACATACAAGAAATCAAGAAGTGAAGGATTCGGGCCGGAAGTACAACGAAGAATAATGGCGGGAACATTCGTTTTATCCCACGGGTATTATGACGCCTATTATACGAAGGGAATGAAAGTGCGTCGAGTGTTGCAGGACAAAACGAATGACATTTTCAAGAGCTTTGACATGATTCTGTTGCCCACGACACCTACAACAGCTTTTGAACTAAACGCAGTAAGTGATCCTATCGCAATGTATTTACAAGATATTTATACTGTACACGCAAACCTTGCTGGTAACCCAGCAATATCATTACCGTTAGGTGAGCACAGTAATGGCCTTCCTTTTGGGGTTCAAGTGATGGGGGATCATTTTAAAGAAAAAGAGATGTTGAATTTTTCCAACATTCTGGAAAAAATAGTGGAGAAATCATGAGGGGAATAGTAATTGGTATAGTATTGTTGTGCTCAGGGTCCGCATTCGGACAGTATAACTGGACGAAAGAAGATAGTTTAAAAGGTGAGGCAATGATTAAGACGATAGAGCAAAGTCTTGACATGTTTTATGCGGAGTATTCTCCTGAAGGGAATTACGATTCGATCATAGATGCTTTAAATTATGAGCCTGATGAAATTCCTGAGTTTTCCGACTCAGTGTATTGCGAAAGACTCAATGTGATGAATGAAATGAGCCCATTTCACTTGGACTGTAATCAAACAACGTTATCCACAATTCGCTTTTTCACAAAGAAACGTAGGGGGTTTGCACGTGTAGTGTTAGGGCGCTCAAAGCTTTATTTCGACATGTTTGAGGAGAAATTAGCAGCACATGGACTACCAATAGAGTTAAAGTATTTGTCTGTTATAGAAAGCGGTTTGCGACCACAAGTTAAGTCACGTGCTGGTGCATTAGGGCTATGGCAGTTTATGTATAGAACAGGACGAATGTTTGGCTTAAAGGAGAACTCCTATATAGATGAGCGAATGGATCCTGAATTAGCTACTGAAGCTGCATGTCAGTATTTAAAAAAACTATATGGTATTTATAATGATTGGAATCTCGCTTTAGCTGCGTACAATGCAGGCCCTGGGAACGTAAATAAAGCCATTCGTAGATCAGGTAATAAGCTCACTTATTGGGAAGTTCGTCCATTTTTACCACGTGAAACGCAGGGATATGTTCCAAATTTCATCGCAGCAGCCTACTTGCTTACTTATCATGCGGAACATAATATTATTCCAATGGAAGCGACTATACGTTATCCGCAATTGGATACAATGTGTTTGAGTAAGGGTGTTCACATGGAAACCATATCTAAATTACTTTCTATGGAATTGGAAGATATTCAATTGCTGAATCCAATTTACAAGAATTCGTATATCCCGAAATCTAATCCTCCACAATGTATTTCTTTGCCACTAACAGTTATTGGTGATTTGGTTTCACTAGAAGATAGCCTATATGCGTTGGAGTTTGATTTGAATAACAAAACGGAAACTACACCGCAGCAAACGAACAACAATACACAACCATCTACTAATGCTACTACGAGCTATGATTATCATAAAGTGTCGAGCGGTGAAACTTTGGGAACAATAGCTTCGCGTTACGGAACGAGTGTGGCAGAAATTCAACGGATCAATGGTTTGCGATCTACTAAAATATATATAGGCCAACGATTGAAAGTGAAGAAAGGAAGGACAAGTCATACAAACACAAACCCATCAACAAATAATACGGGTTCTGCAAAAAAATATTACAGTGTGCGATCGGGAGATACTTTTGGAAGAATCGCCCAAAAACACCGATTGACGCAAACACAATTAAAAAGGTTGAACCCAGGAATTAACATAAGCAGGCTGAGTATCGGTCAACGAATCAGGATCAAATAATTTTTTGCGCGGTTTTTGCTGATTAGCGATAATAAAGTTAACTATGGCACTACGTATTATTTCGATATCACTTCTTATTACTCTTTTAATTTCGTCTTTTTCTAGCTGCGATTCAATTCGAACGAATAGTTCTAATGCTGGGATGAGAGTAACAGGAAAAGTAGGGGAAATTCTTGTGGTTTGCGAGCCCGGAATCTGGAATTCAGACATCAAACATCAACTAGATAGTAATCTAACACAATGGATACTGCCCTATCTTCCGGACGTTGCAACTTTTCAACTGATTCATAAAACACCGTCCCATTTTACACAAGGTGTAAAACGCTATAGAAATACACTCTTTATTAATATAGACCCGAATTATGCAGGGGAATTCGGTAGCATCGTGCGAAAGACTGATGTTTGGGCGAAGACACAATTAGTTGTAGAGATTACAGGTAAAGATTTTAATCAAGTTTTAGAAACGTGTAAGCAAGGGTTAGACGAAGTTCATGATGAGTTTGATCAGATGTCTTGGAGACGATTAATGGATAATTTTGGTCGTAACAAAAATAGCCAGGCGCGTGCACAAATCCGTGAAAATTTTGGAATAGACTTGGTGTTACCAGAGGGGGCTGCTGCTGTGACTCGGCGTAAGAACTTTTACCGGATTGAATTTGAAGCCGCCTCGAGACCAATAGAATTTGTAGGAACGGGGACACAGGATGTGGGATCAATTTTTTCGGGAATTATGGTCTATCAATATGAGTATAAGGATTCGTCACAATTCGACTTGAAACGTTTGTTAATGGCGCGTGACACGATGCTTCGATACAATGTTCCGCATGAAATTGAGGGGATGTATATGGGGACACAATACAATGAGTTTATTTTCCCAGAGGGTAATTGGACTGAATCTGCAGATGGTAAAATCAAAGGATTTGATATGCGTGGAATGTTTGTTTTTACGGGGCTTCCCAAACATGGGACGGGAGGTGCTTTTTGGGCATTTCATTTCATAAATCCGAAAACAAATAAACTTATGTGCATTAGTGGATATGTTGATGCACCCCCTACAACGAGTTGGACGCACCCACTTCGAGAAGTTCAGGCGATATTGCGAAGTGTGCAAATTGTAGAATGAAAATCTCAGCGACCATCATCACCCTCAATGAGGAAAGAAACATTGAACGATGCATTCGCTCATTGTATGGCGTGGTAGATGAAATTATTGTTCTAGACTCATTTTCAATAGATAGAACAGAAGCAATTTGTCGCTCACTTGAAGTTCGCTTTGAACAACGAAAATGGGAAGGGTATTCTGAATCGAAAAACTATTTAAATAGCTTGGCAAAGAACGATTATATTCTTTCTATTGATGCAGATGAAGCCCTTGATGGGGAACTCAAAAGATCTTTATTGGAAGTTAAGAAGCAGATCAAACCTACTATTTATAGTGTTAATCGTTTAACGAATTATTGTGGTAAATGGATCAAACATTCAGGATGGTACCCTGATGTTAAAGTGCGTTTATTTCCTGCACAAGGAAGTCATTGGGATGGGGCCGTTGTGCATGAAGAGCTGGTTTACCCCAAGGGATTAGAAGTTCAACAATTGAAGGGGCACCTTGAGCATTACTCTTATTATTCTTTTGAGGGGCATAGAGAACGTGCAGACAAGTATTCCGCCCTAACTGCACAAAAAATGCACGGAAAGGGCAGGAAAGCATCTATATTAAAGCCCTATCTTAGTGCACTTGGAAGGTTCGTTACTATGTATTTCTTTAAACTTGGCTTTTTGGATGGGTATATGGGGTATAAAATCGCCAGTATTAGTGCAAAATCTAATGTGTTTAAATACAAGGAATTAAGAAGGTTGAACGGTGGCAAAAACAATTGATTTAAACAAAAAACGGGTAATAATAAGTCGTACAGATAGCATAGGAGATGTTATGCTGACACTTCCAATTTGTGCCTGGTTGAAAGAGACATATCCAGAAGTTGAGTTGATCTTTTTGGGTAAAGGGTACACGAGGTCAATAGTTAATGCCTATTCGAAGGTTGACCGATTCGTTGATTGGAATGACTACTTACAGTCGCCTAAAACGGAAAGAATTCAACAGTTCAGAGCATTGGCTGCGGATGTAATAATTCACGTTTTTCCTGATAAAGAAATTGCGGCACTTGCTAAAAAAGCTCGAATTCCAGTGCGGGTTGGAACATCTCATCGTGCCTATCATTTGGTGACGTGTTCTCATAGAGTAAATTTTACGAGAAAGAAATCTAATTTTCATGAAGCACAATTGAATCATGAGTTGTTAAGACCTTTTGGTTTGGTGTCTCTTCCAGAATTAAATCAACTCATTAAATCAACCTCATTTTTTAATGCTCCAAATGTTGCGTTGCCAAAGGAGTATGAAATGATTAATAATCCTGTAATTCTGCATCCTAAATCACAAGGTAGTGCAAAAGAATGGCCAATAGAGAAGTATATTGAATTGGCGAAAGCTTTAGTTGATAAAGGAAGGGAGGTGGTTTTTACGGGCACGGAAAATGAAGGTGCACTTTTTCGAGACCTTCTTCCAGTTCATCCATCAGTGATCGACACGACGGGAAAGCTCAGCCTAGAACAGCTAATCGTACTTATTTCAAAAGCAGATAGTCTTGTGGCGTGTTCGACAGGCCCACTGCACATTGCGGGTTATTTGGGGGTGAAGGCGATAGGTTTGTTCTCCCCGCGTCGACCCATACATCCTGGTCGATGGAGAGCTTTGGGCAAAAACGTGTCTATTCTTATGTATGATGAAAATTGTCTAACCTGTGCTCAAAAGAAGGATTGTAATTGCATAGAAGATATTCCTGTTTTAGCTGTGATGAAGAAAATTGTTTAATTTCCTACATCAAAAAATTTCTCAAACATATTATTTATACAAATGTCGTTGTTGCTTTCTCGACAGGAGTGCTTTGTGCAGGATATAGCTATTCAATTGGCACTCCAAAGTGGCCCCTATATGGGATGTTTGCATTTTTATCAACCATGGCCGTGTACAATGGACAGCGACTTTTTAAATCTAATCAGAAGAAAAAAACACCTTGGTTACAATGGGTAAAACGAAATGAGAAATATTTGTTTCTGTTAGTTGTATTATTTTCTCTAGCTGCTTTTTTGATTCTTATTCTAATCCAAAACCTTGAGGTTTCTTCCATGTTTGTTTTGGCTGGATCTGGCGTAATCTCCCTGTTTTATGTGATAAAAATTGCGGGAAGGAATATGCGGGAAATTCCATACGTAAAAATCCATTTAATTTCGATTTCATGGGTAATGATTCTAATCGTCTTTCCAGCAATAAATGAAGGAATAGACAACTCTTTGATTTGGATCGCAATTGCTCATTATTGCTATGTACTTGGGGTCACTATCCCGTTCGATATTCGAGACCTTAAATACGACCTTTCTACTCAAAAAACGATTCCTCAAGTATTAGGTGTCTCAAACGCAAGGGTTCTTGCTCTCTTTTTGATTGTAGCGTTCGCAGTAATCATGTTGTATGTCAATCACGGACTTTGGTGGAATGGGCTGTTTTACCTTGGTGTGTTAACACAAATATTTCTTGTACTATTTATGAATGAAGATCGCTCCGATATCTACTGCGCAGGTTGGATTGATGGGGCAATTACCCTTTTAGGTCTCAGCTATTTTTACTAGTTAACGTATGCTGCTACTGCCAGTTTTACCTTCAATGGGAAGCATATACCGTACACTAAACTGAAAAAATTGGTTTCTGCTAACCTCACTATCTTCACTTTGTAAGCGATAGTCCGGAATACCGAAACTATAGGCAGCTTGAAATCCAACCTGTTCGTATTGATAACCGAGCCCAGCTTTTAAGCCATAATCAAACTTGCGATAATCATCAGAATCAGTTGACTCAGAAAAACGCTCATCATATGCTGGTGGAAGGAAAGCAGAAAGGAGACCACCCGTTGGATCCAGGCTCTCAACATCTATTATTTCCATAAATGGGGTTTTTTCAATAATAGTTGATTTTTGTTTAGCACCCACCATAAAACCGACATAGCCTCCAAGAAAAAGATTTATTCCTTTCCATGCAAAGTTAGCTTGCACAGGAACCTGAATGAAGTGTTGTGTGATTCTCACTGAAGTTGCAGTATAAGTATTCATGTCTATACCAGAAATTCCAAGTGAAGTATCGTTCATGAGGGGAGCAAGTAGGTCTAACATACTCGTGTCTTCTGTGTTTTCTGCATGCTTTCCTTGCGAAAAATATGCACCAGTTCTAAGCGACAACCAATCATTAAATTTGTAATCAAAAGATAAACCGGCATACGACCCTAGTTGATAATCGTTGCCAATGTCTTGCTTCTGAACTTGAATTAAATTCATTCCAAGCTCAGGTCCAACAAACATTTTTTGAGCATTGAGGTGATAAGATAGTAGTATCGAAATGATGATCAATAATGGGCGTAACATGTTCTTTTGTTTGAGAGCAAATGTACGGAAGTTGAAATAATATTGAATGAATTACATCAACTCGAATGAATCTCAAGTCTTATTTCCAATTGACAATTGAATAGTCCTTTGTTCGAGAACTGGCTTCGCGATTTTTCACAATTAGATGGTTTTTATCTATCCGTTTACTTCGGTAACCCATTAAATGGAAGAATTGTTTAGCCATTAACCGCGCAACTTTCCGATTAACGATTAAAGCATCTTTTTTGTCTGAAGCCCAACTTATTCCAGGCAGCCATGTTAATAATCGGTCTGCACGAAACCTCCGAAGAACAGCTGAAATTTTAAGGAAAATAGGAGATATTTTTCGAACGGCAAAAAAACCATCGTTTCCTTGATTCTGATAAAGAGGCATAAAAATCCGCCCTTTTTTATTAGCTGTTATTTCTACCCCATTGCTAAATGCTAGAGGTTGTCCCTTATTGACCCATTGAAAGTTACAGTACCCAGGATGCATTGTGAAAACTTCTCCCTCTTTGATTTCATGCCGATGATATATTTCAAATATACCTCGTGAATGAACAGTTGTCTTTGCCAGAGTATTGTAATAGTGAGCAAAATCTATATCCTCTTTTTTCACCGCTCCAGTAAACACGAGTGTAAGGTAAATAAACGCAATATGGTTTTCGATGGAGGACAAGTCATCATGTTGTCCTGCCTCATATCCAAAGGCAACATATCCCAATTCATTGATATAACTCAATAGAGGTCCATCAAGGTATTCTTCTATACCTAATATCATGGGGACAGGATATTGCTCGGCATATCGTCTATTTAACAAACTATCATTAACGGTTAAAAAGGGAATCGTATCGCTAGAAGTAGTGTGTAGATCCATAAAATAGAATGGACCCTCTTCAGTCTTGAGAATGTTTTGTATAACCCCATGAATTTCTTTTTGTTGAGTAATGTCATGGTTCTCTTCTGTTAATGTGCCATTTTCTAACTTTTTGAGTGTTTCACCTCGCCATAAGCGATTAAGATCCTGCTTGTGGAACCGTTCACCTCGCTCCAAAGCCCAAAGGTTACCGCTGATTGCATGGATAGACCCATTGACAGGTGTGTTTTGATTTCTAATTTCACGCATTACACGTTCAAGGGCAAAAATACCAGAGGGCTCATTTCCATGAACTCCCCCTGTGAAGATGAGAGTTGGTCCGGGCTTATTGCCTTTTATTTCATCAATTATCCGACCAACTGAAATGTGTGCATCAAGTGCTTTGCTGTAGATTTTATGCATTAGCGAAAGGGATGATGTCTGGGATAGTTACAATACCAACTAGATTGTCCTCCTGTATGACAGGCAGGCAGCCAAAACCATTATCTTTCATAATAGAAATGGCATCTTCGAGTTCGGTTTCAGGACTGACAGTGGTCACATTATTTACCATGATTTCATGAACAAGACTCTTTGGATTGTGATTTTTGTCGTCCATAAACTTTTTCATATGCGTCCATGTGAGTAAACCGCAAAACTCCCCAGCATTATTTTCAACAGGTACGTGATGGACCTTTTTCCATTTCATTATTTGAGTTGCCAACTTCGAAAGATCATTTTCGTTAACGGTAAATAACTGAGTCGACATTATATGGCCAACGTTTCGCGCTGTTTTATATGTTTCAGGGTCATTTTCAATATCTGGCCATTCATGAACAGGCTTATTGGAATTTTGATTCTTATGTATGGTTTTCGTTAAAGCTCCAAGCGCCTTATCTTGTTTTGTAATTGAACGAAGTCGACGATAATTTCTAATTTTCCATTGTGCTCCCGTGAATGAGACGGCCCTTTGCTCAATAATGTTTAGCAAGCGCTCGCTATCTTCTTTATCTACTCCAACGGAATTCAGACCATTGTAGGCTAGAGGTAGAAGCTCTTTTGTTATTAAGTCACGAACGGAGATTGGTCCATTAACCCAGTTAAGAACAGACTCTTTTCCAGTCCGTGCGGCTTTAATGAAGTTTGCTTTAGCATCTCGGAAGTCCATTTGAGAAGACATATCATCGAAAAAAGAAGGCCTTCCCTTCATAGTGCCAACCCAAAGGGCAAAGTTTGCCATTTCATCAATTACGGTAGGACCGGCTGGAATGTAGCGATTCTCGATACGCAAATGAGGTTTATTTCCTCCAACCCCATAACATGGACGATTCCAACGGTAGATAGTACTATTGTGCAATTGAAGAGCCGAGAGTTTTGGGATTTTTCCATCCTCAAGCTCTTGTAAGGAGTCGGAGTGTATTTCTTTTGCGAGAAGTATTTTAAATTCAGCTATGTCGTTCTTAAATATGTCAGCAATTGATCCTTTTCCCCAAGAATCTCCAAATGTTACCCGTGCTTTTTGATCACGAAGGGCATAACTTGAATTTCGTGTATCAATACTTTGCTGGAAAAGTGCTATACGTGTTTCACTCCAAAGTTCTCGCCCTAATAATAACGGAGAATTTGCACACACGCCTAATATTGGTCCGGCGATAGCTTGTGACCAGTTATAACTTGAACTGAATTCATCGGGCTCTATCTGTAGGTGCATTTGAAAACTAGTATTGCAAGCTTCAAATAAAACGGAGTCATGTTTTACAGAAAGTTCATCAACACCACGGAGATATAATTCAAAGTCACTCCCGCGTAATTCGCGCATCATTTTGTTTAATTCCGCATATCGCGGACTATCAGTCATGTAATTGAGGTTCAATTCATGCTTGCTAATGGTGGGAAGAATACCCGTGAGTATAATCTCATTTTCATGTTGGTGAGATACGCGTTCGGCTTTGTTTAAAAGTTCGCGTAATTGAGTTTCAACTTTTGTGAAGCAATTTCCGACTAATTCAAATGGGTCTAAATTTATTTCTAGGTTGTATCGTGCAAGCTCTGTTGTGAAATGAGGGTCATTAATTGCGGCGAGGATGTCTTCAGCAACCTTTGAAGGGCGCCAGTTTTTAGTTACAAGACAAAACTCTTGTTCTGAACCTATTCGAGTTATTCCTGTTTCAAACAAGTCCTTTTCCAGCATAAGCTCCAATGCTTCTATGTCGTTTAATAGATGATGGATAAAAGAAGAGCGCAATTTATTGCTTGATATTGAATCTACATTATGATCTCCCATTTTGAAAGTTTTGAGGTGATTGTTGCATGAAAGCACACCATCACTATTCCCTTAAAATTAAACAAAAACCAATAGTATAAAAATGAGATTGCTTAGTTATTACATGAGCTTTCTTGAATGGAGAATACTCGAGTCGAAATATTGCAAGAAGTGAAGTTATGCGAATAAAGCCTTCACAACCTCAGTAATTTTTCCGCATTGGACCAACTCAATTTTGAAGTTTTTCTGATCGACCCCCTTATTGTACTTAGAAATGATGATTTTTTCAAACCCTAGTTTTTCGGCCTCATATATTCGTTGGTCGATTCGGTTTACAGGACGAACTTCTCCTGAGAGACCAACTTCTGCTGAAAGAGCAATATTCTTTTTAATGGCAATATCGGCGTTAGAAGATAGCACCGCAGCGACCACGGCAAGGTCAATAGCTGGGTCATCAACTTTTATTCCCCCTGCAATATTTAAAAAGACATCCTTTGCGCCGAGCTTAAATCCACAGCGTTTTTCCATTACTGCTAAAAGCATATTCAAGCGTTTGCTGTCAAAACCTGTTGATGAGCGTTGTGGTGTTCCATATGCGGCTGTGCTCACCAAGGCCTGAACCTCAATAAGCATTGGGCGCATTCCCTCCAACGTCGCTGCGATAGAAATTCCACTTAAAGAACTATCTGTATTGGTGATAAGAATCTCAGAAGGGTTTTCAACTTGACGCAGTCCAGACCCTAACATTTCATAAATCCCAAGTTCATTAGTACTGCCAAAGCGGTTTTTAATAGATCGAAGTAAACGATAAACATGATTTCGATCTCCTTCGAATTGAAGAACGGTGTCTACCATATGCTCTAACACTTTTGGCCCTGCAAGTGAACCTTCTTTAGTGATGTGTCCAATTAAAAAGACAGGCACGTTTGACTGTTTTGCATAGCGCAATAGTTGTGCTGTGCTTTCACGCACCTGTGATATACTCCCAGGAGAACTTTCAATTTGAGAAGAATAGAGTGTTTGAATTGAATCAATGATCAAAAGTTGCGGCTGAATATTTTCTGCTTGCGTGAATATATTTTGGACATTCGTTTCTGTAAGTACAAAGCAGTTATCGTTCGCGACTCCTATTCTTTCCGAGCGCATTTTTATCTGCTGGTCACTTTCCTCACCTGAAACATATAGAACGCGTAAATCTGGAGTGCTTACGGCCAGCTGCAGCAGCAACGTGGATTTACCGATTCCTGGCTCTCCTCCGAAGAGAATCAATGACCCGGGAACAAGTCCGCCCCCTAGTACACGATTGAGCTCTGCATCTCCTGTGGCAATGCGAGGGTGCTCATGTTGTTGAATATCTTTCAGCGTTTGTGGCCGAGCGGTTTCTCCTGATTTTGAAAACGCGACGACTTGAGGGACTTGTTTTTGGACAAGCTCTTCAACAAAAGTATTCCATTCGTTACAGGATGGACACTTACCTAGCCATTTAGGGGTTTCGTGCCCACAGTTCTGACAGAAAAAAGCTGATTTTACCTTTGCCATTTTAATTAAGTATTGAAGAATAAAAATAAGGAAAATGCGCTGTTTATGACGTGTAGATAAAATCATTGAAAAACGTGTGTAACAAAAAAGCTTCACCGAAAAGATGAGGTTCAAAATTTTTTTCTCGAAGGAAGATTAGCCAGCATAGACTTTACGTCCAAATTGGCTGCACTTACGCTTTCTTTTTTTATTAATTCGTTTGTTTTTACGCTTCTTTTTTCTGCCACGATCATAATCTACAATTGTAATTACGTTGGCATCCTTTTTGCTTTGAACTGAAGAAAGTGCCTCTGTGCTTGCTGTGGACGTGAATGAAAGGCAAAGGAGAAATAGAGAGAGAATAAATTTCATAATCGTTTGATTTATATTAATATATAACTGCCCAACG